>Ga0209573_1005974_pt1 | contig 10516 bp, 7 predicted proteins | sample TNRBio252014_DNA_FD_185870 | JGI IMG/M metagenome (GOLD analysis project Ga0209573, IMG submission 185870) | Wastewater treatment Type I Accumulibacter community from EBPR Bioreactor in Madison, WI, USA - TNR Reactor_6/25/2014_ DNA (SPAdes)... | ecosystem: Engineered > Bioreactor > EBPR >...
CGTCTCTCGAAGCAGGTGAACAAGGAGGACAAGGACAAGCTCGACGAATATCTCACGTCTGTGCGCGATGTGGAAAAGCGCCTGGAACTGCGCCAGCGCTGGACGAACCAGCCGAAGCCGAAAGCGCCCTTCGACAAGCCCGCGAATCGCAACGCGGTCGAAGATCTGCCACTGCTGTATGAGATGATCGCGCTCGCCTTGCAGTCAGACAGCACCCGCATCGCCACGCTGGAGATCGGCGGCGATTTTGCGCCCCAGCATCTCGGCATCAAGAAGGACTGGCACGGCCTCTCGCATCACGGCAACGACCCCGAGGCCATCGCCAGCCTCATCGCGCTGGAGAAATATCAGATCGAGCACTTCGGCAAGTTCGTCGCGCGTCTCGCGAAGATGAACGACGGCGAGCGCACCCTGCTCGACTCCACCACCGTGATGTTTGGCAGCGGCATGGGAGATGGCAACTCGCACAAGAACTCCGACCTGCCCATCCTCCTGGCCGGCGGCGGCTACAAGCACGGCGAATACCGCGAAGTCCCGCGCGAAGGCATCAACAAAGTGCCACTGTGCAATCTCTTCGTGGACATCGCGCAGAAGATGGGCGTCGAGACGGATTCGTTTGGCAGCAGCACGGGACGTTTCGCGTGATGCACATGTCTTCGCAGGAATCCCAGCGGCCGCATGGTGACGTAGGACGACTGTGGCGACAGCCCAGTCGTCTCAAGGCGCGTGCGATGCCTCCCAAGCCGGGCGGGCTGTCGCCACACCCGGCCTACACGATGGCCCTCAGCTCCTCTCGCGGAACGAGAGGGCTACTTTGCTTCGCCTTTGCGGCGCTCGCTGTTGCATTCGTCAACGCCGCCGACGCTCCCCCGCAAATCGTGCAGCAGTTCCTCGGCAAATACTGCCTGGAGTGCCACGACGCGGACACCCAAAAAGGCGACCGGGCCTTTGAGAAATTCGCGCTGCCGCTGAAGTCCGTCGCCGATCTCATCGACGCTCGCGACATCATCGACCAGCTCACTTTAAAGGAAATGCCGCCGAAGAAAGCGGATCAGCCGAAGGACGACGAGCGTCTCGCAATGATCCGGGCGCTGCGTGATGGCACGGTGGCCGCACAGGCGAGTTTTCAGAGCAGCGGCAGCCGCACGGTGATGCGCCGCCTTTCCAGCCGCGAGTATGAAAACACGCTCGCGGTACTGTTTGGCCGCCGCGTGGACACGCTGGGCCTCACGGCGGACTTTCCGAAGGAGAAAACGAGCCAGCACATGGACACCATCGGCAAGTCGCTCGTGACCTCCGGCTTCCTCGTCGATCAGTATTTCCAATCCGCGAACCGACTCGTCGAGACACGGCTCGGCAAACCGGCGATGGAGCCGAAGGACTGGAAGTTCAACAGCCACTTCCTCCAGTACGAGGAACTCAGCGGCTCGCACAAAAGCGCCTTCAACTACCGCTACCTCAACCTATACGAGCAGCCGAACAGCGACACGCGCCAGGGCGGTTACGGCCACATCGAGGATTTTAAAGAAGGCGTGCCCGTCTCCGGCCTCTACGACCTCGAAGTCGAGGCCACGGCACTGCATCGCGACACGCATTACGACCCCGCCATCTTCGGCATCGACTTCTCCGAGCCTTTCATCCTCGGCGTCGTGCCTGGCGATGTCAGAGCAGGGCACATCCACTATCCCCAACCGATCGAGCCGCTGCTCGCCAGCGCTGTCGTGCCGGACAATGAGCCGAAGAGGCTGAAATTCCGCGTCTGGCTCGAAGCGGGACAAACGCCGCGCTTCATCTTCCCGAACGGCCCGTATGAATCCCGCGCCTCTGTCGTCACGATCAACAAACGCTACAAAGATGAGTTCAAATTGCCCGTCGGCACCTCCGGCGTCGGTCGTGCGCACATTTTGAAGGAGGGCAAGCTCCCGCACATCCGCATCAGCGAGATCAAGATCCACGGCCCCGTGCCCGAAAAACCCGGCAGCGCCGAGGAAGTGGCTGTTTTCGGCAAAGACGGCTTCCAAGAGGCCAAGGCGCTCGATCAATTGAATAACTTTGCCGAGAAAGCCTATCGCCGTCCGCTCACCGATGAAGATCGGAAGCCCATCCGCGCACTTTACGACAAGCGCATCGCCGAAAAAGCCACACCACGTCAGGCCGCGCTCGATGCGGTGAAGCTCATCCTTTGCTCGCCCAGCTTCCTTTACCTCAGCGAGATCACCGACGAGTCCGCGAAGGCCCTCAAGCCCCACGACCTCGCCACGCGACTCTCCTTTGCCCTCTGGGCCACACCGCCCGATGAAGCACTGCTCGCCTCAGCGAAGGCTGGCAAGCTCACGCAAGACGCCGAGCTGAAAAAACAGATCGAGCGCATGATCACCGATGAACGCATCAGCGGCTTCGTGAATGGCTTTCTCGATAGCTGGCTGAATCTCCGCGACCTCGGCGGCATGCCCCCGCCGCGTGAAAACTACCGCGCCTACTACGCCGAGGACCTGCCCACCTCAATGAAGACCGAGGCGCGTCTCTTTTTCCGCGATCTGCTCAAGAACAACGGCTCCGTCGCGCAGTTCATCGACTGCGAGCACACTTTCGTGGACAAGAAACTCGCCAAACTCTACGAACTGCCCGAAGCAAAGACCCTGCGCCTCGCCGATGGCTTCAAGAAAGTCAGCCTGAAGGGCAACAAGCATCGCGGTGGCCTGCTCGGCATGGCCGCAGTGCTCACGGTGAGCGCCAACGGCGTCGAGACCTCGCCTGTCACGCGCGGCGTGTGGGTCAGTGAGAACATCCTCGGCATCCCGCCGCCCCCGCCGCCAGATGTCGTGCCCGCCATCGATCCCGATGTCAGCGGAGCCACCACCATCCGCGACCGCCTCGCCAAACACCGCGCCGACGCCGCCTGCGCCGAGTGCCATCGCAAGATCGACCCGCTCGGCTTCAGCCTCGAAGCTTTCGATCCCGTCGGTCACTGGCGCAGCACCTACCCGAAGCCCAAAAAAGCCAAAGACGCCCCCAAGATCGACACCACCGGCGAATTCCCCTCCGGCGAGACCTACACCAACTTCGCCAGCTTCAAAAAAGTGATCCACGACACCCGCGCCGACCACTTCACCCGCCACCTCATCCGCCAGTTCCTCACCTACACCACCGGCCGCCACATGGAACTCGCTGACGACTTTGTGATTGACCGGCTCCATGAAAAAGTGAAGCAGCAGGGCCTCGGTCTCAAAACGCTGATGGTCGAGTGTTTGATGAGCGAGGTGTTTCGGTCGAGGTGATATGGCAGGTGGGAAGACTTGGCATTGCGGGCAAATTCCTTTTGTCGGTCGGTTGTTTCATGCTCACTTCCCACGATGGAAAAGCCAAATAAACAAACAACGGAAATTGCCAAAGCTCATATCAGGTTGGCCCAATCTCTTCATGACGCTTTTTCGTCAATTGGAGAGTCAATAAGGCCGATAAAATTGAAGCCAAGTCTGGTATCGAGAAGAGAAACACTTTTAAAGCAGATTCAGGGCCTACGGACAAGCTGGATCCACAATGGTATTTCGACTGCCCTGAGCTTGCTGGCGAATTCAATTCGATTTACCTGAACCAAAGATGGGCAAAAGAGGCGGCAAAGGCTGTTGGATCAAAATGATGGTAAATGCTGCCTGAACTCGTGGGGTAACGCTTCTGATTCGCACTTGGTTTCTTAATCACTCCAATAACCACTGACAAGCCGTCGCCACTCTCGTCTTCGCAGGGAGCGCCAGCTTGGGAAAGCCGGTTTGATGCAGGGTGATGAGGGTGCAGATCGCTTTGGGGAAAACAGCGGCGGCATCGGTGAGGGCACGGAGTTCGCGTTCGGCGGTGGCGGGGTCGCTGGCGTCGGCGCAGACTTGGATGAGCTCGTGGCGGCCATCGGCGTGGCGGGCGAGAAAGTCGATCTCGTAGCCTGCGGGGGTGCGGACCCAGGTGGCGCTGGAACGGCGGCGTTCGAGTTCGAGGAGCACGAGCGTCTCCAGGGCATGGCCGAGGTTTGCGCGGCCCGTGCGGTCGTAGAGGGCGATGAGCGCGGTGTCGATGGGGTAGGCTTTGCGAGGGTTCACCATGCGCTGGCGCTCGGAGGAGGCCTCCATCCAAACGGTGCGCACGAGGAAGGCGTCCTCCAGATGCGCGAGGAGCTCATGCAGCGTGTTTTTTGCCACGGGCATGCCCTGCGAGGTGAGGAAGTTGTGGATCTTCTGCACGCTGAACGGGCTGCCCGCATTTGCGAGCAGGTGACGCACGAGGAAGCGCAGCGCGGCGACGTTTGCCACCTGATGACGCTCCACCACATCGCGCAGCATCGCCACATCGACGTAGCTTTGCAGCAGGCGTGAGCGAGCGTCCGCAGGCAATCCGAGCGTCTCAGGAAAACCACCGCCGCTGAGGTAATCCGCCAGCGTTTTTTCGATGCGCGAGCGTTTCGCGGGCGTGAGCGCGGTCAAATCCTCCGGCACGGGCACACTTTGATGCGCCAGCAGCTCCCGAAAGCTGAATGGATGAATGATGACCTCCAAAGCCCGGCCACGCATGGAGGTGGCGACTTCTTGGCTGAGCATTTTCGCCGAGGAACCACTGAGAAAGACCTCGACCTTCTCCGAGTCGAGGATTCGGCGCACGAAGGACTCCCAGCCTTTCACGAGCTGCACTTCGTCCAGACACAGCATGACCTTCTCCCGTCCGCGAACGCCAGGATGGGTGCGGTAGTATTCATCGAGCAAAAACGTCAGCGCATCCGCCTCAAGACCGGGCAGACGCTCGTCCTCGAAGTTCAGATAAACCAGCCGCTCACGGGGAAGGCCCTGCGCCAGCCGCTCCTGCATCTGCTGGAAGAGAAAACATGTTTTCCCCGCCCGGCGCATGCCGATCACTGCCTGCGCTTTACCCGGCAGCAAGGTTATCGGCACTTGCCGCCGGGTGAGCACAGGCAGCTCCTGGCTCGTGCCGAGCGCGAGCTTTTCCTGGAGAGCGGCAGTTTGGGTCGCGGTCATTTGTCTTTATTTGAGAGACAACTTTCCAGCTATTTATCTTTTTAAAAGAGATAATTTTTCCCACAAGGAGACGCCACGAAAAAGTGACGGCGGCATCAATCTCATCAACTTGGAGAATTCGGCTGAAACCGAAACCACCTTTTTCAGCTCACTCCGCCTTCTTCTTCCCTTTGCCCTTCTTCTTGGCCTTTCCTTCGCTGGGATACGGCTTCACCTGCGCGCGTTCGGCCCAGGTTTCCCATTGGGCAGCGAGATCCTTGGCTTTCTCAGGCTGCTCGGTAGCGAGGTCGTGAAGCTCGGTGCGATCGGCTTTCAGATCGTACAGCTCCCACGGGCCGGTGCGGCCTTTGCGGACGAGTTTGAGGTCGCCGATGCGGATGGCTGCATTGCCTTCGTGCTCCCAGAAAAGAGCCTCGCGTTCGATGGGTTCGTTTTTGAAAGCGGTGGAGAGGCTTTTGCCCTCCATCGGCGTGATAGGCTTGCCGTTTTGCTCCTTCGGATAACTCGCGCCGCCGACATCGACGCAGGTTGCCATGATGTCGATGAGGTGGCCGGGCTGGTGGCGCAGTTCGTTCTTCGCGGTGATGCCACTCGGCCAATGAGCGATGAGCGGCGTGGCGATGCCGCCTTCATGGTTGTAGTGCTTGAAGAGACGGAAGGGTGTGTTTTGCGGGAAGGCCCAGCTTTCGCCGCAGAACCAGTCGGAGTCGGCCTTGGTGGGATCGCCATTCGTTTTGCCTTTCGGGCCGGCTTCGGCGTTGCCGCCATTGTCGGACATGAACAGGATGAGCGTGTTGTCGAAGACGCCGCGCTCCTTCAAGCCAGCAACGAGATCACCGACGGCCTTGTCCATGCGATGCATGACGGCGGCATACACAGCCATGAGGTGGTCAAAACGATCCTGCTCCTCCTTCGGCACGTCTGCCCAGGGCTGCACCGCCTGCGGACGTGGAGATTTGGCCCACTTCGCATCGATGAGGCCCAGCTCGATCATTTTCGCGTAGCGGCGGTCGCGAATGGCTCCCCAGCCGATCTTATACTTCCCGCGAAACTTTGCGATCTCCTCCGCCGGAGCCTGGAGCGGGAAATGCGGCGCGTTGTGGCAGAGGTGCAGGTAAAACGGCTTCGTTGCCGCCAACGCCTCGTCGATGAACTTCAGGCCAAACGTGGTCCACAGATCCGTCGAATACCAGTTCGGCGGCAGGCGCGGGTCATCGTTTTCGATCGCCTCACCATTGAGAAAGAGCTTGGCTTTGGCCTTGTCGCCTCCGGCGAAGTAAAATCCGCCCGCCGCCGCGTTCAGCGAGCGATCAAACCCTCGTCCCCAAGGTGTGACACCGAGGTTTTGCCCCACATGCCACTTCCCGCTCATCGCCGTGAAGTAACCGGCAGGACGCAGCACCTCCGCGATAGTCACGCACGAGTCATTGAGCCTGCCCTGATACCCTGGCACGCCCTTGTCATCCGTCATGTGTCCCACACCCGCCTGATGCGGATACAGTCCGGTGAGCAACGACGCCCGCGTCGGGCAGCAACGCCCGGTGTTGTAAAACTGCGTGAAGCGCAGCCCGTTCGCCGCCAGCGCATCGAGATTCGGAGTCGGGATCTCCGAGCCGTAGCAGCCTAGGTCGGAGAAGCCCATGTCATCGACGAGGATGACGACGATGTTGGGCGGGGCCGCGAATGACGAATGTAGAATGACGAATGCCGAAATCAGAAGAAGCGAGAGCTGGCGCATGGCGTGGTAACGACCGGACGCCGCTATCTTATCTCGCTGAAATACGCAGGTGCCTATCCGACATGCACCTTCACCGCAGATTCACCGCGCCGCCGTCGAGCGTGTAGTTCGTGCCGGTGGCGAAGGATGCCTCGTCGCTGCACAGGTAGAGCGCGAGCGCGGCGATCTCGTCCGGCTTGGCCATGCGGCCGATGGGCTGGGCCTCGCTGAGCTTTTGAAACATCTCGGCTTCCTGGCCTGGATAGGTCTTCGCGAGATAACCATCGACAAACGGCGTGTGGACGCGCGCCGGAGCGATGCAGTTGCAGCGGATGCCGTCTTTGATGAAGTCCTTGGCGATTGAGTAGGTCATCATCAAGACCGCGCCTTTGGTCATCGAATACGCAAAGCGATCTGCCAAGCCCATCTGCGCCGCGATGGAGCACATGTTGAGGATCACGCCGTTTTTGCGGGCGGTCATGTGCGCCAGCGCCGCCTGGGCGCAGGCGTGCACGCCTTTGATGTTCACGCGATGCAGGCGATCCATATCCTCCTCAGTGGTCGTCAAAGCGGTGCCGATGTGGGCGATGCCCGCGTTGTTCACGAGAATGTCGATCTTGCCATGTTTGGCCGCCACGGCGTCAAACAAAGCCTTTACACTAGCGTAATCGCCCACGTCGCAGGCGGTGGCGTTCGCGCTGCCGCCCGCAGCCTTGATTTGATCCACGGTTTCCTGCGCGGATTCCTGCTTGAGATCGAAGACCTCGACGTACGCGCCTTGTTTGGCGAAAAGAACGGCGATACCCTGGCCGATGCCTGAGCCGGCCCCGGTGATGATGACGGTTTTGTTGGCGAGTGAGAACATGAGTGAAAGCAAACTGCGATTGGCGGGCCTTTTTTACTTCTTTCCTTTTTTTCGGCCAGCCAATTCTGGGGTGCCGGGCACAAAGGCGGCAAAGCGGCTCTCGAAACGCTTGGGGATCACGCACTGGATCACCGCGCGGCCGCTGTCGTAGTCCTCGCTGAGCACCTTGCCCTCCTGATGCGCCAGGGCGACGAGATCCATGCGGTCCAGCGGCAGATCGAGCTCCAGACGCACCACGCGGTCGATCAAAAACTCGTCCAGACGATGCAGCAGCTCGTCCATCCCCTGCCCGGTCTTCACGGAGATCGCCAGGGCTTCAGGAAACTCGCGCTTCAGCTCCATCAGCCGCACGTCATCCACCAGATCGACCTTGTTGAGCACCAGCAGCACGCGCTTGTCGCCCGCGCCGAGTTCACCAAGCACCTGGGTGGTGGTTTTGTAAAAATCGACGGCCTGTGGTGAGCTGGCATCGATGACATGGAGGAGAAAATCCGCCTGCGTGGCTTCTTCCAGCGTGGCGCGGAAGGACTGCACCAGATCGTGCGGCAGATTGCGGATGAAGCCGACTGTGTCGGTGACGAGGAGTGCCTGACCGTCCGGCAGTTCCATGCGCCGGGTGGTGGTGTCAAGCGTGGCGAAGAGCTTGTTCTCCACATAGGCATCGGCGGCAGTGAGCTTGTTCAACAGCGAGGACTTGCCCGCATTCGTGTAGCCGACGATGGCCACATGCGGCACGAAGACGCGCGTGCGGTCCTTGCGCATCGTGTCGCGCTGTTTTTTCACGTCTTCGAGATCGGCTCGCAGTTTGTCCAGACGCTTGCTGGCGAGTCGGCGGTCCACTTCGAGCTGGGTTTCACCCTCACCACGCGCCGCACCGGCTCCGCCGACGCCGCCGCCCGCACCGCCGCCCTGACGGTCCAAATGCGCCCACATGCGCGTCAATCGTGGGATGGAATACTCCATCCGTGCCAGCTCCACCTGAAGCCGCGCCTCACGCGTCTTCGCGCGCATGTTGAAAATATCGAGAATGACCTCGTGGCGGTCGATCACGCAGATGTTGCCTTCGCTTTCCCATGCCCGCTGCTGTCCTGGGCTGAGTTCGTTGTCCCAGACGATGCAATCAGCACCGATGTCCTTGGCCTGCTTCATCAGCTCCTCCGCCTTGCCGCTGCCGATCAGGTAGCGGGCTGTGTGTTCACGCGCAAAGACGAGTTCCTTGCCGATGATGTTGATGCCCAGTGTCTCAACCAGCTCGGCCAGCTCTTCGAGCAAGTCGAAGGCCTCCTGCTTGTGGCGGCGGTCAAAGTAAGCGCCGATGAGGAAGGCGCTCTCGACCATGTTGGGTTTTTCGCGGATGTCGAACATGACGCGATCATGGAGAGCGGCGCCGCATTGCCAAGCTGCGTATTCCATGCCATGAACACAAACATGACACGCCGCCTCGCACTTCTCGCCACGCTCTGCCTCGGTCTCGCCGCCTGCGATTCCTCAGACAAGGCTCCTCTGCCGCTGGATCTTTATGAATGCGAGGCTGGCGAGGCCGCCGTGCGCCATCTCATCAGCAAACTGCCGGATCTGAACCCCGGCGTGGCCAAAAGCCACTCCATCGTGCTCGGCGAGATCAATCGCGACGGCATGACGCCCGCCACGGATGCCTTCACCGCCCGTTTTGCCGATCTGAAGCTCAAATTCGTCAACGCCCAGAAGCTCAAGGACATCGAGCCCGACCACACCATCGCCGATCCCGACACACGCCTCGCCGCCTTCGTGCTGCAGCTTCGCAAACTCCAGCAGACCAACGCGACCACCTGGGAAGCAGAGGTCGGCTGGAGCTACAAGAAGGAGTTTGGGCGCATGAAAGTGCGCATCGAAACCAAGGACGGCAAGGCCAGTGTCGTGAGCGAGGAAAACCTCGCGCCTTAACTCAGCGACTCGCTGCTGCAATGCTGTCGAACATCACCTCCCCGGTTCGTCACCTGACCAGCGCTGTTCAATCCAGCAGCGGCTTGAAATCCGGTGTGGACATCGGCTGGGTGCCCTTGGGCGCACGACCGCTGTAATCAATCAAGATTCGCTGATTCAAAGGAGCCGCGTCCACATTGATACGGGCGACCTTGGCGGAAAGCTCAGGAGCGTGGGGAACGCAATTGATCAGATCTTCCACGAGGTAACGCGGAGCCCAGCCAATCATTTGATAATCTTCCGTCAGTAAAGGCACGGCCAGACGAGTGGCTGGATTGTTCAGTTCCACCAAAATGCGCAATTCCTCACCCACTTTCAGTTTGGCCGCCCGCTCAATGGCTTTCTCCCCCAAGTGCCGCAGCCCATGTAGAAAGAAGCGCACATGAAAGCTCCCGCTCGCATCAGCGGTGACCTTGGGAAACACTTCCAGATTGTCCGTGACCCTTTCCCCGCCTGAGACAGAGAGAATCGACACTGGGTCGGCCTGGCCTCGATCCAGGTCCAGCCACCGGACGTATTCCTGAAAGTCGCCCCGCTTGGGCGAGATGACGCGGTTCTTAAACAGCGGAAAAAGCTCGTCTGACTCGTAATCCTTTTGGAAGTCAGGAAACGCCAAGAGCGGGGTGAAGCCCACATCATGCTGGGCTTTCAACGCTCCCCCCGTGTATCTGAAGCGGTAGTGAGAAAGTTGCTTCTCGGCGTCCACCGTCTCAGCATCCAGACGACCCACCGGAAACCACGCGCGGCTGCGGGCGGAGTCAGTGGGGGCTTGCCATGCGAGGAACAGAGATTTCATAAGGCTTCGTGAAGTAGTTTACGACTGGCAGCTAAAAAGGCGAGTGTAAACCTTCGGCTTGCCGGGCTGATCCGCTCATCAGGGACACGTTCCACGATCTCACGCAGCGCTTCGTCTGAAAGCTCGCCCACACGCGTCTGCCATGGTTTGAAGAACAG
>Ga0209573_1005975_pt1 | contig 10515 bp, 9 predicted proteins | sample TNRBio252014_DNA_FD_185870 | JGI IMG/M metagenome (GOLD analysis project Ga0209573, IMG submission 185870) | Wastewater treatment Type I Accumulibacter community from EBPR Bioreactor in Madison, WI, USA - TNR Reactor_6/25/2014_ DNA (SPAdes)... | ecosystem: Engineered > Bioreactor > EBPR >...
GAGCAGACGATCAGCTTGGGATAGGCCTTGCGCAGCGCTTCCGGGCCAAAGCCCATGCGGTCGAGCGCGCCGGGCTTCAGGTTCTGCACCACCACGTCGGCTTTGGCGAACAGGGCGCGCATCGTCCCCTTGCCGGCCTCGGAGGCCATGTCGACAACCCGCGATTCCTTGCCCCGGTTCAGCCAGACGAAATAGCTCGACTGGCCCCTGGCCACGGCATCGTAGCCACGGGCGAAATCGCCCTCCGGCCGCTCGATCTTGATCACCTCGGCCCCGGCATCTGCCAGCCGCGAGGTGCAGAAGGGGGCAGCCACCGCCTGTTCGATGGCGACCACGGTGAGTCCCTTGAGGGGAAGGTGGGTCATGTGGCGCCTCCAACAGCGTGTGAAATGACACCCGACAGGAAGATGGGTTCCGGGCTCCGCTGCGCGGCCCCGGAAGGACACGGCGTTGATGTCATTCCGGAATGGCCTCCGGCCATGTCCGGAATCCATTTTTGGTGTCCCGCTGCGTGCCGCCGATGCATCAGAACGACCTCGGCAGGCCGAGGATATGCTCGGCCACATAGGACAGGATCAGGTTGGTCGAGATCGGCGCGACCTGATAGAGCCGCGTCTCGCGGAACTTGCGCTCGACATCGTATTCGCAGGCAAAGCCGAAGCCGCCGTGGAACTGGATGCAGGCGTTGGCCGCTTCCCAGCTTGCCTTGGCGGCAAGGTATTTCGCCATGTTGGCCTGCGCGCCGCAGGGCTGGTGCGCATCATAGAGACGGCAGGCCTCGAAGCGCATCAGGTTGGCCGCCTCCACCTCGATGTAGCTCTCGGCGATGGGGAACTGCACGCCCTGGTTCTGGCCGATCGGCCGGCCGAAGACGATGCGCTCCTTGGCGTAAGCGCTGACCTTGTCGATGAACCAGTAGCCGTCGCCGATGCACTCCGCCGCGATCAGCGTGCGCTCGGCATTCAGCCCGGTGAGAATGTACTTGAAGCCCTGTCCTTCCTCGCCGATCAGGTTCTCGGCCGGAATTTCGAGGTTGTCGAAGAACAGTTCGTTCGTCTCGTGGTTGACCATGTTGAGGATGGGCCGCACCTCCAGCCCCTTGCCGATCGCCTGCTTGAGATCGACGATGAAGATCGACATGCCTTCCGATTTCTTCTTCACCTGATCGAGCGGCGTGGTGCGCGCCAAGAGGATCATCAGGTCGGAATGCTGGATGCGGGAAATCCACACCTTCTGGCCATTGATGACGTAGCGGTCGCCCTTTTTCACCGCCGTCGTCTTGATCTTCGTTGTATCCGTGCCGGTGGTCGGCTCGGTCACGCCCATGGATTGCAGCCGGAGTTCGCCGCTGGCGATCTTGGGCAGGTACTTTTTCCGCTGCTCTTCCGATCCGTGCCGGATCAGCGTGCCCATGTTGTACATCTGGCCGTGGCAGGCGCCCGAATTGCCGCCCGAACGGTTGATCTCCTCCATGATGATCGAGGCTTCGGTGAGCCCGAGGCCCGAGCCGCCGTATTCCTCGGGGATCAGCGCCGCCATCCAGCCCGCCCTGGTCAGCGCGTCGACGAAGGCTTCCGGATAGCCGCGCGCCTCGTCGATCTTGCGGTGATACTCCGCCGGATATTCGTTGCAGAGCGCGCGCACCGCGTCGCGGATGTCCTGATAGTGGTCGGCAGCGTGGGTCATCGGAAGCTCTCGTTTCTGGCGGAATGTCTCAGGCGATCTCGGCGGTGCCGTCCATGGTCAGGCCGCCGGCCTTTTCGGCCCAGACCTGCGCGACGCCTGCGGCGCTCATCTTGCCGTGCACGGCAAAGTCGTCGATGTGGAAGGTGGGGGCCAGCGCCCGGAAGCTGAAGCGCCTGACCACCGCCTCGGGCTTGCTGCGGCGCAGCCCGTCCAGCAGCAGCGTCGCGATCAGCGGCCCGTGCACGATCAGGCCGGGATAGCCCTCTTCCTTCGTCACATAGTCGAGATCGTAGTGGATGCGGTGCGAATTGAAGGTCAGCGCCGAATAGCGGAACAGCAGCACCGGATCGGGGTGGATCGGGTAGGTCCATTCGGCTCCGGTCGGGGGCGCCAGCGGCGCCGGGGCGGGCGCACCGGGCTGGGCCGCGGCGCGGTAGACAATGTCGTGCTCTTCCTCGATCGCCACGCCGGCGTCATCGGAGATGATGTGGCGGACCAGAACGAAGACCAGATCGCCCGTCTTGCCGCTCTTGTGCTCCACCTTGCCGACGGTTGAAACACGCGTCACCCGAGTGCCGATGCGCAGCGGCCTGAGGAAGCTGAGCCGGCTGCCGGCCCACATGCGGCGCGGCAGCGGCACGGGCGGCAGGAACCCGCCGCGCGCCGGGTGCCCGTCCGGCCCGGCCTGATCGAGGGGGCTGATCGGCAGGAAATGCAGCCAGTGCCACAGCGGCGGCAGGTCGGACCCCTCGACATATTCGGCATCGGCCCGGTTCAGCGTCGCCGCCAGCCCGTTCGACGGGAACGGCGCCAGCCGCTCGCTCCGGGTCTCGCTCTTTCCGATCCACTGGCTGAGATGGCCGATGTCGACGCTCATGAAGTCCTCCCTGCGCATGCTGTCTCCCGTGCTCTGCCATGGTTGGCGCATTCGGGGAATTCGTAATTCTTTAATGTGGCGTTCTGCTTTGATGAATGCCAAGCTGGCGCATGCACGTTGATCTTGCCGATCTCAGATTGTTCGCCGAAATCGCCGAAGCCGGCAACCTCACGCGCGGCGCCCGCCGGGCCTTTCTCTCCCCGCCCGCCGCCAGCGCCCGGCTGAAAGCGCTGGAGGGCCAGCTTGGCGCGCAGCTTGTGTATCGCGACAACCGCGGCGTCACCCTCACCGAGGCCGGCAAGACCCTTCTGCGCCATGCCCGCGTCATCCTGCGCCAGATCGAGCACCTGAAGGGCGAGTTCGGCGACGAGAGCGGCGCCGCCGGCCATATCCGCATCTATGCCAACACCACCGCCGTCACCGAGTTCATGCCCGAGCTTCTGGCCGAGTTTCTGGCCGGCCGGCCGGGCGTCACCGTCGACCTTCAGGAGCGGCTGACCCAGGATATCGTCCGCGCCATCCTCGATGGCTCGGCCGATCTGGGCATCGTCTCGGGCCCGGTGCCGACCGAGGGCTTGCAGAAGATCCACTTTTCCACCGACCGGCTGGTGCTGGCCGCGCCGCTGGGCCATCCGCTCGCCGGGCGGGCCAGCATCGCCTTCGCCCACAGCCTGAGCACCGAGCATATCGGCCTGCATGAGGGCTCGACCCTGCTCGCCTTCCTGCGCTCGCTGATGGAGAAGAACGGCTACGAAAAGGCCCTGCGCATCCAGGTGCGCAGCTTCGAGGCGATGTGCCGCATGGTCGAGGCGGGCGTCGGGGTCGGCATCATGCCCGAATCGGCGGCGCTGCGTCATTCCAAGACCATGCGCATCGCCATCGTCGCGCTCGAAGACGACTGGGCGCTCAGGGAGCGGAGCGTGCTGGTGCGGGAGCTGGATGCGCTTCCGGCATCGGCGCGCGATCTGGTCGCCCGGTTGTTGCAGTCTGGCTCGGGCGGCCGCGCCGGGCCGGGGGCGTCGCCGTCATAGGCGGTGCCGCCTGCTCCGCTGCCCTGCGCAGACGGGCATCGCGCCGCAGCACATGCCAGACCATCAGGATCATCAGCGGCGCCAGCGCCCCGCCAAAGCCGATGGCGGTGGGGCGGTCGAGGCTGGGATTGCCGAGGGAATAGCCGATCTGGTTCCAGCGCTCGTAATAACCGACAAAGCTGGTGAGAAAGCCGACAAGGCCGAGCGCAATCACCTCGCCCCGGCTCATCAGGCGCATCAGGTCCGGCGCCAGCAGGCCGAGCGCGATGCCGGTGATCGGCATGTCGTAGAGGAAGGCGTAGGGGCTGAGGAAGGGCGAGACCAGCGCCGCCACGCCCAGCACCCGCCGCACCGGCCAGGAGTAGTAGACGGCCACCCCGACCATGCCGAGATAGAGCGCCGAGACGATGAGGTGCAGCGCCATGGCCAGATCGGCCGGGGCGCCGGCGCTGCGCAGGAAGGCATAGACCGAGGTCATGATCTCCAGCACGAAGGCGCCGCGTTCGAGCCGCGCCTGTGCCTCGGCCAGACCGCTGAGGAAGGCCGGCCAGATCGCCGCGCCGAAAGCCAGCGTCGAGGCCAGCAGCGCCAGCGCCACCACGGCCAGCCCGGCGCCGATCACCCGCCAGCGCCGGTGGAGCAGCGCTTCCAGCGCAAAGGCGATGGCCAGATGCGGCTTGATGATCATCAGCCCGAGCGGCACCCCGGCCCGGGTGCGGTCGTTCAGCAGCGCAAGGCAGGCCAGCCCGATCAGCCCGCCGGTGAGAAAGCCGTTCTGCCCGCCGGTGACGTTGAACATCAGCGCCGGAAAGCTGACGGTGAAGGCGAAGACGAGATGCTCCCCGGCCACGCGCCGGAGCACGGCGAGGTAGAACACCATGCTCGCCCCGATGAACAGCGCATAGCCGGCATCGAGCCGCATCAGCCCGAACGGTGCCACCACGAGGTTGAACGGCGGCGGATAGGCCCAGGACAGGAACTGCGTGCCGAACTGCGCCTGATAGGGGCGCAGGAACTCGGCGTAATAGGCCTTGGCGACATCGCCGCTCCAGACCAGCAGCCCGGTGATGTGAAAGCTGTCCCAGTCGGTCAGCCGGCCCGGCGCGGCGCCGCTCACGGTGCGATAGTAGATGTAGATGCGCAGCACGAACATGCCGGCCAGCAGCATCGCCAGCATGAAGAACAGGGCATGGAGCGCGACATCGGCCCTCGACGGTGTCTGCCCTGTGCGGTCCATCGGCGCGCCTTTCCTCATGGTCAGCCCGGTGTAGCCTCGCCGCCGTTAACATCCGGTTGGCGGGTGGGCCTTTGCCGCAGCGCCCGCCAGAGCAGCAGCACCGCCAGCGGCAGCAGCATTCCGGCCAGCGAGATCCGGTCGTAGGCGTCGCCGCCGATCCGGCCCGGCACGTCGCCGGGAAACAGCTTGGGTTGCAGATAGCCGGCTCCGCTCAACAGGGCGCAGAGCCCGACAAAACCGGCCAGCCCGGCCCGGCCCATGCGCGCCCTCAGCTGTGGCGCCAGCAGGGCGATGCCGACGCCCAGAACGGGAAGGTCGTAAAGATAGGCGTAAGGCGAGATGAACGGGCTGGCCAGCGCACACAGGCCCAGCACCGTGCGCGCCGGCAGCGCCCGCCGCACCCCCTGGGCGATCAGCCCCAGCACCAGCAGCGCGAAGGCGCCGTGCACAGCCAGCGCCAGCCCCGCCGGGGCGCCGAGGCTGCGCACGAAGGCATAGACCGAGACCATGCGGAACAGCGGAAAGGCGCCCGAGGCGAGGAAGGCGGAGGTTTCCGCAACGCCGGTGCGGAACGCCGGCCAGATCGCCCCGCCGAAGCCGAGCGTCGCCGCCAGCACGCCCGCCGCCACCGTCGCCAGCGCCACGGCGATCACCCGCCCGCGCCGGTTGAGCAGCGCCTCCAGCGCGAAGGGAATGGCCAGATGCGGCTTGAACACCATCAGCCCGAGCGGCAGGCCGCCGCGCCCCCCGCCGGAGAGCAGCAGCAGGCAGGCCCAGCCCAGCAGCGCGCCGGAGAGATAGCCGTTCTGGCCGATCAGCCCGTTGACCAGCAGCGCCGGAAAGCAGGCGGCGAGCGCCAGACCAAAATCAGGCCCGGCCAGCCGCCTCAGCACGACGAGAAACGCCGCCAGTGGCAGCGCCAGAAACAGCAGGGCCGCCAGCCCCAAGGGCAGCAGGCCCAGCGGCGCGATGGCGATGAGGAACGGCGGCGGATAGGCCCAGGGCACCAGTCCGACGCCGTTGGCCAGCGCGCGCTGCGCCTCGCCCATCGTGGCGGCGGCATAGGTCAGCGTCGCCTCGCCGCGCCAGATCATGCGGGCGGCGACATGAAAGACATCGAAATCGGTGAGTTCGCGCGCCCCGCCCGCCGTCGCGAGCTGGTGCAGCACCACCGCCTTGGCCAGCGTCAGCGTGGCCAGCACGCTGATCAGCGTCAGGATCAGGAGGGTGTCGATCCCGATGCGGTTCTTGGTCCGAGCGCTCATGCCATCCCCGTCAGGACGCCAGCATAGGGCAGCGGTTTTTAAGAAACGGTTCGGTCCGGGCGTGCGACTAAAAGCGCCCCCGACGAAAGAACGAGCGACAAACCGTCATTGTGCTTTCGGCTAGGCACGCCCGGGCCAATCTGCATAAGGTGGCGGCACATCCGGCGGGAACGCCCCGCCGCGGCAGGCAGTGTACGCAAGGAGACGGAAATGTTCACATCGGGCATCAGGTTTGATCTGGGCGAGGACATCGAGGCGCTGCGCGACATGACGCACCGCTGGGCGCAGGATACGATCGCCCCGCGCGCCGCCGAGATCGACCGCACCAACCAGTTCCCGATGGAGGCCTGGAAGCAGATGGGCGATCTGGGCCTGCTCGGCGTCACCGCCGACCCGGATTTCGGCGGCTCGGGCATGAGCTATGTCGCCCACGTCGTGGCGGTGGAGGAAATCTCCCGCGCCTCCGCTTCCGTCGGCCTCAGCTACGGCGCCCATTCCAACCTCTGCGTCAACCAGATCAACCGCAACGGCACCCCGGCGCAGAAGGCGAAGTACCTGCCCAAACTCTGCTCGGGCGAACATGTCGGCGCTCTGGCCATGTCCGAGCCCGGCGCCGGCTCGGATGTCGTCTCGATGAAGCTGAGGGCCGAGAAGAAGAACGACCGCTACGTGCTCAACGGCAACAAGATGTGGATCACCAACGGCCCCGATGCCGATACGCTGGTCGTCTACGCCAAGACCGACCCCGAGGCGGGCCCCAGGGGCATCACCGCCTTCCTGATCGAGAAGGGCTTCAAGGGCTTTTCCACGGCCCAGAAGCTCGACAAGCTCGGCATGCGCGGCTCCAACACCTGCGAACTGGTGTTCGAGAACTGCGAGGTGCCGCTGGAGAACGTGCTCGGCAAGGAAGGCGGCGGCGTCCGCGTGCTGATGAGCGGGCTCGATTATGAGCGCGTGGTGCTCGCCGGCGGCCCGGTCGGCATCATGGCCGCCTGCATGGATGTGGTCATGCCCTATGTCCACGAGCGCAAGCAGTTCGGCACGCCTATCGGCGAATTCCAGCTGATGCAGGGCAAGATCGCCGACATGTACACGACGATGAACGCCTGCCGCGCCTATGTCTATGCCGTCGCCGCCGCCTGCGACCGCGGCGAGACCACCCGCAAGGACGCCGCCGGCTGCATCCTCTACGCCGCGGAAAAGGCCACCTGGTGCGCGCTCGAAGCGATCCAGACCCTCGGCGGCAACGGCTACATCAACGACTACCCCACCGGCCGCCTGCTGCGCGACGCCAAGCTCTACGAGATCGGCGCCGGCACAAGCGAAATCCGCCGCATGCTGATCGGCCGCGAGCTGTTTGCGGAGACGTTGTAAGATAAATAAATTGACACTTACATGATAAATGACATATACCTTGTTTGTCGAAACAAGGAGGTTCCCATGTCTGGTCTTTCGGTAAAGAAGCGCCCGCTGGCCGGCTCCGCCACCTCGCGGGTCTGGGAGATCGCCGATGAGATGCTGCGGCAGGGCGGCGCGATCCCTTCCGGTCGCGCCGTGGTGGATCGCTATGTCGCCGAGGGGTTCAACGAAGGCACCGGGTTCACGCAGTATTCTCACTGGAAGAAGGCGCACGAAAATCATTTCCGGCGTCCTTCCCAGCCTGCGCGGCCCGGTCCTGCAGACGGGGTAAGGCATCCGGATGGAAGACCTCACTCCATGCCGTGCCAGACGCTCAGGGTGGGGCCTGACGGGCGCCTGCTGATCCCGCAGGAAATGCGCGTGGCCATGCGCCTGGGCGACAGCGGCAAGGTTTCCGTCTGGGTCGAGGCGGGCGTGCTGCATGTCCGCTCTCCGCAGGTCGGCCTGTGGGAGGCTCAGGAGATCGCCAAGCAGTATGCCACGCCCGGCGTCAGTCAGGTCGAGACCTTTCTGGGGGAACGGCGGGCGCAGTGGGGTGAGGAATGAGAACGGTGTTCGACGCCTCCGCCCTGTTGGCTGTCCTGTTCAGGGAGCCGGGGGCGGAGCGCTGTGTTCAGGCGATTGACGAGGGGCTGATCGGCGCAGTCAATCTGTCCGAGGTTCTCGGGCGTCTGACGGAATCCGGGGCAAGTCCCGAGCAGTCGGGCATGGCGCTCCGCCGCTTCGATCTTGAGGTGGTCGCCTTCGATGCCGACCTTGCTCAGGCGACGGCGGAATTGCGGCCTCTGACCCGCAGCAAGGGCCTGTCGCTCGGGGATCGCGCCTGTCTGGCGCTTGCCAGGCGCGAGGGCGCGCGTGTCTTGACGGCTGATCGGGCCTGGGCCGATCTTGCATTGGATATCGAGATTGAGGTGATCAGGTAATGGCCGTTCTGAAATCGAACGTCGTCACCCGCGGCGCGGCCTACGAGGCCAACATCGCGGGGATGAAGGCGCAGATCGCCGTGGTCGAGGAGGCGGCACGCCTCGCCTTCGACGGCGGCGGCGCGGTCGCCCGCAAGCGCCACACCGAGCGCGGCAAGCTGTTGCCGCGCGAGCGCGTCTCGCGGCTCATCGACCCCGGCTCGCCCTTCCTTGAGGTGGGCATGACGGCGGCGCACGGCATGTACAACGGCGAATGCCCCTCGGGCGGCATGATCGCCGGCATCGGGCGCGTCTCGGGCCGCGAGGTGATGGTGGTCTGCAACGACGCCACCGTGAAGGGCGGCACCTATTATCCGCTGACGGTGAAGAAGCACCTGAGGGCACAGGAGATCGCGGCGGAAAACAACCTGCCCTGCGTCTATCTGGTCGATTCGGGCGGCGCCAACCTGCCCAATCAGGACGAGGTCTTTCCCGACAAGGAGCATTTCGGCCGCATCTTCTACAATCAGGCCACCATGTCGGCGCAGGGCATTCCCCAGATCGCCGTGGTGATGGGCTCGTGCACGGCCGGCGGCGCCTATGTGCCGGCCATGTCGGACGAGACGATCATCGTGCGCAATCAGGGGACCATCTTCCTCGCCGGCCCCCCTCTGGTGAAGGCCGCGACCGGCGAGGTCGTCAGCGCCGAGGATCTGGGCGGCGGCGATGTCCACACCCGCCTCTCCGGCGTGGCCGATCATCTCGCCGCCGACGATGCCCACGCCATCGCGCTGGCCCGCCGGGCGGTGGCCGATCTCAACCGGCCCAAGCGCTGGGATATCGAACTGCAAAGCCCCGAGCCGCCGCTCTACGACCCCGAGGAAATCCTCGGCGTCGTGCCGGTCGATCTGCGCACCCCCTACGACATCCGCGAGGTGATCGCCCGCACGGTCGACGGCTCGCGCTTCGATGAGTTCAAGGTCCGCTACGGCACCACGCTGGTCTGCGGCTTCGCCCATATCCACGGCATCCCCGTCGGCATCGTCGCCAACAACGGCGTGCTGTTTTCCGAAAGCGCGCTCAAGGGGGCGCATTTCGTCGAACTCTGCTCGCAGCGCCGCATCCCGCTGGTCTTCCTGCAGAACATCACCGGCTTCATGGTCGGCCAGAAATACGAGAGCGAGGGCATCGCCAAGAACGGCGCCAAGCTGGTCACGGCGGTGGCCACCACCTCGGTGCCCAAGATCACCATGCTGGTCGGCGGCTCGTTCGGCGCCGGCAACTATGGCATGTGCGGCCGGGCCTACAGCCCGCGCTTCCTCTGGACCTGGCCCAACTCGCGCATCTCGGTGATGGGCGGGGCGCAGGCGGCGGGCGTGCTCGCCACCGTGCGGCGCGAGGGCATCGAGCGCAAGGGCGGCCAGTGGTCGGCCGAGGAGGAGGCGGCCTTCCGGCAGCCGATCGTCGACCAGTTCGAGGCGCAGGGCCACCCGCTCTATGCCTCGGCCCGGCTCTGGGACGACGGCATCGTCAACCCGGCCAAAACCCGCGACGTGCTCGGCCTGTCGCTGTCGGCGGCGCTCAATGCGCCGATCCCCCAGACACGCTTCGGCGTCTTCCGGATGTGAGGCGGCCATGCTGAAAAAAGTTCTCATCGCCAATCGTGGCGAAATCGCCTGCCGCGTCATCGCCACGGCAAAGCGCCTCGGCCTGCGCACCGTCGCGGTCTATTCCGATGCCGACGCGCGCGCCAAGCATGTCGCCCTCGCCGACGAGGCGGTGCACATCGGCCCGCCCGCCGTGGCCGACAGCTACCTCAGGGCCGACCGCATCATCGCCGCCGCGCTGAAGACCGGCGCGGACTGCATTCACCCCGGCTACGGGTTCCTGTCCGAGAACCCCGAGTTCGTCGAGAAGGTTCAGGCGGCCGGCCTGCGCTTCATCGGCCCGCCGGCTTCCGCCATCCGCGCCATGGGCCTCAAGGATGCGGCGAAAAAGCTGATGGTCGAGGCGGGCGTGCCGGTGGTGCCCGGCTATCACGGCGACATTCAGGACGCGGCCTTCCTGCATGGCGAGGCCGACAGGATCGGCTATCCGG
>Ga0209573_1005976_pt1 | contig 10515 bp, 10 predicted proteins | sample TNRBio252014_DNA_FD_185870 | JGI IMG/M metagenome (GOLD analysis project Ga0209573, IMG submission 185870) | Wastewater treatment Type I Accumulibacter community from EBPR Bioreactor in Madison, WI, USA - TNR Reactor_6/25/2014_ DNA (SPAdes)... | ecosystem: Engineered > Bioreactor > EBPR >...
TGACATCGACATCGTTCCAACTGCGCACTCCAGCACCCGTGATGCGGTACTGATCTTCTCCGGCGGTTTGCAGGGAGATCGTAAGGCTGGCGTCATCAATGATGCCGTCGAGATCCTTGCCCGCCAGGCGCAGGTAGGAGAGACTGCGCTCCTGGTCGAACAAACGCAGGCGGTTGGTGCCGATGGTGGTGCCTTCAAACGACACACCATAGATCGTGTCATGGGTGCGCCACACGTCGTTCTGTCGTGCCTGCTGATGCACGCCCGTGAGCAGCCAGTTGTCATCAAGCGCGACATCAAGCCGCACATCGAAGGCCCACTGGTCATAGCCGGTCTGACGCTGGATGCCCTGCGGCGTGCGCACATCCGCGAACTGGCTCAGGGTGACGCCGACATGGAGGCCCCAGCGTTGGCCCTGGCCGATGCTGGCCTCCATGTGCTCAATGTTGCTGCGCTCGGCGCTGGACCAGCGGTAATCCGCCTGACCGTGGGCGAAGAAGCCGCCTTCGGCCTCGCGCAAAAAGCCGGAGTCTTTGGTGAAGGCGTTCACGGTGCCGCCGACGGCATCACTGCCATACAGCGTGCCGCCTTGGGATGGCAGCACCTCGACGCGGTCGAGTGCGAAGGGGTCGATGGTGTTCCAGTATTGGTTTGGGCCCTCGCGGAAGGTGGAGTTGTTGAAGCGGATGCCGTCGATGAGCATCAGGTTGCGGAAACCGGTGAAACCGCGGATGAAGGGTGATCCCTGGCCGTTGGCTGTCTTTTGGATCATGACACCGGGCGTTTCACGCAGCGCTTCCGGGAAGGTGCTCACAAGTCTTTCGGCCATCTGCTTTTTGTCGAGCGTCTTGACCACGGCAGGCACGTTGGCAGCCGAATTTTCGCTGCGCGTGGCGGTGATGATGACCTCCGGGATGACCGCCGCTTTTTTTGGCTCAGCGGCCAAGGTGAACGTGGAGAGGATGAGAAGCGGGAAAATGGCCTGGCGCATGGTTCGTGAGATCAAATCGTCAAGAACCTAAGCAGGCAGGTTTTCCATCGTCACGTCTGGCGTGAGTGGAAGACCTCATTTGGACAGGAAATCGCCCTCGCATGGCGTGCGTGGTCAGAAAATGACCGTTTTCGTGCGTGAACACGCCACTTCAGGTGAAATGAATCAGCCTTCGGTGAACTGGCCCATGGCGCGGAATTTCTGGTAGCGCTGTTCCAGCAGTTTTGCGGTCGGGATCTGGCCCAGCTCGGCCAATGCGGCGAGCACGGCATCTTTGAGGGACGCGGCGGCGGCGGCATGGTCGTTGTGCGCTCCGCCGAGAGGCTCGGGGATGATGCCGTCGATGATGCCGAGCTTAGACAAGTCCTGGGCGCTGAGTTTGAGCGCGGAGGCGGCTTCGGGGGCATGCTCGCGGTGCTTCCAAAGAATCGCGGCGCAACCTTCGGGGCTGATGACGGAGTAGTAGGCGTTCTCCATCATCAACACACGATCTGCGATGCCGATGCCGAGAGCACCGCCGCTGCCGCCTTCGCCGATGACGATGGCGATGACCGGCGTGCGCAGGGTCATCATCTCACGCAGGTTGAAGGCGATGGCCTCGGCGATATTGCGCTCCTCGGCGCCGATGCCGGGGAAGGCTCCGGGGGTGTCGATGAGGGTGACGATGGGCAGGCTGAATTTTTCAGCCATGCGCATGAGGCGGAGCGCCTTGCGGTAGCCTTCAGGATGGGCGCTGCCGAAGTTGCGCAGCAGGTTTTCTTTCGTGTCGCGGCCTTTTTGATGGCCCATGATGGCCACGCGCTGGCCGCCGATGGTGGCGAAACCGGCGGGCATGGCGTTGTCGTCGCCGATGTGGCGGTCGCCGTGAATCTCGACGAACTCATCGCAGCAGTGCTTGATGTAGTCGAGCATGTAGGGCCGGGCGATGTGACGGGAGATTTGCACGCGCTGCCACGGGTTGAGATTGGAATGAGTGTCGCGTTGCAGCTTGTCGAGCTTGGCCTCCTGGTCGGCGATCTGGGCGGCAAGTTTGTCGCTGGGCTTGGCGGCGAGTTTTTTTTGCAGATCCTCGATTTCCTCGCGGAGTTTGACGATGGGCTTTTCGAATTCCAAAACTTGTTTCATGGCTGGGCGGGAAAGGGTTTGAGGGTGATCACCTCACAAGGCTCAACTTTGAGCCTTTGCGGACAAGCGCAAAGAGTTCTTCGATGTCTTCACGGCTGAGAAAAATGCCGGTTTCAGCGGCGGCGGAGGGCGCGGGTGCTGGCATGGCGTCTGGGGAGGAGCCTTTGGCGATGGCGGCCTTGGGTTCTTCGACGGGAGTGGCTTTCACGACCGGCGGCGTGCGAATGATGACACCAGCCTTGGTGCCGGAGATCCATTTTTCCGCCGCCGCGTAGTTGGGATCGGTGGAAAGGATGGTTTTGCCTTCATGGGTGGCGTTTTTGCCGGCCAGCTCCATCTCCACCGGCAGGCGGGTGCCAGGCGGCAGGCGGACATCCTTCGCGTCATAGACTTTGAAGAGGTACTCCTTGTCGCCGACTTTGCGCAGCAGCATCACCTGTTTGCTGGAGACATCGACGCCGAGGTGAAAGTCCATCGGGATGAGCGTGAGATGGTCGCCGGGCTGGAGCAGGGTGCTCATCAGGCCGTTCATGCGGATGATGGAGTCCACCGTCGTGTCGTTTTTCGTGGCGATGCCTAGCAGCGTGTTGCCCGGCTGCACGATGTAGTCCTTCTTGCCCGCCTTGTGTTCGTGAGAGTAGAGTTGGTCCAGATTGATCTCGCCGATGATACGCATGGCCTCCGGGCAGGCGGCGGAATCAGGAAACTGGAGACGCAGCTTGTAGAGCGCGTCACGTCCCTCGTCGATTTTGCCCTCACGGATCAAATCGACCGCCGCCTCGAAACGGCGCAGGCCGGGGTCGATGCGCGGGCGGTCCTTGCCCTTCATGGCGGCGATGTCCTTCTCCACCTGGCTCTCCTTGAGCAGGACGTTCATGTAAAACCACCAGCCAACGGACAACGCGCCCGCCACCAGGCCGACGGTGATGAGGAAGACAAGGATTTTGAGCTGGGCCTTGGCCATCGCTGAAAAAAGTGTCACGCTCAGCCGAGAAGGCCGCGGCGCTTGAAGTCAAAGAGGTTGATGTTCTGGGACTTTTCGATCATCTCGACGGTGAATTTGAGGAGGCAGATCTCCCAGGAGTCGTCCACGCCCTGGATCACGGCGCGCATCGGGTTGCCGGAGACGCGGATGTCGTCGAGCAGCTTGCCGCAGACATGGTCCATCGACTCATGGACGATCTGCTCGGTGATCTCGCCCTGGCGGAATTTGAAGCCGTATTTGAGGATCGCCAGCTTGTGGAGGTTTTCGCGCAGGAAGTCGCCGAAGGCCGAGGCTCCAGGGCCGAAGCCTTCGAAATCGAAGCTGCCGGGCAGTTCCGGCCGCAGGATGAGCGGTTTTTCCGCCTCGATACGGCCTTCGCGCACACGCACAGCACCCACGGTGTCCATCAGCTCGGTGACGATCTGAAACTCAAACTGCGTGCTGCCAAAGGTGTCGATTCGGCGGTCCGGCTCGTGCAGAACTTGGGTGTTCTCCAGGGCGTATTGGATGTCGAACTCTGTGGGCATGAATGATTTGGGGTGGGTGAGAGTAGGCCAGTTGGGCTGGGGGGCCAGTGATTTCTTGGGCGCGGCTGCCTGAGCGGTCTTGACGCTTGCGCCGCCCATCCTCAAGATGACGCGCCATGACCAACCGCCTGATCCTCGCCCTCCTTTCCGCCTGCCTGCCCGCCCTGGCGGTGGATGATTACAAGCTGGGGCCGCTTTCCCAGGAAAAGCCGGACGTGCCGAAGGGAAAGATCATCCAGATGCCCGAGCATGAGTCCAAGATCTATGCAGGCACCAAGCGCGACTGGTGGGTCTATGTGCCGGCGCAATACAAACCCGAGCAACCGGCCAACCTGATGGTTTTCCAGGACGGGCACGATTATGTGGGCGTGAAAGGCGCGTGGCGTGTGCCGGTGGTGTTCGACAACCTCATCGCCAGCGGTGACATGCGACCCACGATCGCGATTTTCATCAATCCCGGCCACAGCGGCGACACGAAGCCGCCGAGCGCGTGGAAGAACAACAACCGTGGCAAGGAGTACAACACGCTGGGAGACCTGTATGCCCGTTTTCTTCTCGAAGAGATCATCCCGCAAGTGCAGAAGGACTACAAGCTGACCGATGATCCCGAAGGCTGGGCCATCGCCGGAGCCAGCAGCGGAGCGATCTGCGCCTTCACCGTGGCCTGGGAGCGCCCGGATAAGTTTCGCAAAGTCTTCTCCACCATCGGCAGCTACGTCGATCTGGCGGGCGGGCATGAGTATCCCTCCATCATCCGGCTGACGGAGTGCAAACCGCTGCGCATCTACCTGCAGGACGGCAGCAGCGATCTGGACAATCCTTTTGGCAACTGGCCACTGGCCAACCAGCAGATGGCCAGGGCGCTGGAATACCAGAAATACGACCACACCTTCGTCTTTGGCGACGGTGCGCATAACAGCAAACACGGCGCGAGCCTTTTCCCCGAGGCGATGAAGTGGCTGTGGCGGAAGTGAAAGAAAACCTCCGACCTGTTTCCTGGCATATGCAAAATCCTATTTCTGCCAGTTTATGGGTGAAAGCCGGGGTGTTGTTTCTAGTGCCCGCTCTCTTTCTTCAGAATGTGACAGTGGCAAATCAGTCATACCGGGAAGTTCTTATTGCTGCGCTGATCCAGACGGCTGTTGCTGATGTTTGCTTTTTTCGAGCCCTTCTTCGTGGCGGAGTGGTGATGCAATGTTTCTGTGTCTTGCTTCTTCTGCCGACTTTGTTTGTTGTTGCCGACTTTATTCGCAGAGCGCCGGGTGCTTTTCGTTGATGCACCGGCTTTTGCTGAGTTCGCAATCGACCCTTGCCTTGACGTATATGCCTGCTCGGTGCTTCATCCCACATGACCACCAAACACTGTCGCTGGGGCATCCTGGGTGCCGCTTTCATCGCTCGAAAAAACTGGCAGGCGATTCGTGATGCTGGAAATGCCATCTTAGTTGCTGTGGCGAGCCGCAATGTGGCGCGGGCGCAGACATTCATTGATGAATGCCAGGCCAGCGCACCGCATGCGGTCGTGCCAGAAGCCATGGGCAGCTACGACGCGTTGCTGGCTCGGCCAGACATCGACGCCGTGTACATTCCGCTGCCCACAGGTCTGCGGAAGGAATGGGTGATCAAGGCTGCGCAGGCGGGCAAGCATGTGCTGGCGGAAAAGCCGGTCGGCTGCACGACGGACGATGTCGCCGAGATCATCGCCGTGTGTGAGAAGCATCGCGTGCAGTTCATGGACGGCGTCATGTTCATGCATGGGCAGCGCTTGAAGCACCTGCGTGGTGTCGTGGACAAGGAAGTCGGCCCGGTCCGCCACATCGCCACGCAGTTCAGCTTCATGAGCGATGATGAATTCCAGCGCAGCAACATCCGCGCGCACGGCAAGCTCGAACCCCTCGGCTGCCTCGGTGATCTGGGCTGGTACTGCCTGCGTTTCACGCTTTGGGCGATGAACGAGGTCGCTCCCGTGCAGGTGACAGGTCGAATTCATTCCGAAACGCGGCAAACGGCCGATTCACCGGCGGTTCCTCTCGAATTCTCCGGCACGCTGACCTTTGCGGACGGTGCTTCCGCTTCGTTTTATTGTTCCTTCACCACTTCGAACGCGCAATGGGCCATTGTGAGCGGGGCCAAAGGCCTGTTGCAGGTGTCGGATTTCGTCCTGCCCTTTTCCGGTCCGCACACTCAGTACAGTCTCACGCGCTCGGCGTTCGCCATTGATGTGTGTCGTTCAGACATGCATGAAGGCCGCCACATCGAAACACTCGACGAACCGAGCAGCAATGCGCCCGGCTCGCAGGAGTCCGGCTTGTTCCAAACCTTCTCCCAACTCGTGCTTTCCGGCCAGCCCGACCCGCGCTGGCCCCGGATCAGCCTGCTCACCCAGCGCGTGCTGGACGCCTGCCTGCGTTCAGCCAGGGAAGGCTCGGTCGTGGTGAGCGTGTAGTCGGCACGAAGCCACCCAAGCCTGCCGGTGGCTCAAGCGGGCCGCCTGAACCTTTTTGCCAGCGCAAGAATGCCGATCACACTCAGCGCATCATTGATTTCCTCGGCATAGACACGGCTCTCAGCCTCATCAAAAGGCATCCACAGAAAGCGTTCGTTGTTAGCAGAGTCAGCGTCTTCCAACTGCTCAGAGACGAAAATAAAACTGGGATTATGATATATGTCCAAACCGGGTTGGAAGTTGATCAGTGGCTGCGGGTTGAGGCAGCGGATGCCGGTTTCCTCGAAACATTCCCGCACAGCGGCATCCATAGGTTGTTCACCACCATTTACCCCTCCTCCAGGGATTTCGATGGAGATTCGATTGGCCATAAATCGGTATTGGCGTGTGAGTAGAATTTCATGTCCTCTGATGGGAATAATCGCGGCACGCAAACCTTTCTCCATGCAGTAGTATTCCTTGGTGAAACCGTCGAAGTGAGCCGTTTGCCGGTTGATGACCGTGTATGGGTCACGATAAACCTCTTGAGCCGGGTCGATGCTGATCGGGAAAAGCAGGGTTTCGTGTTCTGTTTGTGGAGGCATTGGCTCAAGGAGTAGCTTGATTGAATGGTCAGTCATGGCGGGGCCGTGCCGCCCCAGGCTTCATTGGCTTAACCGCGCGCCCGTTCCAGCAGGTTCATCATGAGGAAGGACAGCAGCAGGGCCAGTTGCTCGCCCTCTTTGGCCTGTCCTTGCTGGGTCAGTCCAAAGCGGCCCTCGAACAAGGCGGGCTCCTTGGTTAGACGCAGCACGGGAGCATTTCCCACCACCCGGCTGGCGATGTAGCTCGGATGCAGCATGTACCCGGCAAACATGCCCACGACCGGAATCCCGCTCACCAGACCATCCAGCATTTTGACCCACGGATTTTCCTCCTGAATGGAAAAAGTCGGCGAATGCTCATGCTGCGCAAAGACATCGTAATGCGCCTTCCACAGCGATTTCATGCCACGTCGGCCGATGGCACCCAGCACTTCGCCGGTGGGTGACTTGAAGGTGTAACGCGCCGACCAGTCGATGATGCGGTCCGCTTCAATCGTCGCCACGAGTTGCTGCATCGTGTCATCGGCGAATACCTCCACCTTCTCCCGAAAGCGAAACAGCTTCTGCTTCACATAACAGATCGTCTTGCCGGTGGCGTCCGTCACATAGATCTGCGGAGCCAGGGCAATCAGCTTGAAGCGAAACGTGATCGGGTAGTTCATGAGGCCGCCAAAGTGGCCGCAATCATCGCGCTGACAAGCTATCAAGCAGCGCTTTCGCACACGCCGCCGCAAATTCCGGCGCGTTGATCTCGCAATCCATCTCGACGAGCGGAATGCCGGCACGCAGGTGCTGGCGGATCGCGTCAAACAACGCCGCATCGGCTGCGGCATCATGGAACGGCTTGCCAGCAGCGCTGATGATGCTGATGGCCTTCATTGGCAGCAGCACGGTCAAGGGTCCGCGATACGCATTCACCTTCTCCGCCAGGATGCGGCCGAGTTCGGCGCATTCAGCGGCGTTGGTGCGCATGAGCGTGACCTGCGGGTTGTGGATGTAAAAGGTACGGCCCTCGAACTTCGCCGGAACCGTCGCACGTTCGCCGAAATTGACCATATCGAGGCAGCCGGGCGTCACGATGGCGGGAATGCCGGCTTTGCCCGCTGCATTGAGTCGTGTCGGTCCGGCTCCGAGGATGCCGCCGACAAGTTCATCGGCCCATTCGGTGGTCGTGACATCGAGAACGCCCGCGAACATGCCGCTTTCGATCAGTGACTCCATGATCTTGCCACCCGTGCCGGTGGCGTGGAAGACGAGCACTTCGTAACCGGCTTCTTCGAGAATTTTCTTCGCCGTGTTCACGCATTCGGTGGTGTTACCGAACATCGACGCGGCGATCAGCGGTTTGTCATCGGCCGCAGGCACCGCCGTTTCGACCATGCCGCAGATCGCGCCCGCCGCACGGGCCAGCAGCACGCGGGAAATGCGGTTCATGCCGCTGACATCGACGATGCTCGGAAACATCACGATGTCCTTCGTGCCGACATACGGTGCCACGTTGCCTGCGGCGAGCGTGGAGACCATCACCTTCGGAAATCCAACGGACAAACCCCTCATCGCCGCCGTGCCGATGGCCGTTCCGCCGCCGCCGCCGAGCGAGATCACGCCCTGCACCTTGCCGCTTTCGACCAGGGCCGACAAAAACGTCGCCGCCGCGCCCGCCATCGCCGTCACGGCCTCGCCACGGTCCTTGCGTGCCATGATGCCAGCCAAATCGACGTTGCCGACATCTGCGACCTGTTCTCGCGTCACATCCGGCTTCACCTGCGGTGCGTCGCCGCTGCCGGTGTCGATGAGCAGCGTCTGATGCCCGCGTGCGCGGATGATTTCCGCCACATAGGCGTGTTCGTGACCTTTGGTGTCGAGCGTGCCGAGAACTGCGATGGTTGCCATGCGGCAGGATAAAAGCGGGCGCAGGAAGAACAGCAACCGTTTCACACCACCTCCTATCCGCCGTCCACCCGGCTTGACGTTCCAACCGCAGGCCATTACTCTCGCGCCATGCCCCCGGTAGCTGCCATGCCCGCTGACAACCTCGACTTCGCGTGGGACCGTCCTGAAACGGCTTCCAGTCTGAGAGCGCGTCTTGCCACCAGCACGGGCGCTGACTGGCTGCACACCGCCGCCTGGCTCATGCGCGAGGCACGGGTGGACCAGGTCTGGCAGTTTCTCACCCTTCGGCAGGTCGCCGAGAGCTTTCCTCAACTTAGCCCCATGCTTGGCCGTCGTCGTCCCGTCTGGGAACATCTCCTCCGCGCCGCTCATGAGCTGGGAAGAATCTAACGCCTGCACGCCGCTGAAACGTGATTTTCTCCGCGCCTGGTTCGCGCAGGAACAGCGTTTTTTTCTCACTGGTGGCAGTGCTCTGGGGCTGTTTTATCTCGATCATCGCCGCTCTTACGATCTGGATCTTTTCACCAGCGACGAGGTTGAGGGGATCGAAGTACAAAACCTCGTGCATCGTGTCGCGGCTGAAATCAAAGCAGACTGTCAGGCCTTGCGCACCGCACCGGACTTTCACCGTTTTCGGCTCACGCGTGGCGATGAGCGAGAGCTCGTCGATGTCGTCGTGGATCGCGCGCCACAGCTTGATGCGCAGAAAGCTGACTTCGACGGCATCCGCGTGGACACGCTGCGGGAGATCATCGCCAACAAGCTGACCACTCTGCTCAGTCGCACCGAATTGAAGGATGTCGTGGACCTCTACTTTCTGGAACAGGCCGGCCACGATCTGCTCGCCGCCCTGCCAGATGCCCAGGCCAAAGACGGTGGCTGGGAGCCTGCGGTCGTCGCCATGCTGTTGGACGGGCTGAGCGTCACTGAACTGCCCGCGTGGATGATACGCCACCTCGAACCTGCCGAACTCCAGGCGTTTCTGCACCGCCTGCGCATGGCCATTGCCGAGAAGGCATTGCCCGCAGCCTAGGGCGTTCAAAAACATGGTCCAGTGCAGTTCCGGATGCCACCTTGACCAGGGCCGCCCATTTTCCTCCCCCTCCGGCGTTGACCGGCTCTCCCCGCTTTGCATAGACAAAGTGCCCCACCACCATGTCCCAAGCCGTTTTCCGCTCCATCCCCCTCCGCGATCTCACCGCCGACCAGCTTCTCGACCTCTCGAAGCGCATGAAGCTCTCGCTTTCCAAGGCGGACATGCTCGCCGTGCAGAAGATTTATCAGGACGAGGGCCGTGAGCCGACCGATGTGGAGATGGAAGTCATCGCGCAGACCTGGAGCGAGCACTGCAAGCACCGCATCTTTGGCGCGAAGATTTACCACACGCTCGATGGCAAAGAGGAGGTCGTGGACGGGCTCTTCAAGACCTACATCCGCTCTGTGACGGAGGAAATCTGCGAAACGAAGCCCGACTTCGTGCTCAGCGCCTTCGAGGACAACGCGGGTTTCGTCCGCCTCGATGATGACAAGGCCGTGTGCCTCAAGGTCGAAACGCACAACCACCCCAGCGCCATCGAACCCTATGCGGGTGCCAATACCGGCCTCGGCGGGGTGATCCGCGACATCCTCGGCGCGGGCAAGGGCGCGAAGCCTGTCGCCTCGCTCGACGTGTTCTGCTTTGGCCCGCCCGACATCGAGCAGGATCAAATTAAAGCGAAGGACGTCATCCATCCGCTCGGCGTCATGCGTGGCGTGGTGCGCGGCGTGCGCGACTACGGCAACCGCATGGGCATCCCGACGGTGAACGGCGCGATCCAGTTCGACGACACCTTCATTTACAATCCTCTCGTGTTCTGCGGCACCGCCGGCATCATCCCGATCAAGGATATCGCCAAGGAAGTGAAGCCCGGTCATTTGCTCATCGCCGCAGGCGGTCGCACCGGCAAAGACGGCCTCAAAGGCGC
>Ga0209573_1005977_pt1 | contig 10512 bp, 5 predicted proteins | sample TNRBio252014_DNA_FD_185870 | JGI IMG/M metagenome (GOLD analysis project Ga0209573, IMG submission 185870) | Wastewater treatment Type I Accumulibacter community from EBPR Bioreactor in Madison, WI, USA - TNR Reactor_6/25/2014_ DNA (SPAdes)... | ecosystem: Engineered > Bioreactor > EBPR >...
AAAAGCTCAATGTTGTTGTATTGGATTTTGGCGAAGACAAAAAACGAATTTCTCTTGGTCTGAAACAATTACAACCACATCCATGGGAAGTTTTGGATTCAACCATTTCAGAAGGTAGTGTAGTGAAAGGTAAAATCGTAAACATTGAAGATTACGGTGCATTCCTTGAAATTATACCTGGTGTTGAAGGTTTGATTCACGTTTCTGAAGTTTCCTGGAGCAACCAGCCGGTTAATGCCAGAGATTACTTCACCCTTGGTCAGGAATACGAAGCAAAAGTAGTTACTATCGAAAGAGAAGAACGAAAAATGTCTTTGAGTATCAAACAATTGACCAGTGATCCTTGGAGCATTGTTGCTGCAAGATATCAGGTAGGAACAAAACATACCGGAGTAGTCAAAAACCTGACTCCATACGGTGTATTTGTTGAGCTTGAAAACGGCATCGGTGGTATGGTTCACATATCAGACCTAAGCTGGACAAAACGTTTTTCACATCCTTCTGAATTTACAAAAGTAGGCGAATCTATTGATGTATATATCATGGAAGTAGATGAGGAAAACCGCAAATTATCTTTAGGCCACAAACAATTGGAAGAAAATCCATGGGATACTTTTGAAAACGTATTCCCTGTAGGTTCTTACCATGAAGCAACCGTGATCAAAAAAGATGACAGAGGTGCGATTGTTCAATTACCTTACGGTCTTGAAGCTTTCTCTCCATCAAAACATTTGAAAAAAGAGGACAATTCTTCCGTAAATGTTGATGAAACAGTTACATTTAAAGTGATTGAATTCAACAGAGACGACAAGAGAATTATAGTTTCTCATGCAAGATATCTTGAAGATATCAAAAAAGAAGCAAACGACATGGTAGCTTCTGAAAAAGAGAAAGAAAGAGATGAAATCAAAAAAGTAGTTAAAAAGACTCAATCACAAGTCGAATTATCAACTTTTGGTGATATCGAAGGTTTCTCAGAACTTGCAGGTCAATTGGCAAATGCAGCAGCAGCACCAAAGGCTGAAGTTAAAGCAGAAGAACCAAAAAAGGCTGAAAGCGCTAAAGGTGACGATCTTAAAAAAATCGAAGGTATCGGACCAAAAATTCAGGAATTACTGAATAACGACGGTATTTTGACTTTTGAAGATCTTTCCAAAACAGATGCAGATAAAATCAAAGAGATTTTACATGCAGCCGGTTCAAGATACCAAATGCACGATCCGACAACCTGGCCTATGCAGGCTGGTCTTGCTGCGGAAGGCAAATGGGACGAATTGAACGAATGGCAGGAAAACGCAAAAGGCGGTAAAGCTGAATAATCAGATTTTAATTTAGATGTGAAATAAAAGGTCTTGTTGTAAAAAACAAGGCCTTTTTTTATTTCGGATGCGTACAATGTTCGCCTACAGAAATATATCCCTCTTCCGTACACATAAGGTTGGTTCCGAAAAATATCTTATTATCTGTTTTCCGATACGTATTTAATGTAGCCAGCGGCTCCTTTTCCGATTTTGAAGTCTCTTGATTAATATTTATGACCATACATCTGGCGCAAGGTTTCAGATTTAAAAATGGCACGTCTCCTATCATGATTTTATCATATTCATCTTCTTCGTGCGCTGTGTTTGTTTCCAAAACAATGTTGGGTCTGAATCTGTCAGTTTGTACAGGAAAAGCCAGCTTGGAGTTCAGATTTTCCATACTTTTAGAGCCAATACATAAAAAAGGATAGCCATCTGCCAAACTTACCGGAATATGTTCATTCAATTTTGTTACATAATGTTGCCGGAATTTGTTTTTACTTTGTTTGACTAATCTGACTTGTGTGCCCAGCAGGTCCGAAAAAAAATTATCCACCGTTTTATCCACTTCCTGTACATAAGCCGGATCGTCCCAAACTTGTGTTTCCAAATGGTTTTTTTTAACCCTATCCGTTTCCCACGTTATATGTTCTGTCTTTTGAGATACATGAACCATTCCGTCATGTACATCGCTCAAAAATGATGAAAGCTGAGGAAATTCTCTTTGGGTGATAAAACGATTGTTTTTATCAATCAACATCCATGTTCTGTCATATTCAAATCCGGAAGGTGTTGCTTTCCAGGTAGTTTTGTAAGACCCTCCCAGGCTTTTTACAGGATAGATATATAATGCATTTACCATTTTTATCTGTCCTTTATTAGTTTTTGTATACCGTTTTCATAAATTTTAATAGTTTTTCCGGGAGACACCAGCACATCTTTAAGTCCGGTATCTTCTTTATCAAAAGAAAATAAAATTTGATTTTCGAAGGTCGATAAAGAAATATATTTTACATCTTTGCCATCAAAATAATATATGTTATTTCCATCAAACTGGAATGATCTTGCGTTGTCAGCTACAAATGATGATAGATATTGACCAAAATTGTCAAAAATCAAAAAACGTTTTCCTTCATCCAATAGCACAACTTTGTTGCCGTTTTCGATGATTTTAGTTATATATAATGATTGTAAGCCAAAATCCGAGAGATTAGCAGATTCAAAAGATTTTTTACCATTAGCATAAATTTTAATCAGCCTGAACCGGAGAGGATCGTAAATCCAGTATCCATCATCGTTGGAAACACCTATCGCACTAATATCGGTAAAGCCAAAATCCGCAAGACTGAATTCCTGAATCTCGGCCAAAGTATTATCCAATTCAAGAATTCTTCCGAAATCTTTGTTGTATATGACTATTTTAATAGGATTGCTGACATTAATATCTGAAATATTGCCAATTCTTTTATTAGCAAAACGAAAAACCTCTTTATTATTTTCATCAAAATGGTAAACCTGATTGTTGGTTGTCACAACGTATAAACGAAAAAGTTTATCCAATGCGGCATATTTTACCTTTACTTCAATATCCGGCTGAGGAAAATCTTTTTTTTGTGAAAATGCCGGTTTTACCTGACAACTTTGCATAAAAATTATCATGGCGAAATACATGAAAAAAGAAATTTCAGTCCGCATATTCTGTCAAATGATTTGAAATAAGCGTAGTATCATCATCTCTGAAAAACCGGATCTCCATGTTTTTTCCATCAAAACAGGCAAACGAAAAAAACTGAAACCAATCGCCAATATTAAGATATCTGCTTTTTTGATTACTTAATTTGTGGTCTATGACCAGGTGACGATGACCAAACACAAAATAGTCCACACTTTTTTTCAAAAGTATTTCTTCGCAAAACAACACTAGCCATTCTCTTTTTTCATTCCATCCTTCTTCATTATTTTGTTCTCTGCTTTTACCACTAAAAAACTGCATGAGTCTGATACCTGTATTGGGATGAATCCGGGCAAATAACCATTGACAAACAGGATGATTAAAAATAGCTTTTATCAGTTTATACCCATGATCTCCCGGACCAAGTCCGTCCCCATGTCCGACAAGAAGAGATATTCCGTTTATCTGCCATAGAACAGGTTTTTTGTACAATGCCACGCCTAATTCTTGTTGAAGATAGTCAAACATCCACATGTCATGATTGCCTGTGTAAACAATGATTTCAATTCCCTGATCTCTCAGAGAGGCTATCTTACCCAAAAGTCTTACATATCCTTTTGGCACAACTTTTTTGTATTCAAACCAAAAATCAAAAATATCACCTACCAAAAAAATGATTTGAGCATCTTTTTCAATGGATGTCAGCCATTCTGTAATAAATAATTCTCTCTGTTTTGATGTGTACTTACCGTCAATACCCAGATGAAAATCTGAAGCAAAATATACTTTTTTTCCCGGGGCAATATGCCGGCTTTCTGAGGCGAACATATTTAATGATTATCGACAAATCTTTTATCACTTTCCATTATGGTGTGACAATTAGGACAGGTTCGTTTGGTTTCCGAACTGTAATAATCCTTAAATCTGGGGATAAAATCCTTTTCAATATTGGTTAGATGGAAATATGATTCATGTAATTTGGTATTACAGTTGTCACAAAACCACAATAAACCATCATTGTCTTCCGGCTTTCTTTTTAGTTCGACGACCAATCCTATGGAACCTTCTGATCGAATCGGTGAATGCGGCACCCTCGCAGGCAATAAAAACATCTCGCCTTGTCTGATAGGAATGTCAACCGCCTGGCCGTCTTCCTGTATCCGCACAACTATATCTCCTTCAATCTGATAAAAAAGTTCTTCTGTTTCATTATAATGAAAGTCTTTTCTTGCATTGGGTCCTGCAACTATCATGACTATATAGTCTCCGGCATCTTTGTAAAGGTTTCTGTTGGCAACCGGTGGCTTTAATTCATGACGATTTTCATCAATCCATTTTTGGAGATTGAAGGGTCGGGCTATGGCCATATTCAAACTATTTTATATTGAACAATGGTCAAAATTACAAAAAATCCAATAATCAAAACATTTTTCCTCTGATTAACGAATAGAAACAGCTGTTTTGAGATTTTCTGATAATGTAACAATGGCCGGTTTGTGTTCGAGACTATGAATCGAACTATTCGTTTTGATATCGTACAATTTTGTTCCGTTGAAGTATTTTTCCATATCAATAACAATTTTTATGGTTGTGGTTTCATTATCCCTGACAGTAAAAATATGATTGAAAGAAAACGGCACATATGCTTCATCGCCACCTGTGTGTAGTGTAAATGTATCTTCCATATCACCATCATTGTCAAAATCTATATTTCCTTCCGTCCTCATAAATATATAACTTTTCCATGCCGTCCAGTAATTGGCACTGCTGCTGAGCAGGCTTCCCGCCGAAAAATCTTTAGGTTCTTTTGCATTCAGATTTGAAGGTACCCCCATAGCAAGGCTGAGCGCGCTATAGTTGCCTGATTCCACCCCTTTTAAGGTGTAAGTAAAACCTTTATTTTGATTGGATTGTGTATGTGCATTGGAAAAATCCAGAAAATCAATATCCTTTAACAGTTTGTTTGAGCCCTCCGAATTTCTGATGCTTATATCAGAAAAATAGGCTGCTATCCTTGAAAATTTCAATTGATAATTTTCTGAAGGATATACAAACGTATCAAAAATAACTAATGGTTTTCCTTTGTATTCCAAAAAGAACACCAAATCGAGATTGCCTTTTTTTTCTTCTTTTTCACAGGAAAAAAACAAAACTACCCCAAGTAATACAAAAATATATTTATACATGTCTACATTTTAATAACCTACTCTAAAAAATTACATAAAACCATAACTTCTGAATTAAGATCACATGTACATTAATAAAACCATTTCAATGAAAAAAGTTCCTGAAATTCCTTTAATCTCAAACTGCTCACATAAAACACGATATTTTGTTAGGTTGGCACTTCTTTTTACTGAAGATTAAACCTAAACATAATACCTGTTCTGACAGTAAATACCGGAAAACTTTGGGTTGTTTTTGGTCTGTTATATGAATATTCAAAATAATATCGCAAAGCAAGATTTTTATTCAAATCGTATTCAAGGGTCGGGTTGAAAGAAATTGTTGTACTTCCTCGGTCCGCCCTTGGAGTATCCAAACCATCCTGAAGGTTGAAGACCAGAGATTCATCATCACGATAGGAAAATGCTGCATTAAACCTGAGTTCTCTACCTTTGGCCGTTGTTCCTTTTTTAACATTTGTAGGATCTGCCTTTGCTTCGTCAATGGATTCTGCTTTTTTGGATTTCTTTTTGGATTTTGACTTACTTTTTTTACTGAATCCTTTAAAGTTTTTCCACACATATCCTGATCCGAATATAATTTCGGTATTATTGGTTTGTAATAGTTGTGTTTGTGTCAAAGTAATCCCCCTTGCTTTTTTAAATTCAAAGTCGATTTTAAAATCTTTTACCGTTTTTATACTAATACCAATCAGTGGAGCAAAACTCTCATTGATGACAATATCAGGAATTTCAAAACGAGAAAAATATCCTCCATTGGGACCGAGTTCGAGAAAAGGATCTGTTTCATTAAAATTCGGTTGAGTTTCAAATCTGTTTACCCTGATCGTACTTCTGTAACCGTGTTTGATAGTGATATTTGAAAACCTTTTTTTCATTCCTTTCAACTTGGACAAACCATTATAATTTAACTGCCAGTTGGGTTTAGGAATATAAGTTAGTTTAGAAAATTCATTACGTTGATCCAGCTTGACCGTATTGGGATCTTGTTTTGTATATGTTGCGATAAATGCCGGAATTGTTATGGCATTATTTGTAGGACCATAACCAAAAGCATGATCTAATGAATCCAAACCTGCTCCCGGTATATTTGGCAGTCTTTTAGAAATAATGATTCTGTTGTTTTTAAATTGATTATAAAGGTCTTTGGCATCCATAAACATGGTATTAACCGCAATATTTGATGCATCAAATGAACCTACGTCATATTTTGCCAGATGTAAAAATTCGCCTTCTGTCGCTCCTTTGGCTCTGAAGACCTCAGTATGGTTCTGGCTGTAATTTTTATTAAAATTAACATCTATACTAAAATCTTTAAAAGGCTCCAACAATACTTTTACATCAAAATTATGACGTTTATTTTGTTGGAGTGCGTTATTGAAGACTTTACTGTCATTAAACCATTGTTTATTGTTTTGAAGCCAGTTATTTTCACCTGAAATCCGGGGCTGAAGACCTGCCACAAAATCCAAACCAGGGGCATCAAATCCGGGATTTAGTCCCAGTAATTTTGATTCCTGCATATAACCCGGAATCATAGTTGACAACTCTTCTTTATAGTTAAACTTGACAGACCGAAGAGTCATAAGAGGTCGGATCAGGATTCTTTCTGCCATAGTAGGATCTCTTGGTTTATCCTCTTTCTTTTTGTCCGTTTTTTTATCCTTTCCGTCTTTATCTTCATCCGTTCCTTTACTTTCCTGAATATCCCCACCTTTGCCTTTTTTAGCATCTCTAATGGAAACCGGAGGCGTTTTGGAACTGTTCTTTTTTTGTTTTCTTACCCCTTTTCCTGTTTCTATAGATTTGAGGTAGTCCCACTTATTGTACAATTTGTCGAAGGCGAATGTCGTATTCAATCCCCTGTTTTGACCGTTCTGCAGGATATTCCCTATTGGATTGTCTAACTCATCAATAGGTTGAAGTGAACCTCCTTCCCAACCATAGTTCATCTTATAATCTGCTGTGCCGGACACCCAGTTAAGAATAGGAATCAGGTTAAACGGTAAACGATAATTCAAAGACGCGTTATGGGTATAAAATTTGGCCCGTCCCAACTTACGTATATTATTGTTTCGATAATCCCGTACGTAATCATCAACCCTTACATCAGAAGGGATTTCCTGTCTGTTTCCAAATTCATCAAACCAGGGCCTGTCTTCCGGATTATCCTCAATTCCGGCTTGTCTGAGTTCGTCAATTAGTGATGTTGCGTTTGCACGGAAATTGAACCTGATTGATTTGGTTATATCCCAATCCAATGAATAATTTCTGTCCCAGGTAAACCGAAGATCTTCAAACAAAAAGACCGGCTGTAACGGCAATCTGAATCTCCGGCTGTTATTGAGTCGCACCATTTTACTGTTGAATGAAAAGTTATTGGGTAATAACCCGATATTTAATTCACTCAATACTTTTAGTGCATCTGATTTAATAAATTTTAAAGGTTGAAGATATGTTGATTTTCTGCTAAAAACATAATCCAGACCTATAGTCCGTGTAACGGACTTTTCTTCTTCAATAATCGGGGTTTGTCTTGTGTTTTCTGTAAAAGAATAGCTGAAACCAAAATTTTTGGGAGACCAGGGCATATCTTTCCCTTTATTGATTTTCAGATTGGTTACTGTAAATGTTTTAATTGTAGTTTCGTCGATATTTCTACCCCTTATTTCTCTCTTTTCCGCTTCGGATTGAGCCATGTTGATTTTATCCCTCACTTCAATGTCTCTGTCAAAAGCATCATATTGGGGTGTGATTATCGTTTTCGAATATTGAGCAAAAACAGGAGCTTTCACTTCAAGAGATTTGGGAAGTAATTTGCCGGCTTCAACATTCACTGCCGCGTCGTATTGCAACACTTCTTCCCTCTGTCTCTCCTGAATTCTTTGATCAAGTCCACCATAACCATTGGAACTGTAATTTCCGGCGAGATTGATTTCCCCTAAATCGGCCATCTGCACCTGAAGTCTTGACTGCGCAGCAAAGGCTGGGTCTTCTCTGAAATCAACCAATCTCAATTCGTTGACCCAAACTTCAACTCCGGTGGTATCATTCGGTGAATCCGCATAACTTCTCATACCCACATACCAAACTTTTACCAATCCAAGAGACGGGTTACCGATTATTCTCAGGGTATCACCTCGAGAGGGAGAACCGGCAATGGAAAAAACTTCCGTAGCAGGTGTTCCGGATGCATTTCTCAAATTTTTCACTAGTAACAGACTATCCAGGTTCAGGTTAATAAAGTTTTCTTTCATCCAGATAGAATCGGGATTTCGCGGAAAATCTTTATTGGATAGCTTTAAAGGCATCTGATATTCATAATAGTTGTTGACAAAGTCTTTTCCTATCCTGAATACAAATGCCATTTTTTCATGTTGGGTTCTGTTCGTTTTATTTTCTGCATGAACGAACATCTGAAGTCTTTTGTATTGGTTGATATCTAATCTGGTCAGTTTGGTGGCTCCTACAGCACAACCTTTTTTCAGGTCCGTGACACTCAATGATAATGATTTTTCATCAAGTCGGATATTGTTGGTACCTTGGTTGACAAACTGATCTACTATTCCGGCAGGTGTTATATAATTAAAAGGTAATCTCTCCGAATTTTCCTGTAAACCGACCTCATCCAAAGTAAAATTAGGGTCGAATTTAGTATCGTCGTCACATACTGTATTCTGTTTCCTCCATTGGCTTCTCAATAACTGGAATTCAGCCATTCTGAAGACTTTGGGTTTCTCAAAATTGGTAACATACATTCTCATAAACTGAATGGAACGGAATCCGGTAATGTCATTTATCGCTCTTCCGTTTGAGAGAGGTACCACAAAACGATACCATACCTCATTTGGTCTGCTGCTTCCGCCCGGAACAAAAATGGATTGTTTGTAAAACTGTAGATCTGTCGTATCCAGAAAACCGTTGTTGTTTTTTATTTTTACCCTGTATTCATAAAAGCTCTCTGTTTTGTCCAGGGTTCTGTTATTATTCATATCCTCCGTTTCAGGATACCTGTTTCCCCTCACAAACTGTGAGTTTGCGTTATTATTGTTCAACGGAGCGTTTCCTTCAGGACCATTAAAATTTTTCATTCTTTCCAGCAGGTCCAGATTTGCTACTGAAGGATCATTAAAAAACACAAAATCATCGGCTGCCGGGTCTAATGTCACCGAAGGTATATTTCCCCCGATTGATGCAAGCCAGGCTGCATGTTTGTCCAACTCTCTCGCATTGTCCATTCCGTCATAACCCACATCCTGTTCTTTACCTTCCTGTAAATCAAAACCGTTGACCAAAGGAACAGAAGTTGTCGTCCTTCCATAAACGGTTGGTTTGATTGGGAAAGGTTGATTAGGCGTAGGCAAAGCATTTTCAAAAAACAGAATGTCATCTTTGATAACGTCCTCAGAAACATTTCCTAAGTTGAAAACTATTTCACCTTCTTCGCCCGGTTCGTGTTGTACACCATCCGGTCTTGCCATAAATGGGTTTAACAACCAGAACTCAATAAACTCATAGTTTGCCTGTTCAAAATCCGGATTCTGAAAATACCTCATGACCCCTCCCCATCTGGTTTTAGGATCGTTTAATCTGATTTGATTATTTTCAAGCCTGATTCCCTGGGTATATCCTGTATATCCACCCGGAATATCGAAATTATAAGGTCCTCTTTCTTCCGGATAATAGCTCAGGTCAAAAGTAAACAATTGATTCTGGCCAATCGGAGTTTCCCGCAATTTGAATAATTCTGTTTGTAATACTTGTCTGGTATAGGGATTTGAATTGTTTGGAGCAACCCCAAGATCCATTACATACCATGCCAGTTTTGCTCTGTTAGCACCATAAATCAATGAATTGTCGAGTTTACTTTCCGGAAAATTCAAATTATTATCCGGTGTACTGGATAAAATCCATTGATTTGGATTGAAACTTCCCAAATTAAATCCGGTGATGGCTCCTTCAAAATCATCCACATGCGCAATACCATCATAATCGGTATTTCCATCAATAAATTTATTGTGTCCGGGCAGGTATAAAACAGCTTCAGAAGCAAAGTTTAACGTTGATTTTTCTTTAGTACTGTAAAATGGAAGTTTGTCTACCAATTTTGTCATCCAGGGTATGTCAGCCGTTTTTGTAAAATCAACTCCTATCACCTGATTGCTTACCGGGTCGTCTCCTATAGAAACTTTACCTGTAAAAGGTCTTTCTTTATATCTTAGATAAGTCGCTCCCAAAAAGGTATTTTTATCAAAAGTGTATTCAGCACGAAGACCGTTCATGGTTTTTTGCTGGAAATTAAATACACTATTGTCCTCAAAACTGACATTTACTGGTGTGCCCTGAGCGAGAT
>Ga0209573_1005979_pt1 | contig 10511 bp, 1 predicted proteins | sample TNRBio252014_DNA_FD_185870 | JGI IMG/M metagenome (GOLD analysis project Ga0209573, IMG submission 185870) | Wastewater treatment Type I Accumulibacter community from EBPR Bioreactor in Madison, WI, USA - TNR Reactor_6/25/2014_ DNA (SPAdes)... | ecosystem: Engineered > Bioreactor > EBPR >...
TTGAGTCCCGAGACATCGTCTGTACCCTGGACTATTCGGCATCAATGAATGACGACAGCATCCTCGCCACGGCGACCACGAATCGACTCGGCAAATCGGCGGTTGAAGCGAATCTGGATCTGATGTGGTCGGCACTCACGGCATCGGACGTTCGCTACAGCGACGAAACCGGTACTCAGAAGTTCCCATCCGGTGGATATGGTCGACTGAGTTCAGCGGCCGGGACATACGTCAGCAGTGATAACGACCTTTCCGTACTTCAATCACTTGAGATCTATACTCCGGAACAGCACTACTACGACAACTGGAGTCTCAACACAAGCGGCGACGACTATCGCTACAAGACGTCCGGCGGATACGACTGGCGCCGCTACACGCAGGGAACCTATAAAGGCAAGCTGCGTCGAAAATCAACGAACTCTTCAAACTGGTCCACGGTCGCGGAGTCGACGGCGCCAGGTTATTTCCCCACAATTCCAGAAACCTGCATTCCCTGGCCACAGGAAGGGAGAAACGACGAAACAGGCTTGAGATTGGGCAAGCCATCCGTAGCCGACAGCATCGTTCTCTGGATGAACTACGTTGATTATGTTCGGAACAACGGTGGACTCAACAGCCTCGGGTATCGGAAGAAATATGGCTTTCGAACACTCATGCATTATCTGATGGTCGATCGCCCGTCTGTCTATGAATCGGAAGACTTGTGGCGAACTCCTCACTATCCATTCCACGCCATGAAAATGGGCATGAGCACGTTTTGTGATTTCATGACCGAATTGAGCTATGGCGACAATGTTGGCCTGGTGAACTATGCCACAGAGGCAAGACTCGAAACAGGGCTGAATGATGATGGTGTTGCCACAACCGTTAGTCTTGGAGATGAGCTCCTCAGTCGCAACTATGCGGACATCAACACAATTTCCATGCACCGCCAGGCGGGCCATTACACCAGCAACACAGCCATCGGCGCAGGCATTGGAAAAGCTCGGGAGCTGATCAGTTCCCACGGTCGCGATGGAGCACAAAAAGCCATTCTGCTGATGACAGACGGTCAGGCGAATGTGGCGCCTTCAGGATTCAAACTGCCGACCACGTGGAACTGGAATGCCCTGTTCGATTACGATGGAAACGGATCGGCCGACTATACGACCAGCAATATGTCCGCTCAGTACGCACTGTATCAGGCCAAGCTGGCGGCCGATGACGACATCGTTGTTCATACGCTTTGCGTGGGAGCGGGAGCGGATGTGTCGCTGATGAGGGCCATTTCGCATCTTTCGGGTGGACTGCCCATCGTCGTTCCAGGCGGCACATCGCTTGCAGAAATGGAAACTCAGCTGCGTGAGGCCTTCGCTTTGGTGGCGGGACAAGTGCCCCCTGCTCGACTTGTCGTATCGGAGGAAGAATAGAAAAAAAGCTGTTGCAATCGGAGTTTCTCAATCCCCTTCGTTGACGATCTTCGAACTGCCTTTCCTCGCCTCCTTCATCAGCTCGTTGCATCCAGTGCAATGGGCTGATGTTGTTTTGGCTGAGCGGGTCCGGTTGGACAGTGAATTCTCTATGTTTTGAATCTGCTCCGGTGGCGTCTGTTGTCGACACGACAATCTGATCACCGCGACCGTCATGATTCATGAAGCGAAATTCCGGTGTCAGTCATTGCGATTCGCAGAACGGTCGATGACATCAATGCTGCGGGTGGGTGATAATCCTGACGATGTTACGGAGTATTATGAATGCGACCGATTCGGAGCCGATCGGCTTCCCCTGATCATTATTCCAGGATATGTGCGATGCGGACATTGGCGCATTCGGCTCCATGGTGACTCATTCCGTTGTCACCTGAGCTGTTCGGCGTTGCGTCAGGTTTTCGATGATCGACTGAAATGTGGCGTCATCTCGGATGGGTTTCAGATCTGGTTCCGTGGCAATCTGAAATGGATCCGTCATTCCTTCATCGACACTGCGCTGCAGGACAGTGAGCGCCTCAGCACGAAATGCGGCTGCCGCATCGCCTTCCGAATGCCTGGCCAGTTGCGCGAGTGCTCGGGCAATGTCAATTCGCAGCTCAGGATCTTTGGCCTCAGATTTCGACAGTTCGTCGATCAGTGGCCGGACGGTGTCCACTAGTCCCAGTTGAGCGGCCGCCAGCATCAGATTGACTCGATTGGATCGATCAGCCTGAACCGCCAGCATTTCTTCACGGATGGCCCGTGAGCGTTCAAATCGAGCTGCTGCGTCCGGGGCCAGATTCTGAGCATCGCGGGCCGTACCCAGATAGTACTGTGTCTGGCCGTACAATCGCTTCATCAACGCGTTCGTGGAGTCGGCTTTGTAGCAGGCTTCAGCCAGTTGATCGGCCTCTGCCAGAGCCGCGGCGGCATCATCGGCTTTGTCAATGCGAAGCAGATTTTGTCCCAGATTGACAAGCTGGATAGCGAGTTGCTGTTTTGCCGCGGTGTCACCAGGATTGGCTTCCAAAGCCGCACGACGAGTTTTGATCACATCCTGCCAGATCGCGATGGCCTCGTCGCTCTTTCCCTGCGCAAAGATCACGTTGGCCCTTCCGCTTTTTCCCAGATCCCGGCTCTGCTGAAAATAGGCGACAATCGTCGGCATTGCGGTTGCGGGTACCGAGTTTGTCCAGTCCGCCTTTTGTTCGATGTCTTTCAGAACATCTTCGCAGACCGTGGTGATTTCCGCGTAATGTGTGGCTGCCGAATTCAGATCGCCTCGCTTCTTTTCGCCACTGGCGAGGCGCAGCAGAGTCTTCTGGAGCGTGTCGGCAATCTGGTACTTACCTGGGCTGGGATCTTCAGGATCCAGGGACGGAAGCGGGTGTACAATGATATCTCGAAGGTGCTGCAGACTTTCCTGCAGCAGTTGATCTCCATCCTCCGGGTTACCGGTCAGCCGGGATTTCACCTGCGACCAGCGTTCGGCAATCATGGCCTGATTGCTGCGAGTGGAATCGGTACGTCCCTTATCAACCAGTCGTTGCTTTCCCTGTTCGTAGATCTTGGAGAGGGTTTCGTTGGCCTCTGTCATTCGATCCAGACTGATCCATGCTTCGGCAATTCGGAAACGAGTGGCCATCAATGTGGGGATGGCTTGTCCCAGCACTCCGCCGGCAAGATTCAGATCCAGTTCATCCCATTTCTTTTCGATGACAGTCAGAATCCCAATTCGGAATTCCGACATGCCCGGCTGTTTGGCCAGCTGGGAATCGACTTCCGTAATGATGAACTGCATATTCTTCAGTGTCTGCATGGCCTGTTCTTTGGCCAGTTCAAGATTCTGTTCCGCCTGAATCTGCGCTGCGTTGGCAATTGCTCGCTGCCGCTCGGCTTCCGCCTGTTCCTTTTTGGCCTGAGCTTCATTGGCCAGCGCGATGGCCCGCTGCTCTTCGGCCACATCCCGCTGCTCCCGAACATTGTCACGTTCATCCGCAATGATCTGCGCCTGAGCTGATGTTTCGGACCAGGCCCAGGTCGCAATCACAGCAGTCGCCGTCACAAAGAAACTGGCCAGCGCGGACGGCACAGCCACTTTGGGATTGCGTTTGCACCATCGCCACAGCCTCTCGACCCGACTGACCGGACGAGCCAGAATGGGTTCGCCGTTAATGAATCGTCGCAGGTCAGCAGCCAGGTCCGCACAGCTGGCATACCGCTGATCCGGGTCCTTCTGCAGGGCTTTCATACAGATGGTTTCCAGATCCACCGGTACGTTCGGCTGCAGATCCCTGACTGCCACCGGCTCGTTATTGATAACCTGCAGGACAGTTTCCAGCGGTCTTTCCGCCACAAACGGTGGCCGCGCGGTCAGCATCTGGTACAGAATCGCGCCCAGGGAATACAGGTCCGACCTGGGAGAAATTGACGAGTTCTGTCCCCGCGCCTGTTCCGGAGGCATATAGCTGGGGCTGCCCATGATGGTGCCATCACTTGTGGCACCGGAACCTTCTGTGTCGACGTTCTTCGCCAGACCAAAGTCGCTGATTTTCGGCTTGCCGTCTTTGTCCAGCAGGATGTTGGCCGGCTTCAGGTCACGATGCAGAATCTTATGTTCATGCGCATACTGCATCGCATGGCACAGGTGCTCGACCATTTCGGCCGCGCGTTTCGGATCGCGAGGCAGATTGTTCAGATCCTTCTGCAGGTCTGTGCCGTCGACAAACTCCAGGGAGAAATACGGCAGCCCCTGATGTTCGCCGATATCAAAGATCTGCACGATCCCCGGATGCTGCAGCTTTGCAACCGCCTGAGCTTCGGCAATGAATCTTGAAAGCGCTTCGTTGCCGGAATGCTTTCCGGCAAGAATCATCTTCAGTGCGACCAGACGATTCAGCTTGCGATGCCGGGCCTTGTAGACCACTCCCATGCCACCGCGACCCAGTTCACCGACGACCTGATAGTCGCCGACGGTAATCCCGCGTGCCGGTTTTCCCTTTTCGTCGACTTCGTCATTGACGGTATCAAAAAAGTCTTCGCTGTCCTTCTTATGGGCCGGAGCGATGACGGTCGCCCCCTGAACGACGGCCGCATCATTTGCTGACAGGAATGTGGGTTCCGTCCGTGATTTCTCATCTGCCACCGGAGTCAGCTTGTGCAGTTCCTCCATGACGTCCGGTTCACCGGGCGTCATGCGAATCTGCCCCACCAGTGTCGGTGCCGTCCCGAACGATTCATCGGGCCCGGCGGGAGCAGCCTGTGGTGGAAACTGCACGACTGGCGGCAGATCTCCCTTCGCTACAGTCTCAGGAGTCGCAGATTCCCGCGACGGACGCGTGAAAACCGTCTCTCCGTCAGATCCTGAAACCGTCTGGGGCGTCTGCGGGATATCCGGAGAACTGATGAAGGTGGCTCCGCCGTCCTGCGGATTCGACGGGTCTCCCTTTTGAAGACCCTTCTTCTCATTATCGCCCTGAGCTGGATGTGTCATGGCCCTCAGATCCCTCCAAGACTGTTGATCTCTTCGAAGACGGAATTCGCCATAATTCGCAGGTTAATCTCTGTGGTACTCAGGCTGCCATTGTAGTTCATATCAAACAACATTCCGCTGGCCGAACGGGCATTCACGGACATCAGGATCTGCAGGATTGTCATCTCCGTATTGTCAGCAACACCAAACGCCGCACCACGATTCGTGATATTGAACGCCCGAGTACCGGTGCCATGTGTTGTGACATTGAAGCCATAGGCCTCTGCCGTGTTACCAGCATGGTATGAGCTGGTGACATAAACCGACAGGGCCGTTGCCATCACCTGAGCATCAAACTTTGGTGGTCCGCCCGGGCCCGTCTTTCCATTCATTGCAAATAACAGCTTGTAGAAGGCAGCCACTTCCGTATTCGTCTTACCGGCAAGTCCTGCGTACATGTTCGGGAACGTATTCGCCAGCCAGTTGCTCAGCTGAGTCGCGCTGGCGCTGCCATTCAGTGCCTTGATCAGGTTCTGACCATTCTTGTTCTGCCAGAAGCCAATTCCAGCTGTTTCACCCCGCTGAATCGCTCCTCCCGCACTGGCCGGCAGTTCTGCAAAGTTGTAATTCTCTGCAAACAGGCCGTCCGTCAGCATCACGATTCCGCTGAACTGATCATTGCCCGAGATCACTCCGACTGGAGTCTCATCGATCGTTCCCAGCGACTCTCCGGCATCAATGAAGGCCGCTGGCTGACTCTGTGACAGCGAATAACCTGTTGCATCGCTGGGTCGCAGGTTATTGAAGAAATACAGGCCGTTGGAATCCGTTGTGATGGTTCGGCTGACTGCATTCCCACGGTCGTCAGTTCCGGTCAGCGTCACCGTTACTCCGGAAATCCCTGTTTCCGTGGCGTCGACAATGTTGTTGTTATTGAGATCCAGATAGACAAGGCCCTGTACGGTGGAAGGTGCCAGCACGGTCACCATTGAAGTGGCTTCGCTGCTGAGATAATTCCCATCGCCTTCGTAAACCGCCCGGATCTCATGAACGCCAGCCGACAGGCTTGTGGACCCCAGGTTCAGTGTGGCAGTGCCGCCACTGAGCACCGCAACTCCCAGCAGATTCGTTCCTTCATAGAACGCGACAGTTCCTGTCGGGACATCTGCGGTCGTCGTCGCCGGAGCGACGGCAGTTGACAGCGTGATGGATTCCACTCCATAAAGCGGCCGATTCACGTTGACGCTTAATGACGTTGAGGCCATCACCTGCAGGACATCAAACTGCGAGAGGTACTCGGAAAAGTCCCCGTCTTTATCCACGATTCGGCCACGCACAGACCTGGTCCCGGTCGAAGGCAGGAAGCTTTCAGGGATCTCGACTGACGATGAGGAACTGGACAGATCAAACTGGCCATCCCCATTGAAGTCATAGAGGTACTGGAAGGCTGCAGCCAGATCGTCCGCCGAAACATCAAACTCATCGTCAAATGACAGCGTCACCGTCTGGCCCAACGGAGCATTCCCGCTGCTGACGAATGACGCGGTTGGGGCCACGTTGTCGATTTCAATCGTTTCAGTCAGTGTCCGCTCGGCCCCCTCCTTGTCCGTCACTGTCAGCGTCACTGAATAAACGCCGTTGTCCGTGAACGTGTGCGGCACACTTGCACCGGTGACTTCCGGTGAACCGTCGCCAAAGTTCCATCGATAGGTCAGAAGACCGATGTCACCGGCCGAGTCGAAGGCACTGCCGGTGAAGGTGAGGGCATTCCCTTCAGTCCTGTCACCACTTCTCGTAATGGAAAGCTGTGAAGGTGCGACATTGGAAATTTCCACGATCAGCTCATCACGATAAGTCTGGCCGATGTCATTCAGGACCGTCACGCTGATCTGATAGCTGCCGTTGTCCGGATAGGCATGGCTAAGAATAAACGTGCCGGTGGCATCTGCTGTCAGGAACTGCAGGGCAGAGTTATCACCATAATCCACAGCCGCGGTCCAACTGCTCGCAGCACGGTCGACGACAGTAAAGGATCGGCTGACTGCCGTGCCTTCATCGCCCGTCAGAGTTTCACCCAGCTCCACGCTGCCGGTGAAGTCATCGCCCGGACCACCGTCAATAATGTCGATTCCGCCATTGCCCTTCAGGTCATCCACCATGTCGGACGAACTCTGCTTGCGGAACTTATACATGATCAGCTGATAGTGGCCGATATCCGTGTCGTTGACAGTATCCATGTATCGATCCGCAAATTCCGGATAGGCCAGAATGTTGCCGGGATTGTCCGGATTCAGCGGGCTGTCGGGGTGAGACGAATCTCCCAGCGGATCTCCGAACCGATTGAAGGTATCGACTTCGATGAAGTACGTGCCGTCCGCGGGCAGCAGCAGGTCGATCAGGCTGGAGTCTGTCGGTTCAAAGACGTCGTCATTTTCCGCCAGTCCATCGTAGTACCGCACGAGCTGACCGCTGGCATCATAGACTCTGACAATCGTGTCCACATAATCGTCGTTCGCCAGAACTCCGTTCGTTCCAAAGCGATTGACGGAATTGGACAGCACATCGATATTGATCAATTCGCCAGCACGGCCGCTGAACGAATACCAGTCACTCTGACTGCGACCGGTTGCACTGTCGATTGAGATTTCTCCCACGACCGAACCCAGCTGGACAAAGAAGTCTTTCGTGTAGTTCAGGCCGCGAGCCAGTGTGTTGGGAACCGCCAGCGTCACCGGATTCATGGCCGACGCCGTCGCCTGCGAATGATTCCCGCCGGCATTGGTAACCGTGGTCTGTGACGGATCGCTGTTCGCAAACGCCAGCTTGATGGCTTCGCGTTCTCCGAAGAACAGGTCGTTCAGGTCATCAAATCGAGTTGACCCGATGGACGCGGGTGAACCAATGATGTGATCGAATGACTCGAATCCGCCGGACGGTCCGGTATAGATGGGTTTGTATCCACTGGCTCCCGGCGGATCATGCACACCGGAACCGATCGGACCAAACGCATCCTGATGCCGCAGTCCCAGCAGGTGCCCCAGTTCGTGAGCCGCAATCTTGGTCGACAGGGCCATGTAGTTTTCGCTGGTCGCTGCCGGCTTGGAAGACAGCGCAGCCGAGTCACTGAACAGATTCATGCAGGCCGGACAGCAGCACCCGCTGTCGTGCAGGCCGTCAGATTCGCTGTCAGTAACTTCCAGTTCCTTTGCGGTCACGATCCCACCCAGGAGACCATTCACCTGAACGCGGGCAATTCCCGACAGGTTCACATTGCCCGGATCAATCTCACTGGCCAGACCACCCGGACGCCCCGTGTCCGGTGTGGAGTTGAAGTGCACAGTGGCGTAGTTTCCATCGGTCCGATATTCGACCGGTATTTCGTCAGTCGACAGAACCACTCGCACATCAAACCATGGAGCCCCGATGTTCGGCCCGCGATAAACGGATTCCACACGACTGCGGATCTGTTCTCGCTGATCTCCCGAATAGACGTACTCACCCAGGTCTGCCTGCCCCGTCACCGGATCAATCAGTCCCGTGTTGGTGTAGGTGTCGAAGTCGAGCAGAACCCATTGTGTGACACTGCGAGTTCCCGCCACCGGGCCTTCGAAGGATTCGTCAAACTCAGCTCCGCCCAGGTAGTTGCTTCGGGCGTTTCCATAAATCGTGTCGCCAAAGGAACTGCCGATAACATTCTCTATGGACATGCCGTCCGTCAGCATAATCCGTAACTGACCATTACCCTGTGGCTGCCACACGTTGACCAGACGAAGATCCAGACTAACGGCGCCTCCTGTGAAACTACTGAAGTTCAATGAATCGCTGCTGATGTCAGTCTCACCGGTGAACAGATCCGTCAGGATCACATCCGCGTCAGGGTTGGAAACGAAGAAGTAGGAATCATCCCCGTCGCCGCCACTCATTGTCAGCTCACCCGAGCCGATGATCATGGCCACATCATTGCCGAGACCACCATCGAATGTGGCCGTCGCCGCTGCCCCTCGCCAGCCCAGGAAGTCATTGCCGTCACCGCCCAGATAGGTGATGTGCGATGTGGCAGAACCCGCGGCGTTGTAGGTGAAGGAATCCACTCCGGATCCTCCATCAAATGTGACTGTGCCGATTTCCCGCCCCTGCAGCCTGAGCGTGTCGCCGTCCGCGCCGCCCGTAAAGACCAGAAAGGAGATGCCGCTGCCGTTGTTGATCAGTGTGTCGGCTCCGTCGTCGCCGAAGTAGGTCAAAGTGTTCAGGCCGCTGCCGTTGTTCACCAGCATGTCATCATCGGCACCGCCACTAAACGTCAGTGAGAACACCGCGGCGTTGTTCTGAAACACGTCATCATCCGCGCCGCCGGTAAAGGTGAGTGTTGCCACCGGACCGTTGTTGACCAGAACGTCGGCTCCGTCATCCAGCGTCGCAGTTCCGTTGCCATCGCCAAAGAAGCTGAGTGTCGTGACCAGAGCATTGTTTGACAGAATGTCGTCGTCCGCACCGCCGGTAAAGATCAGACTGTCAATCGGGCCAAAGTTCACCAGATGATCTGAACCATCGTCTCCACCGAAGTTCAGCGAACCCACCAGCGAACCGCGATTGAAGAAGATGTCGTCGTCCGAGCCACCGTTGAATGTGACGCTCGTCAGTGCTCCCAGATTCGCCAGAACATCGTCATCTGCTCCACCGTTAAACGTGAAGGATTCGATCGAGCCCCAGTTCTGCGTCACATCTTCATCGGCACCACCGTGGAACGTCAGGGTGTTCAGGCCAACCGCTGCGTTCAGCAGCGTGTCGGAACCGTCATCACCCTGGAATGTGATGCTGTCGATGCGGGTTCCGGTCTTCAGGTTCTGGAACAGATCATTTCCGGCATCTCCAAAGAACGACAGCGTTCCGATCAGCGTGCCTTCGTTCAGGAAGCTGTCATCATCGGCTCCTCCTTCGAACGTCAGCGTCGTAATCTGACTGCCGGTATTCGCAAAGACATCGTCATCGGCACCGCCTTCAAAGGTCAGGGTCGTGATCTGACTTCCGAGGTTGATGAACAAATCCGCTCCGTCGTCAGCACCACCAAGGAACGTCAGTGATTCAATTCCAGTGCCATCGTTAACCAGAATGTCGCCATCGGCACCACCCGTGAAGGTCATAGTACTCAGACCACTACCATGGTTAACGAAGACATCCGCGCCGTCATCCCCGCTGAAGTCGATGGATGTCAATGTGGACGCATTGTTCAGGAAAGCATCGTCATCCGCTCCACCCGTGAAGATCAGAGTGGAGAAACCTGTGGCGTTGTTTTCAAACGCGTCAATCCCGTCATCGCCGGTGAATTCCAGAGTTGCACCTGGCAGTCCGGAACCTCGAGTGATCAGGGTGTCGTTTCCATCGTCGCCGGTGAAGGAGAGTCCTCCCAGAAACTCGCCGTTGCTCATCATCACGTCGTCATCCGCACCTCCCTCAAACGTCAGCATGCCAATGTTGCTGCCTTTGTTGATGAAGATGTCGTCATCCGCTCCGCCGTTGAACGTCAGACTGAGACTGCCGGACCCCAGATTTTCAAAGACGTCGTCATCAGCACCGCCATGGAACGTCATGGT
>Ga0209573_1005980_pt1 | contig 10509 bp, 7 predicted proteins | sample TNRBio252014_DNA_FD_185870 | JGI IMG/M metagenome (GOLD analysis project Ga0209573, IMG submission 185870) | Wastewater treatment Type I Accumulibacter community from EBPR Bioreactor in Madison, WI, USA - TNR Reactor_6/25/2014_ DNA (SPAdes)... | ecosystem: Engineered > Bioreactor > EBPR >...
TTAAGCCATACTATCTTTCCGTGATACAAACCACCATCTTTGTAAATCTGAATTTTCCCATCTTTTTCTTGATTATACCATACGCTTTCTATGGGTGGGCTTGCAGCAAACACAGCAATAAACGCAAATGATAACAACAGAAACATTGAATAACGCATGGTAGTAATTTTTGCCGGAACAATTACCGAATATAATGCGAGATTTTTTTTAGCCAAACAAATCTATGAACGCTTGCGCTCGGCATTTGCCAATGCCAACTGGCGCACCATTTCTGTTTGCGCGGCCTCAAGGCTTCGCACTTTGGCATATAGAACCATAAATGCAAGAAAAAAAGCAATTACACACAGGTAAAGAATTAAATCGGTGCCGCGCCCCACACCCACCAAGTTTGCCAACCTTGTAGTTACCTCAGGATTCAGCACAAAAAAAACTCCAATAAGCGCAATGAAAATCAAAAACATGCGATAGAAAGTTTTGTTACGCAATCGCAGCATAAACAAACCTATCAACGCAATAAGCGGAACCAAAAGGATGTATTTAATCAGCATATCCGATAAAGCCGTGCCACCAAAAAATATCGCTAAAGTGCTTTTGCCAATTCGGGTTCGTCTGCAACTCTGTTCACTTTTAAGTTGCCCATAGAGCATTTGCCACTAAACCGCGCACCTTCTTCAACCACCAATTTTTTAAGTTGAATATCGCCCGCCACAAAAGCCGACTTGGTTAATATCACCAAATCAGAAGCTACCACATTTCCATTTACTTTACCTTCTATGGTTGCGTTTTGGCAAATCAAATCACCTTCTACAATACCAGTTACACCAATTACAATTTTTGCTTTCGACTGCAAAACTCCTTTTACCGCGCCATCTACGCGTATATCGCCATCCGAGTTCACATCACCGGTAAGTTGCGTACCTTGCCCAAACATTGTCATGGCTTTTTGAACGGCCAGTTTTCCTTTTTCTTCGTTTCTGCCAAACATACTTTTGCTGTTTAGTTAATCAATTAAAATGGTATCAAGGCTCTCGGGTTTACAGGCGTTCCATTCTTCCAAAGTTCAAAGTGTAGGTGTGGCCCCGAACTTTGTTCACCGGTGTTGCCAATCATGCCAATCACCTCGCCTGCTCGCACAAAGCTACCCGATTTCTTCAAAACTACACTACAATGCCTGTAAAAACTTAACAGATTATCTCTGTGCTGCACCACAATTACATAACCGGTTTCTACTGTAAATCCAGTGCTCACGATGGTTCCATCAAGCACCACTTTTATAGGCTCATCTTTTGGGCACACAATGTCAATGCCATAATGTTCTATATCCGTTGCATAATCTTCAGTAATAAAACCATTTACCGGAGCAATAAAATGAATCTGTTTCAACTCCTCCAATTCTTCATTTATTGAAGATGCATTGTAACTAAGCGAAAAACTTTCTTCCTCCTCAATCTGCTTGCGCAAATCTTTTTCAGCTTCGCTTGCTTGCTTTAGGTTAATATCTGTTTTGCCGGTTATTGTAGGCTGTGGCGGCACCGTTGTATCTACTTTTCCGCTAATCACATCATTTACATTTTGCAGCCATAGTTGCCGCGATGCCACTGTCTTTTCTATCGAGTCGGCCTTAAACTCTAATTGCAAAATTTGGCTGCGATAATTGTAATTTCCAAAACCGGGTATAAAATACTTTAAGGGCGTATAAAAAATGGCAACACTGGTAAGAGCAATCAAAACCACAGTCATAGTGCTAAAAAAAACAAAGGCGTTCCGCTTGGTAAGCGAAAGCGCAAATTTTTCTTCAAAAGTTTCATCATTCAACACCACAAAACGATAGCGATTGCGCAGCGAAGTGTTTTTGGTGGTGCGTTTTTTTGCCATTACTTATTGGATGATGTAGATACTTTGTTCAAAATTTCGGGCTAAATAAAATAATTTCGCGACTTTGCGTTTAAAGATTCGCCAAAACTATATTGTGTTGAACAGACTTTCTGAATTATTCATTGCCGCTGGTGCGCTCGTGTTACTCATGGCGCAATCTTGCTCCACCACAAATCACGCCCCTGTTCACAAGCAGGCTTATCACGATATTACTTCGCGCTACAACGCTTACCACAATGCTAATGAGAAGATGAAAGCATCTCTCAAAAATATTGAAGCCAACGTAAAAGATAATTACAAAGAAGTTTTACGTGTGTTTCCATACAGCGACACCAAACAAACAAGTGGCTTTGGTGGCGATTTTGATGCTGTAATTAAACATAGTACCACAGCAATTCAACTTCATCCATATTCCAACTGGAGCGATGACCACTTCTTGTTAGTTGGCAAATCTTACTACTTAAAAGGCGAGTTAGACAAAGCCACACAATCCTTCCGCTACATTTCTACTAAATACAAAGAAGGCGTAGATTACATAATTGTGCAGCGCGATTTAGGCAAAAAAAGCAGCGATGTAAAAAGAAAAAAGAAACCCAAAAAAGACCCCAACAAACCCGTTTACAAAACAATTGTAAACAAGGATGGAACTAAAGTATTGCAAGCGCAAGACAATCGCCCAGAAAAAAAATTGATTATTCACGACCACCGCAGAAGCGATGCCTTGGTATGGTTAGTAAAATCGCTCACGCAGCAAAAACAATATCAAGATGCCGAAGCTGTGGTTGCCTTTGCGCGAAGCGACAATAAATTCTACAAAGATTTAGATCGCGAACTTTTGCTTGCCGAGGCAGATATTTATGTGGCAAACAAAAATTATCAAAGTGCCATTCCGCCATTAGAAAAAGTGCTGGAAATGATGAAGAAAAAGAAGCGTGCCAAAACTCGCCCAACTTTTGTATTGGCACAGTGCTATGAAGCCGTTGGAAACTACTCTGCCGCTGCAAAAGCCTATAAAAATATGTTGAAGGGCAACCCTAGTTTCGATATGGAGTTTTACTCCAAAATCAAACGAGCAAATCTTGGTCGCAAAGCTGGCGGCTCCAGTGCCGAGATAAAAAAATTGCTTACCAAAATGAGCCGCGATGGCAAAAACAAAGAATATCTCGACCAAATTTTTTATGAATTAGGCGAAATCAGCCTGGCAGAAAGTGATAAAATTTCGGCACGGAAGTATTTCCGCAAATCAATAGACGCCAATACCACCAATGATGAACAGCGCGCACAAACCTTTTTGCGCTTAGCCGAAATTGATTTTTCCGATGAGCTATACACAGCTTCAAAATTCAATTATGATAGTTGTGTGTTGGCTATGAAAAAAGAAGATGAGCGCTTCAACGCCACCGAAGCCAAAGCAAAAATGCTTGACCGATTGGTGGAGCAACTCAACATTATTCAGGTAGAAGATAGCTTGCAGAAAATAGCAAAAATGAGTCCCGATGAAAGATTGAAATTTGCCAAGAAAATTATTGCAGATCGCGAAGCTGCCGCTCAAAAATTAGAAGACGAAAAAACAAATGCTTCTAAGAGTGCTTTCGACAAAACCAATACCGCCAATCAACCCAACCAACCATCGGCTGCGGCAGGCAGCGGCAGTTCGTGGTATTTCTACAATGTAGCACTTCGCTCGCAAGGCTACAACGATTTTGTAAAAAAATGGGGTAGAAGAAAATACGAAGAAAACTGGAGAAGGAAAGACAAAAGCAGCATCATTGTTGCTGACGAATCTATTGATGATACTGCAAAAAAAGATTCATTCGCAACAGCTAAAAAATCTGATATTACCACAGATTCACCTTCGCAATCTGAAGAAGAAACAGTTCTGGTTGGCATACCAAAAACCGAAGAAGAGTTAAACAAATCAACCGAAAAATTGGTGAATGCTTATTATGCTTTAGCCATCATTTACAAAGAAGATTTACAAAACTACCGCAAAAGCTCGCGAACATTCGAAGAGATGAATGAACGATACGGCAAACATAAATTGTTGTTAGAAAGCTACTACTACATCTATCTGCTTGCCGCCAATCATTTAAACAATTCTGCAAAAGCCGAAGATTATAAAAACAAAATTTTAAACGAATTCCCCAACAGTAAAATTGCTATGCTTTTACGCAATGCAAATTATCTTGCCGAAGAAACTGCACGACAAAACGAACTAAACAGTTACTATGCAGCTACTTATAATGATTTTGCCGCTGGCGCATTGGCCTCTGCTTCCGAAAAAATTTCCTTAGCCGATGTTCAATTCAAACCCAATCCATTGCGCTCAAAATTCGACTTACTAAAGGTGTTGATAATTGGAAATGAAAATCGCTTAGACGATTATGTACAGGCTTTGAATAAGCTGATTGCCACCACCACAGACCCCGATGTAAAAAAGACTGCCGAAGATTTATTGGCAAGTTTGAACAGTTCGGGTTTACCTATGATTGACCTGAGCAAACAAGCACCGCAAGCACCAGACACAACAACACCTGCAAGCGCAATTACAGCACCACAAATCACCCAACCTCAGCAAAAACCACAAACTGCAAACCAAGCCACTACAACAATATCAGCAAAAACCACCTTAGCCGACACTATCAAAAATGCAGCCAACAACACTCCGGTCGCAACTAAAAAAGACACTGTTGCAACTGCTGCTGCTCCCCAACCAAAACCATTTAAACCCCTAATTGATACTGTAATTTCCAACTTCAATTACACCCCCGATGCACCACATCTTTTAATGGTATTCTTTAAAGACCCTACCGTTCAGCAAGCTCAGATAGCCGCTGCCGTAGCCAATATCAATCAGTTTAACGGTCAAAATTTTGCAGCGCTAAAACTTTCGGCAAAACCGGTTTTGATTGACGATAAAAATAAACTCATTACTGTTCGCCAGTTTAAAAATGCAAACCTCGCCAGCGAATACTCTACAGCATTTGTTGCAAAACCCGATATTGTAAAAGGCATTGACCCTTCAAAATTTTATGTTGCGCTTATTTCATTCGAAAATTTCTCAAAACTACTCACCGAACGCAAAACCGATGTGTACGAACAGTTCTATTTGTGGAAGTATGAATAAACAATCTGTCTAAAACAATTCTACTTTAGCTTTACTCAGCCGCATACCAACACATTTTTAAAGTAAATTTCAAACCATGACAATAGGCGAAATTTGTAGTTATCTCGAAACTATTGCACCACTCTCCTATCAAGAAAGCTACGACAACTGCGGCCTTATAACCGGCAATCGCCAAACTATTGCAACCGCTGCATTGATAACCTTAGATTGTATAGAATCTGTTGTGGACGAAGCCATCAACAAACAATGCAACTTGATAATTGCGCACCATCCCATAGTGTTTAGCGGCTTAAAAAAAATAAATGGAGCAAATTATGTAGAAAGGGTAATCATAAAAGCAATACAAAACAACATTGCCATCTATGCCATTCACACCAACTTAGATAATGTTTCAAATGGAGTGAATGCAGAAATTTGCAATCGCCTTGGGCTAAAGAACTGCCAGATACTATTGCCAAAAGAAAACCTCCTCAAAAAGTTAGTAACCTTTATTCCTGTAGCAGATTTCGAAAATGTGTCGCAGGCTGTTTTCGATGCAGGAGCAGGGCACATCGGCAATTACAGCGAAACTGGATTTTCGCACTCGGGCACAGGAACTTTTAAAGGAAACGAACACACCAATCCGGCAATTGGCGAAAAAGGAAAATTGGAAAAAGTGCAAGAACTACGATTTGAAACCATTTTCCCCTCTTACCTTCAAAACCAAATAGTTAAAACATTGCAAGCCGCACACCCTTACCAAGAAGTTGCCTACGATATTTATTCGCTGTCCAACCATCACACAACCGTAGGTAGCGGTATGATTGGCGAACAAGAAATAGAAACAGACGAATCCGAATTCCTGCTATTCATCAAAAAAAAGCTAAAAGCAGCATGTATTCGGCACACTGCTTTGCGAAGCAAAAAAATCAAAAAAGTAGCCGTTTGTGGCGGCTCTGGCAGTTTTCTTTTACGTGCAGCAATTGCTTCAAATGCCGACTGCTACATCACTGCCGACTTTAAATATCATGAATTCTTCGATGCCGAAGGCAAAATCATTATTGCCGATGTAGGGCATTACGAAAGCGAACAATACACCAAAGATTTACTACACAGTTTGCTTTCAGAAAAATTTCCTACTTTCGCGCTCCATTTAAGCCACATAAACACCAATCCCATAAATTACATTTAATATGGCAAAAGCAGTAGCTGTAAAAGAAGTATCAGTTGAAGAGCGCCTTCACCAGTTGTGGAACCTTCAACAAATCGACACAAACATTGACAAAGTTCAAATTCTTAAAGGCGAACTTCCTGTTGAAGTTAGAGATTTGGAAGATGAAATTGAAGGGCTCAACACTCGTTTAAGCAACCTAAACGATGAAATTTCAGAATTGGAGTTAGAGTCGCAAAACCGCAAAAACGCGAAAGCAATGGCAAAAGAGTTGATTTCTCGTTACGAAAAACAACAAGCCAACGTTAAGAATAACCGCGAGTTTGATGCCTTGAGCAAAGAGATTGAATTGCAAAAATTAGAGATTCAACTAAGTGATAAAAAAGCAGGAGATGCAGCTGCTAAAGCCGATGCAAAACGCGTAGTGTTAGAAGACACCGAAAAACACATCAAAACCCGTGAAAAGGATTTGAAAAACAAGAAGAAAGAACTTGAAAAAATCGTTGAAGAAACCGAAAAAGAAGAGCAAGAATTAATCAAAGACTCTGAAAAAGCCGCAAAAAAAGTGGACGAAAGAATGCTGAAAGCATACGCTCGCATTCGCAAAGCATACCGCAATGGATTAGCTGTGGTAGCCGTTCTTCGCGATGCTTGCGGAGGTTGCTACTCAAAAATTCCTGCACAACGCCAAATGGAAATCCGCCAACGCAAACGCATCATCACCTGCGAACACTGCGGTAGAATCTTGGTGGACTTTACCACAAGAGAAGCCGATAAATAAATAGTATTGCTATCAATTACTTTAAGCCGCTTGAATTCTCTTTAAGCGGCTTTTTTTTGCCTACTTTTCGGCATTTTCAATTCACACAGCATCACTCCTTCATTTTACTTTAATTTTTTAACAGTAAATCAACATTCTGTACCAAACGAATGTTTGGTAAAAGCGTATTAATTGCATCTTTGCAACACAATAAACAAACAATACAAAATGTCCACAACAACAGAAAACAAAACGGTACTTCGCGGTGGCGAATTCATTATTAAAGAAACAACTTTCGATAACACTTTTATTAAAGAAGATTTAAGCGAAGAACAGCGAATGATGGCAAACACAGCCGAAGAATTCATCGCCAATAAAGTACATCCTCATGTAGCTAAAATCGACAAGCAAGATCACGAATTGGTTCAACGTCTATTAGAAGAAAGTGGTGAACTTGGCTTGTTAGGCGCCTCTATTCCCGAGCAATATGGAGGCATGGAAGTTGATTTCAATACCGACTCAGCAATCAATGAAGAAATTGGAAAAGGACACTCATGGAGCGTTGCATTTGCAGCTCACACCGGTATTGGCACATTACCAATTCTTTACTTTGGTACCGAAGCACAAAAAGCTCATTACCTACCCGATTTAGTTACCGGAAAATTAAAAGCTGCGTACTGCTTAACAGAACCAGGCTCAGGTTCTGATGCATTAGGTGCAAAAACAAAAGCTGTATTGACCGATGACGGCAAATATTACGTTTTGAATGGTCAAAAAATGTGGATTACAAACGGAGGTTTTGCAGATGTATTTACTGTATTTGCTAAAATCGATGGCGAAAAATTCACAGGTTTTATTGTTGATGCAAAAAGCGAAGGCATCAGTTTAGGAAGCGAAGAAGATAAATTGGGTATCAAAGGCTCTTCTACACGTCAAGTGTTTTTCAACAATGTAAAAGTGCCAGCCGAAAACGTTCTTGGCGAAATTGGTAAAGGACATAAAATTGCATTCAACGTATTAAACATAGGCCGATACAAACTATGCGCATTAGCATTAGGCGGTTCTAAAATGGCTGCAGCAGTAGCAGTAAAATACGCCAACGAACGTATTCAATTCAATGTACCAATTTCTTCATTCGGAGCCATTAAACACAAACTGGCAGAAATGGCAGTAAAAATTTATGCTACAGAATCAGCCACCTATCGCGCATCAGGCTTAATCAACGACATGATTGAAGATCTTGCAACAAAAGGCAAAAACAAAGTTGAAGCCAAATTGATTGCTGCCGAAGAATATTCAATTGAGTGTGCACTACTAAAAGTATTAGGCTCCGAAACTTTAGATTATGTAGTAGATGAAGCTGTTCAAGTTTTTGGTGGAACAGGTTTTAGCGAAGAATATCCAGTTGCTCGCGCATACCGCGATAGCAGAATCAATAGAATATTCGAAGGCACAAACGAAATCAATCGTTTGTTAAGCGTAGGCATGTTGGTAAAAAAAGCTATGAAAGGCGAACTAGATTTGTTTGCAGCAGCAATGAGTGTTCAAAAAGAACTAATGAGCGTTCCAGACTTTGGTGGTAGCGATGATAATGAACTGTTCGCAGCAGAGAAAAAAGCAATTCGTCAAGCAAAAAAAGCAATTCTGATGACAGCCGGAGCAGCCGTTCAAAAATTCATGCAAAACCTTGAAAAAGAACAAGAAATAATGATGAATGTAGCCGACATGCTTTTAGAAGTTTACACTGCCGAATCAGCATTGTTACGTACAGAAAAATTGGTAACACTCCGTGGCGAAGAAGCATCTTCACTATATGTTGACCTTGCCAAAACATATCTCAGTGATGCATTAGAAAAAGTAAATCTAAGTGGTAAACATGCAATTGCAGCATTCACCGATGGCGATACACAAAGAGTAATGCTTATAGGGCTTAAGCGCTTTACTAAGTACGACACATACAATACAACTGCCGCTCGTAGAAGAATAGCAGACAAATTGATAAATGATAATACTTACAGCTTTTAGTGATAAAGTCATTTGAATAAAAAAGCCGTTTCTGATTTTTCAGAAGCGGCTTTTTAGTTTATAAACGATACAAAACCAAATGTAATCAAGCTTAAATAGATCTGCAACGATTCGGGTATTGTCCCAGTGGGGGATTTTGAAAACCGTCAGCCGAAAAAATACACAAAAGTTGATAGTAGCACAACTGATCAATTACTTCCGTTAGCCCTCATTGAGGCAATACCTTGTCAGCAGCCCGGGCGTGTTCAATAATTCTTATGTTCCACATCAATTCTAATTGTCTTTAATGGGTTCTGACCTTTTTCAATCAACTCCGAAATTTCGTCCATGGTCAAGTTCGAAATTTCGTCCACTTTCTCAATTGTTGATTTGTCTGCATTTATGTGCCACGCAAAAACTTTGTTGTGCTGAAGCCATGACACATTCCAAAAGTTGTCACCATAGCGGTAGATTACAGTAAAGTCTTCAGAATATTGATTGGTACTGTCAAATTGAAGTCCTTTTTCAATTAATTAATCAATTGGAAGGTAGTAGAAGTCCATATGTCCAAAACTAAAAAGTTCATCATCTTCTTGGTTAAATTCAAATTCCACAAATTTAAAGTCCTTATGAAACTGACTTATCCCCCCTTGATATTTTCAGCAATAACTTTTTGGGGAACTATTAGACTAAAAATGTCTATATAAATTGGCATTGTGTTGTTGATTTTGCCTGACCGCTAACTTGATATTACACGATAAAACTCCTGTTGCTTGAACGCAACTAGTGAATATAATCCGATTTACATTGAGCTTTTCCTTTTTCATAACTTTCGGATAGCTATGATATCTTGTTTTTAAAGTCTAATACGTATCAATTTCAAGAAAACCAATCTAAAACAAAAAAAGGGTTGCTCATTATTCATGAAACAACCCTTTAATAAAGTAGGCAGCTACTTACTCTCCCGGAAAAACCAGTACCATCAGCGTGGAGGGGCTTAACTTCTCTGTTCGGAATGGGAAGAGGTGAACCCCCTCGCTATAGCTACCCTTATCTTAACATGTATTACTCTCTTCCCCTAGCAATACAATAAATAATATTTGACAAAATTGGAGTTAACAAAGCAATACAAAAGAAAAAAGTAAAATAAAAAGCGTACGGACAATTAGTATCGCTCGGCTTTGATGTTACCACCTTTACACCTGCGACCTATCAACGTTGTAATCTTCAACGATCCTTAAAAGAAAGCTCATCTCAAGGTGGGCTTCGCACTTAGATGCTTTCAGCGCTTATCCCTTCCCAACATAGCTACTCTGCAATGCAGCTGGCGCCACAACAGATACACCAGAGGTTAGTCCGACACGGTCCTCTCGTACTAGAGTCAGATCCTTTCAACTTTCTAACGCCCGCAACAGATAGGGACCGAACTGTCTTGCGACGTTCTGAACCCAGCTCGCGTGCCACTTTAATGAGCGAACAGCTCAACCCTTGGGACCTTCTCCAGCCCCAGGATGTGACGAGCCGACATCGAGGTGCCAAACCTCCCCGTCGATGTGAGCTCTTGGGGGAGATCAGCCTGTTATCCCCAGCGTA
>Ga0209573_1005981_pt1 | contig 10508 bp, 9 predicted proteins | sample TNRBio252014_DNA_FD_185870 | JGI IMG/M metagenome (GOLD analysis project Ga0209573, IMG submission 185870) | Wastewater treatment Type I Accumulibacter community from EBPR Bioreactor in Madison, WI, USA - TNR Reactor_6/25/2014_ DNA (SPAdes)... | ecosystem: Engineered > Bioreactor > EBPR >...
CCGCCCGGGTGAGCGCCGCGCCGACGTCCTCCAGCCGGTCGACCACGATGCCCTCGGCCCCCATCGCGCGCGCGATGCCGGCGAAGCTCGGGTTGTCGAGCTCGCCGGCGACGAAGCGGCGGTTGTAGAAGTCGACCTGGTTCTTCTTCTCGGCGCCCCATTGGCGGTTGTGGAAGACGACGGCGGTGACCGGGATGTCATGGCGCACGCAGGTCATGATCTCGCTCATGCTCATGCCCCAGGCGCCGTCGCCGGCGTAGCTGATGGCCGGCCGGTCGGGCGCGCCGACCTTGGCGCCGATGATGGTCGGCAAGGCATAGCCGCAGTTGCCGAAGCTCATGGGCGCGAAGAAGCTGCGCGGCTCCTGGAAGCGCAGGTAGCTGTGGGCGACGGAGTTGATGTTGCCGATGTCGGTGGAGACCATCACGCGCGGCGGCATCGCGCGCTCGAGCTCGCGCAGCACCTGGCGCGGGCTCAGCCACTGGCCGCCGCTGAAGGGCTTCTCGGCCCTGGCCTCCTCGATCATGTCCAGGCTGTAGGCGTCGCGCTCGTGCGTCCATTCGGAGAGCTCCTTCTCCCACGAAGCCTTCTCGGCCGCCCGCTTCGCGCTGCGCTCCGCCCGCGTGGCGTCGCAAGCCAGCGTGCGCCCGTCCAGCAGCGCCAGCAGCGCGCGGGCGGCCGCGCCCGCGTCGCCGCAGATGCCGACATCGACCTTCTTGACCAGGCCCAGCATCCTGGCATCGGCGTCGATCTGCACCAGCCTGGCGTTCTTCGGCCAGTAGTCCATGCCGTACTGCGGCAGCGTGCCGAAGGGGCCCAGGCGCGTGCCCAGCGCGATCACCAGGTCGGCCTCGGCGATCAGGCGCATGCCGGCCTTGCTGCCCTGGTAGCCCAGCGGGCCGCACCACTGCGGGTGCGCTGCCGGGAAGCTGTCGTTGTGCTGGTAGCTGTTGACCACCGGGCAGCCGATGCGCTCGGCCAGCGCCACCGCGTCGTCGAAGGCATTGCCCATGATGACGCCGCCGCCGGAGATCATCACCGGGTTCCTGGCCGTGGCGATCAGCTCGGCCGCGGCCTTCAGCGCCTCGGGGCCACCGGCGCCGCGCTCGATGCGGATCGGCCGCGGGATCTCGCAGGTGATGTCGCCGTAGAACAGGTCGCGCGGGATGTTCAGCTGCGTCGGCCCCAGCTCCAGGTGGGCGCGGTCGAAGGCGCGCGCGGTCAGCTCGGCCATGCGCCGGTTGTTGGACACATGGGCCTGGTACTTGGTGAACTCCTGGAACATCGGCAGCTGGTGCGCTTCCTGGAAACCGCCCAGGCCTTGCGTCAGGGTGCCGGTCTCGGGCGTGATGATGACCACCGGGCTGTGCGCCCAGTACGCGGCCGCGATGGCGGTGACGGCGTTGCTGATGCCGGGTCCGTTCTGGCCGATGACCACGCCGTGGCGGCCGGTGACGCGCGCATAGCCGTCGGCCATGTGGCCGGCGCCCTGCTCGTGCACCACCGGGATCAGGCGGATGCCGGCCGGCGCGAAGATGTCCATCGCGTCCATGAAGGCGCTGCCCATGATGCCGAACAGGGTGTCCACGCCCTGCGCGACCAGCGTCTCGACGAAGGCCTCGGAAGGTGTCATGCGGGTGGGGCCGCTGACGACGGTGCGGGCAGCGGACATCGGGGCGGCGGACATGGGAGGGCTCCTGCGGGCAGACGGGGTCGCCATCATAGCGAGGTGTTCCGTTTTCCGGAATCAGGGGCGACTTTTTCTGGAATCCCGTTAAGATGGTGGACCATGTCGCGCGCCGCCGATCCCACCGAAGCCACGCCGGCCCTGCGCCTGCTCGCCCTGCTGGAGCACATCGCGGGGCGTGACCGCCAGCACAGCCTGCAGGAGCTGACCGAGGCCACCGGGGCGCCCAAGCCGACCTTGCACCGCATGCTGCAGCAGCTCGAAGGCGCGGGCTGGCTGGTGCGCGAGGACGATGGCCGCCGCTACGGCAGCGGCGCGCGCCTGCGCCGCCTGGCCGAGCACACGCTGATGCACGGCAGCATGCACGACGCCCGCCACCGCGTGCTGCGCCGCCTGGTGGACCGCCTCGGCGAGACCTGCAACCTGACCAGCTGGGCGGGCGGCGAGGTCGTCTACCTCGACCGCGTCGAGACCGCCGCGCCCTTGCGCTTCTACCTGCAGCCGGGCTCGCGCGTGCCGGCGCACTGCTCGGCCAGCGGCAAGCTGTTCCTGGCGCAGATGAGCGCCGCGCAGCGCCGTCGGCTGCTGCAGGCCGCGCCGCTGGAGGCCTACACCGCGCAGACCTTGACCCGGCCGGCCGCGCTCGAGGTCGAACTGGCGCAGGTCCGACGCGACGGCCATGCCTTCGACCGCGAGGAGTTCCTGCCCGGGCTGGTCTGCGTGGCGGTGCCCGTGCCGCCGGCCCGCGGCCGGCGTGCCGCGCTGGCGCTGGCGGTGCAGGCCCCCGTCATGCGCCTGCCCGCCGAACGCGCGCACGAGATGCTGCCCGCCCTGCAGGAGGCGGCGCGGGCCCTGGCCGCCGTCGAACACGCGACAGCGGTCGGCGGCGCACGCTCCGCGGCCCGACGCGCCTCCGCAGGCGAAGGGGACCTCGCTTGAACGACCTTCGGCTGGCCCAGCCCGACCGCCTGCTGGCGGTGCGCGAGTTGTTCGGCATCGACTCGCCGCTGCGCGTGCCGGCATTCTCCGTGCGCGACGAGCATGTGCCGGAGGCGGACCCCGCCTACCGGCTGCAGCCCGATGCCACGCTGGCCATCCTGGCCGGGTTCGCGCGCAACCGGCGCGTGCTGGTGCAGGGCCTGCACGGCAGCGGCAAGAGCACCCACATCGAGCAGGTGGCGGCGCGCCTGAACTGGCCCTGCCTGCGCGTCAACCTGGACGGCCACCTGAGCCGGCTGGACCTGGTCGGGCGCGACGCCGTGGTGCTGCGCGAAGGCCAGCAGGTGACCGAGTTCCAGGAGGGCATCGTGCCCTGGGCCCTGCAGCGGCCGGTGGCGCTGGTGTTCGACGAGTACGACGCCGGCCGGCCCGACGTGATGTTCGTGATCCAGCGCCTGCTCGAGCGCGACGGCCGCTTCACGCTGCTGGACCAGAACCGCGTGCTCGAGCCGCACCCCGCCTTTCGCCTGTTCGCCACCGCCAACACGGTGGGGCTGGGCAACCTCAACGGCCTCTACCATGGCGCCCAGCGGCTGAACCACGCGCAGATCGACCGCTGGGACATCGTCGCCCGGCTGGACTACCTGGCCGCGGACGAGGAGGCCGCCATCGTCGCTGCCCGCGTGCCTTCGCTGGCCGGCGAGGCCCATGCCGCCTTGCGGGCCCAAATGGTCGCGCTGGCCGGGCTGACGCGCAACGGCTTTGCCACCGGCGACCTGTCGTCGCTGATGTCGCCGCGCACCGTGATCGCCTGGGCCGAGAACCTCGAGATCTTCGGCAACGTCGCGACCGCCCTGCGGCTGGCGTTCGCGAACAAGTGCGAGGACGGCGAGCGCGCCCTGCTGGCCGAGTACTTCCAGCGCTGTTTCGACGACGAGTTGTTCGTCGCGCACAACGCCGGCCGCGAGGCGTCGGGCCATGGGGCGGCTTGAAGCGCTGACGCGCCACCAGCAACGCCTGGACGAACGGGCCGCCGGCGCGATACGCGCGCTGACCGGCCAGCGCGACGTGCACTTCCGTGGCCGCCGCCTGTACCGCGGGCGGGAGCGGCTGCCGTCCTCCGCGGCCCACCTGCACCCGCGCCCGGGCATCGACGCCGACGCCGACTTCCGCGGTGCCGCCGACGGCCTGGCGCTGCGCCTGGCGCGATCCGACGCCGCCTTGCATCGCCGGCTGGCGCCTGCACACCCGCACGCCCGCATGGTGTTCGACCTGCTGGAGCAACTGCGCGCCGAGTCGCTGCTGCCGGCCGCCTGGGTGGGCGTGCGCCGCAACCTGCAGCGGCGCTTCGAGGGCTGGTCGCGCGACTTCGTGGCCGGGCGGCTGGCGGAGACCTCGCGGGGTCTGCTGCTGTTCACGCTGGCGCAGGTCTGCCGCGCGCGCCTCGGCGGCGAGCCGGTGCCGGCTGCCTTCGACGAACTGATCGAGGGCCAGCGATTCGCCCTCGTGCCGGCCATCGGGCCGGCGCTGGCGGCGCTGGCGCGCCACCGCCAGCACCAGGCCGCCTACGCGCAACCGGCACTGCACATCGCGCAGGTCATCGCCGCCCAGCTGTCCGCGCTGGGTGGCGACGATGAGGACCGGCGCCAGCCCGATGAGCGCGAGGCGTCGGAAACCGACGAGCGCACGGCCTTCGGCTTCGTGCTGGAGACCGAGGCCGCGGCCGGCGACGAACCCGGCGGGCCGGCACCGGGGCGCAGCGACGGGCTCGACGCGGCGGCCAGCGACTACCGCGTCTGGACCCGGCAGTGGGACCGCGAGGCCATGGCCCCGACACTGGTGCGCGCCGAACAGCTCGCCGCCGACCGCGTGCGGCTGGACGCCCTGGTCGCCGCCCAGGCGATCGACGTGCACCGGCTGGCGCGCGAGCTGCACCTGCGGCTGGCGGTGGCGAGCGTCGACGGCTGGGTGGGCGCGCAGGAGGAGGGCCGCATCGACGGGCGCCGCCTGGCACAGCTGGTCTGCTCACCGCTCGAGCGGCACCTGTTCACCCAGGCGCGCGTGCAGCCGCAGGTCGATGCAGCGCTCACGCTGCTGCTGGACTGTTCGGGTTCGATGCGCGTGCACGCGCCGTGCATGGCGGTGCTGGCCGACCGGCTGGCCCGCGCGGCCACGCTGGCCGGCATCGCGGTCGAGGTGGCCGGCTTCACCACCGCATCCTGGCAGGGCGGCAAGGCCTGGCGCGACTGGCAGCGTGCCGGCCGGCCGCTGCGGCCGGGGCGCCTGGCCGAGCGGCTGCACATCGTGTTCAAGTCGCACGACCAGGGTTGGCCGTCGTCGCGCAAGGGATTCGCCGCCCTGCTGCGGGAGGATCTGTTCCGCGAAAGCCTGGACGGCGAGGCGCTCGAGTGGGCGGCTGCGCGCCTGCGCCTGCAGCCGCAGGCGCGGCGCGTGCTGGTGGTTGTTTCCGACGGTTGCCCGATGGAGGCCGCGACCGAGCTCGCCAACGACCGCCACTACCTGGACCACCACCTGCAGGCGGTGGTCGAACAGGTGCAGTCGGAGCCGGCGCTGGAGCTGGTGGCGCTGGGCGTCGGCCTGGACCTGAGCCCCTGGTATCGGCGGTCGCGGGCGGTGGACCTGCCTGGCCAGACCCCTGCCCAGGTCCTGCGCGAACTGCTCGAACTCCTGCCGCGCCGCGCCGGCGGTCAGTGACGCCGCCAATGCCCCGGATGAAGTCGCCAGCCCAGGTTGAACTGCACCCAGGCGTGCGGCACCCAGCGGTGGCCAGGGCGCCCATGGGTCCAGTAGCCGGGCCGCCAGACGTAGCGACCCGACGCCCAGGCCCAGTAGCCGGCCAGCCAGATCATGCCGACCGCCGGCGCGACGCCGACCACTTCGTACTGTGGCGCCGGGGGCGGCAAGGTGGCGACCGATTCGTCGGGATAGGGCCCGGAGGGCCCTTGCGGGTACGGCCCGGAGGGCCCCTGCGGGTACGGCCCGGCCGTGCCTTGCGGGTAGTGCCGCGGGGCCACCGGGGCCACCACGCAGCCGCTGGCCAGCGCCGAGACGCCCAGGCCGAGCAGCAGCCGGCGGGACAGGGGAAAGCGGTTCGCACTCATCGCAACTCCGATCGGACGGTGACGGGTCAACGGCCACGCCCCGGGGTCGCGCCGACCGGGCACCGCCTTCTTTACATTGCGCGACCTCCGGCATTGATCCACGCCGCCGGGCCTCACCCTGGCAGACCTTGCAGGTGGCGCCTCCCGGTGGCCGCGGCAACATCGGTCTCCTTTTCGTAGTCAAGATTTCCCCACAGCTCGACACCATGCGCATCGTCATCGCCCAGATGAAGCACGAGACGAACACGTTCTCGCCCGTCCCGACGCCGCTGGCCCGCTTCGCGGGTGACAGTGAACGCCCACCCTCAGGAACCGATGCCTACCAGGCCTACAAGGGCACGGGCTCGGCCATCGGCGCCTTCATCGAGCTGGCCGAGGAAGTCGGCGCCGAGGTCCTGCTGCCGGTCGCCGCCGCGGCCTGGCCCAGCGGACCGGTGGAGGACGCTGCCTTCGAGGCGATCTGCAACGCCATCTGCGAGGCGGTCGCCGAAGGCTGCGACGCCGTGCTGCTGGACCTGCATGGCGCCATGGTGACGCGCCGCTTCGACGACGGCGAGGGCGAGTTGCTGCGCCGGCTGCGCCGCATCGATGCACAGGTGCCGATCGGCGTCGCGCTGGACATGCACACCAACCTGTACCCGGCGATGGCCGAGCACGCGACCGTGATCGCCGGCTACCAGACCTACCCGCATGTCGACATGTTCGAGACCGGCATGCGCGCCGGGCGCGCCATCCTGGCGCAGCTGGCCGGCCGCGCGCGGCCGGCACTTGCCTGGGGCCAGCGCCCGATGCTGCCGCACGTGATGCGCCAGGGCACCGGCGACTCGCCCAACCGCGAGATCCAGGCCCGCTGCCGCGCCATCGAGCAGGAAGGGGCGCTGGCGGCTTCGGTGTTCGTGGGCTTCCCCAACGCCGACATCGTCAATGCCGGCCTCTCCGCGGTGGTGGTCACCGACGGCGACCCCTCGCGCGCCGAGCGCTGGTGCCAGGAACTGCTGGACATGGCCTGGCAGGCACGCGAGCAGTTCGTCTACCGGCCGCTGCCGCTGGCCGAGTCGATCGAGCAGGCCCGGCTGGCGGGCCAGGGCCTGGCCGATGGGGCTGGGCCGGTGGTCCTGCTGGACCACTGCGACAACTGCGCGTCCGGCGGCACCATGGACACCATGACCGTGCTTGGCGGCATCCTCGATGCCGGTCTGGAGGACGTGGCCGCGTTCGCCATCTTCGACCCCCAGGCCGTGCGCCAGATGGCGGCCGCAGGCATCGGCGCCACGGTCAGCCTGTCGCTGGGCGGCAAGCTGGACATGCCGGCCATCGGCCTCGCGGGCCAGCCGCGAACGGTCAGCGGCCGGGTACGCCGCATCTGCGACGGGCGCTACCGCAACTACGGCCCGATGGCCCGCGGCGAGGTCAACCACATGGGGCTGAGCGCGGTGCTGGACACCGGCAAGGTCGAGATCGTGGTCATCTCAAACCATGTCGAACCGCATGACCTGGCGGCCTTCCACGCCGTCGGCATCGACCCGGCGCACAAGCGATTCGTGATGCTCAAGAGCCGCGTGCACTGGCGCGCCGGCCTGCGCAAGCTGGCCGGCGCGGTGGTCGAATGCGCCGGCACGGGCGTCTGCACCTCCGACTACGAAGCGCTGGGCTTCAGGAACCTGCGGCGGCCCATGTACCCGCTGGACCCGATCTAGGCCGAGGCGCGCCCGGCAGGGCGCCGCGCGGCGGTCACGACGCCGTCTGCGACATCTGCGACTGCAGGTAGTTCTGCTCGCCCACCTTGTCCACCAGCGCGAGCTGGGTCTCGAGGTGGTCGATGTGCTCCTCGGTGTCCGCCAGGATCCTTGCGAACAGCTCGCGGCTCACGTAGTCGCGCACGCCCTCGCAATGTGCGATGGCCTCCTTCAGGTGCTGCTGCGAGGCCAGCTCGACCTTCAGGTCGCACTGCATGGTCTCGATCGCCGACTCGCCGATCAGCAGCTTGCCCAGGTCCTGCAGGTTGGGCAGGCCTTCGAGCAGCAGCACGCGCTCGACCAGCATGTCGGCATGTTTCATCTCGCCTATCGATTCCTCGTACTCATGCTTGGCCATTCGTTCGAAGCCCCAGTTCTTCAGCATGCGCGCATGCAGGAAGTACTGGTTGATGGCCGTGAGCTCGAGCTTGAGTTGCGCGTTGAGGTGCGCGATGACCTGTGCATCACCCTTCATGGACCTGCCTCCGTTACAGGAAAGGCCGCGATTGTGTCCGGGATCGTCAAGCCCACGAACTGGCGGTCGATCAAGTCTTGCGTGTGAGACTCATTCGCATTAATATGCAGCCATGATCATCTGCCTGTGCCACCGGGTCAGCGATCGCGACATCGCTCAGCTCGCGCCCCACTGCGGCAGCTTCTGCGACCTGCAGGAGCGCACGCAAGTGGGCACCCAGTGCGGTGCCTGCCTGCCCTTCGCGCAAGCGTGCTACGACGAAGCGGCGCCGCGTGCGGCCCGGTCGGTTTCCGGCATCGGCATGCCACCGCGTCCGGCATGAAGACGGCGCCGCCGCCCAAGTCGTCGCCCACGACAGCGGTCGAGGCCCGGTGGTCCGAAATACCCAGCCGCGCCGCGGCACCCGGTGGACCACGCCTCGTCCAGGCCGCTGACCTGTTCGGTCCGCGGTCGGAAGTGCTGATCGTTCACCAGGGGCAGCAGTACCGGCTGCGTAAGACCTCCCTGGGCAAGCTGATCCTGACCAAGTGAGCCGCCACTAGCCCGTATTTCTCAACTTGCCCCTCACACGACTGCTAAGTTGTTGATTTGACTTGTGCGAGGCCCGCAGGTCTCCACTACAGAGCGAGTTCTGCCACGGTTTGTCTGGCTTGCGTGGCGCTGATCTTCGGTGGCGGCTGACCCGGCAAGCTCAGCCGCAGTTGGTCCAGCAGCATGCGGTGTTCGGCCTCGGGCTGCGTGTATCGCGACAAGGTCAACTCGCGGCCATCTGTGGTGGGCAGATGCACGTCCACCATTTGCATGGTCTTGAACTTGGCCAGCACCTCGCGCGGTGTGGTGCCGCCGGCCAGCGCCCGCAGCTTGGCCTTCAGGGTGACCTGCAGGCAGTACGCCAGGAAGGCCACGAAGATGTGGGCCTCGATGCGTTCCTCGGTCTTGTGGAAGATCGGCCGAATGGCCAGGTCGTGCTTGATCTCCTTGAAGGCCTGTTCGACCTCGGTGAGCTGGATGTAGAACTTCCACAAGGCATCGGGCCCGTGCGTCGTGAGGTTGGTGCGCAGCACGTAGCGGCCCTCTCGTCTGCGCACCTGACGCAGCCGATCACGGTCCAGGCTGAACTCCAGGCTGGCCGTGCCCGGTGCCTCCTTGGGCCATGTCACCTTCACGAGGTTGGCTGCCCGGCCGGCGTCGTGCTTGGCTGCGCCCAGCTTCATCAGCAACTGATCGCGCGTCAGGCTCTGTCCTTGCAGGGCCTTCAGGCGTTCGATGTAGCGGCGCAGTCTCTTGCGTCGCATGCCGCGCTCCTTGTCGATGCGTGCATCGCTTTGCGCCAGCACGTACACGTCTTCTTCGGTGGCCAGCCGCTTGACCTGCACGCCCTCACGTACCTTGGCCCAGGGCTTGTTCAAGAAGGCTTGCTCCAGCTTCGTCAGCCGGCCCTTGGGCGTGCCCACGAGGTAGCTCGCGCCGATGCTGCGCATCTTGGCCAGACTGTCCTCGGTGGGGATGCCGCGGTCCATCACCCAGATCCGGTTGGCGCGCCCGTAGCGGTGCTCGATGCGGTCCAGAAAGCCGCTCAAGGTGGTCGAGTCGGCGGTGCCTCCGCCCATCACCTCGTAGCTCAGCGGGAAGCCCTCGGGGGTGACGATCAGCGCGATGACCACTTGCCTGCAATCACCGCGCTTGTCGCGGCTGTAGCCGAACTGGCGCAGGTCGTCCGGCCCGCGGTCTTCGTCGGTCTCGAAGTAGGTGCTGGTCAGGTCGTACAGCAGCACGTCGAACTTCGCGCCGAAGAGTTCGCCCCAGCGCCGCACGAGGAACTTGAAGAGATCGTCCTTGTGCTCCACGAGCTTGTCCAGGCAGCGGTACAGCGTGTTCTTCTCGGCCAGCTCGAAGTCCGAGTCCAGCAGGTCGGCCATCGCACTGGCGTCGAACCACTGGCGGTGCAGCCGCCACTCCGAACCCGGATCGATGAGGCGGTAGGCCACCAGCGTCTTGAGCACCTTCAGCCACGGCGTGTTGCCCTGCGCGCGCGCAAACCGGGGCCGCCAGAAGCTGTCGAGTTCGAGTTGCTGCCACAACTGCAGCGCTAGCCAGCACGCACCCCACTGACGCGGACGGCGCAGGCTCAACTCGCTCAGGCGAACGCCGATGGCATCGACATCATCCACCGGCATCGAGCCGGCTGGGAACAGCGCCACCTGTCGCCGCGTGCCGGCATCCTGCAACTCGATGGTCTTGCGCCAGGCCTCGCGCTGGCTGGCGTTGATCTCGCCCAGGTACAGCACCTGGCGCTGCACGACGCGGCCGTCGCTGCAGCGGCGGTTCTCCACCACGCTCCAGTAATCGTGGGTCTTGCCGTCCTTCTTGCGTCGGTTGCAGCGCAGGAACATGAACCGAAATTCTGGGTACCCAAAGCCCTGCGCGCAAGGACCAAGGTCTCCACTACAGACTCCTGTCGCCGAGCGCTCCATGCGCATCAACGACTTGCGTCTCGGTTGCCGCTCAACTCACAGCTTATCCACGGAAATCTGAGAAAGACGGGCTAG
>Ga0209573_1005982_pt1 | contig 10507 bp, 9 predicted proteins | sample TNRBio252014_DNA_FD_185870 | JGI IMG/M metagenome (GOLD analysis project Ga0209573, IMG submission 185870) | Wastewater treatment Type I Accumulibacter community from EBPR Bioreactor in Madison, WI, USA - TNR Reactor_6/25/2014_ DNA (SPAdes)... | ecosystem: Engineered > Bioreactor > EBPR >...
CCTCCCTGATCGGCGTGCAACCCCGGGCCCTGATCCGCGCGAGCCGCCTGTCGGACAGCCGCCTGCTGATCCGCCGGCTTGATCTGGATGGAGCGGCACTCGACATCAGCGCCGAGGGATCGCGCGGTATTCGCGGCGCCCTGGCCACCGAGGGATCGGCGGTCGTTTCCGACGTCTCGCTGTTGCGCCACAAGGCCGGGGGCGGCCTCGGCCTTACCTTCCGGGCCTCGCAGACCGGGCAGGGTCCCTGGAATCTCGCCGTCACGGCGGATGGGCGCGGCCTGCGTACCGGCTGGGCCGAGTTGGACCGCCTGCTCGGCACCTCTCCGAACTTCTCCGGCGAAGGCCTGATCGGCGACAATCGGATCGCGGTGAGCCGGGCCAGTCTGTCGGGGTCGGCCGCCCGCCTGAATGCGCGCGGACTGATCGGCCTGGCAGACGGCAGCATGCGGTTGGCGCTGGACTGGACAGCTCGCGGGCCGTTCGGTGTCGGGCCTGTGGAAATCGGCGGGGCGGCGCGCGGCGACGGGGCCCTGACAGGAAGCCTGGCGCGACCGGTGCTGGATCTAACGGCCGATTTCGCCTCTGTGGCCGCCGGGCCGCTGACCCTGTCGGACACTCACCTGATCCTGACCTTCCGCCAGGGCGATGATGCCTCGGACGGGCGGGTGACGATCACCGGTGACAGTCCCTATGGTCCGGCGCGGGCCTTCTCCTTGTTCCGCATCGCCGAGGATGGCGTGCGGCTGGATGACATGGACATCAATGCCGGGGGGATGACGGCGCGGGGTGATCTGGCACTCAGTGGATCCAACCCGGCCAGTGCCAATCTGACCTTCGAGGCCCAACCCGGGGCCTTCCTCGCGGCCGGCACCGCCTCGGGCCGGGTCGTGCTAACCGAAGGCCCCGGCGACGCCCAGGCCCTGATTGATGTCACCGGTCGCGGCGTCCGCTTCGCCGGTTCCAGCTACGTCATCCGCACCCTTCGTTTGCGGGGCCAGGGAACGCTGGCCCGCCTGCCCTTCACGGCCCAGGCCGATGTCGGAGGCTCCATCCCGGTTCGCTTCCAGGGATCGGGCATCTATGCCCGCGAGGCGGCCCGCCAGACCGTGACCCTGCAGGGCGGCGGCCGCGTGCGCGATGTGTCGTTCGACACCCGCACGCCCCTTGTCCTAGTGCTGGCCGACGGGGCCAGGTCGATCCGGTCCGACCTGAATATCGGCGGCGGTGTCCTGGTCGGCGAGGTTCGAGAGGACGCGACAGCGGCTCTCATCCAGGCGCGGCTCACCGGGGTTGATTTGCGTTCCATCGCCCCCGACCTGACGGGGCGCGTCACCGGCGAGGTCAATCTCGAAGGAACCCGCGACGACCTGAACGGAACCATCATCGCCCGGCTGGAAAATGCCCGCAGTCGCGACGCCGGCGCGGACATGGACATCGACGCCCTGATCACGGCGCGCCTCGTCGATGACCGGATGCTGGTCCAGGCCGAGGCGTCCGACGCCGCCGGCGTGCGCTCTGAAGCCAACCTCAGCCTGCCGGTAACCGCCAGCGCGGCCCCCCTTCGGCTGGCGATCAACCGCAACGAGGCCATCTCGGGCGATGTCACCCTGCAGGGCCAGATCCGCTCAATCTGGGATCTGGTGCTCGGCGGGGACCGCACCTTGTCCGGCATCGTCGATGGCCAGGCCACCCTCGCGGGGACCATCAATGACCCCCGCATCGACGGTCACTTCGACCTGCGCCAGGGCCGGTTCGAGGACGGCGGCTCGGGCGTCACCCTCAATGACCTGACGATGCAGACCCGGTTTGATACCGACACCGCCCGCATCCTCGCCTTCTCGGCCACCGACGGTCGCGGCGACAATCCAGGACGTGTGATCGGCCAGGGCGTGCTCGGCCTGCGGACCGGCTCGGCCTCCAGCCTGACCCTGCAACTGACCGACTTCAGGGTTGTCCAGACCGATCTGGCCAGCGCCCGGGCCTCAGGACCGATCCGGGTCGAACGCGCGGAGTCCGGCGCGATCTCGCTGGAGGGGGAACTCGATGTCAGCGAGGCCGTCATCTCGGCCGACGACTTGCCCAACAGCACCGACGTCGTGGAACTGGACGTCATCGAGGTCAATCGCCCCGGCGGGCTTGAGGATGAGATCGAGGAATCGGTCGAGGAACAGGCCGCCCGCCGATCAAATTCGGCTTTCAATGTGGATGTGCGCCTGCGCTCATCGGGCGGCGGCGTCTTCATCGAGGGGCGCGGCCTGGACGTCGAAATGGCCCTGGATGCCCATGTCACCGGGTCGCTCAGCGCCCCCAGGCTGGCCGGCAATGCTCGGGTGGTCCGGGGCGACTATCAGTTCGCCGGACGACGCTTCACCTTCGAGCCCGGCGGCACCGTGAGCCTGTCGACGCGTGCCGAGAACATCCGGCTGGACCTGACGGCGGTGCGAGAAGACCCGACGCTGACGGCACGGGTGGAGGTGCGCGGCACCGCCGCGCGGCCCGTCATCACCCTGAGTTCGACCCCGGCCCTGCCCCAGGACGAAATCCTGTCACAGGTGCTGTTCGGACGCTCAGCCTCGCAGTTGTCGCCGCTCGAAGCCGCTCAGCTCGCTTCAAGCGTTGCGGCCCTGGCCGGTGGCGGCGGCTTCGACGTGGTCGGAAATCTGCGTGAGTTCGCGGGACTGGACCGGCTGTCGTTCGGCGGCGACGCCTCCAGCATGACCATCGCCGGCGGCAAGTACATCGGTGAGAATCTATATTTCGAGGTCATCGGTGGTGGCGAACAGGGTGCGGCGGTTCAGGTCGAGTGGCGGGCCCGGCGCAATCTGTCGGTCGTCTCGCGCGTCGGGGCCGAGGGCGACGCCCGGCTTTATATCCGCTGGCGGCGCTCCTCGCGAGACGAAGACCAGCGGCGGCGGGTGGAAGAAAGCGACGAGGCGAGCTAAACCGCGCCCATGCGAATTCTCCCCGATGATCAGGCGGCTCTGGACCATGTCGCCGCGCGCGAGACCGAGATCATCGATCGCGCGATCCGTTGGTGCGACCTGAACTCGGGCAGCCGCAACCTCGAGGGCCTGCACCGGCAGCTTGAGGGTCTCGAAGCCGAGGCACGACGCACCCTTTCGTGTCGGATCGAACGGGTGCCCCTGGCCGATACAATCGAAGTCGGGGATGCCGGCATCCTGACGCCGCAGACCTATTCGCCGGCGCTCCGGCTGACGATGCGGCCCGAGGCCCCGACCCAGGTGGTCCTGACCGGCCACTATGACACCGTCTATCCGGCCTCCAGTCCGTTCCAGTCCGTGACGCGCCGCGCCGATGGTGCCTTGCACGGTCCGGGCATCGCCGACATGAAGGGCGGGATCAGCGTCATCCTGGCGGCGCTCGAGGCCTTCGAGACCCACCCGGCGCGCGACGCTGTGGGCTGGACGGTCTTGCTGTCGCCGGATGAAGAGATCGGCTCGCTCGGCTCCGGCCCGGTCCTGGCCGAGCTGGGCGCGCGCGGACATCTGGGCCTGACCTATGAACCGGCCATGCCGGATGGTGCCCTGGCCGGCGCGCGCAAGGGCTCGGCCAATTGGCGGCTGATCGTGCGTGGGCGCTCGGCCCACGCCGGACGCGCGTTTAACGAAGGCCGCAATGCCGTCGCCGGCGCGGCCATCCTCGGCGCGGCCCTGCATCACCTGAACGGCCAGCGCGACGGCGTCACCGTCAATGTCGCCAAGATCACAGGCGGCGCGCCGCTGAACGTCGTGCCCGACATCGCCGTGATCCATCTCAATGCCCGCGTCCCGGACAAGGCCGCCGCCGACTGGACCGCCGGACAGGTCGCCGCCATCGCCCGCGATGCGCCCTTCGAAGGCCTGGTGCTGGAACTGCACGGCGGCTTCACCCGTCCGCCCAAGCCGGTCGACGCCTCGCAGCGGGCCCTGATGGACATCGTCGCCCAGACCGGCGCCCTGCTCGGCCAGGACATCGTGTTCAAATCATCCGGCGGCGTCTGCGAAGGCAACAACCTGCACGCGGCAGGCCTGCCCAATATCGACACCCTGGGGGTGCGCGGCGGCGACATCCATTCGGAGAATGAGTTCGCCTGGCCCGACAGCTTTGTCGAACGCGCCCAGCTCTCAACGCTGATCCTGGTCAAGGTCGCCTCTGGCGAAATCGACGCCCAGGCGCTCAAACGCCTGCGTCTGGAGACCCTGTAATGCTCGTCGTGCGTCCCGCCACTTCGGCGGACTATGAATCCCTGATGGGCCTGGCCAAGGCCTCCGGTCCCGGCTTCACCAGCCTGCCAGAAGACGAGCCAACCCTGCGCGGGCGCCTCCAGGTCAGCGAAGGCTCCTTCTCCGAGACCCTACCGGTCGAGGATCGCTGGTACGTCCTGATGATGGAGGAATCTGACACAGGCGAGGTCATCGGCCTGGCCGGGGTCAAGGCCGCCGTGGGCTTGAAGCGACCGTTCGCCTCGTTCCGGCGCATGACCTTCTCGCACTACCATGTGTCTGAACAGGCCGGCACGCATCGCAACGACCAGCCGGCCCTGGTCTTCGTCAACGAATGCCGTGGCTGGACCGAGGTGGGTTCGCTGTTCCTCAAGCCGGACAAGCGCATCGGCGGAGCGGGCGCCCTACTGGCCCGCTCGCGCTATCTGCTGATCGGGACCCGCCCCGACCTGTTCAACAATATGGTCCTGGCCGAGTTGCGCGGGCGCTTTGACACCGAGGGCAAGTCGCCGTTCTGGGAGCACGTCACCTCCAAGTTCTTCGGCATGGATTTCGACAGCGCCGACGAGCTGTCCGGCAAGGGCGACGGCCAGTTCATCTTCGACCTGGCCCCGCATCACCCACTTTACGAGAGTCTGATGCACGTCAACGCCCAGGCCGCCATCGGCCAGGTCTTTGAAGAGGGCAAGCCGGCCAAGAAGCTGCTGGAGCGCGAAGGCTTTCAGGCCAACGGCCTGGTCGATGTCTTCGACGCCGGCCCGACCATGGCCTGCCAGCGCGACGCCATCCGAACCGTGCGCGAAGCCCGCGTGATGCGCGCCATCGTCACCGACGACGTCGAGGGAGACCCCCATCTCCTGTCGACCACGACGCTGAACGACTTCCGCGCCACCCGCGCCATCGCCGAGCCGGTCGAGGGCGGCATCGAGATCTCGCGCGAAACCGCCGACGCCCTACATATCAAGGACGGCGATCCCGTCCGCGCCATTCTGTGAGCCTGTCTTGACCCTGTTCTCATCCATCGATCCAGCCACCGGCGAACCCGTCTGGGAAGGACCAGAGGCCACTACCGCTGAGGTCGCCGCCGCCGTGGATCGTGCGCGCGGTGCCTTCGACGGCTGGGCCGACCGCAGCCGTCAGGACCGGATCGACGCCGTCAAACGCTATCAGGCGGCGCTGAAAGCCCGCGCGCCCGAGATCGCCGAAACCATCAGCCGCGAGACCGGCAAGGCCCTGTGGGAGACCACCACCGAGGTCGGGGCCATGCAGGGCAAGGTCGATATCTCGATCCGCGCCTATGACGAACGCACCGGCGAGCGCGAGACGCCGACCGGCTTTGGCCGCGCCGTGCTGCGCCACCGACCGCACGGGGTGGCGGCGGTGCTCGGCCCGTTCAACTTTCCGGGCCATCTGCCGAACGGCCATATCGTGCCGGCCCTGCTGGCCGGCGACACGGTGGTGTTCAAACCCTCCGAGGAGGCCCCGCTGACCGGCCAGCTCATGGCCGAGTGTTTCGCCCAGGCCGATCTGCCGGACGGCGTGGTCAATGTCGTCCAGGGCGGCAAGGAGGTCGGGGCAGCCCTGCTGGAGCAACCCATCGACGCCTTGATGTTCACCGGCTCGGGCGCGGCAGGCGCGCATTTCCGGCGCAAATTCGCCGACGATCCGCATGTGATCCTGGCTCTGGAGCTGGGCGGCAACAACCCGCTGGTGGTCTGGGACACCGCCGACGCCGAAGCCGTGGCCGGGATCGTGGCCATGTCCGCCTTCGTCACCACAGGCCAGAGATGCTCGTGCGCGCGCCGCCTGATCGTGCCCGAGGGACCGCAGGGCGATGCGATAATCGCCGCCGTCGAGGCCATCGCCGGACGGTTGACCTACGCTCCCTGGAACAGCGCGCCCGAGCCTTTCGGCGGGCCTCTGATTTCGGTGCGGGCGGCCCAGGCAGCACGTTTGGCTCTGCAAGAACGGATCGACGCGGGAGCTGGGGTGATCAAGCCGGGGGAGCGCATCGAGGGGCTGTCCGACGCCTTCGTCACCCCGGCCATTCTCGACGTCACCGGCGTCAATGTGCCCGACGAAGAGATTTTCGCCCCCTTCCTGTCGGTGACGCGGGTCGCGACCTTTGACGACGCCATCAGGGCCGCCAACGCCACGCGCTATGGCCTCTCGGCGGGACTGGTGTCGGACGATCCGAAGAACTGGGACCGCTTCGTCAACCGCATCCGCGCAGGCGTCGTCAACTTCAACCGTCCGACCACCGGGGCTGCGGGTGACATGCCGTTCGGAGGCCTCGGAGCCTCAGGCAACCATCGGCCGAGCGCCTATTACGCGGCCGACTACTGCGCCTATCCGGTCGCCAGCTTCGAGGCGGAAGCCGTTCGCAATATCGAGGGCGAGATCAAGGGGCTCAGGTCTTGATGGGATTTGGCCGCTTCACTCGAACGCCAAAGGCCTCAACCGCTAGGCGTGAACGCGCGCACGCTCACAGGGCGGACCCGACCTGGACCGAAGCCGAACTCTGGAAGCAACTCCGCCGCCTGCCCGTTCGTATTCGCCGTCAGGCGCCCATCGGCGCCTTCATCGCCGACTTTGCTTGTTTGAGAGCCAAGCTGATTATCGAACTGGACGGGGCGGTCCATGATCTTCCCGAGGTCGCCGCCCGCGACGCCGCAAGAGACGCCTGGCTTAAGTCGGAGGGCTACAGCGTACTTCGGATCGACGCCCGCCGGATCCCGAGCCAGACCACAGCCGTCGTCGAAGAGATTTTGGCGGCCATCGCCGCCCGCATTCCCCTTCCCCTCGAGGGGGAAGGGGTCAGGGGATGGGGTGAGGACTCAGCGTCGACGGACATGACGCGCGAGGCGGTATCGCCGGGCCGCTCCCCATCTGCGCCTTCTCGTTCGCATCCTACCACCACCCCCACCCAACCCTCCCCCCTCGAGGGGGAGGGCTCATGAGCCAGATGACCCAAGCTTACGAAGCCAACGCCGACGGCCTGGTCGGGCCGACCCATAGCTACGGCGGTCTGTCGCCGGGCAATATCGCCAGCGCCCTGAACGCCGGCGAGGCCTCCGATCCGCGCGGTGCGGTCCTGCAGGGGCTGGCCAAGATGAAGCGGCTGGCCGATCTGGGCGTGCCCCAGTTCGTCATGCCGCCGCATGAGCGCCCGCACGTCGGCTGGCTGCGCGGCCTGGGCTTTGGCGGTTCCGATTCCGAGGTCCTGAGTCGAGCCTGGACGGACGCCCCGTCCTTCGCGGCCGCCGCCTCGTCGGCCTCTGCCATGTGGGCGGCCAATGCCGCGACCGTGACGCCCAGCGCCGACGCCGCCGATGGCCGCGTCCATTTCACGCCGGCCAATCTGGTGTCAAACCTGCACCGCTCCATCGAGGCCGAACAGACGACCCGAGCGCTCAAGGCCCTGTTCCCCGATCCGAAACGGTTCGCGGTTCATGACCCCCTGCCCGCCGTTGCCCATCTGTCGGACGAAGGCGCGGCCAACCATGTGCGTCTGTGCGCCGAGCGCGGTCAGCCCGGCGTCAATCTGCTGGTCTGGGGCAAGGACGCCTTCGAGCATTGGCCCAGCGCCGACTTCCCGGCGCGCCAGACCCGGCAGGCGTCGGACGCGATCGCCCGGCGGCACGGCGCAGCGCGCCCGGTTCTGGCCCGTCAAGGCAAGGCCGCCATCCTGGGCGGGGCCTTTCACAATGACGTCGTGTGCGTCGGTACGCGCGAGGCCCTGCTGTTCCACGAGACCGCGTTTGAGGACAAGGCGGCGACACTGGAGGCCATCCGCCGCGCCGCCGACGGCCTGTTCGACCCGGCCTTCCTGGAGATTTCCGAGGCTGATCTGCCGCTGGCCGATGCGGTGAAGTCCTATCTGTTCAACAGCCAGTTGCTGGTGCTGCCGGGTGAAGACCGCCTGGTCCTGCTGGCACCGACCGAGACCGAGAACAACCTGCGCGCCCATGCGGCGGCTCAAGGCTTGACCGCCTCAAACGGGCCGATCGGCCGGGTTGAATACGTCGATGTGCGCCAGTCGATGGCCAATGGCGGCGGCCCCGCCTGCCTGCGCCTGCGCGTGGTCCTTACTGAGATCGAGCTGGACGCCGCCAACGCTTCCCAGCGACTGGATGAAGGCCTGCACGCCGCCCTCACCGTCTGGGCCAGCCACTGGTATCGTGATCGGCTCCTGCCGTCGGATCTGGCCGATCCGGCGCTCCTGCTGGAAACGCATGGTGCCCTGGATGAGCTGACCTCGATCCTGGCGCTGGGCTCGGACTTCTACGCTTTCCAGCGGAATTGAGCTGTTGAGACGCGAGCCGTTCCTGATCCTGGCCGGTTCGCTCAGCCTGCTGGCGGCCCTGTTGCATCTGGCGGTGATTGTCGGCGGGCCGGATTGGTACCGGTTCTTCGGGGCGGGCGAAGAGATGGCCCGCATGGCCGAGCGCGGCATGATCCAGCCGGTACTGATCACGCTGGGCATATCGGCGGTGCTGGCGATCTGGGCGGCCTACGCCTTTTCCGGGGCTGGCTTGATCAGGCGGCTACCGTTGTTGCGAACGGGTCTGGTCGTCATAACGGCCATCTATCTGGCGCGGGGCCTCATGGTCATTCCGGCCTATGCCATGGGCCGGGAAATCAATGCCTTCGGCTGGTGGAGCTCGCTGATCGTGCTGATCTACGGGCTGACCTATCTGGTCGGCACCTGGCGGGCCTGGCCGCGACTGGCCCGGTGAACCGGTTCGGATTGTCCCTCATCGTCCCTGTCGTCGGCCTGCTGGCGACCGTCAGCTTTGTGGGTGCGGTGATCTGGGGAGGCTTGGCCTATCCCGGCTACGACCACCTCAGACAGTTCATCAGCGAGCTGGGAGCCACCGGTGCCGTCACCGCTCCGGTGATGAACGCTGCCTTCATGGGGTCCAGCGCGCTGATCTGTCTGTTCTGGATCGGGGCCGCGATCGTGCTTCCGCGCACGGTCGCAACCCTTGTCGGTTGCGGCCTCAGTGTTCTGAATGGCGTGTCCTTGTTCCTGGCCGGAGCCTATGCCTGCGACGACGGTTGCACACGCGTGGATCAGACCTCAGCTGCCGTTCTACATGACATCTTTGGGGGTCTGGGCTATCTGGCGGCCATCCTCGGCACGGCCGTTCTGGCTCTCGCATCGACACGCTGGCCCGGTGCCCGTGGGATGAGAATTCTCGGCCTCACCTGCGCGCTTGCAGGCCTGATCGGCCTGGGCGGCATCGTCGCCGAGGTGGATGTGAAGGGCCTGTATCAGCGCCTCGCCGAGGCGGGGTTGTGGCTCTTCATTCTCGCTACCGCCCTCGCGATCTACCGCCAGCGGCCCGTCAGATGATCAGAGATGCCACCTGGCGGCTGGCGACCGAGGCCGATCTGCCGGTCCTCCACGACCTCATGGACGCGGCCATTGCAGGCCCGCTGGCGGCATTTCTGACCCCCGAGCAGGTTCAGGCCAGCCGTCTGATCATGGGCGTCGATACCCAGCTGATCGCGGACCGGACCTATTTTCTGGTCGAGATCGATGGTCGCGCCGCCGGCTGCGGCGGCTGGAGCTATCGCGTCACCCACTATGGCGGCGACCATACGCCGGGCCGACAGCCCGCGCGCCTGACGCCGGGGGTCGATGCTGCACGCGTGCGGGCGATGTACACCCATCCGGATTTCGTACGGCGCGGCGTTGGTCGGTATGTGCTGGCGTTGTGCGAAGATGCATCGCGGCACGCCGGCTTCGACCGGGTCGAGCTGGTCGCGACGATGGGCGGCGAGCCGCTGTACCGCGCCTGTGGCTACGCCGATATTGAAGCCTTCACAGATGATCGCGGAGGCGTTCCGGTGCCGCTCATCCGCATGGGCAAGTTCCTCTGACGGCGGCGACGGCCAACCCGAGACCCGCAAACGCAAAAGGCGGGATCGCCTTGCGACGACCCCGCCCTGGTCCGCGATCCGCGAAGGATCGTCAGATCTGAATGCGTCCTAGTTGGCGCAAGCCCCGTTCGGGCAGGGCTCGACATGGACTTCCGGCGGAGCCACGACGACTTCCGACGGACGCACGACCACTTCCGGACGGGCCAGATAGATCTGGGCCGGCGAGACATAGACCGGCGGCGCATCGACATAGATCGGCGGGCCGGCGATATGCACGACCGGACCGTCGATGCGGATCGGACGTCCCACCACGCGCGCGCCCGGAGCGGCTACGTTGAAGACGCCCGGTCCCGACCATGAACCGCCGCCGGCGGCGGTTCATGGTCGGGACC
>Ga0209573_1005983_pt1 | contig 10507 bp, 9 predicted proteins | sample TNRBio252014_DNA_FD_185870 | JGI IMG/M metagenome (GOLD analysis project Ga0209573, IMG submission 185870) | Wastewater treatment Type I Accumulibacter community from EBPR Bioreactor in Madison, WI, USA - TNR Reactor_6/25/2014_ DNA (SPAdes)... | ecosystem: Engineered > Bioreactor > EBPR >...
AATCACGCCGATGGCAATCAGCAGATCGGTCGAATAAATCCGCTGTCGCCAGCTCTCCACAGCGTTCTGCAGCAGGGGCACACCCAGCAGCAACAGAACGGGCAACGCGAAAATCATGCTCAGCCAGCGGAAGACTTCAAACAGCTGCATCTGAAAAGCGTCACGCTGCACGTCGTAGACATCCAGCGACCACATGGTCATCGTGAACGCCATCAGATTCATGGCGAAGAAAATCGCAATCCCCAGCCGGACCACGGTCCAGCGAACTGCCCCTTCCTGCCCTCTCTCCTGCGTAATGGCATGTGCCATTCGACAGCCGAAGCAGCAATACACCGAGCTTTCGGAATCTGCGTCAGATTTCCGTCGTCCTGCACCGGATGACACGGGAAGACTGCACCACGCACAGCACTCGACCTCGTTCGAACGGGATGTGTTCGAGTCTGTCGGACTGTCCGCGGTCTGCAGCATCTCGGTCATGGGGGAAGCACCAGCTCAACAGCCATCGCCGGAAAGAAGTAGCGAATCATGTAATACACGGCCCCGATCCAGAACCCCACCCAGATCGCTCGCACGTACCACGGAATCTCATTTCCGCGATAGTAGTGATACACATGCTCCTGCTCGGGAGTAGGCTGTTCAGGAACTCCTGGCGACTTGACTTCAGACATGTGAGTCGAGCTCCTGTTCGTTTTCCAGCATGAGGTATTTCGGACGTTCCAGGTCCCGGAACATGCCATTCAGCGCGGCCCACAGCAGCAGGAAGAAGAATCCGGCGCTGGCGAGCAGATAATTAATCACGGGAGTGATGGCGAAACCTCCGTCACTGACACCCCTTGTCAGTGCCATCAGTTCGCCAAACTTCATCACAAAACCCAGCATGCTGGGGATCAGAATGAGAACTCCAAATACGATGGTCACCGTCCAGGCCATCGAACGCCCACGAACAGGCGCAGGAGTTCTGCAGACTTCGGACTGGATGACCTGCTGCGTCGTGATTTCCGGTTCGGTCTTCTCAGAGCTCATTGAGAATTCTCCCTGGTCGCTTCAGCATCGGGCGACGTGGCATTCGCTGATTCTCCTCCGGCAGCATCTCCCTCGGTGGCTGCGGCAACACCGCCCTCGGCACCTTCAACCGGTTCCGGTCTCGGCAGCGGCGATTCCACATACGCTTCGTAATACGGATAACTTTCCTGCCACGATCCCAGCCACTGAACATAAGTCATAATCGCCAGACCTTTGGCATTCGGTTTGTCAGGCGAACCATCGAAAAACCATGGGTACTCCGGCATGGGAGAGTCCTGCGACAGGCTGTCCGGGCGGAAGAAATGCACGGCATGCCAGTCGTTTGATCTTCGGCCACCTTCGCGACAGAGATCCGGACCAACTCGACGAGTTCCGAACAGCACCGGACGCTGGAGTTCGTTCTGATACTCGACCGATCGTGACACCGGTCCCCAGCGAGCTTCTTCATTTGACACCGGCCGGATGAACTGGCTGTGACAATGCCAGCAGCCTTCTCCGACATACAGCTTATGCCCGTAACGCAACGCATCTCCACATTTTTCATTCCACCAGGCATCATGTTCGGCATCGCCACCCGGTGGCTTGCCATAAGCCGCGTTGAACGAATCCGGATATCTTCGCGCCAGATCTTCAAACTGGTAACGCAGGTTCGAGTTGATCAGTTCTTCAACCGTCTGCTCCTTGAGGTCGTTATACATCAGCCACGGCACCAGCGCGTTGGACACAAATGCCAGGGCAAAGAATCCGATCCCGGCGATGTACAGGATGCCTGATTTACTCTCAAACATATGCCTAACCCATTCTGACAATCGTCAGTTGTCACGGCTCAGAAATTCTTCCGTCGCCAGGCGACGGAAACGTCGGTCATGGTGAATTAATTACGTCGCTGCCAGGCCAGCCGCAGGAACCGATTCAGCCCCAGCCGCTGGTGCAGCCCGAAACGTCAGCCAGATATTCAGCAGAAATGCCAGCAGCCCGCCAAACATGGCCAGTCCCGCAATGGACCGCAGCGCCCAGAACGGCACAGAGAACTCCGTAGAAGCATCCCATGGTTCCAGAGCCGCCCAGGACCAGCCCTGAAACAGTCCCAGCAGAGTCAGGTCGGCGACCATCACAAACAGCCCTACCGTCGACAGCCAGTAATGCCATTCGCACAGTGATCGACTGGCCCAGTCACGCTTGAGCATCCTTGGAAACAGGTATGTCATCATCCCCATGATCCACATCGAGAATACCCCGAACATGACCATGTGGGCGTGCCCAACAACCCAATCGCTGAAGTGGATCACCTTCTGAAAGGTCAGCGTGACCTGGAACGAACACTGCAGACACGTCAGAAAGTAATAGACCATTCCTGTATAGAAAAACCGGATCGGCAGATTCGACTTCACAAGACCCCAGTTCCCCCAGATGGAACCGAAGAAGTTAATAATGACGGTCGTCACCACCAGCTCCACGGCAATCGTCGATACCACAGCTCCGTACTGCAGAAACATAGGGATCGGCGTGTACAGAAAATGATGAATCCCCTGCAGCGGATAAAAGAACGCCAGTCCCCAGAAGCCCACCAGCGACAAGCCATGACTCCAGATCGGCTTCTTGATCAGGATCGGCACAAAGTAATACATCAGCCCCCAGCCGAGCGGTGTCACAAACAGTCCGACAAGGTCATGAATAAATAGTCCGCCGACGGCACCTGCACTGGTTCCTGAGACAAAGTACTGAGGAATAAAGTTGCCCATGGCATAGGTCAGAAACGTCCACACAAACGCTGCCAGAAAATACCAGAGCGACACATACATCGGCCCCTTCATCCGCGCGATAGGCGTCATGAAGTTGATCGCCACCAGCAGCAGTCCCAGCTGAGCAATCGGGTCGATCCAGACTGGTGTTTCACCCCACTCAAGCCCCTGAGCCTGCCCCAGCAGAATCCCCACAGCCGTCGCGCCAACCACAAACTGCCACGCCCCATAAATCAGCCACGACAACCGACGATCGTACACCGGCTGCAGAGTCAGTCGGGGAATTGCCCAGTGCAACGCGCCCAGGAAGCCATTCGCCAGAAACCCATAGGCCACCGCATTCGTGTGCACCATTCGCCAGCGACCAGGAGAAAACAGTTCGATCCCGGAGAACGGGTTGTGGCGAATCAACTGCAGTGAAACCAGCAGCCCGGCCAGCATCGAGGCGGTCAGGAAGATCAGCGCGGTGATGAAATAGAACTTGACGATCTTCTCGTCCACCAGGTCATGGTGTGTCCGGATCTCAGGCTCTGCAGCGTTTGAAGCTGTCGTCATCAGTCGTTACTCAGTGAAAGCGTTGAAGAGTGGTGTCAGTCAGCCGGATGTCACGGAGACCCGCGATTCAGTCCGTTGGGCGTTTATATGGGACAAAGGATCCAAAGGGTGCCAACAGAGCCATCGACCAGCCAAAGACGAGGTGCGTTGCCAATGCAACCCACCAGGGCAGATACTGGTTATTGGTAATCCAGTTGCCGTCAAACAATGCGGGCTGCAGCCAGGACAGAATCAGGTAGTAATTCACAAACCAGACCACCACTCCCAGCAGTGATCCCCAGATCAGTCGCACGCCGACCCCTTTATGTTCAGCGAATCGCGAGATCACAGAATGAAACAGAGTGCCCAGGACCATACCCGTCCCGATATACAGACAGCACCCCAGCGCCAGGATCATTCCGTCATCAATCACGAACACCGGATTCGCGGGGTCGCTGCCCAGAGGAAGCGCTCGTTCGCCCAGAGGAAACGTCAGATAGACCCGAATAATCTCCAGTGAATACTTGCCTGCAATCGTGGCCCCAATGACGTTGAACAGCAGGCTGACCATGGCAGCGAAGCCACCGAATACGAAGCCGACGGTCCCATAATAGGTGAAGTAAAACTTCGTCGGAGCCCACTGAACCGGCACGGCACTGTTTGCCAATTCGGCTTCCAAAGCCGCCACCTGAGCTTTTAACGACTCAAGCGTCTTTTGTTTCTGTTCAATCAGAGTTTGGTCAGCCATAGGTTACCGCTCGCCAGTGAGGCTGTGGTGGGTTAAACCGATCCGGATTTCTCAGGCCCTGCCAGCCATCTTCCCGAACTCGGAGATAATGTCGGTCACTCTTCCTCAGCAGCGTTGTCTGTCTGATCTTCCTGAACCGGCTCGATATAGGGCTTCATCAAACCGGCCGGAATCGCAGCCCCCTGCCGGCGCTGATCCGAAACGTGCAGGACATAGCTCACCAGATTCCAGATCGTCTCCGGCTCACTCTCCAGAGCACTCCTGAAACCCGGCATCGGAGTCCCGTTGATGCCATTCATAATCCGACGATAGATATCGACAGGCTCCTGACCGCCATGCAGCATGCCTGAAGTCAGGTCTGCCGCGCGAGTCGCAAAGCCCCAGGAATCCTTACCGATATTGTCCTTCGTGTGGCCGCGACCATCTTCGCCATGACACTTGCTGCAGCCCTTCGACAGAAAAGCCTCGCGACCCAGTGCAACTCGTTCAGCAGTGAGCATTGGCTGCGGAGTCAGCGGCTGAGTGAGTGACGCTTCAGCTTCCGTCCAGCGAACCGCCACATCTTCAACAAACTCGGGAATGTATTCCGGATCCAGCTCCTCGGAAGCTTCTGCCTCGCTGGCGAGCTGGAATTCCAGTTCCCCTCGACGAGCCAGCACCAGCACATAGTCGACTACCGCTTCAATTTCCTTCTTTGGAAGCAGTCGAAAATTGGGCATCGATGTTCCAACCACCCCACGATTCAGTGTGGCAATCAGATCTTCACGTCGCGGCTTTCCACCGTAGGGAGTGGACGTGAATTTGAAGATTCCCCGCGTGTAATCGCGGGGACGAGGGTACATGCTGGTGGCGACCGGACCATTGCCATCACCACTGACACCATGGCACTGAACACAGCGCTTCATGTAGACTTCCTGGCCCATCTTCAGATGCAGCTCGTCGGCGAATGACTGTTCGGCGACTCCGACGACTTTGGGCTTCAGTACCGTGCCAGCGTGCTGCTGCACAACGGTTTCAACTTCCTTCGCCAGTTCGGGCGGAAGCGACTGCACCAGCGCACTGGACTGCCACTGCTCGGGCACGGACCGCTGACAGCCGTTGGCGAGCAACAGGAACAATGCGGCCGAAAATGGCACACCACGAATCGGAAATGTCATCATCACGAATCACAGCCTGATGGCAGCGAGCACCAGAGCCTGCGCAGCTGATGTACTCGCCGAAGACCTGAAAATCCACATTCGTCGAAGCGGGCAACGATCACAGCAGGCCCTGAGTGTATCTCATTCGACCCACCGCCTTGAAGGCAAACGCCCTGCGCGATCATTTCTTTTTTGCCGGGAACTTCGAGACAGCAAATTTCAGTTCAACCTTTGCTTCTCCGCCAGCCTTGATATCCACTTTGTACTCCTTCTCCAGTACTCCGGCACGTTCATGCCAGATGCGAAATTCATGCTTGCCCGCCGGCAAACCTTCAATCCGGAAATTGCCGGCCGCGTCGGTCACGGCCATGAATGGGTGATCGAGAACCAGGTGATACGACGTCATCCACGCATGAATGTCGCACTTCACTTCCAGAGGATCTGACTCGGGGCGTGCGTACTTCATCGCAACCCCCTTGTCTTCATTGGGCTTGATCAACGTATTCACCTGATCGTTCCGTCCGGGGAACGTGTGAATGTTGTGCTGGACAGCATCACTGCTCTTCACCAGCACTGGCTGCCCAACTCGAATCAGAGCTGCATGAGGGACAAACACGCATCCTTTCTGATCCAGAATGACCGGGTCTTTCACCTCGGTGGCCTTATAGCCCTTCGGTGAACGACGCAGATAAACAAACACATTGGCAATCCCATTGTCTTTGCCAACCACCAGAGATTCATCCGGCACACTCGCTGCGCCGCAGACTTCCTTATCCTTGATGGAGCTGTCACCGGCTTTGATCAGCGGCGCCAACACTGGAGCGTTGCCTTCCAGCACAATTCGCCCCACCACAGCACCTCCATCAGCCGCCTGGGCTGATGTCATTGCCGTCGAAACCACCGACAGCACACCTGCTGCCAGAAACGCCACACGCAAACGATTCACCATGACATTCCATCCGGGTTCAGACACAGGCCAAATGGTTTCAGGAGACACTCCGGAAACACGTCGCGTTTCCCGGGGAAGCACCGCATGTGCCAAACCGCTCTGGCCCGGTTTGAGCCTGCAGAGAATCCCGGATTCCGGACTCGCACCGGCGGTTCCTTATCAACTCAGCACCCTTCGAGTCGATCGTCGCGGCAAATTCTGCAGCGAACCCAGTCCTTTCCTGTCTCAAGCGTTCACTGAACTGCCGGACATGCACAATCTCCAGCACAGACCTGCGCTTTGCAGCACATCCCGCATGTGCCACATTGTCGCGCGTTGAATGTAAACTGGTTGTTCAATGCGACCTCGAGCGGATCGCCCAATGATTACCCTCACATCTGAGGTTCAGACAGTTTTCTGCCGTCATCTCCGTCATCGCAGCACGCTGCCGTTTCCTGCACGATTTTGGTCATTCGTTCGCTGGTCTGGCGGACGAATACACCGGCAATTTGGCCTACAGCGACATTTATCCGGCAGGTGCTGAGCCCTTCGAACCCAACATCACCCGGGAAACACATCGCGACCGCATCAAATGGCGCCATCTGCTGACACCCGGCGTTCCCCTGCCCACTCCAACGGCCCCAGCCGACCAGTCGAAAGCGCAGCAGCTGGTCGGCGCGTTCGAAGGAGGCGGCTACCTGAAACAGGGCATGTACCGCCCCGAACAGGACTGCCTGATGGGATCACTTCTGGAAGACGAAGGCTTCTGCGCCGTGTGCGAGAAAGCCATCGAGCGAAGAATCGAACAACTCACCGGCTCGACAGCGCACGCTTTGTCGAGCGATCCAGCAGGCCTCGCGACACCAATCAAGTGACGCCCGCTTACATTTCCCTGTCCTCTCCCTTCTCACTGCCAGGGAGAAGGTGGTCGTCAGGCCGGATGAGGGTCTCCGCGAAGTCCGTCCTGGGCCAGCCGCAGGGTATTGCACGTATCTAACCTTCTGACCAGTCAATCTGCTCGAACAATCGATTTAGCTTTATAAGGCGAGATTCACTGGACTGAGCGATGTATCGAATTCGTCCTTCCAGGTGGCCACGAAAATCGGTGTGCTGACCGGAATTCACAGCCGCTGGTCCTCTCAGAATGCAACGATGCAGAATGGCCTTGAGTCGATCAAAATCATCCCGGCGTGTGTTGAGTTTTTCATTCAGCACCAACCCCACCGCGTGTTGTCGCACGCTGCGTTTCATGACGCGTGTCTTGTGATGGTTTACCGCTAAGCCTTCCTCCATGACGATCGTCGCGACAACCGTTTTGAATCGATCAACTGACCTCGCAAACACATCGTCGCCTGAAAAGAGCAGATCATCAGCATACCTTGTATAGGCAGCGTTCGCGGATCGGGCGAGTCCTGCAAGGCGACTGTCGAGACGAAATGAGCAGATGTTTGCTATCGCAGGAGAAGTCGGTGCCCCCTGCGGAAAGTGAGGGCGACAATACAACAGCTCAGCCCGCCTTCTCTGATTCGTGTCGTCGATGTGCGGGAATGAAGTCAGAATCTCATGCGGGATATGATTGCAGCACAGCGATGTCAGCATCTGGGCAACAGTTTCTGTGTATCCAACGTGCATCAGAATCCGAGTCAGTCGTGCTGGCACAATGGAGGGGAAGTAATCCTCGAGGTCTAATTTCACAATGACGGCTCTTCCGATATGCGGCGTCGCGTGGCTTCTGACAGATCGATCTCGTCGAAATCCATGAGCGGCATCGTGGACCGGAATGCAATTTAAAATGCTTCGCAGCAACTCTCTTTGAATCTCACGCATGCGGTACTTGGGGGCTTCAATCAGGCGGCATTTGCCGTTTCGCTTGCGTTTCCAGTAATACTGATAGTGCCGTAAGGGCCCAGACGGTGATAGTCGTTCGAGCTGCCGATGATCGGCAAACCAGAGCAGTTCGCTTTCGTTCAGTCCCAGCCAGTCCCCAAGTTCAGCGACAGTCCGAAGTCGCTTTACGCCCGCGTTCTCGAACAGGCCAGGCGACGGCAGGAACTCGGGCCGTCGACTGCAGACCTGGATGTCGAAACTGTCCCGCTCTGAAGCGTTCTGAAATCCACGACTTTGCTGCAGAAATCGCACCAGCTCTTTCTGCCGTGGTCGCCGATTGCCAAAGTGTTTGAGCACCTGGCTGTTCAGTCGCTTCAACCAGGTTCTGGGACCAGAGACAAGTGGCAACGTTCGCTCGAGCATGGCATCGACTTCAAATCTGCCAGCCAGCATTGCCATCGCCAGGCGACGTGCGCAGGATTCCAGCGTGTTCATTTCGTCTGCCATCCGCGTAAAACAGGGGCCGAGCGGCGTGGTCTCATTCGCTCTGGCGGCGTGTTGCCATGGCTCTCACTCACGTTGTTCGATTCCAGACGAAGAACTCAGTGCGTCCGAGAATCAGCCAATCGAGAATGGCGTGAGGCGTTGTACGTGAAGCGTACGAACCCTCACGCGACGCAGTGACACAGGGAAGTTATTGCCCCGGGGATGCCCCGGAGAGACGAGTTCGCTGTCAGAAACAACGGTCGCCAGCCTGAAAGATCGAACGCACTGAGCCACATCAGTAGAACATTTGATGTGCGAAATGCAACCTCCGCCATGAACGCCAGTGGCGGATGCGTGACACAGGAAGTTAGTCCAGTGTGGATGGCCCCTGTTTGGCCTGTTTGGAAATCAGCACGCCCTTCCTGAAGTCAGGGCGTGCCACCCATGTCGTCAAAGTACTGCCGGCAGGCGTGCTGGAATTCAGAGTTGCAGGCACACAATTTCGTGTTCACCGCGAAGGTAGAGTCGCTTCCCGACCAGAGCCGGGTGACTGAACACGGGGACGTCTGCAGCAAACACCCGCTGCCGGAATTCGATCTTCTGACTGCCGTCGGCATTCATTAGCAGCAGTTCGCCGTCCGCAACGATCAACAGCCGGTCGTCCGTTGCAAGAATCGCGGCATAATCCGAAAGCGCCGGGTCGCGGATGCGCCAGAGTTCCGTCAGCCCGTCTGTCAGACTCAGACAATACAGGAATTCGTTGACGCAGTAGATGCGGTCTCCGACCACCACGGGAGTGCTCATATCCGGGTGCAGGCGATGCCCCGACGCCAGCAATGTCGGCACGGCGTTTTCTCGCAGCTGAAACAATCGAGTTCCGTTGTTCTCCGTCGTGATCAGGAGCCTTTCACCTGATAGTGGAATCGGAGTGGGAACGTTGAAGTCGCCGGACGCTGGTGGACGGACGGCCCAGAGTCGTGCGCCCGTTGCCGCGTTCCAGGCCCCCAGGGAATCCGCGTCGTGACCAACAATCATCACTGCTTTCGTGCCAGGCGGTGTTGGCAGTGCGACCAACGATCCGTGCGATGGACCTCCTCCAGGAGTTTTCCAGATGATGCGTCCATCGGCCGGATCGAGGGCAATCAGCGAGGCTTCCGGTGAGCCCGGCGCCACAATGAGTTTCCCATCAACCAGCAATGGCGAGCCACAATAGCCCCAGGGCAGTTCTGTTGAGACCGGAAACTCCGCGGCAAGATCGCACTCCCAGACCACTTCACCTGTCGGAAGCGCTATGCAAACAAGCCTGCCGAACGCGCCGAGGCAGACCGCGTTGTTGCCCACGATCAGTGGCGTTGCACGAGGTGAGTTGCCGTAATCCAGTTGGCCGATTGCCAGCCGCTGAACACTCCAGAGTTCTTCACCGGTTTCCGCATCCAGACAGCGGAACTCATCTTGGAAATCACCGAAATCGCGATCTCCAAAGACGACAAAACGCTCGGAGACGGCAATGCCGCCAAGTCCTGGATGATCCAGTCCATGGCGCCAGACAAACTGAGGCTCGGCCGCCAGTGACTCCGGAAGCCAGGCCACTCGCCCGTCGCGGCCGGGACCACGCCACCCCGGCCACACGTTCGTACGGGCGTCATCTTCCGTTACTTTTTTTTTGCCGGCGCCGCAGTCGCGCTTTCTGCACCGCCACTGTTTTCCGAATCGGTAACCGGCACGAACCCCAGCAGTGTTTCCAGCGACTCAAGGACTTCCGGCTGAAACGGAGTTTCAATCAGCGCCGCACTGACCTTTTCCGCATCGGAGTTCGACACATGATCCGTCACAAAGGCCGTAATGAAGGGAACGTCCTTTGTCTTGCCGACAACGCGGAGGTCCCCTTTCTTAATCGTGCCGCAGCCTTCGAGTAATGGCTGGGCATAACTGGAGATGACAGCTGCCGACCGGCCTTTGGTCCCCAGTTCAATCACTTTGCACGCGCCGTCACTGCACGCTTCGTCGATGGTGAGCGTTGCAGGAATGGCAACACCCGCAGCCTTCAAAAGTTCAATCGCCGCAGTATGCTTCTCGTCGC
>Ga0209573_1005984_pt1 | contig 10505 bp, 11 predicted proteins | sample TNRBio252014_DNA_FD_185870 | JGI IMG/M metagenome (GOLD analysis project Ga0209573, IMG submission 185870) | Wastewater treatment Type I Accumulibacter community from EBPR Bioreactor in Madison, WI, USA - TNR Reactor_6/25/2014_ DNA (SPAdes)... | ecosystem: Engineered > Bioreactor > EBPR >...
GGAATGGATGCGCCGCCATCACGTCCGCTCATATCTTGTTTGCACAGGAACCATTGCGGGCTCCATGCGCAATCTGCTTTCTGAAATTGCGACCATCTTAAACGTCTATCCTGAACGGGGCATCGCCGCGACGCATCTGGCACTGATGCGCGCCCGGTACGTGCCCGGTGAAGTCCTCATACTGGATGAAGCGCAGAACCTTCCGATCAAGCATTTCCGGGAATTGCTCTATCTCTGGGACGAAGCAGGGTTGCCCATTGTTTTCTGTGGCAACCACGATGTTCTCAAACAGGTGAACACCGACAAAGGTGCTTTGACGCAGATTTCCCGTCGAGTTCCGCGCCGCGAGGAAATCAACGGCATTACGCCCTCAGATTGCGACAGGATCGCCGCAAGCCTCGGCGTTGAGGGCATGGACGCCTTTCGCGCCCTGCGCGCCATCGGAGCCCGCTATCATGCCGATGGTGTGGTGAAAGCCGTTCAGGAGGCCAGGTCCTTCTGTGGGGACTGCCCCACGGTGCGGATCGAGCATATCCGCGATGCAAGTGAGAGCCTCACCTATCTTAAACGGGCATTAGAGACCGTCAACCAGAGCCAACGCGCAATCTTGGAGCCGCGCTCATGAGCTGCGCCGCAACCTCTCACTTCAGGATCAAATCTGACGCCCATCTGACGCGCCACCAGCGATATTCCTCATGCCTTTCGGGGTTCGGGTAGCTGCAACCCGACTTCGCCGCTCCACGCTCATCTAATTGAACCATGAATGAGGCCAACATGACGAACGAAGTGAAGAAGACACGCCGGGACATTGACGCAGAAATCCGAGCGGAAGAAGAGGAGGCCCAGCTGCGGGAAGACATGTTTGCTGGTTATCATCTGGCTTGCGCGTTGCGCGCTGTGGAACAGCTCATCGGAGAAAATACAAATCAGTTGCAGGTGCGTGGCGAAGATCTGGGAGGCCTTTTGCGGGCATTCGGTGTTCTTGCCGAAGGAGCGCTGCGCGATCGTGACAGGCGGGACAGAAAAGCTTTGGATCGAGGGGAAAATGCTTGATCCCGTCCGGTGCCGCCTTCTGCGTGTTGCTCAGCGGCGAACCAACATGAGCGACACCGATTTCAAACAGCTTGTCGCGCTCTATGGAAAGGATTGTCCCGGCATGGTCGATGGTCAGCCATCGACAAAACAACTGAACCTGCAAGCCTTCGACAGGCTGATGAAACATTTCGAGGGGTTGGGTTTTGTCTCAACAGCAAAACAAGCCTTGCGAAGCTCGGATCGCAGACCGGGCGCTGCCACGCTCAAGCAGATTTCAATGGTCGAGCGCTTGTGGCGAGATTACACGGTTGGCATGGGGGATATGCGCTCGCTGGGGCTGTGGCTAGAAAACACCTTCAAGGTGTCATCCGCCCGCTTTCTGACATTCGCGCAGGCTCGCAAGGCGATCACAGCACTGAATGCCATGATCGAACGCCCCAAAAAGACCACCATACAGCATAATCAGGGTTGACGAATTCCAACCCTTCGGCGATTTTGAATGCCCGTTGTCGGTGGCCCTCCCGCCGGAGGGATCACGAGCCGACAGCGGAGCCGCACGGCGGATAGGCGGCTCATTTTCCAATGTCCTTTTGCGATATCCCCGCCGCGTGACTACTCATGAACACCACGCGGCGGGAATGCTGGTGGATCGTTCCGGTGGCGGCTCCGGACGCTTCAGCCCCAACAGCAAGGACATCCTATCTGCGATCCCGGCCTGCGTAAGGGCGCGCGCTGCGCCTGCGCGCGGCGCGTCTTGACAGGTTAAATGCTCCGAGTTTCCTCGGAGCATTGGGCAAGATGAGCAGCCGCGATATCCATCGCAATCAGCATCAGGCGAATGACACGCCGGGCTTTGCTCTTAAGGAAGCGCTCGGGCCGCAGTTTTCCGGCTTTGTCGACCGGTTGCGTGGTCGGCGTCTCCATGTTCCGCTTCGCCCGACCGAAGACTTTGTTGAGTTGTGCGGCAAGGATATTGCCCGCGCGCTGCTTCTGAATTTTCCGGGAGAAACCCTTCGCGTTCCGACGACCGTGCTTTTTGATCCGCGTCTCTTGCGGCAGAAAGTGTTGGCCACCTACGCCAGCGGCGCGACCGTCAGCGAAATCAGCGCAGCCCTTGGGGTAGGAAGCAGGTCGGTTGCCGATATTCTCGCTGCCAACCAAGGCAGTGCAGATTTCAAACGTGCCCAGCAAGCGCGGATCATCGCACTGGCGCAGCGCGGCATGACCATCGCTTCAATCGCGGCCCGGAGCCGGGCGACAGTTGAACTTGTGGACCGCGTCATTTTGCAAGCGCGGGTGTCACCGCCAGTCACACAAGCCGGGGCGAACCCTGACGCGACCGCGAGCGCACGGATAAGCGCGCAGAAGCGTGAGCGGTTCAGTGAACTCTATGGTCAGGGCCTTCTGTTGTCGGAAATCGCATCCCGTTTGGGAGTTGCCTTGCCGCGCATCCGGGCTGAAGCCGGAACCTTCGGGACAAAGGGCAGTGCAACACTCAGCGCGCGCCGTGTGTATTCGCTTTATGAGCGCGGGCTTGATGACATCGACATTGCCATGGAATGCCGACAGCCCCTGTCAATGGTTCATTCTGTCCTCTCCAGGCATGGCGTCCGCTTCGAAGCTGACGGCACTCCACGCCCCCGTCGCTCTGCAATCAAATCTGACGGCCATCTGACGCGCGCCACGGGCGGATCAGAGGGCAGTTTGCCACCACACCACCGCTCAACCACTTTTGCCGCCCGTGCGGCTTCCTGAGAAGGCAGAAACCACATGATGAACACCAGACAGGCGCGCGTCATCGATCCGGTGCTGACAGCCGCGGCGCAAGGCTATGTCAGCGCAGAGCGTGTCGGAAACACCCTGTTCCCTTCGGTTCCGGTCAATGTCCGTGGCGGCACCGTCCTTGAGTTCGGGCGCGAAGCGTTCCGCCTCTATGCGGCCCGCCGCGCGCCGGGCGCAAGCACGCAAACGATTGGTTTTGGCTACAAGGGCAAGCCGTTCGAGCTGGTTCAGGATGCTCTGAATGCCGTCATCCCGCGCGAACTGATGGATGATGCGGCGACTGTTCCCGGCGTGGACATGCAGCGGCGCGGCGTGAACGTCGTGATGAACTCCCTGACGCTGACGCTGGAATATGAGCAGGCTCAGCTGGCCACCAATCCCGACAATTTCCCGGACGGTCGGAAGCTCGCGCTCGCCGGCACGTCGAAATGGTCCGACCCCGACAGTGATCCGGAAGGTGACATTGCCGGGGCGAAAGAGGTTGTTCGATTGTCTTGCGGTGTTGACCCGAACCGCATGGTGATCTCCAAACCGGCGTTCAGTGCCTTGAAGCGTCACCCCAAGATCATCGAGCGGTTCAAGTATACGACCGCCGAGAGCATCACGACGGCGATGTTGGCGGCGATGTTTGATCTCGACACGCTCAAGGTCGGCCAGTCTGTTGTGCTCGATGGCCCGGAAAACGCCGAAACCTTCAGCGATGTCTGGGGCAACTGCGGCGTTCTGGCTTATGTTCCGGCCTCGCCGGAAGGGCCGGAAGAACCGTCGTTCGGCTATACTTACACGCTCAAGGGCCATCCCTATGTTGAGCCGGTGGCATGGGACAACGATCGCAAGAGCCATGTTTGCGGTGTGACCTACGAACGCAAGCCTGTCGTCACCGGAATTGCCTCCGGCTTCCTGTTTCAGAACGTGGTTTGAGGGGCAAAGATGAAGCCTGAAGCTGCAAGCGCTGTTGCGAACGATCTCGACCCAATCGAGATTTTCCGTGTTGGGCGGCATCGACCGATGGACGGCCAGCCGGTTGACATTACTCCGGATATGATCGAAGCGGCGGCCGCGCAGTACGATCCGGCCAAACATGAGGCTCCGGTGGTCATTGGGCATCCAAAGACCGATGCGCCGGCCTATGCTTGGGTTAGCGGCTTGCAGGTTCAGGGCGACGGGCTTTTTGCCACATTGCGCGACGTTGATGATCAGTTTGCTGAAACTGTGCGCGCCGGCCGGTTCAAGAAGATCAGCGCAGCGTTCTGGTCTCCTGATGCGCCGGACAACCCTGTTTCCGGCGTTCTGTCGCTCCGCCATGTCGGCTTTCTTGGGGCTGCTGTGCCTGCGGTAAAGGGCATGAAACCTGTCACATTCGCTGACGGAAAGACCGGAATTCTGACGTTTGGCGACGATGGCTATTCGACTGTCGCGGCTGAATATGAGGCGCGCATCCGCGCAATCGAAACCCGGCACCAGGTCGAAAAGCTGGTGGCCGAAGGGCGCCTTCTCCCCAGGCACGAAGCCGGTATGGTCGCCTTTCTTGAAAAGCTTGATGACGGTTCAGTCATTCGCTTTTCAGGTGGAGTGGGTGAGGAAACCGAGGGCCATCGGTCTTGGTTTCTCCGGTTCATGGCCGAACAGCCCAAGGTGATTTCATATGGCAAAATCAGCATCGGCGATGCACCGCAAGGCGCAGCCGATGCAAAGATTGCCGTGCCAACGGGATATTCGGTGGCGGATGATCCCGAAGGGCTACTGCCTCGGGCACGTGCGATCTCGGCTGAGCGCAGGATCAGCTTTTCAGAAGCCCTGAAAGAAGTGACCGGCAAATGATCCTGCCGGACAAGCTGAATAAAGGTACTTTGGAACCACAAAAATGACTATTCTGCTTGTCTATCCGCTGCCCAGTTCGCCGGCGCTTAAGGCGCTCAAAGACTTGGCAATCAAAGTGAAAAGTCCTGACCGTGCGCTTCGAACAATCGGCGCTTCGTTGTTAAAGGTGACGCGTGACCGCTTTGAAAGCCAAACCGATCCGGACGGTAAGGCTTGGGCACCGCATTCAAAATTGACGAGGGAGATCAGGGGCACAGGCCAGCCGATCTTGCGCAAATCGGGCCGCCTATTCCGGCAACTCAATTATCGGGTCGATGCGAACTGTCTGCGCCTTGGACCGAATGCGCCCCCTTACGATGCCGTTCACCAGTTTGGCGCAACAATCCGACCGAAAAACGCTAAAATGCTCGCCATCCCGATGCCCGCGCGGCGCGGGGTCCGCAAAAAGGCTGGCTTCGTCTTCCTCAAGAAGTCCGTGATCCCGCCGCGCCCCTATATCGGCTTTGGACCGAAAGACGAGGCGGCTGTGCTGCGAGATATCGAAGCTTTCCTTGCTCTTCCCGAGTTCAAGGGGAAATGAGAGCAGACGGCCTCTAAAGTCCGGGGAAACTGATCCTTTGTGCACCGCAAATGAGCAAATTTAATGCGAAAATGCTCAGCTTGCAGGCCTTCCTGTCATTTTTGATCAACTGCCGAAAAGAGTTAGGCAATTGAATTGATTTACGGACTTCCATTTCCTGCCGCCTCAGATTGAACCCTACCACACCAGCGGACCCTATTGCGGACCCGTGTGACGCAATCACTTGTCGCGCAATGACTTGAGTTGGAGAGTTGCCCCGTTTCCGTGGACGGTTCACGGTTTGGGCGGGGTCATGTCAGTTCAAGAAGCTTTCTTTCGTATTCGAACGGCGAGAGATAGCCCAGCGCCGAATGGCGGCGTGAGGGGTTGTAGAAGCCCTCGATGAAGTGGAAGACCGCCATCCGCGCCTCTGTGTGCGAGCTGAACCGGCTGCGGTCGAGCAGTTCGCATTCGAGGGTTGCGAATAAGCTCTCGTACATCGCGTTGTCGTAGGCATCGCCCACCGATCCGGTCGATAGCCTGACGCCAGCGTATGACGTGCCACTGAACATTCATCCCGCGGCGATTAGTGCCTCGGTCGGTTTTACGCCGTCTGGCGCGGGTGGAGCAATGTGCGGGCTGCCGGGCTGGCGGGATTGCCTAGACGCCCGCGCATTGCGTTGAGGTTGGCTGCATAGGCAGCCGGCGGGATGTAGCCGAGCGCGGATTGCGGCCGGCGTTGATTTTAGTCGGCGACCCAGCGGGCAATCGTCTCGCGCGCATGATCCAGGCCAAGGAACAGGCTCTCGTTGAGAATCTCGTCGGGCATGCGACCGTTTAAGCTCTCGCAGAAGCCATTCTGCATCGGCTTCCCGGGTGCGATGAAATGCCAGGTGATCGCGTTGTCCTGCGCCCAGGCAAGCATGGCGTTCGAAGTGAACTCGGTCCCGTTGTCGGAGACGATCATGCCGGGCTTGCCGCGCCGCTCGATCAGCGCCGTCAGTTCGCGCGCCACGCGGCGGCCAGAGATCGAGGTGTCCGGGATCACCGCCAGGCATTCGCGCGTCACGTCGTCGACGATGTTGAGAATGCGGAAGTGGCGACCGTTGGCGAGTTGATCGTGGACGAAATCCAGAGACCAGCGGACGCTGGCGGCCGCCTCGATGAGAATCAGCGCCCGCGTTCCGACAGCGCGCCGCCGCGCTCGCTGCTTGCGCACCGTGAGGCCCTCTTCGCAGTAGAGCCGATAGATGCGGTTGATCCCGGACGGTTCGCCGTTCTGGCGCAGCAGAACGAACAACCGCCGATAGCCGAACCGCTTGCGTTCTTTGGCGAGGTCGCGCAACTGCGTCCGCAGTTCCGTGTCCGGGAACCGGCACGAGCGATACCGGATCATCGTGCGATCCGCGTTGACGATCGAGCAGGCCCGCCGTTACGACAGGCCCATTACGGCCTGCAGATGCGCGACGCCTTCGCGCTTTGCGGCGGGCCCTACCATTTTTGCAAGAAGCTCTCGGAGTGCGGCTGCGTCCAGCATCTGCTCGGCCAGGAGCTTCTTAAGCTTCGCGTTCTCGTCCTCGAGCTGCTTCAGCCGCTTGGCCTCGGAGACGTCCATGCCGCCGTACTTGGCTTTCCAGTTGTAGAGGGTCGCTTCCGAGACGCCATGCTTGCGCGCCAGATCGGCGGTCTTCGCGCCGGCCTCGTGCTCCTTCAGCACCCCGATGATCTGCTCTTCCGTAAACCGTGCTCGCTTCATCTGTCCGTCCTTAGAAGGGCCGGACTCTAACTCCGCGTGGAGTAAAAACTCAGTGGCGCGTCAAGTATTCAAAAAATACAAAATCATATTGATTCTAGAAAATATAGAATTATTTACGTCAATATTGATAATGTATTTAAATAATAATTTCATTCTGAATTACAGAACTATATAATAACTAAGAGAAAATAATCGGAATATTTCTATTTTTTGCCCGATCGACAGCATCAGATGTCCCGCCAGGGGCGCTGGAAACCTTACCATCCCAAACAGCGATGAGTTCATCGATGTTGTTAAGCAGGTATCTCAGTTGCGCCTGATGCCCCGTTTCATGCGGTTCTCGTGCTGCGACAACAACTGTCCCAATATTCTTAAGTTTTTCCTCGGGGTACCCTATTGCTCCCGCCGTCCCGGGCTCGCCTGTCCAATAAACGACGCTCCCATTCTTTTCCGTCTCAGAATACGGCATGACAATCCTAGGCTTTGGCAACCCCAAGTGAGCCCACGTATCGACGGCAATTTTATCAACTCCAGGCGCATAGCCAGAAACAAGCTCAATATCATTTCCTTCAATAGCATAATTCAGGAAGCGCGCCTTGAGGCGCGCCTCGATCACTTCATCGCCGCCTGCCCGGCTCGTATCCCTATGGCCAACCAGTCCAAGGCGTATTGCCTCATTGCTCCATGAAACGGTAATCTCTATAGATTGATCATGAATTCGATCAAATAATTCCTCGACAACCCACAAAAAATTATCTCGCCTGCACAAATCAAGTTTAAAATTGATTCGAATCATTCTTTTCTCTAAGCATTTGTTTTCAATAAATTTCAACAAGTAATTTGCTGCCTCTATTGACAAACGGTCAACATGGTTTTCATTAAATTTTAACACACCAAAACAAACACAATAAACAGTAATATTGTTATTTTTATCATCAATATCTTCTTCTATCTGAAGCGCGCGAAATATTACATCTATTTTAGATGCATTTTTTAATTCATGAAGCCATATTTTACATGTTTTTTGTTTAAAAATTTCAGGCTCATTTCCATCAGACTGCAAAGTCAGGGCCCAAAACAGCAAAAGATCATTGCGGCGAGTATCTTCATCAACATCTTTCCACGGGAGCATAAACTGATGGATTTTTCTAATATTGTCCCGCTTTTCATGCTTTTCCAAGTTCGCAGGACGCCATCCTGAAAGCGCTCGTTCAGTCATCCAGCGCTCATGCTCCAGACAGGCCATTTGACCCAGCAGAGCTTCCGGCGTCTCTTGGCTTGGGCAATCCTTATCTCGAATGTCAGGTATGCTCCCATAACGATCTTTGAGGGATTCTTTAAGATTCCTGATCTCCTCGGCCTGCTCTCCAGTTACGCGCATCAAGCGGTGATGGCGGCTGTTGACCTGAAAACCGAAGTCCTCAAGTTTCTGTGCAGCGTGCCGGTACAGCCGACGATTGGCATTTTTAAAAGTCGGCTCCAGTTTGTCCCATTCCGTTGCCTGTCCAAGCGTATTATCGTCCGCTTTCTGTTGTTTACAGTATAGATCATGGATTTTGCGTGGAATTTTATCAGGATCATCGTCAAATGCTCGCCCGAAGCTGACGATTTCGTCCAGCGACCCAAATGGTGAGATAAGGCCAATGCCAGCCGTTCCCAAATCGATCGCATCGACATGATACTTGTTCGACAACCGAACATGGATCGGAGCTGCCTTGAGTTGCCTTTGCAGCATAGCCTTTTCCAGAAGCAGCGCCGTTTCAAGATTGACTTCATCACGTCCCGTCGCAATCACGAAGGCGGTTACGGGCTCCTGTGGGAGGCGAGCCAAAGCGTTAAGATCATCAAGATCAAAGCCTTGCGCGCAGGTGCTGTAAAACGCCAGTTTCGGCGCGGAATGTTTCGGCAGGCCGCCGGGCGTGCCTGGCACAATGAACAGGGCGGGCGCCGCCGACTCGATACTCGATCGCACCGGGTCGATGGAACAGTCGAAGACGGTCACCATCGGCGGCTGTAGCTTGACCCGCCAGGCAGTCAGCAGAACTTCGCTCAGGATCGCTTGTCCCAGGGCACCGCACCCGATGATCACAACATGTGTGCGGGGCTGTTTTGCCTCCAGAGCAACGCGGTCAAAGCGCGCCGTTTCGCACAGGCGAATGGCCGACATTTCCGGGAGCATGAACTGCTCGACCTGATGCAGCTTGTTGACCATGGCAAGCTGGCTGTCGGCCAGGTGCTGCCCGAGGCTCAGGGACTTCAGGATCAGGCGAACCGCTGGCTCTCTGGGCTGATTGTACTTCGGATTTGTAAACGCCGTGATGGCCACTGCGGCATCAAGACTGGTGTTGTCCTCTTCGTAGGCGACAAAAACCAGCCTGCTTTTCGCTAAATAGAGGCGTTGCAACACCTCGGGATGTGACCCGTCACCCTCCACGAACAGCACGCCATCCTCGTCCGCGGCGGTCTGCTTCGAGCCATCAGGATCGAGATCAATGGCAGTGATGGTGTCCGAAGTCCTGAAACGCCGGGCAATCGCACGACCGACCGGGCCGTAACCAAAAACGATGATGCGCGATGGGCGTTGTCTGCGATCCTTGCCCGGCTCCTGCCCGCGCCATGCAGCTTTAAAATAAATGATATAGCTCCAAAAAATCTGAAGGCAAATTTGCAGGGCAACGCGCCATGGCCGAGAGATCAGCAATATGGCCGACAAGGCGGTGAAGGCTGGAGCGAGGAAGCGGGCGATTTGCAGAGGCCATTCCACAACCTTCTCGCCGGCATCGCCTGAACTGGCGGGTTTGGGCGCTGACACATCCGGCGGATCGGTCTTTTCCGAGGTCGCTTGACCGGCCTCCTTTTTCCTCGGTTCCAGATCGAAATTGAGGCCGAACATTTGCAACGATTTATAGGCTGCGGAGAAAACCGCTTTCGACTCACGCCAGGTGTCGCCCTGCGAGACGATGAACCCCCAGGCGCCGAGCCCCCAGATGCTGAGGAACAACGCCAGAATGACAAGGTTCAGCCGCTTATGACGATGCATGTCCGTCTCTCACATCAGGTGTCGGCGCACCTCACAACCGCTTTGGCGATGGCGATGGCTTCGACAGGATCATGATCGCAGAGCACGCGCATGCGGGCAATCTCATAGCGTGGATCGCCGCCAAGTTCGGTGACTTTGGCCTCCACAAAGTGCAAAACGCCTCGAAGCTTTGCGGCGCCTCGCTTCGAATGGCCGCATTGTGGCTCTCGTGCGCACATGCCGGCAGGTGCAGTCGCTCGATGTCGAAGAGAGTCAGAATGCCCTGTCAGGATCGGGATGCCGGGTTAAGAGCGCGGCGATCAGGCGCCTGCGCCCCAGGCTGGAGGCATAGGTAAGCGGAAAGTAGGCATTTTAGGCAGCAGAACCGAAGTGGGTGCTGGTGTTGCCCCCCCAACGTTCCCTACATTCCGTGAAGGAATCTCTTTCTCCGTCGGCGCATTCGAGACGCCAGTCGTGATTAAACTCAGCGGCACAGTAATTCTTGTTGCGGCGCCAGCACCCTGCAGAGCCTG
>Ga0209573_1005985_pt1 | contig 10503 bp, 4 predicted proteins | sample TNRBio252014_DNA_FD_185870 | JGI IMG/M metagenome (GOLD analysis project Ga0209573, IMG submission 185870) | Wastewater treatment Type I Accumulibacter community from EBPR Bioreactor in Madison, WI, USA - TNR Reactor_6/25/2014_ DNA (SPAdes)... | ecosystem: Engineered > Bioreactor > EBPR >...
AGAATATCATGTTTGCCGCGATACAAATTACCGCCGCTTTGGCGCATTTAGCAGCACCATTTTTACCATTTATGTCGGCAAAACTCAAGAAAATGTTACAGATTTCAGATACTCCATGGGATGAAGTAACGGTATCGGAAGGACATTATTTGATAGTAGCTGGACATGAATTGGGTGCATCCGAATTGCTATTTGACAAAATAGAAGATGAAGCCATTCAAAAACAATTGGACAAACTAGAAGCCACCAAAATGCAAAACGTATTAGATAATAAAGTAGTAGAACCTCAAAAAGAACTCATTTCCTATGAACAATTTGCAGCCATGGATATAAGAATCGGGACGATTTTAGAGGCTGAAAAGGTGGCAAAAGCCAATAAATTATTGAAACTTACCGTATCGGTAGGAATCGATACCCGTACCATCGTGTCGGGGATTGCCGAACATTTTACACCCGAGGAAATCATTGGACAGCAAGTGCAAGTATTGGTCAATTTGGCACCTCGCAATTTGAGAGGCATTGACAGCCACGGGATGATTTTAATGACCGAAAGCAAAGATGGCAAATTGAAATTTGTAGCACCACAAGGTGAAGATATCCCCGATGGAGCCACCGTTCGTTAACCTTAAACCTGCCTCGCCGGTTTATCTCGCTTCAAGCGGAACAAGAAGTACCTTAATTTTCAACCTTATAACCTTATAACTTTAAACTTTATAACTTTAAACTCAAACCACCATGTCCATAGTAAGATTCGGCGTATCTTTAGAAAAAGAATTACTCGAAGCATTGGATCACTATGCTTTGAAAAACAGTTTTCCCAATCGTTCGCAAGCCATCCGGCATTTGATCAGTGAAAATACGGTACAGGAAAAGTGGGATCAAAACCAGGAAGTGGCAGGTGCGATTACCATCGTGTACGACCACCACAAACGCAATATCTTGCATACATTAAACAACATTCAGCACGATTACCACCACATCATTTTATCCAATCTGCATTTTCACATCGACCATCACAATTGCATGGAAATCATAGCCGTCAAGGGCAGAGCCGTTGTGTTACGCGAATTGGCTGAAAAAATCATCTCTACCAAAGGGATTGAACATGGAAAGCTTACGATGACGCATTAGGTTTATAAATTAGCAAACTTGTAAATTAGCAGATTTGTAAATTTGTAGATGAGTAGATTAGGGGATTGAGGAGTGTATGGGTAAAATTTGAGTTTTGGATTTTTTAAAAATTGAATGACATTGAAAGCATAACCGTTCTATTTGTTTTGTAAAATCAACGTATTAAGCATCTTAATTACTTAATTGCTATTTTTTAACTTGACATTCGTCTATTAAATCGCCTCTTGGTATATTAGGACTTTCCTATCGATTATATTAGAAGTTACTTTGAATACCTGAATCAAAAAGGTATTCGAAATGAAAAGATTTATACTGTTTTTCGGTTTAAGCGTTTTAGTTTTAAGTATTCAAGCGCAAGTTGGTATCCATACAGAGGATCCGAAGGCGACCTTAGATATTGAAGCAATCAACACAAATAATCCCGCGTTTACAGATGGGATATTAATCCCCCGAATTCAAAATTTCCCAGCTAGTCAACCCACAATTGACCAACACGGTATGTTGGTTTTTTTAGCCACTAATGTTGGACTCAATCCGACTGGTTTTTACTATTGGGATGCCGATACTACCGCTTGGGTATATATCCAAACCAAACAGACCGGATGGAGTACCACCGGGAATTCCTGGACATCAGAAACTTCTAATTTTTTAGGGACTACAGACCAGACTTCTTTAATTTTTAAAGTCAACAATCAAATTGCCGGGAAAATAGATCCTGTTAATTCCAATACGAGTTTGGGCTATTTGGTAGCTCATGATAATATGGTGGGAACTCATAATTCCGCTTTTGGCAAAGAAGCATTATTCAGTAATGTTGCCGGAAATAATGCCACAGCTATTGGAACCAGAGCTATGTATTATGCCAACAATGCAAGTATTCCCTTTACCAATCAAAATGTAAGTATTGGGTATGAAGCGCTCAGAGGATCGACTACACCGGCTGACAATACCGGTAATAGCAACGTTGCCATTGGTTACCAAACGATGTTGAAAAATACGGCAGGGACTAACAATAATGCTGTTGGGGTATATGCACTGTACAACAATACCAACGGCAATCAAAATGTAGCCATAGGGAATTCCGCTTTATTCAACAATACGACCGGATCAAACAATATCGCTATTGGTGGTGCCAGTTTAAGTGTGAATAGTACGGGAAGTGACAATCTGGCTATGGGCATCAATGCGTTATTTTTGAATAGTACAGGTCATCACAATATTGCCATTGGGAATAATTCTTTGTTATTAAATACAACAGGAAATTATAATTCAGCCCTAGGTTATCAATCTCTCTATTCCAATACGACCGGAAATTATAACATTGCCACCGGCTATCAATCCTTGTATTCCAATACGTCTGGGCTAGAAAACGTAGGATATGGCAATTTTACTTTAAACAAGAATTCTACCGGTAGTAGCAACACAGCTATAGGAAATTATGCCCTCTGTTTCAATACCACCGGGAATTATAATGCAGCCTATGGATTTGAAGCTCTTGCATATAATACTGTAGGAACTGGAAACACGGCTATTGGTTCCTACGCTCTGAATAAAAATACTATAGGAGTTAATAATACTGCCAACGGTTTTTACGCTTTATATAGTAATACAGAAGGAGATTATAATACCTCAACCGGAACTTTATCACTTCACTTAAATACAATTGGAAGTGAAAACACAGCTACCGGTTATCAATCACTTTATTCCAACACCACCGGAAGTGAAAATACTGCTATTGGATTTGAAGCCCTTTTTTCCAATACCAATGGTTATTTTAACACAGCCACCGGATATAAGTCACTTTATTACAATACTACAGGTGAGAGGAACACGGCAATCGGTTGTTATTCCCTAAGTGAAAATACTACAGGAGTAAGAAACACAGCTATAGGATTTCAATCCCTTTCTTTCAATACAACAGGACATTCCAATATAGCGATCGGTCATCAATCCCTTTATTCCAATACAACAGGAAATTCCAACACTGCAACGGGTACTGCATCTCTCTATTTCAACACAACGGGAAGTAACAACACGGCAAATGGGATGAATTCTCTTGCTTATAATACTATAGGAAATTATAATACCGCAAATGGTGCAAATTCTCTTTTTTCTAATACAACGGGAAGTTTCAATACCGCAAATGGTGAAGGTTCTCTTCATTCCAATACAACAGGAAGTTTCAACACCGCAAACGGTTATAAATCTCTTTATTCCAATACATCTGGTAATAGTAACACGGCAAGCGGAAGTAATGCATTAAATTCTAATACAACAGGAGTTTCTAATACAGCAATCGGAGTCTATTCTCTTACAGATAATACAACAGGGTATAATAACACAGCCATAGGAAACAATGCCCTTTATTCCAATACCTCTGGTAATAGTAACACAGCAAGTGGAAGTAATGCATTAAATTCTAATACAACAGGAGTTTTTAATACAGCAATCGGAGCCTATTCTCTTACAGATAATACAACAGGATATAGTAATACGGCAAATGGAATGCAATCTCTTAATTCCAATACATCAGGATATGGAAACGTAGCTTTTGGACTTAGTTCTCTTTATTACAATACTACGGGTTTTAATAACACTGCTGTAGGTACTAGTTCATGTTCAAACGGTACTACATTTTCAAATTCTACTGGCTTAGGCTTTAACGCATCACCTTCAGCCTCCAACACAGTAAGAATAGGAAATAATGCAGTAACCTCCATCGGTGGTTTCGCCAACTGGACCAACGTATCCGATGGTCGGTTTAAAAAGAATGTTCAGGAAAATGTCATCGGACTGGAATTCATCAAAAAACTTAGGCCGGTTACTTACCAATTGGATATGAACGCCATCGCCGATTTCCACAAGACACCCGATAGCCTTCGATTGCCGGAGAGTGAACGACTCAAAGAAGCGGAGATTCAAAGTGGTTTTATAGCCCAAGAAGTCGAAGCAGCTGCCTTAAGCATTGGCTATGACTTTCACGGAGTGGACAAACCTCAAAATGACACTTCTCACTATGGACTTCGGTATGCCGATTTTGTCGTGCCTTTGGTCAAAGCGGTGCAGGAACAACAAAAACAAATCGAAAATTACGAATTACGAATTGAGAATTTGGAATCTGAAATTGAAAAGCTCAAAACATTAGAAGAGCGTATCAAAGTAATGGAAAATAACAAATAAATTATAATAGATAAAGCCATGAGTAAAACATTCACCTTTCTAATCCTGTTGACAACCTTTGTTGGTTTTAGTCAAACGGTTATTCAAAAAAGCAGCATCGACAGTGGAGGAGCTGGTGTTACAGTTGGTACCACTACAATTTTTTACACATTGGGTGAAGTTGCCGTACAAGAAAACACAAATGGAAGTATCCATATTTCCGAAGGATTTATTAGCCCTGATATCATCCATTCTTTGGGTTTGGAAGCATATTCTATTCTAGAAGGAATACGTATTTATCCCAACCCCACAACAGACATTATTACTATTGAATTTAAGGATATTGACACCTATGAAATTATAATGTATGACCATTTAGGAAAGCAAATGGAACGCTGTCAAGCAGAACAAACCGATGAAAAATCACTTGACATTTCAAATTATAGTAGCGGTGTATATGTAGTATTGATTAAAAGCGATACTGCGCAATCCTATAGGACTTATCAAGTCATAAAACAATGACAACTTTTCTGTTTAAGTGAAAATCTTTTTAACAATAAATCCATAATATATCCATGAAAACTGCTTTAAAACATCCCATCATCGTGAAAAACACCATTCAGTTTATAGTAACTCTTTTTATCACAACCCTGACCTTTGCCCAACAAGGCATCAACTACAAAGCCATTATTACGGACAATGGCAATGTATTAGTCACTCAACCGGTTACCGTACAGTTTACAATACTTGAAAACGGCACAACCGCTGTTTATAGAGAAAACCATAGTACTACAACCGATGCTCATGGAATAATCATTTTAAATATAGGAGAAGGTACTGTTACACTGGGCAATTATACTTCCATAGATTGGGCAGATGAGCAGTATTTAAAAGTAGAGATTAATACCGGTAGCGGATTCATAGATTTTGGAACTACTGCTTTTAAAGCTGTTCCCTATGCTCATTACGCCAATTTTGCTGCCAATGCCGGAGCACATAAAATAGATGATCTATCCGATGCCAAATCTGACACCGACGGATCTTCTGTTTTTTTGGGCATTGATGCGGGATTAAATGATGATGGTTCCAATAATGAAAATGTAGGTTTGGGTTACAAATCGCTTTTTTCCAATACAATAGGGTATGGAAACACTGCCAACGGTTTTCAGTCCTTGTATTCTAATACAACTGGAAATAACAACACTGCCAACGGTTTTCAGTCTCTTTTTTTAAATTCAACAGGTAATGAAAATACGGCAAACGGTATAGCTTCCCTTTATTGGAACACAACAGGACACCATAACACCGCAATTGGTTCACATGCTCTTCTTGCCAGCACAACGGGTAATTACAATTCGGCAAATGGATCATCTTCCCTTTATTTGAATACAACAGGGAGTTGGAACACTGCAAATGGAAATTATTCCCTTTATTCCAATACAACAGGAAACTATAACACTGCAAACGGAAATTATTCCCTTTCTAGCAACGTTGCTGGGAATAATGCTACAGCAATTGGCACTAATGCGATGCGTTATACTAACAATAGCTCTACTGCTTTTACGAACTACAATGTAGCTTTAGGTTATGAGGCTCTTCGTGGTTCTACTAATGCCTCTAATAACACGGGTAACTGGAATACAGCCTTAGGTTATCAAACGCTTCTAAACAATAGCACAGGAGAAAAAAACACCGCAAATGGCACCGAAGCTCTATACTCCAATACTACAGGATTTGAAAACACCGCAAACGGCTATGGATCCCTATATACCAATACCACAGGAGAAAAAAACACCGCAAATGGTGCTCAAGCTCTTTACAGCAATTCCACTGGAAACTTTAATACCGCAAGTGGCTTTTTAGCCCTTTATTACAATACCATAGGATACAAAAACACTTCAAACGGCTTTGGTTCGCTTTATTACAACGTAGCAGGAAACAATGCTACTGCTATTGGTGCATATGCAATGTGTTATTCTTACGATTCGTCTATCGGTTTTACGAACTACAATGTAGCTGTAGGTTATGAGGCTCTTCGTGGATCTAATACAGCCATAGGTTATCAAACGCTTTTAAACAACACTTCTGGAAGCTATAATACCGCAAACAGCTATCAAGCCCTTTCTTCCAATACCACAGGAAGCTACAATACCGCAAACGGCAATCAAGCCCTTACTTCCAATACCACAGGAAACTTTAACACTGCTATAGGATTTTCTGCTTTTAGTACCGGTTCAGGCTATTCTAACGCTACAGCCCTTGGCTATAATGCAGAACCCGGTGCTTCCAACACAGTAAGAATAGGAAATAATGCGGTTACCTCCATCGGTGGTTACGCCAACTGGACCAATGTATCGGATGGTCGGTTTAAAAAGAATGTTCAGGAAAATGTCATTGGATTGGAATTCATCAAAAAACTTAGACCGGTTACGTATCAATTGGATATGAACGCCATCGCTGATTTTAACAAAACACCCGATAGCCTTCGTTTGCCGGAGAGTGAACGACTCAAAGAAGCGGAGATTCAAAGTGGTTTTATTGCCCAGGAAGTGGAAGCGGCTGCTTTGAGTACCGGCTATGACTTTCACGGAGTGGACAAACCTCAAAATGACACTTCTCACTACGGACTGCGTTATGCCGAGTTTGTCGTGCCTTTGGTCAAAGCGGTGCAGGAACAACAAGAGCAAATCGAACTGCTGAAAAAAGAAAACCAAGCCTTAAAAGATTCCTTAGCGCAAATGACAGCTTTGGAAAAACGGATTCAGCAATTGGAAAGCAAGTAGTGAAACCCGAATAAAATTATAGTTTATAGTTTCCATTTTTTTAAAATCAATCATCGTTCAAATCATGAAAAAAATTGTAGCGTTATTGTTTATACTCTTTCAATATTCTCTCTATGCTCAAGTGGGGATTGGTGTTGCCTCACCCGATGCATCGGCACAATTGGAAGTGCAATCCAATGCCAAAGGATTGTTGATTCCGCGAATGACTTTCAACGAAAGAAATAATATTTCCAATCCAGCCGTCAGCTTACTCATTTATCAAACCGATGCCGATTCAGGGTATTATTTTTACGATGGTTCTACATGGAATCAGCTGATAACCGATGTAACCGGAATCGTCAAGATAGACGATTTAACCGATGGGAAATCAGACCAAGACGGTACGCAAGATGGATCATCAGTTTTTTTAGGAGTTGATTCAGGAACCAATGACGATGCTTCGGATAATCGCAACACCAGTATCGGGTTTGAATCGATGACGTCCAACACGACCGGAACCAACAATGTGGTTGTAGGATATCAAACGTTGACCTCCAATGTACAAGGTTCTTTCAATACAGCAATTGGCAGTTTGTCATTATCATCCAACAAGGCAGGAAATTCTGCTACGGCTATTGGTTATGGAAGCATGAGATATACCAATGACCAAACAACCCCTTTTTCTAATCTGAATACGGCGGTAGGTTATGAGTCATTGCAAGGATCTACCGATTCTGCCGCCAATACCGGCAATTATAACACTGCCATGGGGTACCAGTCCTTAGCCCAAAACGCCACAGGAGAAAGAAATACAACAAACGGTTACAGAAGTATGTACAATAATACCACGGGTGTCGAAAATACAGCTTATGGTTCTACGGCATTATACACCAATACTTCCGGCAACAGTAATACCGCTATTGGAATTTCAACGTTACTTTCGAATAACACAGGAGCTTACAATACCGCTTTGGGTAGTTATGCCCTTTATAGCAATACACAAGGCAACTTGAATACGGCTATTGGGAATCACTCCCAAAATGCCAATACTACGGGATATTCCAATGTTTCTATAGGTTATCAATCTTTGTTTTCAAATACGGTAGGTGCCAATAATACGGTTATTGGCACCAATGCCATGTATCACAATAAAGCAGGTAGTTATGGAATAGCCATAGGTACAGGTGCGATGTATTTTGCCAATAACACCGAAACCCCTTTCACCAATCAAAGTATTGGAATTGGTCACGAAGCTATGAGAGGCTCAACCACGCCGGCTAATAACACGGGAAACAACAATATTGGCATTGGGATACAATCGCTTTATAGCAACACTTCGGGTAGTAATAATACCGCAGTAGGGGTATTTTCTCTATTCAATAATACTACGGGTACCCAAAATGCAGCTTATGGAAGTTCGGTATTGTACAACAATACCACAGGTTCCTACAACATCGGGATGGGCGGTTCCAGTCTTTTTGCAAATACAACAGGATCTAACAATACAGCTATTGGATTTAATGCGCTTTATTACAATACAAGCGGTCAGTATAACACCGCAAACGGTTCTCAAGCGCTATCTTCTAATACCACTGGAAGCAATAATACTGCAAACGGTTCTCAAGCCCTTTATTCCAATGCCATAGGTTACCAAAACACAGCAAACGGCTATCGAGCCCTATATTCCAATATCTCAGGAATTGAAAACACGGCAAACGGCTATGGATCCCTTTATTTCAATACCACAGGAGATGGTAATACTGCAAATGGTTCACAAGCACTTTATTCTAATACCACAGGGATCCGTAACACTGCAAACGGAATAAATGCTCTTTATTTCAATACCACAGGAGGCTTTAACACGGCAAACGGCTTTCATGCCCTATCTTCCAATACCACTGGAAGTTATAACGCTGCAAACGGTTCTCAAGCTCTTTCTTTCAATACCACAGGAGATTATAACACCTCAAATGGAGCTTCTTCCCTTATTTCCAATACCACAGGAATCTATAACACGGCAAACGGTGCTTTTGCCCTTTCTAACAATACTACAGGAAACTATAACACTGCAAACGGAAATTATTCCCTTTCTAGCAACGTTGCAGGGAATAATGCTACAGCAATTGGCACTAATGCGATGCGTTATGCTAACAATAGCTCTACTGCTTATACGAACTACAATGTAGCTTTAGGTTATGAGGCTCTTCGTGGTTCTACTAATGCCTCTAATAACACGGGTAACTGGAATACAGCTATAGGTTATCAAACGCTTTTAAACAATACCACAGGACGTTACAATACTGCCAATGGAAATCAATCACTTTATTCCAATACGGTCGGAGATTCCAACACGGCAACAGGAAATAACGTACTATATTCCAACATTACAGGACAGGGCAACACTGCTTATGGAGACAGTTCTCTTTATTCCAATACATCCGGTCATTTTAATACGGCAAATGGCTATAGATCGCTTTATTCCAATACATCAGGAGATTACAATGCCAGTTTAGGTATCATATCACTCTATTACAATACCACAGGAGAATACAACACAGCAATCGGTTCAGGATCCCTCTATTACAACACAACGGGAAATAACAATACTGCAAACGGATATTATTCCCTTTTTTCCAATACTACAGGAGACTATAACACTGCAAACGGATATTATTCCCTTTATAGCAACGTAGCAGGGAATAATGCTACAGCTATAGGTACTAATGCGATGCGTTATGCTAACAATAGCTCAACCGCATTTATAAACTACAATGTAGCCATTGGATATGAGGCTCTTCGTGGCTCTGATACTGCTGCTAATAACACGGGTAACTGGAATACAGCTATAGGCTACCAAACGCTTTTAAACAATACCACAGGACGCTACAATACCGCAATCGGCAATCAATCTCTTTATTCCAATACCACAGGAGAGTATAACACTGCCAATGGTTATTTGTCACTTTTATACAACACAGATGGTTTATATAATACGGCTAATGGATGCAGGTCTTTATGTTACAATACAACCGGGAATAGTAATACAGCTAGTGGGTTTGAGTCTTTATTTTTAAATACAACAGGTTCTGGAAATACTGCCAATGGTTATCAAGCTCTGCTTTCCAACACAGCAGGAGTTTATAATACCGCAACAGGAACGTTTTCACTCTATAAAAATACCACCGGACATCACAACACTGCCATAGGATATAATTCTCTTCATAGTAACACAACAGGAGAATCCAATACTTCAGTTGGAGCGTATTCACTTTATAATGTTACTACCGGAATCTATAACACCGCAACTGGCTATGAAGTCCTTTCTTCCAATACCACAGGAAACTACAATACCGCAAACGGCAATCAAGCCCTTTCTTCCAATACCACAGGAAACTTTAACACTTCTATAGGATTTTCTGCTTTTAGTACCGGTTCAGGCTATTCTAACGCT
>Ga0209573_1005986_pt1 | contig 10501 bp, 3 predicted proteins | sample TNRBio252014_DNA_FD_185870 | JGI IMG/M metagenome (GOLD analysis project Ga0209573, IMG submission 185870) | Wastewater treatment Type I Accumulibacter community from EBPR Bioreactor in Madison, WI, USA - TNR Reactor_6/25/2014_ DNA (SPAdes)... | ecosystem: Engineered > Bioreactor > EBPR >...
GGCTATACGTCCGAAACGATGAACTTCATGCTGCTGCCGCTGATCAAGGCGGACAAGGATCCGATCGGCTCGATGGGAAACGACGCGGCGCTGGCCTGTCTCAGTGATCAGCCGCGGATGCTGTATGACTATTTCCATCAGTTGTTTGCTCAGGTGACCAATCCGCCGATCGATTCGATCCGTGAAGAAGTCATCATGTCGCTGGAATGCTATATCGGGCCGGAAGGCAATCCGCTGGACGCGCGCATGGAAAGCTGTCACCGGCTGGCCGTGCCGCATCCGATCCTGACCAACCATCAGATGGCCAATCTGAAGGGCATCAGTCATCGTGGCTGGAAGTGTCAGACGATTGATATCACCTATCCGAAATCTGAAGGAGTTGTCGGCTTGCGCGCGGCTCTGGATCGGATCTGCCGAGAAGCTCGCGAAGCGATTCGGAAGGGTTTCAGCCTGATCGTGCTTTCAGACCGACGAATCAGCGCGGACAGGGTTCCGGTCAGTTCGCTGATGGCAACCGGCGCTGTGCATCATCATCTGGTTCGCCACGAAGAGCGAACTCAGATCGGTCTGCTGGTGGAATCCGGGGAAGCCCGCGAAGTGCATCACTTCTGTCTGCTGATCGGTTATGGCGCCGATGCCGTCAATCCGTATCTGGCCCTGTACGCGCTGCGGCAGGCTCGACTGGATGGCAAGCTGTCGGATGACTGGGACGATGATCGCATCATTGCCGCCTATCGGTCGGGTGTGGCACATGGCATGCTGAAAGTCATGGCCAAGATGGGGATCTCGACGCTGCAGAGTTACAAGGGTGCGCAGATCTTCGAAGCTCTGGGGCTGGCGGATGAAGTGATTGATCTGTGCTTTGCCGGGACGGCCAGCCGCATCAGGGGGGTCGGTCTGGATGTGCTGGCTCAGGAAGCACTGATGCGTCATCACATCGGGTTTCCGGAAAACCCGGACAGCATCTCCCATGAGCTGCCGAATCCTGGGCTGTATGCGTGGCGGCGTCAGGGTGAGAAGCATGCGTGGAATCCGCATACCATTGGACGGATCCAGCAGGCCGCTCGTCAGGGTGACAAGGCGGCCTACCGCGACTTTTCGAAGCTGGTGAATACCGAAACAACTCGGGCCTGCCATTTGCGGGGACTGCTGAAGTTTCGAAAGGGCGAACCAGTTCCGTTGAGCGAAGTGGAGTCCGCGGCAGAGATCGTGAAGCGATTCTGCACGGGTGCGATGAGCTTCGGATCGATTTCCGCGGATTCGCACGAGGCCCTGGCCATTGCCATGAACCGCATCGGCGGGAAGAGCAATACCGGGGAAGGAGGCGAGCGATATGATCGCTTTGTGCCACTGGAGAACGGGGATTCCAAGCGGTCGGCCATTAAACAGATTGCCTCGGGTCGGTTTGGGGTGACCTCGTGGTATCTCACCAATGCCGATGAACTGCAGATCAAAATTGCTCAGGGAGCAAAACCAGGAGAAGGGGGCGAACTGCCAGGCCATAAGGTCGACCGCACCATCGCGTCGACTCGACTGTCCACGCCTGGCGTCGGACTGATCAGTCCGCCTCCGCATCACGACATCTATTCGATTGAAGACCTCGCACAGCTGATCTTCGACCTGAAGAACACGAACCGCCGAGCGCGGATCAGTGTGAAGCTGGTTTCAGAAGTGGGCGTGGGCACAATCGCCTCAGGTGTTGCAAAGGGTCATGCGGACAATATTCTGATTTCCGGTTTTGAAGGAGGCACCGGAGCATCGCCGCTGACCAGTATCAAGCACGCCGGACTGCCGTGGGAACTGGGGATTGCGGAGACGCATCAGACGCTGGTCATGAACGACCTTCGCAGCCGTGTTCGCCTGCAGACGGACGGGCAGCTGAAGACCGGACGGGATGTGGTGATCGCAGCCATGCTGGGCGCGGAAGAATTCGGATTTGCCACCGCACCATTGATCACTCTGGGCTGCATCATGATGCGGAAGTGTCATCTGAATACTTGCCCGGTGGGCATTGCCACTCAGGATCCGGTACTGCGAAAGAAGTTTCAGGGGAAGCCCGAGCATGTCGTGAATTACCTGTTCATGGTGGCCGAGGAGACTCGGGAGATCATGGCCGAACTGGGATTCCGTACGATCAACGAGATGGTGGGTCGAGTGGATATGCTGGAACTCGATTCCAGCGTAACCCACTGGAAAGCCAGTCAGCTGGATCTGTCACCCATTCTGACGCCGGCCCAGAAGCCGCATGAGGGCGTGAAGACGTACTGCACGATTGCCCAGGATCATGCTCTGGACAATGTCCGGGATATGGAACTGCTGCAGAAGTGTGAGCCGGCGCTGACGGGGAAAAAGCACGTTCGCATTGACACCACCATTCAGAACATCGACCGCGCTTTCGGGACGATCCTCAGCAATGAAGTCAGTCGCGCACATGGCGCTGATGGACTGCCGTCAGACACAATTCACATCCGGGCAAAAGGGTCGGCCGGACAAAGTGTGGGGGCGTGGCTGGCTCACGGGATCACCATCGAAATTGAAGGCGATGCCAATGATTACGCCGGCAAGGGTCTGTCGGGTGGTCGATTGATTGTGTATCCGCCCAAAGAAGCGACGTTTGTTCCCGAAAAGAACATCATCATCGGAAACGTGGCGCTCTACGGCGCGACATCCGGCGAGGCGTACTTCCGGGGAATCGCAGCCGAACGTTTCTGCGTGCGAAACTCCGGCGCGACCGCCGTGATTGAAGGCGTGGGAGATCATGGGCTGGAGTACATGACGGGTGGCCGAGCGGTCGTTCTGGGACCCACCGGACGCAACTTTGCGGCCGGAATGTCCGGAGGAGTTGCCTACGTCTACGATCCGGATGGCAAGTTCCTCGTGAACTGCAATCTGGAGATGGTGGAACTCGAAAAGATGACGGACGAGGCCGACATTCAGGAACTGCGAACGCTGATTGAGAACCATCGTCGCTATACGGGATCCACAGTGGCGAAGACTCTGCTGGATTCGTGGCAGAAGTCGCTCGAATTGTTCCACAAGGTGATGCCGGTGGATTTCAAGCGAGCATTGAAGGAGATGGCTGCCGAGCAACTGGTGAAGTCCTGAAATCTGACACGAAGGTCTGACCGGATCAGCAGCCAGAAGCACGATGCAGCACCTGCTCAGCGGGCACCGCAACGACTGAAGACCAGCATTCTGCAGGAGTGCTGGTCTTTCTCTTTGATGAGCGGGATTGATGCCGTTCGCGGCTGACCGGGTTTGTGCGGAGAAAAGTCAGGGGGCACTGCTGGCTGCGGTGGACATCAGACGCAGCCGTGTGCCAAACGCATCCAGGTCCAGAGAACCGTTCGCGCCGGAATTCAGTTGCAGGTTAGGCGAAATCGACTGAGCAAACAGGGCCTGGCTGAACAGAACTTTTCCGGTCATTCGGGAGATGCCTTCCAGAATGTATTTCTGAGCCGTCTGCTGAGCGAATCCGGGAATGGGAATCGCCGGAGCGCCGACTGGAGGAGTGCCCACGCCGCGAACAAACAGAATGACGGGGGTCGTCGGATTCTGAACACATGCCAGTGCATCGTCATCTGTCGACAGGATCCATGAAAGTTGTCCGGTCTGGCGATTCACAGCCCGAAGCTGGGTCCTGACCGGCTCCACCCGGGACGAGAACGTAAACGGTGTGAGCCTGACCAGGACTCGCTGGTCGGGCTGATCATGGATGTAATAGTTCACGGCATCACAGGCAACGCACAGAGATTCCGGTTTCAGCCTGGGGACCTGCGGGTCGTCTTTGGCAAAACTGTACGTTGTGCTGCTTCGCGTGCGAAGACTGACCAGCTGCACCGTGTCAGACTTCGAAAAGGCCGCGATAGTTTCCGGATCCAGAAACTGAGCATGTGACAGGTCGGGAAGACGGATCGAGTGTCGGATGTCGGCGGTCAGCGGATCCATCCATTCAATGGACCGTTCTCCCAGAGTGCCAGGATTCCAGATGACAAAGTCCTGGCCGGAACTTCCCATGATGCGTGTGGTTGGGTCAAGAGTTCGTACTTTCGATGACGGTGTCAGCGGCAAACCGCTGATGGGATCCACCAGAATCCTTTCATCCTGGCTGAATGCCAGCACGGCTGTTTCGCAGGCGATTCCGCGGGCGTTGGACGCCAGACCCGTCATTTTCCACAACGTGTGGCCCGTCATCAGATCCACCACTTCCAGTTGTCCTGACCCAATCAGACAGACCCACCGCTCGGTCGAACCACAGACACATCGCTGATCCGGAGACGCGCCCGGACGAAAGTCCTCGAACGAGCGATTCATGATGGGAAGAAATCGTCGACTGAGATCGCGTGGCATCGAGCGATGCCAGAGCCACCGGCGTTCCACCACGGAGAACGCTGATAATCCTGACTGGCCATGCAGCAGCAGGATACTTCCCAGTCGATAAATGTCTTCATCGGACTGCACGTACGAGTGATCAGTGACGCTCGTTCGCAGGCTCCATTCTGCAAGTTCCGGGTGAAGAATCGAGGAAACAATCAGAGCGGAAGGATCGCGGCGAAGTGACCAGTGAAATGCGTTCAGAAACAGATCATCGTGACTGACGGGACTGATGTGACGCTGGTTCTGCGGTCGGTACGACGGAATGGTTGAGACCGGCACAATCGTGTAGCTGGATTCTGCAGTCTTCGCAAATCGGTCCGCCGTTGCAGTGAAGGGATCCACCCGGCTGCGGTCCTCTGCCGTCATGGTGCCCGACTGAATTTCTGTCCGCAGAACCTCCAGCAGCTGCTGGTTGAGTGCGGCCTGAACCGAATCCGGCTTGTCAGCTGCATCGGCCAGCAGTTCATCCAGGAGCGCGCTGATTCGGGCGGATGAACTGTCCGCCACGGGCGTGGTCGCTGCCAGGCCGCCGGGGAGGGCTGCCATCATCAGATGCAGCGTGGTTTCATTCAGCCGCCTGCCCTGCACTGCCAGTTCAGCGCGCCGCTGGAATTCAGCAATTGCCAACGGACTCTGCAGCTGCAGCAGATCAGAATCCGAAAGGCTTTCCAGCTGACGAATGAGTTCTGGCAGTCGATCGGGTTCCGCCTTTTCGAGCCATTCGCGGACACGCAGCAGAATCCAGGACCGCAGCGGTCGATGCAGCGTATCGGCTCCTGTCCTGAGCGTACTGAGGGTCAGCGGATCTTCAGCACGGGCAAGCCGAAGTGACTCCATCAGCACCGCATCATCCGGAAGCATCGATGACAGAATGTCACCTTCCAGTGTCAGCGACTGCAGCAATTGAGGAAATCCGTCACCGGAATTCCGCGGCTGCTGAAGCTTCAGATTCAGGAAGACAGCGAGTGCCTTTTCGGACGGGTTCTGTGCCAGTTCGCTGACCAGTGTGTGGTGTTCTGCGTTGCCGGGTTCCGAAAGCAGATCTGCGATGGCAATGCGAAGCCTCAGTTGTCTCAGACTTTCACGATTCAGAGCATGCTCAGGGATCGCTGCCAGGATCCCCTGCGCGTCGTCAAATTGGCCAACGTCGACAAGAAAACGGGCCTTCTGAAGTGGATCCGATTCATTCTCGGCCGGTTCGGTGGTTGCTGACACCAGAGACATATGATCGGGGCCAAAGCTCACAATCTCCTGCCGTTCCTCCGAGGAAAACAACCCGCCGGCGCTGAAGGCCGGACGGAGCCCCCGCAGTGTCTGCAGGGTCCGACCATCCTCCAGACTGATGACTTCGACAGTGCCATCTGCCAGTGGAAGCAGCAGATCGTTTCCGCGCCGAACGGCCTTGCCAATTGGTACACCGGCTTCGTTTCCGCGAGTCGATTTCCAGCGCATCTTCAAGCCGGGCAGATCCCAGGCATTCAGTGCTTTTGGAGATGCGGTCACCAGCAGTCCCTTGTCCGCATACACTGCAAGCGTCGCTTCGTCCGCCGAGGACTCCGTTCGGATTCGGCCGTCGATCAGATTCAGCATCACCAGGCGACCGCTTTCCGCACAGGCCAGCGCGACTATGTCGGACGCAATCTGTGGATCTTCGGAACGCCAGACCAGCGAGATCGGTTGCGAGGGAGGTGCGGCGCTTCGGCGGGTCGATCGCAGGCGACCAATCGCACTACGGACCGCTGGAAGTGTACGACTCCATAGTACTGTCTTTGTCAGAGTGTCCACCGCAAAGACCCAGCCCGAGCTGGTCGTGGTCACCACCATGTTTCCTGTCGCGGCCGTTCGGGCACTCAGAAGTTGTCGCATGGGGTCCAGTCCGATCGCCGGGTCCGGGTCCACCAGGGGCAACTTCCACAGCATCTGTCCTGTTTCAGCCGCCAGGCAAAACAGTGACAGCGTCTGACGCTCTTCGATGATTCCAAAAAGTTCATTGCCGGCTGAGACCGGCGGGCCCGAGAACCAGCATCCCGCCAGTTCGTTCCCGAATTGCTCTTCCAGAGGCAGGCCACCCATGGTCCACAGTCGTCGGCCGGAAGACTTTTCAAAGGCCACCAGTTCCCTCAGTCCCGCAGTCGATTCGCCTCGCCGCTGAAGCTGTGGAAACGAGCTGGCATTTCCGGTGCTGGAACTACCATCGGAAATCTGGCAGACAGCAAACAGCCTCTCAGCATCCGACGTCATTCTTCCGACGATTTCATTCCGATGCAGCATCAGCAGATCAGGCGAAAGTCCCACCGCAGGATTGGGCATCTGAAACCGGAGTCCAGGCACCGGCGGCGCATCCTCGTTGTAGAACATGGGTGCTGACTTCTGTGGCAGCAGCGTTCGAGTCCAGAGGTGCCGTCCCGTTCGGCGATCGACGGATGTGATCGTGCTGTCCGTGCGAACGAAGATCTGATCGATGTCAATCACAGGTTCCCAGGCTGACCAGGCGATGGTTCGCTCCTGAGGGTTCTGACTGGACGACTGAACGAAATCTCGTGAACGTCGCAGAGCATGAGGCGAGACGGGCTGCTGATGAGTCCATCGGACCTGCAGATCTTCCGGTTTCAGGGGGGCCTGTTGAGGCGTGCGTGCCGAATCGCTGACGGCCTTTTCGTTTGACCCTGCGGAACTCAGCAGACGCTCGGCCTGTTCGTTCCAGGGCGATGGAGCATCTCGGCTGGTCAGCGGTAACAGCCAATACTGAGCCAGTCGCCGGTCCCCCCGATCAAGCTGCATTGCTGCCAGCAGCAGATGGGCTCTCCATGCGGCATCAGTGCCAGGATGCTGATGCAGCATCGTGACCAGCGCCGCCGCATTCTGTTCCTTAACGGCACGCTGCAGAGCTGCCATGGCGGCCGCTTCATCACCCGTCACGGCCCTTCGGGATTCCGGGGACATCCGGCGGATCTCCAGAGCCATTGCGCGATGCAGCGGAACAAACGTCCCTGATGGTCCGGGCACCATCAGCGTGGCATCGGCGACTCGCAATTGCTCCAGAAGGTCTCGCAGCTCCTGCACCTCCGCACCGCGGATGATCCGGCTTAACCGTTCCACTTGTCCGACGATTCGTCGATCGGAATGCAATCGCAGCAAACTGTCATCTGCTGCTTCATCCTTCTCATCCGCGTTCTTCTGCCCCGGAAGGGCGAAGCCGGGAATCTGCGCGAATGAGGGTCGAGCGAGCACGAACCCAAGCAGCAGGACACTCAGGACGGAAGAGACGACGTCTCGTCGTGTGCGACAGGCCATGAGACTGTGACCTCAGAAAAGTCAGCCGCTGAGGAATTTTCAGCCAGCCACTTTACTATAGCAGGTCATGCGAACAGGCGCCAGATCAGCAACAGAACGCGTCGTTCTGACGGGAGGCCGCAAACGTCGGTCAGTTCAAAATGCCGAGGCGGGTTCGTTCAAACGCCTGCAGATTCATCAAAGGAGTCGTTGATGGTCGTGCAGTTGGTTTTGCGGCTGATTCGCTTCAGCAGTCCCTTCAGGACTTTTCCGGGGCCAACTTCATAGAAGTCGTCGCAGCCTTGTTTGAGCATCAGATTGATTGAGTCTTCCCAACGAACCGGATTCAGCACCTGACGAATCAGCAACTGGCGGATTTCTTCCGGATCGGTATGAGTCTGAGCATCCACATTGGAGACGACCGGGATTTCCGGAGAGCGGATTTCCACTTCTGCCAGGACTTCGGCCAGTGCTTCGTCGGCGGGTCGCATGATCTCCGTATGAAAAGCGCCGGCCACGGCCAGAGGAATCGCTCGTCCTCCGGCAGCCATCGCCAGTTCGGCCGCTCGTTCGCAGGCGGCATTTTCTCCACTGACAACCAGGTTCCCGGGACACAGAAAATTGGCAATCTGAATGGGGCCGTGTGCGGATGCTTCCTGGCAGATCTGCTCGACCTGCGCACGTTCCAGCAACAGAATGCTGACCATGCCGGAAGGGGTCGTGTCGGCGGCAGCCTGCATGGCTTCCCCACGCCGTTTCACCACGCGCAGTCCATCTTCGAAGGACATGGCGCCGGCGAAGACCAGGGCCGTGTATTCTCCAAGGCTCAATCCGGCCGCCATCTCGCAGGCCAGAACGATCTCCGGAGAATCTGCCCTGAGTTTCTCCAGCGCCGCAAGACTACTGACAAAAAGGGCTGGCTGGCTGATGACAGTTGAGTCCAGCTCGTCTGCCGGGCCTTCGAAGCAAAGCTTTGCCAGGTCAAATCCCAGAATCCCGGCCGCACGATCGTAGAGGTCTCTGGCTTTGGGATACTGCTCCGCAATCCGCCGGCCCATGCCGACATGCTGTGCCCCCTGACCGGGAAAGAACAACGCGATTTTCGACATGACGAAAACCCTTTCTGGGCAGAGCCACACAACCTGCCGGACGCCGACAGCGCCTGCGAAGGAATATCAGCTCAGCTCTGTTGAGCCAGCAGGTCGGTAATGCGGGAGTTGATGTGATGCTTGTCGATTTCCGTCGCCATCCGCAGAGCATTTCGGATGGATCGGTGGTCGCTGGAACCGTGGCAGATAATGCAGACGCCATCGATGCCCAGCAGAGGCGCGCCACCAGACTCCTGGTAATGAAACTGTTCCGTCAGCTTATGCAGCGCCTGTTTTGCCAGCTCACGTTCCTCGGTCAGCGCTGTCATCAATGCGCCACCGACTGTCTTCAGCAGGAACTCGGCCATTCCTTCGCTGACTTTCAGCACGACATTTCCCACGAAACCTTCGCAGATGATCACATCGGCCTCACCGTGATAGACACCACGGCCTTCCACATTGCCGACGTAGGTTCCATGCAGCCGGGAATTCAGCAGCATCGCGTGCGTGTCGCGGTAAAGATCGGTGCCCTTCCCCTCTTCACTGCCGATATTCATCAGGCCGATGCGTGGCGATTCGATGCCCAGCATTTCGCGAGCCCAGACAGACCCCATCAGGCCATACTGCACAAGATGCTCGGGACGCGCGGCGGGATTGGCGCCGACGTCCACCAGAATGCAGGATCCGTTCACTGTCGGAAGGCGGACTGCAATGCCTGGTCGCTTAACGCCCTTCAGAAACAGGCGCGTTCTCAAACCGGCCGCGACAACAGCCCCGGTGTTCCCGGCACTGACCACGGCATCCGCTTCGCCTGCGGCCATCAGTTGCCAGCAGCGAGCGATGGAACAGTTCGGCTTTTCGCGCAGTGCCAGAGTCGGCTTTTCTTCCATGCCGACGACGCCTTCGGATTCCACGATCCGAACGTTGGCAGGCACGGCGCCAACCTGACTGATTCCCTTGTCCAGCGCGGAACGATCGCCAACGAGCAGGATTTCCAGGTCGGGGATACGCTCGATGGCCTCAAAAGCACCCACAATGTTCGGGCCGGGGGCGAAGTCTCCACCCATCGCATCCAGGGCGATCCGCATGCAGGTTATTCCTCAGCGACTTCAACCAGCGTTCGACCCTGGTAATAGCCGCAAGTCGGACAAACCACATGCGTGGGAGCCATCGTGCCGCACTGCGTGCACTTTGCCAGTTGTTTCGGCGTGATGGTGTTATGGCTGTTTCGCTTCCGAGAGCGAGACTTGGAATGCCTTCTCTTTGGTACGGGCATGACACTTTTTCCAGACGCAAACTTAGATCAGAAGTACTCTGCTCAGCGAGCTATTGCTTTCGACGCAGGGAGTTGATTTCCGCAGAAAATTCCCGCGTTCCTCCCGCTTTCCAGCATGATTCCGCACCCGTTGAGAGCCACTCGTGCTGTCACTGCGAAATCGATTCGGCGACTGGCAGGAGTCGCTCGCGAGGCAGAGAAGTTAACAAATGTGCATGTGTCCGGGATACGAATCGGGCATGGTGTCAAACCCTTCGTTCGATGTCAAGAAGGAGTGGCGAATAGCTGCCGACTTTCGCATTGGGGAACAATCATTTCGCTCGGTCACCAGAAGTGACACAGCGAATACCGCTACCAGAATACCAAACACAGCTCCTGCGGGTTCCCGACGGTGCGATTCCGGAGGCCAGATCCCATTCTCTGATGGGGGTTATCCGAATTGACACCCGAGTGAGTTTGTCAGATGGTATCGGGTGACGGCATGTAT
>Ga0209573_1005987_pt1 | contig 10500 bp, 8 predicted proteins | sample TNRBio252014_DNA_FD_185870 | JGI IMG/M metagenome (GOLD analysis project Ga0209573, IMG submission 185870) | Wastewater treatment Type I Accumulibacter community from EBPR Bioreactor in Madison, WI, USA - TNR Reactor_6/25/2014_ DNA (SPAdes)... | ecosystem: Engineered > Bioreactor > EBPR >...
CCTGGCAGACAACATGAGCGATTTATACACCAAATTATAAAAACAAAAAAAAAGGTTAAAAAGTGAAAATTCATGATTCTTATTTGAACAACCATTGGGTTTGAAACCCGTCTCTACCACTCTCTCAAGAACAACCCCAATAACTAGAGTTCTTACAAAAACCACACCTTTATAAAAGCTTCACAACACTACATCATAGGACGAATGCACCCCTTTTATAGACGACTTCTTTACCAGCCAACAGTACCTAGCATGCCCTACTTGAGCAAAAGAGAGTTTTCGTAAAGGTATAATGTATTTTTTCCATCAGCCTTAAATCAACTATCTATCGCAAAAACGCTTCATGTAAACCTCCATCAACAGATATTATTTGACCTGTAGTTTTACTTAATGCTTGCGAGCACAATAAAAACGCTGCATCCGATTGATCCTGTGGTGTAATCGCAGATTTTAATAATGTGCGGCTAGCATAAAATTCAGCTAATTTGTTACGCAACACTTCTGTATCTTCTTTTTCTGAATATTCAATGTTGTATTTAGCAAGCGATGCAATAACTCTATCACGCGGAAACATTGTACTACCTTTAACAACAGTTGCAGGCGCTAAACCATTTACTCTAACTAGAGGCGCTAATTCAATTGCGAGCTCTCGTACTAAGTGATTCGCTGCCGCTTTACTGGTATCATAAGCCAAAGAACCTTTTTTCGATACAGCCGCATTTACACTAGTTGTTAATACCAACGAACCTTTTAAATTCTGATCCTTCCAAACGGCTCTTGCTTCATCCGCAACTAAAAACAAACCTTTCACATTAATTTGAAAAGTTAAATCCCATTTATCGTCCGGTATATTACCAAGAGTATCGGGTGCCACAAAAATACCAGCGGTCACCACCACATGGTCAATTCCGCCATATGCTAAAATAATCTGCTGATACATTTCTCGAATAGAAGAACGATTCGTGATATCTGCTTTTAAACCAATGGCAACACCACAACCAGAAATACCTGAACCTGCAACACCAATTCCCGCTCCATAAATCTTGGTTAATTCCGCTGCAGTAGACTTAGCAGCCTCCTCATTTACATCTATACAAGCAACATGTGCTCCTTCAGAAGCAAATTTAAACGCCGTTTCTTTACCAATGCCACTACCCGCACCAACAACAACCACCACCGTACGGCTAAACTCCTTATCTTTAGGCATTCTTTTTAACTTAGCTTCTTCTAGTGCCCAATACTCAATATCAAATGCTTCCTTAGGCGACATTCCCACATATTTACTAATCGCTTCAGCACCTTTCATAACTTCGATTGCCGTTCTGTAAAATTCCGTAGTAACGCGCGATTCACTTTTGTTTTTACCCCAGCCAATAATTCCAATGCCAGGAATCAACATAACAGTAGGGTTTGGGTCGCGCATAGCAGGGCTATTTTTCTCTTTATTCTTTTCATAATAAGCCGCATAATCTTCACGATATTTTTTAATGCCTATTTTGAATTTTGAAAGCAAAATTTCAATGCTTTCTGTTGCAGGGTTCCAATCTAAAAACAAAGGCTTAATCTTAGTTCTTAAAAAATGATCAGGGCAAGAAGTACCCATTTCTGCTAAGCGTGCTGCATCATAAGAATTCACAAAACAAGAAACAAGGTCGTCTTGTTGAACCGTTCCAATAAACTTTTGATTTTTAGAAATTTCGCCTCTTGCAATCGGTAAAAATTTTGCCAATATCTCTTTTTGTTTATCTGGTGAAATCCTAGCGTATTTTTGACCACCAAAAGTATTCTCTTTTTGATCATGCTTAGAAATATATTCGGCCGCCTTGTCAATTAAACTTAGTGTTGTTTCATAACATGATTTTGATGTATTATCCCAACTTATAAAACCATGAGCTCCCATCAAAATACCTTTAATGTTTCTATTCTTTTCAAAGGTTTCTTGTAACTTCAAAGCTAATTCCAACCCAGGGCGTAGCCAAGGCACATAATCCATTTCATCACCCCAGATTTTTTTGGTCAACGCCACCTGATCAACGCTGGCGGCCACAGCAATTACTGCCGTAGCATGCATGTGATCCACATGATTCTTGCCAATAAAAGAATGTAGCGGAGTATCAATAGAAGTTGCCCTAGGGTTTAAATTAAAAGTACAATGAGAATACATGTCAACCATGCTATCTTCTGCAGGCGTTTTATAACCCTTGTCAGATCTGCTTAAGTAGTTTTTTCTTAACTCCAATATTTTTTGATTATACAAGGTTGAAAAATTTTCTTTTTTAGATGTTCTTAAGTCTCCACCAGAACCCTTCACCCATAAAACCTCTGTCTCAGCACCAGTCAAAGGGTCTTTCTCCGTAATCTTTGCCGAAGTATTACCTCCACCTGTATTGGTAATATTTTGGTCTGCACCTAAAATATTAGAGCGATATATTAATTGATCCTGCTCCGATAGCTTTGATGCATAATCATTATCCCACAAACTCTTTACATGTTTAAATTCAGCCATTCCATTTGCTCCTTATATGATTTTATAAAACTCTTTATAGACCAGTTGATACGCTATTTTTACCTCTCTCAGAGATTAAAGTATTTCGCACATTTAATTCTCGATAAGCAGTAATAGGGTGAATCGCCCCGCCACTAAGTCTTCTCGCTTCTGCAATCAATGGCCGTACATCCGTGCGATACGCATCTTGCAAAATTTCTTGACAAACCGTAACATCATTTCTCTCTTGGCCAGCCTCTAGCTCCTTACGATTAATCAATAATGCTTGTGTATAAGCTATTGAAATCGCATCTAAACTTTGTAATAAATCCTCTAAAGGGTCTTTTACATTGTGGCTTGCATCAATCATCCATGCTAAATCTGGGTTTTTTATTTCAGTGCCTTCTAAAAATTCTACCAACTCATTAAAAATCAGAAATAACTGATAAGGCTTTAAACACCCCGCTGTTAAATCATCATCAGAATATTTAGAATCATTAAAATGAAACCCAGCCAAACGACTTTCCATTAAAACTCTTGAAACCACCTGTTCAATGTTTGTATTTGGCAAATGATGCCCTAAATCCACTAAACACAAACACTTTTCACCTATGTTTTTTGCAAGCAACAGACTCGACCCCCAATCATTATTGACAGAAGAATAAAAATTAGGTTCAAATGGTTTATGCTCCACAAACATATGCCAATCCTTTGGCAAATGATGATAAATTTTTTGTAAAGAATCTAAAGTGCGCTGAAATTGCTTTCTGAAGTTTGCTTGCCCCGGAAAAGTCGTGCCGTCTGCTAACCAAACAGTTAAAGATTCTGAACCAAGAGCCTTGCCATATTCAATACATTCAACATTATGCTTTATCGCTTGTTCTCTCACCTTTTGATCTGTGTGACACAAAGAACCAAATTTATAAGACTCCTTATTTGGGGCATTTGCAAAATCATTGCGATCCTGAAATGTATTTGAATTCACAGAGTCAAATTTTAAACCTAATTGATTGGCAAATTGTTTAATACCAGCAACATCAGAAGGTATATCCCAAGGAATATGCAATGAAATAGAATTTGTTTGATTAGAAAGGTTTTTTAACACCGCCACATCTTCCATTTTTTGCATTAAATTTCCTGGCTCCCCTCCCATTGCAAATCTACCAAAACGAGTTCCTCCAGAACCAAGCGCCCAGCTAGGTGTAGCAACTTTAAAATTTGATATTTTTTTTACAATTGAATTGACATCCAAACCTCTAGCCGTCAACTTATTTGCAATAAAGTCAAAGTCAGCTTTATGACTAGCTAGTTTTTTCTGATTCCACTGTTCAATTTTATTTCGATCAATTAACATAATTCACTCCTATTTTAGTTAAATTTTCAATATATTTTTTCTGATAAAGCATAAAAGACAATGATAGCTTTGGCGACATCGGCTCAGATTTCATTTCAAAAAGCGAAGCGGCATCTATCGGCTCAATATGACGGTCAACAATTAAGGCTGTTAAACCAGCACCAAAGGCACTAGCTTCTTGTAAATTCGTAACAAAATAGCTCAGATCATTTCGAAGAGCCATTATCGTTTCACACCAGATTTCATTTTTAAGAAAACCTCCTTCTATAAAAATCTTCCCACCTGACTCAACATTTAATCGTTTAAACAACTCAATCGCTTGAATACCCAGAGAAACACTTATCGCAGAATACAACAAAGGTAATAACTCTGGGTGGCTACCAATAAACGCAGGCATTTTATCTAAAAATATCACTTGCTCTTTGTATAAGATAGCCGGTACGCTACCAGGAAACACACAAGTGCCTTTAATCAGACCAGGCAATATAAAAATCTCACTAGCAGCTAAAAGAATTGAAAGAGACTCTATATTTGATGTGTTTTTTCTGCCAAACATCGCATCATAGGCAGCATATTCTAAACCGCCTGTAAAAATGGAAGTACGCAAAGGTCGACCCCATGAGTCAATATTGTAAAAAGTATTCGCTTTTAAATCAGCATCGCTTAAAGAATACGGCTGATCAGGTATCATACCAACACACCATGAACCAGTCGATAACAAAACAGAATTTTGCATTCCTTTTAGTAAATATGGTAGTAACGCAGCATTACTATCATGAATCCCCACAGTAACAGGCATGTCATAGTCAACACCAAAATTCTTTTTCCAAGTCTGATTAAGTGTACCCAAAATCTCCCATGGTTTTTGTATCTTCTCGGGCAAACAATGACGAATACCAACTTGTTTAGAAAAATTACTGTAAACACTTTTTTGAAAATCCCATAAATAAGAATGATTCCCTAAATAAGTGTACTCTAAACTAGTTTTGCCCGTAAACAGATAACTCAAATATTGAGGAAAGAATAAAAATGTTCGCGCTAAAGCATATTCTTCAGGTCTAAAAGTCTTTAAATAATGCAACCCTTTTCCAATATTTATAAAACCTAAATCTGGCGTACCCGTTTCTAATAATAATGTTTCAGGTTTTCCATATTCAGCTGCAAAATCATCAAAGAAATTTTCTTCCATCGTACTGGTGTACGATATAATCGGAAAACACAACTCACCGTTTTTGTCAAGCAAAGCAAAGGCCGCACCATGACATGAAATAGCCATAGCTTGAAAATGAAACTTTTTACTGATAACAGAAATTTCTCGAATTAACCAACTAAGCAAACCACCAATATCTTCTAACTCCAAATCCTCTCTATTTAATACTCCTATTTCAATGCTTTTTGAATACAATAAAGATAAACTCAAATCATATACTAAGATTTTTTTGTTAGTTTTACCAATATCTAATACCAAATATGCTTTTTGCTGATTCATCATAAATATCCATCGTTTTTAAGAGGTGCGCCTAACCAATTCCTTAAGGCACTCTCAATTACCCCTAATAGTAGCCTTTTTATTTTAGTTTCCATGCTCAATTTGGCTATTATAATGTACTTTTTGGTATAACTCAAATTGTATATATTTTTGTTGAATTAAGCTTAAATAGTGATATTATAGTCAAAAATTATAAATTAAAATGTATATTATGGGGCAAAATAGTATGGTAAAAAACGATCCCAGTTTATATAAATATCTACCTATCAGCCAATCAGACAAAGATTGGGGCTTGTGGGTCACAGGGTGCGGCTTTGCATCAATTCAAAAAAATGATGCGTACCCTCCGCCAGGGCACCCTTCCTCTTATCAAATCCAATGGGAGTCTGGCAGACGCTTGCAAGAATTTCAAATTTTATACATCGTCAAAGGCAAAGGCGCATTTGAATCGGAACACTCTCCACTTTGCGAAGTGAAAGAAGGCACATTGTTATTTTTATTTCCAGGCGTATGGCACCGCTATAAACCAAATAGCCAAGTAGGGTGGGATGAATATTGGGTAGGTTTTAATGGCGATATTGCTCAAAAAATTTTAGCAAACAAATTCATCTCGCCACTACAATCTACTTTATATATCGGGCACGATGAAGATGTGCTAGAAAAATTTATTAAACTCAATTTACATTTAAAAGAAGAACCGATTGGGTTTCATCAGCTAGCATCTGCTGAAGTGTTTGGCATTCTAGCTAAGGTGCAATCAATAGAAAAAAACAAATCAGCTGGCGGTACACATATAGAAGACAAAATAAACAAAGCAAAAATTCTAATCATGCAAGAGTGCGAGAAAAATCTTGATGTGCAAGAAATTGCACAATCCGTCAATATGGGCTACGAACATTTCAGAAGATCCTTCAAAGTAATTACAGGTCTAGCTCCTTATCAGTATCATTTAGAACACAAAATAAATCGAGCCAAAGAACTTTTGCTTATGACAAACATGTCAATAAAACTTATCTCCGACCGCTTATGTTTCGAAAATCAATATTATTTTTCTAGAATCTTTAAAAGCAAAACGGGTTACCCTCCTACAACTTGGAAAAACATTTCAAGCAATCGTTTTAATCAGAAAGAAATCGTTTGAAAATAGGCTTATTTATTCCATGTTATATAGACCAACTCTACCCTCAAGTTGGCATGGCTACTGTCAAACTATTAACTCAATTAAATATAGATTTTGAAGTACCCGAAACTCAAACATGTTGTGGTCAGCCAATGTCAAATACCGGTTGCGTTACGGAAACTATTCCATTAATCGACAAATTCGTAAGCGAGTTCAAAGATTATGACGCAATTATTTGCCCTTCAGGCAGCTGCACAGCCATGATAAAACATCAGTACCCCATCCTAAAAGCGGAGTCAAAAAATATTAAACAAATTAATGAAGTAGCGCACAAAACCTATGAGTTATGTGAGTTTTTAATGGATGTGTTAAAAATCAAAAACCTAACATCGGTTTTCCCTCACAAAGTGGGCATTCATCAAAGCTGCCATGGTCTGCGAGAATTAAAGCTAGGCTCACCTTCTGAAATCATGGCTAAACAAATTGACAAAGTCGCGACGATATTATCACTCGTAAAAGATGTAGACATTCGCCCGCTAAGTCGAAACGATGAATGCTGCGGTTTTGGCGGTTTGTTTTCCGTTCTAGAATCCGAAACCAGTTGCCAAATGGGGCGTGACCGTATCAAAGATCACCTCGAACATGAAGTGGAAGTCATCACATCTGCTGATATGTCTTGTTTAATGCACCTAGAAGGCCTAATCAATAGAAACAACCAACCAATTCGGGTAAAACACATTGCTGAAATTTTGGCGGGGGTGTAAAATGACTTTATTTTTAACATTAGGTTCAATAATTATAAGACGGACAATTCGAAAACAAAAACCGAAAAGAAGTTTTGACGAACTAGACAATCAAAAGGCGATGGTATGATCAAAGATCACCCTCAATCAGCAAAAGAATTTTTAAAAGACAATAAAAAAGCAGCTTGGCACGATTCCGCCCTTTGGTTTTTACGAGAGAAACGGGATCGTGCTGCTAAAGAAGTTCCAGATTGGGAGGATCTTCGATCACATGCCGCGCAAATCAAATCCCATACAATAAGCCATTTAGCAAGCTATCTCGAAGAATTTGAAAAAAATGCCAACAACAAAGGCATACATGTACATTGGGCCGAAACAGCAAAAGATCACAATGAGATTATTTATGACTTATTAAAAAAAAGATCGATGACTAAAGTTGTAAAAAGCAAATCTATGCTTACAGAAGAATGTCATCTCAACCCCTTCCTTGAAAAAAAAGGAGTAGAAGTTATAGATACCGACCTAGGTGAACGCATCATTCAATTTAACAATGAACCTCCTAGCCATATTGTTGTGCCTGCCATTCATTTAAAAAAAGAAGAAATCGGCGTTATTTTCGAAAAACATTTAAACTCAGAAAAAGGCAATGCAGACCCCAAATATTTAACGGAAACAGCAAGGCAACATTTGCGCGAAAAGTTCCTGAACGCACAAGCAGGTATAACAGGAGCAAACTTTGGTATCGCAGAAACTGGAACGATTGTTGTTTGCACTAATGAAGGTAATGCAGATTTAGGAACTAGCTTGCCACCACTACATATTGTCAGCATGGGGATCGAAAAAATTATCCCCAAATTTAGTGACCTAAGCGTTTTTCTTAGGTTATTAGCAAGAAGTGCCACTGGTCAACCAATTACAACCTATTCAAGTCATTTTAACGGCCCAAACAACAATGGTGAAATGCATGTAGTTCTTGTAGATAATGGCCGCTCTAAATTGTTAGCACAAAAAGACTTTGTTTTAGCTCTAAATTGCATTAGATGCGGTGCCTGTTTAAATACATGTCCAGTCTATCGACGCACAGGGGGGCATAGTTATGGCTACACAATACCCGGCCCTATTGGCTCTGTGCTAGCCCCTCATAAAGATGCAACATCGCATAAATCTTTACCTTTTGCCTCAAGCCTTTGCGGTTCTTGCACAGCAGTTTGCCCAGTCAAAATCGATTTACACCACCAGTTATTAAAATGGCGAGAAGAACTGGACAAAAAAGGCAAAACACCACTACCCAAAAAATTAGCAATGAAAACCCTAAGTCTAATTTTTAGAAACATTCTTTTGTACAAACTAATCTCAAAACTGAAACGCACAATCAATTTAATGCCAAGATTTATTTTATACAGCCGCTTAAATAAATGGGGCGCAGAAAGAGAAATGCCAAAAATTCCAAAATCTACCTTCAAACAGCAATATGCTAAATATAAAAAGGATCAAAAATGAGTCGAAGTAAAATTCTAAGTGCCATTCGCTCAAACGAGAATTCTATATATAAGTCGGAACACCCCGGTGTTTATAAATCAAAAAACAATCTTCAAAATCTAATCTATGCAGAGCAAATCAAAAAAGTAGGCGGTTTCATTTATAGCTTTAGCGAAGGTCATGAGGCTATTCTTAATCTAAAAACAATTTTTGGTGAAATGAATTCTACTTATTCCTATAAAGAAACCGATTTTATTAAATCAAATATCCCATTACATTTTCAAACACCACCGCATGATTGCAAAAATATCGACATTTTAATGATTAAAGCCGAATTAGCCGTAATAGAAAATGCCGCCATTTGGGTAACCGACCCCCTTGAATTTCCGCGTTCCGCCCTATTCTTAACACAACACCTGATTGTTGTTGTTGACCCAACTACCATGGTAAACGATATGCATGCCGCCTACCAAAAAATTAACAAACTAAATGCAAACTTTGGGGTCTTTATTTCTGGCCCTTCCAAAACAGCAGATGTCGAACAATGTTTAGTCATCGGCGCTCACGGGCCAAGATCTTTAACTATCCTAATGGAAGAAAAATAAACCATGTTGTCCATTTTTCAATTAAAACCAATAATGATTCCGGATAAGACCGAATCGTTATTTACAAACAGATACTTCAAATTGATTTAACTCTCTTTGATGGGGCGTATTCGCCTTACGATGAATTTTTGTGAAACTTTAATATGTGACTTCTCAATCAGACAACGGTGGTGAAGACTAAGGATAAAAAAGAATGGCCCCTCAATTTAGTTTGTAAGTGATTCAAACAAAGCATGGCCAATTCAGGCGAAGCGAATGGCAAAAGCAAAAAGGGAATTTTTGGGCCCAGCTGCTGAGGGGGGTGTTCCATGATATAGTTTTGGTGAATTCTTACGGCGAACAAACCCCCTATAATACCTTCACAAGACTACATCATAAGAAAAATACAAACAGAAAACTACACTACAAATTTGATTTTCCACCTAAATTATTTTTGCGTTTTATACGATGTTAATTAGGCACTCTATATGAAATATCTCTTGAATTACAATATTGACCAGTACGCTAAATTTTCAGTTTGAATTTATAATTGTTTCATATATCAATTTATATTTGGGTTGAGTTAAGTCTTCGTCAGTAAAAATACTACTCAAATTTATTTTATATAAACCAGCAAAACTTTTATTGATTTCAAATGGTACTTCTGCTAGAAGCAAATCTAAAAACAATATGGAATCTGCTCTAGGCGGCATTGACAATAACTTATCAAACAATTTCATTGCCCGAATTGCTTGAATAGACTTTTCCTTAGATGCCTTTAATTGTGCTTTAAAAATTCCAAAATTTAAGTACTTAATACTTTCTTCTAACACTTCTTCTTCAGTTAAAATTGATTGTTTTTTGACCTTTGCTATTAAACACTCTACAGCCCAATCACTTAAATAATTATTGTAGATAAAGGTTTCCGAAAATTTATTTTTGGCAAACTCCTTATCGGCAAAAAAATTATCAATAAATATTATTTGTTGATCGCGTTTTTCTAAAAGATCTAATATTTTAAATACATTTTTACTGCCAAACTCACCCAAGTTAGTGTTCGGTACCAATGGCTTTAATAATTTTACTTCTCTCTCATTTATTTCAAACATTCCTTCACAGGTAAGCATTCGGCTAACCCGTCAGTATTTTTCTGAAATTTTTTGTAATTGGCAAGACGAAAATTGATTTTATAGGTAGGGTTTTCTCTTTTGGTCCTAATTTTCCTCTGCCCTTCGTTTCGCCTAAT
>Ga0209573_1005988_pt1 | contig 10499 bp, 7 predicted proteins | sample TNRBio252014_DNA_FD_185870 | JGI IMG/M metagenome (GOLD analysis project Ga0209573, IMG submission 185870) | Wastewater treatment Type I Accumulibacter community from EBPR Bioreactor in Madison, WI, USA - TNR Reactor_6/25/2014_ DNA (SPAdes)... | ecosystem: Engineered > Bioreactor > EBPR >...
CGAAGAAGCGGCCCAGCGCGAAGCCGAAGCGGTCGCAAAAGCCGAAGACGTGCGGCGTCAGGCGGAACAGGACGCGAAGGAAACCGCAAAGGCCGAGAAGGCTCGAAACGAACTCGCAGTCGCAGAGGCCGAAGCCAGACAGAAAGCCGACGACGAACTGGCTCGCGCACAACAGGAAGCCGCGGTACAAGCCGAAGCCGAGCGAATTCAGGCCGAAAAAGCGGCCGCGCGAGTGGAGAAGCTTCGCGCCGAGGAAGAACAGCTTCAGGCAGAAATTGAAGCGGAAGAACGAGAGAATGCGGAAGCCGCTGCGAAGGCGCAATCCGCTGCCGCCGAAGTCGCCGAACGGCTTAAGGCCGAAGAAGAAACCCTTCAGGCAGAACTGGAAGCCGAAGACCGTGCTCGACTGGAGAAGGTCGAGACAGAGAAAGCGGCTGCAGCGGCCGTTTTGGAAGCGGCTCGCCTGGAGACAGAACAAAAAGCACAGGCAGAAGCGGAACGCATACGCACAGAGAAGGCACTGCGTGTGACCGCCGAAAAGTCTGACGCGAAGCAACACAAGTCATCCAGAAAGAAGAGCAGGGCGGTCGAAACGGCCCCCGAATCCGACGCAGCTCTCACCGTCGACACACCGACCAATACAGCCTCAGCGTATCTTTCCGAGGACGAGCCACTACTTCCGGAACCTCTGCCGTCGCCCAGACACAAGAGTCGGTTTTCAGAGGATGAACCGCTGCTGCTGGACGACGACGATATTCTGGCGACGCCAAAATCGACGATGCACCGGATTGAACCGTCCGACACAAGTGACGACTCAGAGTCACTGATGCCGACGATGGCTACCGATTCGAAATCTGAGATCACTCTTCAGCCAGAATCGCCAAAGTCAGATAAGACCAAATCCCGACGGGACCGTACTGCAAAGTCGACCACGACAAAGCCCGAACCAGTCGCCAAAGATCACTCGTCCGGCAAAGCCACACCAGCCGAGGAAAAACCGAAGACGGTCGCTGCCGAAACGAAGACCGACAACGCTGCCGATGCGCCGAAGCCAGGCAAGGGTTCGTCGGATTCGAGACGTTCAGGGAAATCAAAATCCGAATCGGGAATCGATCATCCGAAGCCTGTGCTGCCTTCCAAGTCGCAGTCCGGAAAGTCCACTGCTGCCGCTTTGAAGTCCACCAGCAAATCATCGGGTGAGTTTACCATGCCGAAGCCGGCACCAGGATCCAGAGGTGCGGCGGTTGCCACGGCACCGGCACCCATCAAGGGTCGTGGAAAAGCAGGCAAGCGAGCCATTCTGGCGGAACGAAAGAAGGCAGCCGCTGCGGAAGATAAGGTGCTGAACGACATCTTTGATGACGTGTTCGCGGAAGAGAAGCAGCCCAGAAGTCGTCCAAAAGTCCTGACCGCAGACGACCTCACGGGTGACGAGCTGATGGGCGGGCTGGTTCCGGCTGGTGCAAAGAAAAACGACACCAAAGGTGGAAAGGGCGCGAAGTCCGACAAGAAGAAAAAGAACGCCTTCTATGATGAAGAAGACGAAAAGGATGACGACGGGGGTGATGTCGGATACACGTCGTACTTTGGCTACACGCTGAATGAACTGATTGCCAGGATCGTGATCACGGTCCTTGTGCTGATCATCATTCTCCTGATTATTTTCTGATGAGTGCTGACAGCCCTCATCCCGGATGAGCCTCACGGCTCGTTGACAATCGTCCGCTCACGTTGTTCGCTGCTGAAAGATTCGTGCAACGTGCTCGCAGGAGGTGGAATAAGATTCTAACGCCCATTGGTCGCCGTAGAACGCTGCCTGCATCGGATCCGTCCTGACTGAAAACCCGGATGCGGCCTTCCCGGCGCTTGACGTTTCGCCGGACAAGTCTGAAAAGTACGTGCTGAGTCACGTAATGCGAATCAGACAAAGAGTCACGGAGACGGATTGATGTCCGAAGTCAAAATGGTGGTGAAGGATAATGGCCCTTTCCTCGTCACGGGGCCGGTGACCATCACTGATGCCGCCGGGAATGTATTCAACCTGAACGGCAAAGAAACATTTGCGTTGTGCCGCTGCGGGGCATCGGGCAATCGACCGTTTTGTGACGGCGCACATAAGACATGCGGATTTCAGGCCGCGGAACGAGCATCCGGCTGAAGTGTTGCGGATCGCCTCCTGACCATGACTACTCTCACCTGATGAGGCTGTCGTATGTTGTTCCGCCGTTGTCTGGTTCTTCCTGTGATCGCCGTGCTTCTGCAGATCCTGTTGTCTTCAGGTCTTCTGGCGCAGCAGAAAGGCAAATCCAAAAGCAAACAGGAACCGCCGAAACCCCCGTCGGCGACAATCCTGTCGGAAGTCGAAAAGGAACTCGACACTCTGCGGATGCAACTCAGTTCGCTGCGCAGCAACCCGCCGGCCATCCACGACACCGATCTGCTGGTCGCCGATGTCGCCGTATTCGAAAAAGCGGCCACATGGATGCTGAGATTCAAAGAGTTCCCGAAAGCAGATTCGGTTGATCAGCTCCGACGTGTCATCGCCAGCGGAATCGTTCGCGCGCAGCAGTTGGCGGATGGCAACCCTGCCTGGTTACCAAAGTCGGGCATGACCGTCTGTGGATACGTCAGCCGTGTTGACGGATCGGTGCAGCCCTTTGCCGTCACACTTCCCGAAGGAGTGAACCCTGCTGAAAATCGTCGCTGGCCGCTGCATGTGGTGCTGCATGGTCGAGCCGATCAGATGAATGAAGTGAACTTCATTGCTCGCATGGACGGTAAGCCGCTGAAACAGCAGGAAGGCCAGCCACCGCAGACATGGATTCAGCTGGATGTCTACGGGCGTGGAAACAATGCCTATCGCTGGGCTGGAGAAACCGACGTGTTTGAAGCGATGAGCGATCTGAAACGCCGATTCCGGATTGATGAAGATCGCGTGACGCTGCATGGGTTTTCGATGGGGGGCGCCGGTGCGTGGCATCTGGGAATGCATCATCCGGCAGAATGGTCGTCAGTCGGGGCTGGTGCCGGCTTCGTGGACTTTTACCGCTATCAGAAAAAGGATCCGGAGAATCCGGAACAGCGACTTCCCGAATACCAGCATCAAACGCTGTCGATCTATGACAGCGTCAATTACGCGATGAATGCGTTCAACGTTCCGGTCTGCACGTACGGCGGTGAAAACGATCCGCAGCTCCTGGCCAGCACATCCATGCGGGACGCAGCCGAGGTCGTGGATGTGCCCTTGAAAATGATTGTCGGACCAAAAATGGGGCATGCCTTTGATCCGGACAGTCTTCGCCAGTTTATGGCATTCCATCAGGAACAATCGCGCAATGGTCGACCGAAATACGGACAGCGAAAACACATTCGCTTCACCACGTACACCCTGCGATTCAACAAATGTGACTGGATCACGATCGAAGAGATGACTCGGGGCTACGAACCAGCCACCGTGGAAGCGATGGTGAATGACGAGGGCGATGTGGAAATCACGACCAGCAACGTTGATGCTCTGCGAGTGATGCGGGATGCGGGAGCCAACGTGATTCTGGACGGAGTGATTCTGGAATGCCGCACGGCCGCCGACGGACTGCTGCCGGACGTGTTTTACGTCCGGACTCCCGAAGGCTGGGAGATTCTGGATTATGAAGAATCCCGCGGATTCAGTGACAACCCCGAACAACGCAAACGGCATCGTCTGCAGGGACCGATCGATGATGCGTTTATGGATTCCTTCGTGTGCGTGCGAGGTACCGGACAACCGTGGAATACAGCGACCGGACGGTGGAGTGAATGGAATCTGACTCGCCTGCAGCAGGAATTCGCGCAGTGGATGCGAGGCGATGTTCGCGTGATTGATGATTCGCAGCTGGATGAAGAAACGATCCGTCAGAACCACCTGGTGCTGTTCGGAGACCCAGGATCCAATGAGATCCTGAAACAGATCGTCGACCGGCTTCCGGTCAAATGGAGTCCCGAAGCGATTCAAATCGGCGGGCAGCAATGGTCGGCCGCGGATCATGGCCTGGTGATGATCTACCCCAATCCGCTGAACCCGGCGAAGTATGTGGTCCTGAACTCAGGGCACACGTTTCATGAAAAAGACTTTCGATCTTCCAACGCCTGGCTGTTTCCCAGACTGGGTGACGTCGCAGTGCTGAAAGTGACGTCCGGCAGTGAAACGATCGAAGAACAGACGGTCTGGGCCGATTTGTTTGACTCCGGCTGGAAGCTGACGTCCGACTGAAGTACTTCATCATGAGTGCAGCCGCTTTCCGAACTCACCGCTCAGGCAGACGCCGTGATTTTCTGGCGATCGGGCAACTGACAGCGCTGGGATTCGGCCTGACCGACTGGTTTCAGGCACGGGCTCAGGAAATTCAGGCTGGGCACCAGCGGGCTCGATCCTGCATTCTGCTTTGGCTGGATGGCGGCCCCAGCCATCTGGAGACCTTTGATCTGAAGCCCGATGCGCCACGGGAAGTTCGGGGTCCGTTTGAGGCGATCGAATCGTCAGTCAGCGGAATTCATCTGAGCGAATTGTTACCTCGCACAGCTCAGTCAGCTCACATGCTCGCGATTCTGCGTTCGCTGACATCACCACTGGGAGAGCATGGACTGGCGAATCAGTATCTGCTGACGGGCTATAAGCCATCGCCCGTTCTGAGGTATCCCGCTTTTGGATCGGTGCTGCATGCCGTGCATTCTAAGTCCGGAGCACTGCCTCCCAATATCGCTATTCCGGAAGCACGCTCCGGTGGAGCCGGGTTTCTGGGACAGGAACTGGAACCCTTTGTGACGGGTGGCGATCCTTCGAAGGCCGACTTTCGAATTGCAGATCTCGACTTCCATCCTTCCATGGACGAGATTCGACTCCGCCGCCGACTGGAGTTTCTGTCCGAATTTGATCACGCGAAGCAGCACCAGGATTCCTCATTGGAAACTGGCCCCGCGAGTGCATCGTTCGAAAAAGCCGTGCGCCTGATGACGTCGCCCGAGGCGAAATCGGCGTTTGATCTCGCGTCAGAATCTGAAGAAACCCGAGCCCGTTACGGGCCACGAATGTTTGGTCAAAGTTGTCTGCTGGCCCGGCGGCTGGTCGAACGCGGAGTTCCGTTTGTGAGCGTCATCCAGACGGGCTGGGACACTCATGAGAATCTGGTCCTTCAGCTTCGCGATGGCTACTCAGGTGCAAAAGCCGGCGTCGGATTGATTCCGACGTTTGACCAGGCGTTCTCGGCCCTGCTGAGTGATTTGTCGCAACGCGGCCTGCTGGAAGACACACTGGTTGTGGCGATGGGAGAATTCGGGCGAACCCCCAAACTCAATCCCCGAGGCGGGCGTGATCATTGGCCGCGAGTGTTCAGCGCGGTGCTGGCTGGAGGCGGAGTTCCCGGTGGGCAGGTAATCGGAAGCAGTGATCGTACCGGAGAAAGTCCACAGGATGATCCAGTGACGCCCGCCGATCTGGCTCGGACAATCTACACGCTGCTGGGTGTTAATCCGGACCACGAACTGCGAACTCCCGATGGTCGCCCCGTTCCCGTGAATCAGGGTGGCCGAGTGATCGCACAGCTTGCGACCGTCTGAACATTCAGACCGGCAAGTCGCGATTTCGACTGTCCCAGCCTGGTTGAAAAAAGTGTCTGGAACTTTGGAGGCATCAGAAAACCTCACAATAAGCAGATGCCGGAGAGTTCCAGACACCCTTTTCAACGCGAGGTCCTGCTGCCGGTAGTGAATCTGGGACTGCAAGACTAGGGATCGAAGTCCGTTATTCGGCCATCGTGAAGAGCCGAAGCGATCAACAGCCCGTTCAGACCAGCCTGTCGAGCGGACTGCACACAGGCATCGGAAAAAACTCCGCCACCCGAAATGATGTGCATGTCCGGATACAGTTGATGAATCTGTTCACACACAGCAAGTGTTGGAATCCCCCGGCCCGTCCCCACAGCCGTCAGGTCCAGTACGATGACCGATCGGATTCCTGAGTCACGAATCTGAGTGATTACCGACTCCGGAATGAACTCAGTGGTTTCTCCGTCCGGGATCATCAATCGTCCGTGCCTCAGATCGATGCTGTAAATCAGGTTCGAAGCGGGAACATGTTTCACCAGCTCCGACAAAGTGTGCGACAGCCCCAGGGATTCGGACGACAGCACAACCGCCGCCGCACCAAGTTCCAGCAGGCCTGTCAGGGCGGATTCGGAAGTGACTCCAGCATCCACGATCAGAGGCAACCCGATGCGTGCCATTTCGGCGAGGATGCAGCGATTCAGGCGGCGGCCTTCGATGGCATCCAGATCGGCCACATAACATCGCTGCGGAGACACGTGGTCCTGAAGGGCTTTGAGTACCTGAGCCGGTTCCACACTGTCTGTCAGATCGGAACGAAGGGGACGGTACTGGCTTCGCTGCCCGGCAATGGCCTGCACGACAATCCCGTTTCGAATATCAATCACGGGTACAAGATCCACTGACGGACTTCACTTTCCCGCTGAATCCGCTCATCGCTTCCACGACCAGAACGAACGTTTTTTTGCCTGAGGAGGCGTCACGATGTCAAACTGAGGAACGACCGAACTGCCACCCCCGTCGAACTCCGGATCATACGGAAACTTATCCGTTGATTCGGCATCGCCTGGCTGTTCATAAGCAATCTGCCGATTCCCAGATTCGCCTGAGTTCCAGGTCGCCGGGTCCACAGGAACATCCTGACCATCAAGCATGGTCCGCTCCGGCTGACGCAGGACGGTCATTTCGTCCGCGGGATTCCGAGAAGGTGCCGGCTCAGCGATCATCCCTCGAGCCCGAACCAGTTCACCCAGATCCACGACCTCCAGATTGCGGCCTTCCGGAGGTTGCCAGAGAGACGGTTCAATTGTGCAATCGGCCTGAATGCTGCGGAAGGTGAGTGCCAGTTGTGTCTGATGCTGCGGGAACTCAATGCGTACATGATGCGGCAGACGATAGCCCCCGCATCGGCGGTAGTCAGACAGATGGGCCCGCAGCAGATGTTCGCGATTACTGTTGTAAAGGGCGTGCTCTCGAACCAGGCCGGATAACGGATCCACTTTGATCACTCGCCTCAGCGATGAGCCATCCGGCGCGTCCTCTACTGAGACCAGCCACAGCTCCTTCGAACCCAGCGGCGAATTCTGAAGCTCATATCGTTCGGGATTCAGTGGCTGAATTCCAAGGACCGCCATCAGCCATTCAGGCTCCAGCCGAGGCAGATCACCGGGAAGTTGGGTCAGCAGATGGGAATCTTCGTGCTTCCATTTCAGGACCACGGATTCTCCAGGCTTCACGTAGGCCCAGCAGATGTCGTCATTGGCTCCGAAATCCGCGCTGGAAGCGAAATTGTCGGACACGAGGCGAAAGCGGCTGGGGGATTCACAGGCAAATCGGCCTGTGAGTCGAGGCAGTGGAAGTCCAGGCTTGCTGACATGCACGACTGTGTCCATGCATCGCCAGCTCTTCAGGCCCGCATTGACCTGATTCAAATGGTCCACCAGTTCATCTCGGCCAATGCTGTCCGGCAGTACGGGCTGCACCAGGCGAGCTTCCTGCTGGCGCGATTCCAGATGCTGACAACCCGAAGTTATCACCATCAGCGTCAGCATCAGGAAAAGCAACCGCATGGAAAATCAGTTCATGTGAAATCGGCAAACGAAGTATTCCGACACCAGTTCGATTCTTACTCAATTTCATGCGCCACGGTTCGCGCGTCGTTCAGTAGCGAACAACGTGAGCGGACGATTTTCAACAAGCCGTCAGGCTCCTTTGGGTCAAGGGATTTCATCCCTTGTCAGGCAGCGACAGACCGACCTGAATCAAACAGTTGCTGCTGCAGCCGTTCGATCTGATCCTCCGACAGATCTTCTTCCGGGACATCAAATGGGCCCTCACCACCGCTTCCAGTCAGCCGCATGGTTGGCCTGTCATCGACTTCGATGACTTCTTCAAGGATCAATCGACGTTTCCGCAGCAGCAGCAACGCCAGGACGTATCGATACTGCCGCTGCACCATATTGGGTGATTCCGCCAGCTGCAGGAAATATTCAAACAGGGAATCCGTGTCGAGCTTCTGCCGGTGCTGCTCGACAGCTTCAGGAATCTGATATCGCCAGTGTCCAATGGCACCAGCCGGTGGCCCGGACCAGGCATCCACACTGTAATCCTGACGGACCAGTTGTCCGTCCTTTTCCATCAGCACAGACCAACAGATATCGCCGGACCGAAACGGCTGCCCGGACTTCGCGCACGACTTTGCGACCGGGCGAATATTGAAATCCATTTCTTCACGCCTCGAACAACTCCGATCGCAACCAGATCCAACAACGATTGCGATGGAGAAACATTTTCCGTCATGGTATTCGCTGGCTGGCAATTCGGCCAAGAGGAACTCTGGCACCTGATTTCGGCAACTCGGCACTCCGGATTCAGGATTTGTGCCGACGTGATCGCTTCCACATCAAAACCACCAGCCAGAACGCAAACAGCGACTCGACCTCGGAGATTTCGTCAGTGCAGTCGATGAAGGAGACACGGCTGAATGCATGCTTTGGATAAATCAGGCCGACACTCAACCCAGCTTGCCGAAGTTCAAACGAGCGTCGAAACATCGATACCGCCTGCAACTCCACTTGCATGGACCCGGTGGTTAGCACGAACGAACGGGAAAACGCGCTGAGTTTCCGTGCGTTGACCAGAACGCTGTGGTTGTGCTCAAGACTCCAGACGCCGCTGAACACTCCGTGTTTCACGATCTCGAAAGGCTCACCCTTCCATATCAGCGTTCCCTGTTCCGAACACCAGCGATGAGTGATGGAACCCAATTCCCCGTTCGGTCCGGAGACCGTGAAATTCCAGGACCACAGGGATTGAGGGTTACAGGTCAGCATTGTCCGGAACCACAAGGCAAGCGAATCAGGGTGCGGGGCAAACCGGCAGGAAACCAGATCTGGAAACGCTATAGTCCGGGCAACGGATCAGGAAAGTCACCGCCGCTTTCTGCATTTTTGCATTTATTCAGGGGTTCACCATGACAGTTCCGCATTCACCCATCCGGGCCGGTTTCTCACGTCGACAATCACTGGCCGCGATGGCCGGGATTGGACTCAGTAGTGCCTTACCAGCAGCGTCAATGGCAGCACCCCAGAGCAGTCCGTCCGCTCCGTCAGCGCCTGATCCGCTGTATCGCCCGCGGTTTGCCGTGTCTACGTATTCGTTATGGCAATTCAATCGCAATGAGCTCAGAGACATCGAAACGTGCATCAATCTCGCGGCAGACTGGGGGTTTGACGGAGTGGAACTGCTGCATCGCCAGATGACAGACGAATCCAATTCGACTCTGCAGCGAATCAAACAACGAGCGTTTGTGAACGGTCTGGACCTGTGCGGATTCTCAACTCACCAGGGCTGGGTGTCGCCAGATCCGGAAGTCCGTCAGAAGAACACCGAACACACAATTCATTGCATTGAACTGTCGTATGCTCTTGGGATTCCCACGATGCGAGTCAACACAGGACGATGGGGAACGAGCGGAAGCTTCGACGAGTTGATGGCAAATCGTGGCATTGAACCGGTTCTGGAAGGTCACACAGAAGACGAAGGCTTTGACTGGGTCATCCAGGGTCTGACCGATTGTCTTCCCGCTGCCGAGCGTTGCGGAGTGACGTTGGGGCTGGAAAATCACTGGGGTCTGGGCCGAACTCCGGAAGGCGTGATGAGAATCGTCAAAGCCATCAATTCTCCCTGGCTGAAAACCACTCTGGACACCGGCAATTTTCTGGAAGATCCCTACGATCGACTCGAGATCATGGCTCCGGACGCCGTGCTGGTTCAGGCCAAAACCTACTATGGTGGCGGTCTGTGGTATGCGCTGGACCTGGACTATCCTCGCATTGCCACGATGCTGGCAAAGCACAAATTCCGTGGCTATGTCTCACTGGAATTCGAAGGCAAGGAAGATCCTCGAACGGCCATTCCAAAGAGTCTCGCGATGCTGAAGTCTGCGTTTCAGGGAGCCTCCACGAAAAACGGCTGATGCGATCAACTGGCAGCGATTTCTGTTGCTGACATTGCTGTTAGCTGCAGCCAGATGTGTGATTCATTCTGCCTTCGGCAGAAACTGCCGAATCGGAAGTTCGAGCACTCAACCAGGTTTCGGGTTCGCCCAAAAAAGCGTTTGACCTGCCGCTGGTATCGCGCCAATTCTTGCCACGACAGGAATTCCGGCCGGTGCTCCGGACTGCGTTTCTGACGAGTCGCCGCAAGTGGCCCTCTGAGGGGATTTGTTGGTATTTGCCCTCAGAAAACAGGTCTGGAGTCGATTTTCGGAAACCGATATAAGGCCGGTCTGCAGTCCGTGCTCGGTTTCGAGTGCCAGGTTGACGCATTGCAGGACGCAATGGTTCGCCGCGGCAGATTGTCTGTCCACAGATGATTTGCCAATTGAGTATCTGCCAATTGAATATCTGATTGTGAGTCCC
>Ga0209573_1005989_pt1 | contig 10498 bp, 6 predicted proteins | sample TNRBio252014_DNA_FD_185870 | JGI IMG/M metagenome (GOLD analysis project Ga0209573, IMG submission 185870) | Wastewater treatment Type I Accumulibacter community from EBPR Bioreactor in Madison, WI, USA - TNR Reactor_6/25/2014_ DNA (SPAdes)... | ecosystem: Engineered > Bioreactor > EBPR >...
AGCGAAGATCAGAACGATGGCTGGATAGGTTAGCGCCTTCTTGACCTTGGCTTTCAACGCCTCGGACTTTTCCAGATAAGTCGCAATCTTGTCCAGCAACACCTCAAGAACGCCCGCTTCCTCACCAGCATGCACCAGGCTGCAATAGAGATCATTAAAATACAGATGGTGCTTGGCGAAGGCTTTCGACAAGGCGGTGCCGCTTTCCACCTCGGCCTTGATACTTAAGATCAGTTCCTTAACCTTGGGTTTGCGGTTACTGTGGCCGACCATGTCCAGCGCCTGCACGACGGCAATACCGGACGACAGCATGGTGCACAACTGGCGGGTAAACAGCATGATATCCTTCGGCACAATACTATCGCCGAAGGTAAACAGCGGCTTGGCCTTTTTCCTGACGCTCAGGGGTACAATGCCCTGCCGACGCAATTCAGCCTTGATCAGGTTCGGGTTGTGGCCCCGCAGTTCGCCCTTGACCCGGACTCCCCGTTTATCAGTGCCTTCCCATTTAAAAGTCGGCTCTTCTTCCTTCTTCCTGGCTTTAGCCAGCTTCGGTTGTTTAGCCACGGCGGTTATTCCGTTGTTACCCGGTTGATTTCTTCGAGACTGGTCACGCCCATGCGGACCTTGTTCAGGCCCGACTGGCGCAGATCGTTGATACCCTCACGGCGCGCCTGGTCGGCGATCTGGATCGAGTTGCCGCCTTCCATGATGATCCGGCCCATTTCGTCGGACAGCGGCATGACTTCATAGATGCCGATCCGGCCCTTGTAACCCCGACTGCACTGATCGCAACCCACGGCCTTGTAGACCGTCAATTCCTTGAGTTCATCCTTGCGGAAACCCTGATTGATCAATTCCTCCACCGGGATATGCGCCTGTTCCTTGCATTGTGGGCACAGGCGCCGTCCAAGGCGTTGTGCGATAATCAAGGTGACACTGGATGCAATGTTGTAGGGCGCGACCCCCATATTCATCAGCCGGTTGAGGGCCTGGGGCGCGCTGTTGGTATGCAGGGTGGATAGCACCATGTGGCCGGTCTGGGCCGCCTTGATGGCGATTTCGGCGGTTTCCAGATCGCGGATTTCGCCGACCATGATGATATCCGGGTCCTGGCGCAGGAAGGCGCGCAGGGCGTTGGCGAAGGTCATGCCCACCTTGGGGTTGACATTGACCTGGTTGATGCCCGGCAGGTTGATTTCCACTGGATCCTCGGCAGTCGAAATATTGACTTCCGGGGTATTGAGAATATTGAGCGCGGTGTACAGCGACACGGTCTTGCCGCTGCCGGTAGGACCCGTCACCAGCACCATGCCCTGCGACTTGTGGATGGCCTTCAGGAACAACTCCTTCTGATGCGGCTCGTAACCCAACGCATCGATGCCCATTTGTGCGCTGGTAGAGTCGAGCAAGCGTAGCACTACCTTTTCGCCCCACAGCGTTGGCATGGTGTTGACGCGGAAGTCGATGGCGCGCTGCTTGGTCAGATAGAGTTTGAGGCGCCCGTCCTGCGGCACCCGGCGTTCGGCGATATCGAGCTGCGCCATGATCTTGAGACGGGCTGCCAGTCGGGGAGCCATGGTTACCGGCGGCTTGTAGATTTCGTCCAGCATACCATCCTGACGAAAGCGTACCCGGTAGATCTTTTCGTAGGGTTCAAAATGGATGTCGGAAGCGCCCCGGTTGATCGCCTGCAGGATGACCTGATTGATGAACCGGACCACCGGCGCATCGTCGGCGTCAGACTGGGTCAGGGTGGTTTCGGCCCTGCTCGCATCGTTCTCGGCGCTGAAATCGAGATCGCCGATGTCCTGATCGACCATGACGGACGACTGGGTGTCAATCGCGCCTTCAATAGCCTTGACCCACTGGGTCTCGCTGATGATGACCGGTTCAATATCGAGCCGGGTCTGGAACTTGATGTCTTCCAGCACCCGCTGATTGGTGGGATCGCTGATGCCGATAAACAACCGCCGCCCCCGCTTGTACAGCGGCAGGGCATGATGCCGACGGAGCAGTTTCTCATCGACCAGTTGCACGGTGGCCTTGTCGATGTCCAGGGCGTCGATGTCGAACAGCGGCAAATTGAAACTGCGTGAGGCCAGCCGGGCGATATCCTTGTCGCGGGCCAGCTTGTTATCCACCAAATAGGCGACGAAGGGCAGATTTTCCCGGCGCGATTGATCGATCGCCTTGATCGCAGCAGCTTCGTCAAGCAGGTGATTCAACACCATCTGTCTGGCCAACCCGCTCAGTTGACCGCCCGGCTGGGTAAGAACGTTATTGGGATTGGTCGCCATGGCTTATTCGCGCGGTAAGTTCCTGGATGCCCGGAGTTGTCGTCCGTTTGACGTTTCAACTTTAGACCATGCCGGAGGGGTTGGAAAGAGGGATCGATGGACTGCCAGCATCGCCTATTTAAACGTCTTTGTCACACAGGGTCATAGGTGACAGTTCAGGGTGAATTCGGCGTGGCAGCCGTTATCGACCCAGACGCCGCGACGGTCACAGTCCCAGGTGTCGTTGTAGCGGGAAGTACTGTTGCTCAATTGGCAGTACAATCTAACGCCATCGCCGGTGTTGGCCCGGCAATGCCGATCCGGTGCGAGTCCGGCCACAGCCATCGCCAGAGCAATCGCTGCCAGCGGTCGCCAACCGGGCGTGATGGCCAAGGTCATGTGATGCATTTGCAGGGTACTGTCAAAGGGGCAGGGACCGTCCAAGTTGGATGTGCAGGTTCATTATAGCGCTGTAACACCGATCTCAAGCGCCTGTGGGTTTGTCGTGTCAATTAACTCGTCATCACTGGTTCAAAAAAGGGGTTAGAGCCATGCCAAAAATAGTGTCCGTCAGTGTACTGGGATTTCCGGAAAAGGATCGACGCATGATTCGCAATATTCTGTCAGTGGCCGGAAATCAGGATGCCGTTTACCGATGGACGACCGAGAACAGTGAGGTCGCTGATATCTTCGTCGTCAATGCCGATGATCCGGGGGCGATGCTGTTCTGGAATGAGTATCGGCAGAATCAGCCGGAGGCGACCCATATCCTGGCTTCGACATCCCCTCTGCTCGAATCCGATTATGTATGCATCAGGCGGCCGCTGATCGCCAGCCAGTTGCACGGGGCGCTGACCCTGGGCCGGGCACCGACAGCTCCCCAGCAGCATAAAATGGATATTCTGCGCAAGTGCTTTCTATTTCGCAATTTTTCTACAGCACATCTGGAGAAAATCATTGCGATGGCGCGCACAATAACGCTTCCAGGCAAATATGTTGTTTTTGAGAAAGCCTCCGCGGGTGACGAAATGCTGGTAGTGACCAGTGGCCGGCTCCAGGTGAGCGTGGCTGATGGAGATGGCCGGGAAGTTGTTCTAGGTATGGTGGGGGTAGGAGAGATCGTTGGCGAGATCGCCATGCTCGATGGGCGAGGCCGCTCGGCGACCGCCGTGACTCTGGAGCCTTGTGAGTTGCTGATTATTCAGCGCAAGGATTTCATGCCGTTCCTGGAGCAGAATCCCAAGGCGGCGATTGATCTGATCATGGTGCTGGCGCTGCGGCTGCGGCTCAATACGGAACAACTGGTCGGCCTGCTTGATGGAGCCTGAGCTATTGCGGTCATAGCGGGAACGGTTTAGCGTTCTTTACCGTTCTGGCTATTAGACAACATTCACTGTTTTCACGGGGGCTTCTCATGGAATTGGCTTGTCTGGACCTGGAAGGGGTCCTGGTTCCGGAAATCTGGATCAACGTCGCCGAGCGCACCGGCATTGAGGCGTTGCGACTGACCACCCGCGATATTCCCGATTACGATGAATTAATGCGTGGGCGATTGGCGCTGCTGGATCAGCACGGGCTGAAGCTGTCGGACATTCAGCGAGTAATCGCCGGGATGGGACCCATGGAGGGGGCGCGGGAATTTCTGGACTGGCTGCGCGAGCGCTTTCAGGTGGTGATTCTCTCCGACACTTACTATGAATTCGCCATGCCGTTGATGCGCCAGCTCGGCTGGCCAGCACTGTTCTGCCATCGGCTGGAGGTGGCGGATGACCGGGTGGTGGGCTATGTGTTGCGCCAGCCGGATTCCAAGCGGCAGGCGGTGCGGGCGTTCCACGGCCTCAATTTCCGGGTGATCGCGGCGGGCGATTCCTATAATGATACGGCGATGCTGGCGGAAGCCGACGCCGGGATTCTGTTCCGCCCGCCGCAGAACGTGATCGATGAATTTCCGCAATTTCCAGTAACGCGAACTTTCGACGAAATGCGCGAAGCGTTTCGCCAGGCCAGCGCCCGTTCCTTGTAGTGGGTGAGGTAGAACATGCGCAGTCCTCGTGGTCGGTGGCATCCCGTTTGGCTGATCCGGGTTTATTTCGGGTTGATCTTCAGTCTGGTTCCATTCTGCCCGGCTCTGGCTGAAGGCGCCGGCGAAGTCATCAGCGTGCGGGGCGCGGTGGATGTGTTGCGCGATGGGCGCTGGCAACCGGTGAGCGTGGGAACTGCTCTGGCGGCAGGAGAAACCGTGCGCACGGGAGCAGGCAGCCGGGCGGCGATCCTGTTGTCCAGCGGGACGCAAATCAAGCTTAACGCTCAAAGCCAACTGGAACTCAAACGCCCGGCTCCGCCGCCCGAAGGCTTTATCCCCACTGCCTCCCAGACGTTGCAAAACATCCTGCGCCTGCTGAGCGGCCAGATCTGGGTGCGCAACAGCGGCGAACCGCTGGAAATCCAGACCGTGCCGGCCACCGCCACCATTCGCGGCACAGAATTCACGCTGGCGCTGGGTCCGCAGGATTCGGCGCGGCTGGCGGTGCTGAACGGCCTGGTGGAATTTGGCAACCCCCAGGGCAACGTCCTGGTCGCGGCGAATGAACAAGCGGATGTTCGCCTTGGCGAAGCCCCGCGCAAGACGGTGTTGCTCAATCCGCGCGACGCCGTGCAATGGTCGCTTTACTATCCCGATGCGGTCGGCGATTCGGGGGGACGCGCCGACCCGCAATCCTCCCGCGACTGGACGCAGACCGCCCAACAGCATCTCTTGGCCGGTCAGGTCGATGCGGCGCGGCAGGCGATTGACCGAGCGCTGGCGCTGGACCCTCGCAACGCCAACGCCTACAGCCTGCGCTCCAATCTCGAACTGGCGCAGAATCGGCGAGCGGAGGCGCGGGCCGATGCGGAACGTGCCATCACCGCCAATCCTTCCGCTCCGGCGGCCTGGATCAGTCTGAGCTGGGCGCAACAGGCCGAATTCGATCTGGACGGAGCGTTGGCCTCGGCCCGGCAAGCGGTCGCCCTCGATCCAGAGAATCCGCAAGCCCTGATTCAGGAAAGCAGCCTGCTGTTGGGCATGGGCCGCTTGCCGGAAGCGGTGAAAGTGGCGAAACGGGCGCAACAGGTTGCACCGGACGACGCCATGGTCAACACGGTCTGGGGCTTCCTGCAACTGGCCCAGAATCGGGTGAATCCTGCCCGCGAGGCGTTCGAGAAGGCGATTGCGCAGGACTCCACGTTAGGATTACCGCACCTCGGTCTGGGTTTGGTGCTGTTCCGGCGGAACCAGACCGACGCCGCGATGGCAGAAATGCGCAAGGCGACGCTGCTAGAGCCGCAGGTTTCGCTCTACAACAGCTATCTCGGCAAGGCGTTTTACGAGGTAAAACAGGATCAACGGGCGCAGAAATATCTGGACATAGCGAAACAACTCGATCCCCGCGACCCGACGCCCTGGCTTTATGACGCCATTCGCTTGCAAAGCATCAACCGCCCGGTGGAAGCGGTGGAGAGTCTGCAAAAATCCATCGAACTCAACGATCAACGGGGCGTGTACCGCTCCCGGTTGCTGCTGGATGAAGACCAGGCGACGCGGGCGGCGACCCTGGGACGGATTTACAATGAGGTGGGCTTTACCCAACTCGGTTTGCGCCAAGGCTGGCAGTCGGTCAGCCGCGATCCGACCAATTATTCTGCGCATCGTCTGCTGGCGGATTCCTATGCGGCGTTGCCGGGGTTTGAATCGGCGCGGGTCAGTCAATTATTGCAGGCGCAACTCTTGCAACCGATCAACCTGAATCCGGTGCAATCGCAGCGGGTGGAAACCCGGTTGTTCATGCCCAACGCCGGCCCGTTGACACCCTCTTTGCACGAGTTTAATTCGCTGTTAGTCCGCGAACGGCCTACGCTGAATTTCTCCGCGCTGGGCGGCGCTCAGGACGCCTGGGGCAATGAACTGATCGTCTCCGGTCTGACCGACCGTTTCTCCTATAGTCTGGGCCAATTTCACTATCAGAGTAACGGCTACCGGGAAAACAATGATCTGGAAAATAATATCTATAACTTATTCGTGCAGGCCGCGATCACTCCACGCTTTAATCTCCAGGCGGAATATCGTAACCGGGAAACCCTCAGTGGCGATTTGGCCTCACGCTTTGATGGATCATTCCGCGCCTTTCAGCGCAGAGAATTCGATCAAGAAACCACTCGGATTGGCGCACGCTATTCTTTCTCCCCACAAACCGATGTGATCGCCTCAGTGATTTATAAGGATGGAAATGACGTTCTTACTTATTCCAATATCAATGAAACTCTTGGATTAAGACAGAAGGGAACTCAAGCTGAAGCGCAAATGATTTACAGAACTGATTCATTCAATATCATTACCGGGTTGGGCGCTTACGCATTTGACCCTGATTATAGTAGCGACTTCGATAATCAAGTCAACACGAAGGACACTCAACAGAATGTCTACAGCTACGCCAATTTTAAAATCCATGAACATTTGATTTGGACGATTGGCTTGGCCTATGAAGATGATGAAAATATATCGGCTCATCTGAATGAATTCAATCCAAAGTTGGGCGTTCAGTGGACCATCAACCCGCATCTTTCACTGCGCGCCGCTGCGTTCAAAGCAATACAACGCCTCTATGCGGTTGAGCAAACCATAGAACCTACCCAAGTCGCTGGGTTCAATCAACTCAGTGATTATAGCAATATGACGGTATTAAAAAATTATGGCGTCGGCCTTGATCTCCGCTTCAACGACCGGCTGTTTGGCGGATTCACTGCGTTAAGACAGGACAATGAGGTTCCTTTTGGAATACTGGACGTTCCAGATTTCTACGTGGTCTGGAATTATCAGCGAGATTTCTACAATGCTTATCTGTATTGGTTGCCCAGTCGCTCCTGGGCGGTCGCCGCTTCATGGAATTATGAAGATTTTGCAGCGGGAGAGGACAGTTTGCTTCCTCAGTTGTTTAATGCAGTCCCTGATCGACTCCAGACCATTTCATGGCCTTTGCATATCCAGTATTTTGATCCCTCCGGCTTTTTTGCCGGATTGGGCGTTACTTACGTCAATCAGAAGATTCGTTACCTTGACCCGCAATCACTGGCGGTTTCCCCAACACAAAGCGAGCATTTTACCGTGGTCAGCGCCGGTCTGGGTTATCGTTTTCCTAAACGATGGGGCCTGGTCTCTCTTGAAGCCACGAACCTGCTGGACCAGCAATTTCATTTCCAGGACGACAGTTTTATCGTCAGAGAACCCAATCCGCTGTATATCCCCGAACGCATCTGGTTCGGTCGGTTGTTGGTTAATTTTTAATACCTGAAAGGAGCAATGCTCATGGCCTTAACCGGCGTTGAAGTTCCCTTGTCCACCCTGTCCAATATCCAGCCCAACACGATTCTGGCGGTGATCACCGATGCGCAGGGAACCCTCCAAGTCGTGCAGATTGATTGCGCATCCATTGCCGAGGATCAAGCCTTTTTGCGCGTGACGACCCATGCTGACGGTCAACAACCGGGCGGCTGTTGGGTCATGGTGCATGGCGTCCCGACATGGAAAGACCCCTGCCCTTACTGAGACCTCGCCTTGCCGAAGTTAAAAATCCCCATCCTGCCGGCGGCGCTGGTCGCCGTTGCGGCTTTTGGGATCACGCTGATTCTCACTAACCTGTCCTTTTTCACCTTCATCGAACTGAAGGGACTTGACCTATTATTCACCCTGCGCGGCCCCTTGCCCCCGCCCGAGGACATCGTGATTGTCGCTATTGACGAACCGTCCATGGCGGAGATAGGGCAGCAATGGCCCTGGCCCCGCAGTCGCCATGCCCAATTGATCCAGAAACTCAATCAAGCCGGCGCTCGCGTCATCGGTTTCGACATTCTCTTTGCCGAACCCTCGACGCCCGATGAAGATTACACCTTCGCCCGCGCCCTGCAGGACGCCAAAAACGTGGTGTTGGTCAGCGCGTTGTCCACCATCGATGATCCCCTGTTTCGCTACGCTACCCGGGTTGATCCCGCGCCGGTGTTTCGGGAAGTCGCCATCATCGGCAATCCATTAGTCAGCATCGACGCGGATGGCGTGGTGCGGCGAACGCGATTGATGACGTTGGACATGCCCTCTTTTGCCTTGCAGGCATTCCGGCGCTTTATCGGAAATCCGGCGGCGGCGATGGGTGCGCCTGAAAAAAAGCGCTTTAGCCCGCAGCGGTTATTACAGGATCTGCTGATCAACTATTGGGGGCCGGCGCGGACGATCAAAACGGTTTCCTACTATCAGGCTCTCAACTATGAGGGGATGCTGCCGCCTGGCGTGTTTAGCGACAAGATCGTGTTGGTGGGCTGGTCGCTGGAAGGGACTCCCGAACCACAACGTCTGACGGGCGACCTCTTCCTGACTCCGTTTTCCTGGGCGGCTGGGGATGCTTTATCCGGCGTTGAAATTCAGGCCACGATCCTCAGCAATATTCTGGCAGGGCGGTTCATCGACGAACTCGCTCCCGGTCAGCGCTGGCTTCTGCTGCTGGCGCTGGCGCTGCTGTTCAGCGCCTTCTTCGCCTGGCTCAATCCGGTCGCTGCTCCCCTCGCGGCCGTCCTGTGGATCGGCCTGTTACTGGCGCTCGCCGAATGGATCTTCGTCGTGGCGCATCTCTGGCTTCCGATATTCTCCACGATCACCGTCATAGTGCTGACCTATAGCGGCCATTTGCTGGTTCGCACACTTAATGCTGAGCGCGAGCGTCGTCTTTTGCTGGAGAAAGTGAATTGTGAACTGGAAAGTCAAGTCGTCGAGCGTACTCACGAACTGGTCAACGCCCATCAGGCACTGAGCGAGCGACATGTTTTGCTGGAAATGGCCTATCGGGACCTGACGACCGCTCAACAACACCTCGTGCATTCGGAAAAAATGGCCTCGCTGGGGATGCTGGTAGCCGGCATCGCCCACGAGCTGAATAACCCGATCAGCTACGTTCACAGTAATCTGGAATTTATCCAAGACTATATCGAACGCCTCGCCGGAATCATTTCGACGCCTGCCGCTCATCCTGACCCGTTTGGCGATACGCCGAGCAAAAGGACCACTCACCTTGAAACGACTCTGAAGACCTTGCGGGAGTTGATCGCCAGTTGCCAGGAAGGCTCCGAACGGGTGAAAAAAATCGTGCTGGATTTGCGGACCTTTTCCCGGATCGATGATCTCGGTCTGGGGCTGGCGGACCTTCATGAAGGTATTGAATCCACGCTGAATTTATTGAGCCATCAGTACGGGGACCGGATCACCCTTCACCGTGATTATGGCGCTCTATCCCTGATTGAGTGCTATCCGAGCCAGATCAATCAGGTGCTTATGAATCTATTGCAAAACGCTGCGCAAGCCATTTCCGGTCAAGGCGACGTGTGGATTCATACGGAAGCGCTGGGCGAATGGGTGAAGATCGTAATTCGTGACAATGGCGCAGGCATCGCCCAGGAGCATCTCCACCGTATTTTTGATCCCTTTTTTACCACCAAGGATGTCGGCATGGGCACGGGACTTGGTCTGAGCATCAGCTACGGCATCATTGAGAAACACGGCGGGAAGATCCAGGTCAAGAGCAAAGTCCATCAGGGCACAGAATTCATCATTGAATTACCCGTATGTTCAGTAGGAGCAACGTGTGAAACGCCATAGTCTGCTCATCGTTGATGATGAGAAAGAAATTCTGCGGAGCCTGACGCTCACTTTTACAGAAGATTATGAGATATTCACTGCATCCAGCGGTGCTGAAGCCCTGGAAATTTTGCAACAACAGGACATCGCACTGATTATTACGGATCAGCGAATGCCGAAAATGACTGGTGTAGAGTTGCTCGAAAAGGTCATCCAGATCAACCCACAGATCATTCGTATTATCCTGACCGGCTATACCGATACCGCTGCGCTGGTCCAGGCCATCAACCAAGGACATATCTACCAGTATGTGACCAAGCCCTGGGAACGCCAGGAACTCCAGTTGATTGTCCGGCGTGCGCTGGAAACTTATGAACTGGAGATTGAAAATCAGCGACTTCTCAAGGAATTGCAAGCTGCCAATGAACGGCTCAAGATAGAAAACGCTTTCCTGAAAACCGAAATCAACAAGGATTTGCAGTGTGCTGAAATTGTGGGACGCAGCCCGGCGATGCAACAGGCTTTTAATTTAGTGAGCCGGGTCATCGGTAATTCAGCGACTGTG
>Ga0209573_1005990_pt1 | contig 10492 bp, 2 predicted proteins | sample TNRBio252014_DNA_FD_185870 | JGI IMG/M metagenome (GOLD analysis project Ga0209573, IMG submission 185870) | Wastewater treatment Type I Accumulibacter community from EBPR Bioreactor in Madison, WI, USA - TNR Reactor_6/25/2014_ DNA (SPAdes)... | ecosystem: Engineered > Bioreactor > EBPR >...
TTCGAGCGCTTTCTGTTCCGTTTCGAGTTGCTGGCGGGTCATGCGGTTGGGATAAATTGATGAGGATGGGCAAAAATAGAAAAACCGAATGAAACAGGCGCGAGAATAACGCCGAATGACTTGAAGCGTTCCAAAACATGGATACGTATGGTGTGTAACGGCGGCTTTTATTATTTTTGTGGAAAACATAAGGGTTTCATGGCCAAAAAACTTCCGATCGGGTTACAGGATTTTCGAAAGATTATCGAAAACGACTTCAATTACATTGATAAGACGGAATATATTTATGAGCTTACCTCCAACTCGGGGGCCTATTTCCTCTCACGCCCACGCCGATTCGGAAAATCCATCACCATAGCCGTTTTGCAGGAATTGTACAGCGGTAGCCAGGAATTGTTTAAAGGGCTATGGATTGAAGATAAATGGGACTGGAAACGCAGGCATCCCGTACTCCGGATTTCTTTTACCGGTATCGGGTTTCAAAGCCTGGGGCTGAAGGAAGCCATTGCTCAAGAGTTAACCACACTTTCGGAAAAATTAGGTGTTGAGCTTTCCAAAAACGGCATTGGCCCTATGTTCCGGGAGTTGATTGACGCGCTTTCCGTAAATGGGAAAGTAGTCATACTCGTTGATGAATACGACGCGCCCATCATCCACTATCTGGGAAAAGATATCGAACAGGCTTACGCCAATCGGGAGATTCTTAAAGAGTTTTATACAGTGCTAAAAGAAGCGGATTCACTGCTGGAATTCGTTTTCCTCACCGGGGTAAGCAAGTTCTCTAAAGTGGGCATCTTTTCGGGATTAAACAACTTGCAGGACATCACCATGCACCCGCAATATGCCACAATGCTGGGCTACACACAACAAGAATTAGAAAGCAATTTTGAGGAAGAGCTTAACGCCACGGCTGCCCACATGAAAATCAGTCTTGCAGAATTGTTAGACAAAATGCGGCACTGGTATAATGGTTACCGGTTTGAGGAAAACGCTGAAACGGTCTACAATCCCGTCTCGGTCAATACGTTCTTTTCTTTTCAAAAATTTCAAAATTTCTGGTTTGCAACCGGTACGCCTACTTTTCTGATCAACCTGCTTAAAGAGGAAGGCGTATACGACCTCGACTTTGAACACCTCAATCCCAGCGGTTTTGACAGCTTCGATCTTGATAACCTTAAGCCGGCGGCTATTCTTTATCAAACCGGCTACCTGACGATTAAATCAAAAGATGAAGAAGGGTTCCTGAATTTGGACTATCCCAACAAAGAAGTCCGGGATTCTATGCTCGAAAACCTCATCGAAGGCTTTGCGGGTGTAGATGTGGAATTTTCCGCAGCACTCATCCTGAAAATGCGAAAAGCATTTTTTGAAAATGACATGGAACGGGTCATCGCTATTCTCCAATCGGTATTCAAAGGGTTGCCGTATTTTTTGCATGAAAAATTTCCGGAGCGCTTCTTTCACGCAGCTATCCACCTGCTTTTTACTTACCTCGGGCTGCGTGTGCAAAGCGAAGTATGTACCAGCGACGGCCGTGTAGACAGCTTAGTGGAAACGGATACCCACGTTTATATCTTTGAATTCAAGCTCGACGAGAGCGCGGAAGCTGCCCTGGCGCAAATCCGCCGCAAAAAATACCACCAGGCGTATTGGCTTAAAGGCAAGCCGGTGGTGGGCGTTGGTGTCAATTTTTCGAGTCAAACGAAAAATATTGAGGATTGGAAAGTAGAGGAGATGGACGTGATGTAAACCTATAAGGTTTCCAAAAAACCTTATAGGTTTTGCATCCCTACCGCCTCTCGTACTGCAACTTGCTGCTCCAGTACCGAACGGTACAAGGCCAATTGATTCCGCGCACGCTCAAGGTTATGCAGTGGATGTCTGATTTTGTAATACACATCGCCGGCAAGGTAATCGCCCAAAAAACGCATGGCCTGTTCAAGGATGATCCAGCGGGGCGCAAGGTACAGGGCTTCTCGTTCTGCGGTAGTCAGGATATGCTGAAGCGGCGGCAAAAATCCCCGGCAGATGGCGGCAAAAACCGGCATCCGAAAAGTGACTTTGGCCGGATCTGCTTCGTCTTCGGAACAGGAAGCCGCCATCGTTCGGGCAATATCGCCCAGATCGGATAACAAATAACCGGGCATGATGGTATCCCAGTCAATAACTGCTACCGCTTTTTCAGCCTGTTCATCCAAAAGGACATTGCCAATTTTGGCGTCGTTGTGCACGGCGCGCAGCGGAAGCCCAAGGTTAGCAATGGTGTGAAAAATCGAACTTTCTTTTAATACAAAATCTACCTCCGACTGCACCCCGGCCAGTCGGTTAGCGGTATCCCGGGCTACTCCCTCCTGAAACACAGCCAATCGCGCTACGCTGTTGTGAAAACCCGGGATGGTTTCGTGAAGAGCGGCCGGATTGAGGTCAGACAGCGCTTCTAAGAAAACGCCGAAAGCTTGTGCTGCGATGAAAGCCTGCTCCGGGGAATTCACCGTTTCCAACGTCGTTGTGCGTTCAAAAAAAGGAAAAACCCGCCAGTGATTGCCGGCGTCGTCGCAAAACAGGACATGGCCTTCCGGGGCGGCGCAGGGGTGCAAAATGCCCGATGTATACTTTTTTGCAGCCAAATGCTGCGCTACGTTCGAAATATTGGCCATTACCTGGTCCGGTTGCCGGAAAACCAAGTGATTCAGGCGTTGCAGCAGATACGACTGTGGTTGTCCGTTCTTGGAAATCGTTAATTTCCAGGTATCGTTGATGTTGCCCTGACCAAAGCCGATCAGCTCGAAGACCGTCTTGTCTCCAAAAAAATGGGCAACAGCGTTTTCCGGCTGGAGCGGCGTTTTTTCTGTCATGTGATCGCTAACGTTACTAAAACTTTTAAAAGTTTAGTAAACGTATAAACGTATCTCATGCAACGTACTATTTTCCACCTTAAATTTTATCTACGCTTAACAACGCGCATAAGCAACGATCGGCAGAAAAGACTTAACTTTGCCCCCATTCTGAACCCACTCCATTTGCAACTTTTGACAAGCACTCCCTTACACTTAATTGGATATTTGAATGAGAATTAAGACGTTCCTGAAACGGCAGGACGGGCGCGCGACGAATTCGGGTTTTACAAACAGCGAATATCGGAAATAAACGATCTTTATCGTACTGTACCGCCGAACTCCGGTTCGGCGAATACCTCCCGCCGAACCGGAGTTCGGCGGTACCATGTTGCCAACACTCAAACAAACAGGATATGCACTTGTGTAACACAATTAAAAATTTGGGCTGGAAATTGGCCGTTGTTTTGCTGATGGGTTTGCCGGTAGCGGGATGGGGGCAATATATACTAAGCGGCGCAATGGTCAATGCTTGCGGTGTGGAAGGAGATCAGGAATTTGTAACACTAACAACAACAAGTGACGTTAATCCCAATCTGATAGATATTACATACGGATCAGATCCATCAACATGTGGTGGGGTTATTGTTTTTAATGGACCACTGGGAGCGCCTCCCGGCCTGATAGGGATCATTAATGCACTTGCCGGGTGCCCGGCGGCCTTTGTAGCTGCTCCGAACCCTATTCCTGCGGGAAGTAATGTCATCATTTTCGATGTTGATTTAAATCCTAATGATTATACTGGCTGGAATGTGTTTTGTAGTTCTACGACTTATGTGTTGTTTACTCAATTGCCAAATAATGGAGGCAACTTTAGTAATGCAGAAGGCGAATCTCGTTATTTCTGCCCTTCATACAATGGTATTCCGCTCGGAGTATATGGTTATACGAATCCGACCAATCCTGATTTGGGATCTTCGACGAATGATGGCACTACGGTTACGTGGTCAGGCCCCGGTACAGAAATAGTAGATGAACCTGCTATGGCCAATTGTAGTTTTGGAAGCATAGCTCCTTGTTTTGTTACCTCAATCACGGTGAGTAACCAATCTGCTTGTAACAACAATGGCACTCCGTCAAACCCCAATGACGATTTTTTTACCATTTCAGTTACTGTTGAATACAGTGGCATACCATCGTCAGGCACCTTGGATATATTTTTGAATGCAAATGTGACTCCTGCGGCAAGCATTAGTGTCCTCTCTTTGATTGGTAGTCAGCATACGTTTAACAATATTCAAATTCCCGCTAACGGGGGCACTTTCGATCTTACTGCAACTTTTTCGGCTGATCTTGGCTGTACGCTTACGGAGAGCTTTCCTGCCCCTCCGTCTTGCTCCACTTGTCCATTTATGGTTTCAGGTACTCCAACAACGCCGACCTGCCAGGGGCAATCAAACGGAAGTATCACAATTGTACCCGTTAACGGGACTCCGGCTTACTCATATACTTATTCAGGAACTTCTTCCGGTAGCGGCAATGGCCTTAGCATTTCTACCTTAACTGCCGGGACGTACAACATTACTGTTACCGACAATAACGGGTGCCCCGCAACAACAACAGTTATCGTGCCGGCCGGCCCCCCCGCCCCCACAGCCAACCCCGCCGGCCCGCTTGCGCTCTGCGATAACGGCTCCGGCCAGGCCACCTTCAACCTGACTACGCTGAACAATACCGTCAATGGCGGCGCCGGAACAGTGACCTGGTATACTAATATGGCGGCAACCATTCCTGTAGGTACGCCGGCGGCGCACACAACAGGAACCACCACCGTCTATGCCGTGGTCGGAACCATGCCCTGTGTATCTGCGCCGGTGGCGGTGCAACTGAATGTCACGCCGTTGCCCGACGCCATTCCCGCCAACCTTCAGGCTTGCGGCAATGCCATGGGGCAGGCTACTTTTAACCTCACTTCTGTCAATAATACGGTAACCGGCGGCGGTCCGGGTACGGTGAACTGGTGGACGACGGCAGCGGCAACAACCGCGATTGCCAATCCAAGCGCTTTTGTGGTCAATGCGCCCGGAGGCAGTGCCTTTGCAACGGTGACCCTCAACGGCTGCTCCTCTGATAATTCCGCGCTGATCGCCATCACGGTGAATTCGACGCCAACAGCCAATCCGGCCGGGCCTTTGCAAGCCTGCGACCAGGGTGGCGGCCAGGCGACTTTCAACCTGACTACGCTGAACAATACCATTTCCGGCGGATTGGGAACGGTGAACTGGTTTACAAACCCCGGCGCCACGAATCCAGTACCGAACCCGAACAGTTATACGGCCGGCTCCGGCATTGTCTATGCAACCGTCACGGGCGCAGGCCCCTGCACATCGAGTCCGGTGCCAATCTCTATCATTGTGGCGGCGCCGCCGACTGCGTTGTCAACTTCGCTGACCGAATGCGCCACTGCAGGCAACACGGCTACGTTCAATCTGAACAACGCCAACAATGCCGTCAACAACGGTACGGGCAATACCGTGACCTGGTATTCCAATATCGGCGGTACAATTGTGATCCCCAATTCAACGAACTTCACCACAGCGACGGTAACCGTTTACGCACGGGTAGACAACGGTGCCTGCCAGTCTGCCCCGGTTGCGGTGCAATTAATTGTGAACCCGCGGCCCACAGCGAACCCGGCAACCTTTAATGTTTGTGTGGTCAGCATCGTCCCGCCGGTTGCCAATTACAACCTGCCCGGAACGATCAATACAATTAATGGCGGCACGGGGAATACGGTGAACTGGTACAGCGATGCAGCAGGAACCAACCCGATCAATGACATTACCGATGTTATTTCGCTGCCATCTACGGTTTATGCTACGGTGACGAATGCCGCCGGTTGCGAATCGCTACCGGTCGCCATTCCGGTGGTTGTTACTTTTGCTCCGGCAGCCTCTCCGGCCTCCGCACAAGCCTGCAACAACGGCAGTGGCCAGGCTACCTTCAACCTGACAGCCCTGAATGGAACCATTACGCAGGGTCAAGCCAATACGGTCAATTTTTACACAAATATGGCGGCCACCATTCTGATCGCCAATCCTGCTGCCTTCACGTCCGGTTCCACCACAGTTTATGCCGTTGTGATGGGCGGTGGAGGGTGCAACTCTGCGCCGGTTGCCATTACGCTGACGGTCACGCCGGCGCCAACCGCTACGCCTACCAGCATGTCGGCTTGCAACACCGGCGGCAATCAGGCTACGTTCGACCTCACGAATGTCAATGGCATTGTGAGCGGCGGGGCGGGTGGTACGGTTACCTGGTATACCAACATGGCCGCGACCAACCTGATTCCCAATCCCAGTGCCTTTACATCAATCCCAACGACGGTTTATGCTACGGTGACCATAAATGGCTGCACCTCCCAACCGGCATCGGTTATGCTGAATGTAGTGCCGGCGCCAATTGCATCACCGGCAAGCCTGTCGGGTTGCGATATTGGCGGCAATCAGGCTACGTTTAGTTTAATCAGTTTGAACGGTGTTGTCAACGGCGGGTCGGGCAATCCGGTGATGTGGTATACGAATATGGCAGCGACGAATCCGGTTGCCAATCCGGCCCTTTTTACTTCCGGAAACGCAGCCGTGTATGCGGTCGTCAGCGACGGTTTTTGCGATTCGCAACCCGTTGCTGTGCAATTAATAGTTACCCCCGGGCCAACGGCGATTCCCACAAGTTTGTCCGCTTGCAACAATGGCTCCGGGCAGGCAACGTTTAACCTGACTTCCGCCAACCCCACGATTAATGGAGGCACAGGTATTGCCGTGAACTGGTACCTCAATGCGGCAGCTACGACGCTGATCAATAACCCTGCCGCCTTTACCTCCGGCGGCACAACGGTTTACGCGGTATTAAACAACGGCACTTGCGTCTCTGCTCCGGTTCCAATACCCCTGCTGCTTTTGGCTGCCCCGACTGCCAATCCGGCTTCGCTGCAACAGTGCGCGACCTCCGGTAATACAGCAATTTTTAACCTGAACTCCGTAAATAGCACCATTACAGGCGGAGGCGGAAATGCAGTAGATTGGTATTCCAATGCTGCCGGAACGACTCCAATCGGCAACCCGGGGGCGTTCTCCAGTGGGTCGGGGCTTGTTTATGCGCGCGTCACCAACGGGCAGTGTACTTCTGCGCCGGTGGTGATAACCCTGACGGTAACCCCACTTCCCACTGCATCGCCTGCTGCTTTGCTAACTTGCAACAGCGGTAGCGGTACCGCTTCATTCAACCTGACGAGTGTGAATGCTACGGTGAATGGCAGTACCGGTAATCCCGTGAACTGGTTTATGAATGCCAATGGAACGGGGCCTATTGCCAATCCGGCAAGCTTTACTTCGGGAACTGCCACAGTTTATGCAGTGGTAACGAATAATGGTTGCTCGTCGGCGCCGGTGGCGGTTACCCTCACCGTTTCCCCGGGGTTCACCCTCAGTTTGGTCGTCGCACAGGGCATTACCTGCAACAGCGCGACCAACGGCAGCCTGAATCTGACCGTAACGGGCGGGACGATGCCTTTTAATTATGATTGGAACGTCAATGTTTTAGATGGCCAGCAAGACCCCACAGGGCTTGGCGCCGGTACGTATTCCGTCACGGTAAGCGATGCAAACGGTTGTCAAAATAACACCTCTATCGTACTCAACCAACCGGCAGCACTCAACCTCAATTGCGCCCAGGCTAATCCGGTTTCTACGGTTGGCGGCAGCAACGGTTCTGCCAGCGTAACCATCAGCGGCGGCACAGCGCCTTATACGGTGGCCTGGTCGGGCGCGGCCAGCGGCTCGCAGGCGCAGGCTACTGCCGGAACGGCCACCATTAGCGGCTTAGTGGCTGGCAATTACAACGTGACGGTGACAGACGCCAACAATTGTACCACCACCTGTAGTTTCGTCATCAGCGATCCTTCCTGCAACGTTCAGGTTTCGGCAACTTCCGAAAACCCAACGTGCAATGGCGATACGAATGGAACCATTGACCTGACTGCGACGGGCGCCTTCCCATTTGACTACGATTGGAGCGATGATGCCCTGGATGGGATTGAAGACCCAATGACAGTGGGCGCCGGAACGTATTCGGTGACGGTGACGGATGGCAACGGTTGCCAGGCCATCACGGCTGTAACGTTGACGGAACCGATCGCGATGGCCGTCACGTGTTCGCAAGCAAACCCGGTTTCTGTTCCCGGTGGCAGCGACGGCGCAGCTACGATAAGCATCAGCGGCGGCACAGCGCCTTACACACTCTTGTGGGCAGGCGCGGCAGGCGGCACACAAACGGTATTGGCAGCGGGAATTGCGACCATTCCGAATTTGCCTGCCGGGGTCTACACGATGACGATTACGGATGACAATGGTTGTTCGGAGTCGTGCAGTTTTACCATTAGTTCCGCCGGGTGCTCGTTGGATGTAATCGTGAATAGTGCTGTCATTTCACCTTGTTTTGGTGCGGTGAATGGAATTATTGTATTGGATGAGTTGAATGCAATTGGTACGATTCAGTACGACTGGAATGTGGATGCGCTTGACGGCGAAGCTGATCCTTCAGGTCTTTCTGCCGGTTTTTATGCTGTGACGGTAACTGATGGAGCTGGTTGTAGCGATACTGTATCAGTGACGCTCACAACCCCGCCTTACATGGTGGATTCCTGCGAAGTGCTCACGCCTGCTTCAGGCCCTTTATCCACTGATGGAACGGCACAAATTACCTATTCAAACGGACTGGCACCCTATACGATCATCATTGAACGCCAGGCAGGAGTATACAACGATACCATAATAAGTTCCAGCGCCGGAGCGACCTTGTTCAGCGATCTGCTGCCAGGGTATTACAACGTCAACCTGCTTGACGCGAATAATTGTAACCACGGCTGCGCTTTTGCAGTCTGCGGTGATATGGAACTTGAATTAATCACTCAGAATGAAACCTGCCCCGGCGCCAACAATGGCAGTGTTACGGCTAACATTAGCGGCGGGATTGACCCTTACTTTTATAACTGGAGTGTCAGTGCTCCAATGAATAGCAATAATATTGATGCACTTTCAGCGGGGATTTATTCGGTTACGGTAAGGGATATTTTTGGATGTTCCGTCAGCGACTCTGTAGAGTTGATAACGTTGACTCCTGAACTTACCTGCAGCCAGCAAACACCCGTTTCTACACCGGTTGCTACTGACGGGGAAGCATCCGTCATTGTTGGCGGCGGCACTGCGCCTTACACACTGGACTGGAGTGGCGCCGGAAGCGGAAGTCAAACCGTAAACATGGCTGATACGGTTGTGATTGGCGGACTGGCTGCCGGGGTGTATTCCGTGACGCTGACCGACGCGAATGGCTGTACGGAAACCTGTAGTTTTACCATTGCTGCCCCGGGATGTAATATCAGCGCCAGCGCAACAGCACAAAACGAAACCTGTCCGGGCAGCCTGAACGGCAGTATAGAACTGACGGTCACCGGCGGCCTTCTTCCCTTAACGTTTGACTGGAGCGATAATACCTTAGACGGCACAGAAGATCCAACGGGGTTGACTGCCGGAAGTTATAGCGTCACCATCACCGACGGGGCGGGTTGCTTAGCTACTGCAGATGCGACCCTGATCACGCAAAACGCATTGCCAAACGCTACGTTGGGCACAGGCGCCGCTATTTGTGAAGACGATTGTTTCGATTTTGCATTGACCCTGACGGGGACAGCGCCGTTTACAGTTGCGTATACCTTAGATGCCGGTTCAGGTCCCCAGGCCCTCAGCACAACTTTTGCAAATACGACTGGTGTGATCTCTATTTGTCCGGCAACTTTTAACCTGACGAATGGAACCATTACGCTGACTTTAAACAGTATTTCGGATGCGAACTGCTCAAATACCCTCAGCGCATCGTCCGCCATCACCGTAACGCCGCATGTAACAGCAACGGTATCGCCAACGCTGTGTCCGGGAGAAAACATCGTAGTAAATGGCAATACCTATGACGAATCCCGCCTCAATGGCATAGAGGTTATTGAAGGGGTCACCGCTACTGGTTGCGACAGCATCATTACGGTTAGCCTCAGCTTTTTTCCTCCGGCAACGGGCGCCTTGACGGAAACCCTTTGCAGCGGTGCGGCGATCACGATTGGCGGAACGACGTTCAATGAGGCCAATCCTTCAGGCGCTGCTACCTTGCCAAATGCCAGCGTAACTGGCTGCGATTCCACTGTTTTGGTCAACCTGACTTTCATTCAACCGGTGACGACCAACTTGTCGCCAACGCTTTGTCCGGGGGAAACGGTGTTTGTTAATGGCAATACATATAATGAAAATATGCCTGTTGGTCAGGAGATACTCGTTTCAGCGCTGGGCTGTGATTCTATTGTTGTCATTCAGTTAACTTATCACCCTGCCTCCATGAACAACATCGCTCAAACCCTTTGTGAAGGCGAACAAGTAGTCGTGAACGGCACGATTTATGATCAGAATAATCCAACCGGCACAGAGATCATAGCTGCCGGCAGCATCAATGGCTGCGATTCGACGATCGTTGTGGCGTTGCAATTTGTAGCGCCGGTGACGGAAAATTTAACCCTTAATTTATGCAGCAGCGAGCAGATCATTGTGAATGGCATG
>Ga0209573_1005991_pt1 | contig 10492 bp, 9 predicted proteins | sample TNRBio252014_DNA_FD_185870 | JGI IMG/M metagenome (GOLD analysis project Ga0209573, IMG submission 185870) | Wastewater treatment Type I Accumulibacter community from EBPR Bioreactor in Madison, WI, USA - TNR Reactor_6/25/2014_ DNA (SPAdes)... | ecosystem: Engineered > Bioreactor > EBPR >...
TTCAGCGATTCTAATGAGGTACAAGCATGGTTTGCTGCTCGAAGCCCACAATCAAAGTGATGCTGAATTAAGTGCTTTTTGATTTGATTGGCGAATGTATTTGTCCTGGTTTCGGTTTAAGAATCGAAACCTTTTTTGTTTTGGTTGGCTTGTCTTTTATTGAGACAGCCTTTAACTTGTAACCATTTAATAGGTGTTTTGGGTTAATCAAATCAAGCCTGCCGGCGGCCTTCTTTTGTACGGCCAAAAGAAGCAAGGCGGCTGAGCGTAGCCGAAGCTAAGCCATTCAAGAATCATCATTTAAGAACTCACGGAATTGCGTAAATGCTGGTTTTGCAAGGGTTTGTTCTACTTTTGAATGAACGGCAAAGCCCCATAGGGGTGGCATCTATAATAGCGGGCGCACCAAGTTTAAGCCTAGTGGTTGAGCTTTTAGGCGGATTTTTCTAAGAGCTGCCTTGCCATTGTTGAATATTACATTAGACTATAAGGTAGAGGCGATCTCAATATGATTTTCGTAACTATAAGCTCTTGTGATTATGAGGATAAAAAAAGACATCGTCCAGCACACTTTGTAGTAGGGGAAGTTTTGAACATCTACTATGGCAATAGCTTGATGAACCCAAAACGCACTTCGGGCACAAGCGCTAAACCAAATTCATATTTCAAATAAGCAAAAAAGGAAGCATCTCTAATAAAAGACACCTCCTTTCGCTATATAGCTAATTCATTACCGTGTATTTTCAACACCGCTACAAATCATCACAGCAACAGCAGTTGTGGTTCTTCCAGATATTGTTTTACTTCCGAGAGGAAGGCCGCACCAACGGCTCCGTCCACCACACGGTGATCACAAGAGAGGCTCAACGCCATTCGTTTACCCGGAACTACCGCACCATCTTTCACCACAGGCACATCCCGAATGGTTCCAATGGCCAAAATTGCGGCATTCGGCGGATTAATAATGGCCGTAAATCGTTCTATGCCAAACATCCCCAGATTGCTGGTGGTAAAGGTGGAGCCTTCCCAGTCGGCGGGTTCGAGGGTGCGAGCGCGGGCACGACCAGCAAATTCCTGCGTTTCGGCAGCAATTTGCGAGAGGCCCTTTTGGTCGGCATTGCGGATAACGGGCGTCACCAAGCCTTCGTCCACCGCTACTGCAATGGCGACATTCACGTAGTCGTATTGACGGATTTCCCCTTCAGATTCCAAATAAGAAGCATTCACCATTGGGTGATGGCGTAAAGCAACCGCACAAGCTTTGGTGACTAAATCGTTATAGGAGATTTTTGACAATTTCCGCGACTCGGCCAATTTATTCATCTCGGTACGGAAGGCAATGGCGCGTTCCATATCTGCATCCACCTGCAAATAAAAATGCGGGGAAGTGAACTTGCTCTCGGCCAATCGCCGTGCAATCGTGCGGCGCATCGGGGTGATTTTTAGCGACTTATACGCCCCTCCGCCAATTGCCGGAACGGGTTTAGGTGTTGGTGTACTTGCGGGCACTGGTGCAATAGGCTGTATTGCTCTTGGTGCAGGAGCCGTAGTTGGAGCCGTAGCGGGTGTTGAAGTCAAACCAGTGTTTTCTACGTCGCGCTTTATGATCCGGCCTTCCGGACCACTTCCTGCAATACCCGATAACGAAACGCCTTTTTCTTCTGCAATTTTACGAGCCAAAGGTGAAGCCTTGATCCGTCCATCGTCGTTTGAGGGTACATCAGAAGGCATTTCCGGCGCGGCTATTACATCCTCCACTATGGGAGCGGCTGCTGTTTCTACACCACTCGATTGCCCATATTTGGCGAGGATTGCAGAAAAGTCCTCATTTTCTTTTCCGAGAACAGCAATCAGCCCACCAATGGGAACCGACTCCCCTTCCCCAGTCATCCGTTTGAGCAAAACACCATCGTCATAAACTTCAAGATCCATGGTTGCTTTGTCCGTCTCCACTTGGGCCACAACATCGCCAGATTTCACCTTTGCACCTTCTTCCACCAACCAAGCGACCAAGAGACCTTCCTCCATTGTGTCGCTCATTTTGGGCATTTCAACCGCAATAGCCATAAGATTAATTTTTTTGGGGTTAGCAATTTTATGAATAACAGGGATTAACCTCAGTTGGCGTACATCACGGCTTTACAAGCCTTAACGATTTCGTCCACCGTTGGAACCCAGCGTTCGATTAGATTTTTGGCGTAGGGCGCCGGAACATCTTTGTTGGTTACCCGCAAGACGGGTGCATCCAAATGGTCGAAGGCTTCTGCCTGAATGCGATAGGCCACTTCTGACGCGATAGACGCCAACGGATTGCTCTCGTCCACCACCACACAGCGGTTTGTTTTCTGAACGGAATGAAGCACGGTCGGGATGTCCATCGGACGAATGGTGCGAAGGTCAATAACTTCGGCCTCGTAACCCATTTTTGAGAGTTCCTCGGCAGCGGTCATAACCGTCCAATATGCCTTGTTCCACGTTACGATGGTGACATGTTTCCCTTCGCGCCCAATCCGTGCCTTTCCAATCGGAATCAAATAGTCTGGATGGTCAGACACCTCACCTTTCATGCCATACATCACCTCCGACTCCATAAACAGCACGGGGTCGTCATCTCGGATTGCAGATTTCAGGAGTCCTTTTGCGTCGTCTGGATTCGAGATGGAGATCACCTTGAGGCCCGGAACGTTTGCATAAAAGAATTCAAACGAGTTTGAGTGGGTTGCACCAAGTTGCCCCGCCGAGCCATTTGGCCCACGAAAGACGATGGGGATGCTATATTGGCCGCCAGACATGTAGCGGATACGGGCAGCATTGGACAAAATCTGATCTGCCGCTACCATACTAAAATTCCACGTCATAAATTCAATAATGGGGCGTAGTCCCATCATGGCCGCGCCAACACCCAGTCCAGAAAAGCCAGTTTCCGAGATGGGGGAATCTATCACCCGCTTTTCCCCAAAGTGGTCTAACATGCCTTGACTCACCTTGTACGCACCATTGTATTCTGCCACTTCTTCACCAATAAGGAACACATTTTCATCGCGCTCCATTTCCTCCCACAACGCCGCACGAAGGGCTTCCCGTAATTGTAGTACTGCCATAATACGTTATCTTTTGAGTTTTAAACCGTTTCGGAAGTCCGAATCAGCAGATAAAGGGGTAATCTTGTTGCACATAAACATCTTCCCACATGGTTTCGACGGGTGGGAAGGGGCTGTTTTCCGCAAAATTCACGCTATCCAACGCAATTTGATTGATCTCTTCGTCCCACGCATCAATTTCTTCAGCGGTTGCAAGACCCTTGTTTTCGAGGTACAACTTTAGGCGGATGATGGGGTCTTGGTTCTGACGGTTTTCCATCTCCTCCTTAGTACGATACTTCTGTGGGTCAGACATGGAGTGGCCGCGATAGCGGTAGGTTCGGATTTCGACGAAGCTTGGCTCGCCCTTCCGTGCCCATTCAACATGCTGTTTCAATTGTTTATAGACCTGCAACACATCCATACCATTGATCAAGCCACAGTGCATTCCATAGGCTTCACCGCGTTTGTAGAGTTCGAGGGTAGCCGAGGAGCGATCCACTGCTGTTCCCATGCCATAGATATTGTTTTCGATAATAAAAACGACAGGTAAATTATAAAGCCCTGCCAAATTTGCGGCCTCGTGAACGGCTCCTTGTTGTGCAGCGCCATCACCCATAAAGGCCAAGCAGACATTATCCGTGCCCTTATACTTAAGGCCGAAGGCGATTCCAGCACCAAGGGGTATTTGTCCACCCACGATGCCGTGCCCACCACACATGCCATTTTTCTTATCAAAGAAGTGCATGGAGCCGCCTTTTCCACGAGAATAACCGTCAATCCTGCCAAACAATTCGGCCATGCAGCCATTAGGGGTCATGCCCAGCGCTAAACCGAGGCCATGATCGCGATAGGCGGTAATGACTTGATCTTGGCCAATACGCAATGCGTGTCGGACAGCCGCCGAAATGGCTTCTTGTCCATTATAAAGGTGCAAAAATCCACCAATACGCTGGCGGCCATATGCTTGTGCTGCACGCTCCTCGAAGCGTCGTTGTAGCATCATATTGCGGTACATATCCCGCACGTCTTCGTCACTCAGCCCCAATTCCCGATGGTCGTTGTCGTCAATCGGTGCCAAATCAATCAGGCGGTCAATGCTGTCATAAGCGGTCATAGGAGCAACTCCATTGGTTTTACCTGTTTCCGAAAGGCCGGTTTCTTGTTTTTTCTTTGCCATGAATCCGGGTTTAAATGTAAATGGTCTAAATAAATCGGGACAATATACGCCATACTTCCGTTTACCTGAAACCTATTACACAAAAAAACCAACCTTCGGACGATACAACAAGGCGTGGAATCGCTTCCGCCTCTTGACTTCACCTATCTTTTATTTTTTTCATGTTTCATTTTCACTTTTAGAGACAATGGTGTAACTTAAAACTTCATTTTTCCTCGGATCAATCCGTTTACGTTTATGATGAACTATATATGGGCTGGACTCATCATCTTGAGTCTGCTTTTTGCTTTGGGAAAAGACTTTTCTGAAATCAACCAAGATCGGTATCGGAATGGCCAATCTTTACCGGTCTCTTTACGTTTTCCGGAAGGAAATAAGCCCAATCAGGTTAACCAGCCTGTTGAACTTTTGATAAAAGCAAACACCTACGCCCAGTTCTATGGTATTGAACACAAAGAAGCCTTAAAATACGAAGGAAAGCTTCGCAACACGCCTAAAGGCCAGGAAGTCAGTTTTGCGGAAGGTGCTACATTGCCAGAACCCTTGGCTACTATTCAGAAGACGACCAACAAAAAAGGGAAAGACCTTCAGGCGTTTGTAGGAAAACTGAGCCTGAAAGGGGATTCGATGGCCTACGCCTCGGTACGGTTTCAGCCTGTACGGTTTGTGAAAATGCAGGCCATAACGGCTGCTGCCCTTGAATTTGCGGATACCGCCGTTACCATTTCGCTAAGTTTAATAGGCGTCATGGCGCTTTGGTTGGGCTTGATGCAAATTGCGAGCAAAGTGGGGCTTATTGAGGGCTTGGTGAAGGTAGTAGGGCCACTTTTCCGGCCACTCTTTCCCGGAGTTCCCAATGATCATCCGGCAATGGGCATGATAATCCTCAATATGGCCGCCAATATGCTGGGACTGGGGAATGCCGCCACACCAATGGGCATCAAAGCCATGCACGAGTTACAAAAACTGAATCCATCCGAAGATACCGCCACCAATGACATGGTGATGTTTTTGGCACTTAACACCTCCAGCGTTCAGCTCGTCCCTCCGGCAACACTTGTAGCACTTATGGGGCTTGCCGTCAATGAATTGTTCTTCACCATTTTATTTGCCACGTTTTTCTCTACCTTATTTGGCATTCTCGCCGCAAAAACGTTGAGCAAACTACCCAAACACCGGAAAACCGACCCCGGCGTCCGTACCGAGGTAGCGAGTGTTTAGTGTCTTTCCCCATTTTAAAATTTAAACCATCATGCGTGACGCATTAGACTTAATTGCCTTATTTGTCCTCCCAACATTGATTGTAGGCATTCCGCTATATGGACTAATTAAAAAAGTGCCTGTTTACGAAGAATTTGTAACAGGCGCAAAGGAAGGATTCACGATAGCAGTGACCATTATCCCGTACTTGGTCGCCATTTTATTCGCAATCGGGATGTTTCGGGCATCTGGCGCTATGGAGGCCATGACGGAAGGCTTGCGTCCGATTCTTGGGGCTGTAGGCTTTCCAGTCGAAGTACTCCCAATGGCCATTGTACGACCTCTTTCTGGTTCTGGCTCTACGGCTGTACTTGCGGATATGATCAAAGAATTTGGTGCGGACTCCATCTATGTCAAAATGGCCGCCACCATGTTTGGCGCTACCGAGACCACCTTTTATGTAATTGCGGTGTATTTTGGGGCGGTCAGCATCAAAAAAACCCGACATGCGATCTCGGCTGGCCTCATCGCCGATCTTGCCGGAATGATTGCTGCGATCATCATCGTGCGTTGGTTCTTCGGATGAGTTTTCCCTCGAAGGATTACAAGGTGTTGGGCAAGTCCAGCACCTTTTTTTGTGAATTAGACACACCCGATGAGGTAATACCAATTAGGAATAAACACATGCTTTATCCATCAACGCTTTCCCCCCTTTGGGTGCTGAAAGGTTGAAAACGAGTAACCTATAAACAGTAATTTCCCCTAATTGGTACAAGGAATGGCTTTGCAAGAAACAAAAAAACAGGCAATAACATTCACCGAAAAGCAAAAATTAACCCAAATAAGACTCCTCAGATGAAACACTTGGTCAAAAAATACTTGCATTATGTAGGTTTGGATATACGAAAAGTACAAAAGGGCGTAAAGGAAGACATAGGCACAGACCGCAGGCCCATTGGTCTAATTCATTTTTTCCTCCAAGATGTTTTAAAGCGTGGCCTTTCCCCTCGTGGCATTTTGGATGTGGGCGCAAATCGCGGCGAATGGACACAAATGGCAAAAAAGATTTTCCCCCATTCCGAAGTCATCATGATCGAGCCGCTCGAAGAAATGAAGCCTTTTTTGCAAAAGATTTGCCGTGAAAACCCCGAAATAAAATGGATTCAGGCAGGTGCAGGTGCGGAAAAAGGGGAACTGATCCAAACCGTATGGAAAGATTACAATGGCTCATCCTTTATACCTTCAGCTGGAAAATTGGACTTGGCACATAAAGAACAACGTAATACACCCGTCTTAGCCATAAATGAGATTCTGGCCGATTATCCGAACTTCCAGCCAGATTTGGTTAAAATGGATATTCAAGGATTTGAACTTGAAGCATTAAAAGGGGCAACGGATCTATTCGGAAAAACGGAGCTTTTTATTTTAGAAACCTCGCTTTTCAGCTTCTTGTCAGGCACACAGCCTATTACCCGCGACGTGATCAACTTTATGCACGACGCTGGATATGAACTTTATGACATTACGGAGTTTCTAAGAAGACCTGTGGATGGCGCTTTGGGACAAGTTGATCTGGCTTTTGCACGACAAGATGGCTTTCTAAGACGTAACAAAACATGGGGTTAAAGTCAGGGAACACCCTTCTGTTTTTTAAAACTTATAAACCCAAGGAACGAACCTCTAATTTTGCATTTACTAAACTTTTCAACCCTCAAATCAAGTTAAACGCAACAAAAGCATACCACCCGTTTTTATGAAGGTCACTTTTTTCTCACGGATTACCATCATTGGGACAGGCTTAATTGGTGCCTCCCTTGCAAAAGCCTTGCGGGAAAGATACCCGCATCCGCTCGAAATTACAGGCTACGACCGCCCGCAAGTGGCGCAAGAAGCATACGAACTGGGGCTGATTGACCGTGTTGCAGCTACGTTGGCTGAGGCCGTCCAACACGCAGAATTGGTTTATATTTCAGTTCCGATCCAAAAAATATTGGATATCCTCAGCGAAATTGCCCCTTTTTTGCCTTCTGGAGCCTTTGTTACCGATGCGGGGTCGGTGAAATCGCCTATTGTAGCACACGCAAATACCGTTTTGTCCGATGCTAACCCCTTCGTTGGTGGCCACCCCATGGCCGGATCCGAACACAATGGCCCAAAACATGCCGACGCTTTTTTGTTCGAGAATGCCACGTATGTGCTTTGCCCTTCCCAAAACACCGCTAAAGACCACTTTGAACAAACCTTTGCACCACTTATCCAATTGCTTGAGGCAACAGGCGCAAGCATTTTGATCTTAGACCCAAAACGCCACGACCGTATTGCGGCTACGGTGAGTCATGTCCCGCAGTTGCTGGCCGTTTCACTGATGAATATGGCCGCCGACCGGAACGTGCAAGATGATGCGTTTTTAAAATTGGCGGCTGGTGGCTTCAGAGACATGACACGCATTGCTTCTTCTGCCTTCCCGATGTGGGAGCAAATTCTATGTGCGAATGCCGGAGAAGTACAAGCCGCACTTACCGAAATGCAGGCACGTTTGGCCCTTATACAACACCAACTTGCGGGCTTAGACGTAGCGCCATTACGCGCAAATTTTGAACAAGCTCGAGAAGTACGCAATACTATCCCCAAAAACTCCAAGGGCTTTTTGCATCCTTTAGCAGATGTTTATGTTTTTGCACAAGATGTACCCGGCTTTCTTTTTCATCTCACCAAAACCATCTATGATGCAGGCTTAAATATTAAAGATATGGAATTGTTAAAAATCCGCGAAGGAACTGGAGGGGCATTCCGGCTTGCTTTTGACGAAGGGAACGAAGCAGACCAAGCCGTAGAAACCCTTACCCTTGCTGGATATGTAGCGTATAGGTAACTATTCAGCGGTTTTTGGGTAACAATTAGCGACAGCGGTTATGGCATCAAATACGGATTGGCCGTTCTTGATGGCGGTATCAAAAACGGAACGAATAATGGCACATTGCTGTTGAAGTGCTTTAAATTGCCCAGAAATTTTTGTTTAAACTTTATCATCCGAATAGCCGGTTCAGAAACCCAAATTGATATTCTATATTCTCTATTCATTGTCCAGATAAACCCGGCTGAATAGTTGCAGTATTAAATGACTTTGAATTTTCTAAATAAAGAGGTTGGCATGTTTAAGATGATAAAGATACATTGCCAAATACCAGAGAAGGTATTTATCCCCCTTGTTGTGCTGTCCTCCTCCCTTGGTTTCCGTTACTCGAGGAGATGATGCTTGCAAGCCTTATATACAGCATTACTAAGGAAGAAAAAAGTATCAGTAACTTTGGTGTCAATCGAATTAGTCTTCATTAGCATCATCATAAATGATTTTACAAGACTTTTCACCTATAACTAAAACACATATGTCATTAGGGATTGCTTTTAGAGGAACTGTTATAGAGCAGGTAAACCAAATTTTACAACATGCAATTGATCATAGTGCAAGTGATATACATATTGAGCCATATGAACAACAACTACGTGTAAGGTTTCGTTTAGATGGTGTCCTACATGTCGCAGGTCTTTTGCCTATTGCCAATAAAGATGCGCTAATTTCTCGCATAAAAATTATGGCGGGTCTTGATATTGCAGAAAAAAGGAGACCTCAGGATGGGCGGATTCCGTTTGGATTTAAATCGTTGACGTATGATCTTCGAATTTCTTCAACCCCTACCCGGTTCGGTGAAAAAATAGTATTGAGGATTTTGGATCGCAGAAGTGTAAAAAAATCCTTGGAAGAGGTCGGATTATACGAGACGAATCTTCTGATATACCGTGAAGCCATTAGAAATCCTTATGGAATGGTTTTGGTGACAGGACCAACTGGAAGTGGGAAAACAACTACTCTTTATGCTTCATTGAATGAAAGAAATACAACCGAAGTTAATATTCTTACAATCGAAGATCCTATTGAGTACGAATTAAGTGGTATTAATCAAACCCAAGTTCATCCTGAGATTGGGCTAACCTTTTCTTCTGCCCTCAGATCATTTCTACGACAAGATCCAGATATTATCATGATCGGAGAAATACGAGACAGAGAAACTGCAGAAATGTCAATCCGTGCAGCGCTAACAGGCCATTTGGTATTTTCTACACTGCATACCAACAATGCTACTGCTGCAATTTCGCGATTATTGGATATGGGTATTGAACCATTTTTATTGATATCCGCTTTGCGAATAATCGTGGCACAACGGTTGGTTAGAAAGGTATGTAATGACTGTAAAACTTGGAACGAAACCAGCGAGAAAGCACCTATCGAGGGTTTTTGGAAGGGTGTTGGTTGTTTGTCGTGTAATGGTACAGGGTATAAAGGAAGGCTCCCAATTTTTGAATTACTTCCAATTACGGAAAATTTACAAACCTTGATCTTGAACCATGCAAGCCCCTCCGAAATCCGAAAAGAGGCTCTCCATTCTGGAATGTCATCCCTACAAGAATATGGTTGGGATGCAGTACGTCGTGGTCTAACTACACCAGAAGAAATTCTACGTGAAACTGTTTTATAAATATAAAGTATTTCACAAAGCAATTTTATTATGTATAATACGGTAAAGTAAAAAAACAATTATGACTTCGCTACACTTGATTTTTCCTTCTGATTCCATACGAGCGGTGATCATTGGGAGCACACTTCTCTTCTTCCTTTTTAGATTTGCTGCGTCTCAAAGTATTCAGGTAGATAGAAATAATCTTCCTACTGAATTACTGGCTGAATTGGATGACAGACTTCCTTTAAATGTCAGTAACACGCCTTTAAAAGAAGTTTTTAGAGCTATTGGAACTGCCTATCAGATAAATTTGGTTATAGACGACAGTATAACACAACTCATTACTCTTCGGTTAAGTCGCATACCAATAATTGATGTATTAATTTTTTGGCTCTATTATGGTTTCAAGTTGTCAGTAGAAGGGAGAGTAAGGCAGTCAAAGCATTGCGTCCTCTTTTTCTGATATTATGTATGAACTCAAAAAATGCAAGGTAGAACGGCATTCGTTCCTGTGA
>Ga0209573_1005992_pt1 | contig 10491 bp, 11 predicted proteins | sample TNRBio252014_DNA_FD_185870 | JGI IMG/M metagenome (GOLD analysis project Ga0209573, IMG submission 185870) | Wastewater treatment Type I Accumulibacter community from EBPR Bioreactor in Madison, WI, USA - TNR Reactor_6/25/2014_ DNA (SPAdes)... | ecosystem: Engineered > Bioreactor > EBPR >...
CTCAATGTTGCTGGGCTGGCCCGCCAATCGGCTTTTTACCCAGCCGATCCTTATCGAGAGTGATCGAGGAATCCGTTGATGGCGGCTCGGAATCGGTGCTGGAATCGACCGGTTCACGCGGCGGCTTCCCCGCCATGATGTCGTCGATCTGATCGGAATCAATGGTTTCGTATTTAATCAGCGCGTCGGCCATGGCGTGCAGTTTGTCGAGGTTGTCCCGCAACAACTGTTCGGAACGCCGATAGTTACGGTCGACGACCGAGCGAATTTCCTCGTCAATCACATGGGCGGTTTCGTCGGAAACATTTTTATGCCGGGTCACGCTGCGGCCCAGAAACACCTCGCCGTCGTCCTCGCTGTAAGTGAGCGGCCCCAGCCGATCCGACAGACCCCACTTGGTGACCATATTGCGGGCGATGTCAGTGGCGCGCTCGATGTCGTTCTGCGCACCGGTGGTGACGAAATCCACCCCAAAAATCAGAGCCTCGGCGATCCGTCCGCCGAACAGACTGGAAATCTGGCTTTCCAGCCGCTGCTTGCTGAAGCTGTAGCGGTCGCCTTCCGGCAGGAACATGGTCACGCCCAGCGCCCGTCCGCGCGGGATGATGCTGACCTTGTAAACCGGGTCATGCGAGGGCACCAGCCGCCCGACGATGGCGTGGCCGGCTTCGTGATAGGCAGTGAGTTTCTTCTCCTCCTCGCTCATCACCATCGACTTGCGCTCGGCGCCCATCATGATCTTGTCCTTGGCCTTCTCGAAATCGTCCATGTCCACATCGCGCTTGTTGGCGCGAGCGGCGAACAGCGCGGCTTCGTTGACCAGATTGGCTAAATCTGCGCCGGAGAAACCGGGCGTGCCGCGCGCAATCACCGCCGGCTTGACGTTATCCGACAGCGGCACCTTGCGCATATGGACCTTGAGAATCTGCTCACGACCGCGCACATCGGGCAACGGCACCACCACCTGTCGGTCAAAGCGGCCTGGACGCAGCAACGCGGGATCGAGCACGTCGGGACGGTTGGTAGCGGCGATGACAATGATGCCCTCGTTACCCTCGAAGCCGTCCATCTCCACCAGCAACTGATTCAGGGTCTGCTCGCGTTCGTCATGACCGCCGCCGAGACCTGCGCCGCGATGGCGACCGACTGCGTCGATTTCGTCGATGAAAATGATGCAAGGCGCGTGTTTCTTGGCTTGTTCGAACATGTCGCGTACCCGCGAAGCGCCGACGCCGACAAACATTTCCACAAAGTCTGAACCGGAAATCGAGAAGAACGGCACTTTCGCTTCACCGGCGATGGCCTTGGCCAGCAGCGTCTTACCCGTACCCGGCGAACCGACCATTAACACTCCGCGCGGAATTTTGCCACCGAGTTTCTGGAATTTGCTGGGATCACGCAGGAACTCGACCAGTTCGGCGACCTCTTCCTTGGCCTCGTCCACGCCAGCGACATCCGCAAACGTAATCTTGATTTGATCTTCACTCATCATCCGGGCGCGGGATTTGCCAAAGGACATGGCCCCCCGCCCGGCGCCGCCGCCCTGCATCTGCCGCAGGAAGAACACCCAGATACCGATCAGCAACAACATCGGGAACCAAGAAATGAAAATCTGCATCAACAGGCCCTGTTTTTCCGGTGGCTGGCCTTCGATATCGACGCCGTGATTGAGCAACTCACCAATCATCGCGCTGTTATCGGTCTCCGGGCTATAGGTTGTAAACCGCTCGCCACCACTGGTGCGACCCAGAATAGCGCGGCCATCGATGCTCACCTGCGCAACCCGCCCCTGCTTAGCTTCCTGCAGGAACTGCGAGTAGGACATCTGAGCGGAAGGCGTCACTTTGGGTCCAAAGCTGTTGAATACGGACATCAGCACGACCGCGATAACGACCCATAACAGGATGTTTTTGACCATATCGTTCAAAGCGGATACCTCGGCACACTCAGGACGGGGGAATCAGGAGTTGTTGATATAAAGGCTATTCGCCGGTTTTCCAGCGCAAGACCTGAAAAATGACGATTTTTTAGACCGAATCACCCGCGATAGTTCCGGGCCAGCAGATACTGCTCGGCGCTGCGGGGGCGTGACGCACGCGGTTTGCGGGGCGTAACTGTGGTGAAAGCGGCGCGCAACACCTTTAAAAGGTTGTCAAAACCTTCGCCCTGAAAGGCTTTCACCAGAAAATCGCCGCCGGAACGCAGGCGCTGGGAGGCGAAATCCAGCGCCAGTTCCGCCAGATACAGACTGGAGGGTTGATCCACGGCTTTGATGCCGCTGGTATTGGGCGCCATGTCGGATAGCACCAAATCCACCGTCCGACCCTCCAGCGCTGCCAGCAACTGATCCAGCACTGCCGTCTCGCGGAAATCACCTTTGATAAATTGGACGCCGGGCAACGGTTCCATCGGCAGAATGTCCAAGGCGATCACCCGACCTTTCCCACCTGCCAGTCGGGTCGCCAGTTGCGACCAGCCGCCCGGCGCCGCGCCCAAATCCACCACGGTTAAGCCGGGCCGCAACAAACGGTCTTTTTCTTGAATTTCCAGTAGCTTGTAAACAGCACGGGAGCGATAGCCCTCCTGCTGGGCGCGCTTGACGTATTCATCGGTGAAATGCTCCCGCAGCCAGCGAGTGCTGCTTTTACTGCGGGCCATTGGCAGATTGCTCACGTTCGCGGGCGAGGCGGGTCATGAGGCGGCGGGCGCGGATGATGATCCAGAGCATGCCCAGCAAACCGTAGCACACCAGAACCAGGAATTGCGCTAACAGGCTGTCCAGCGCCCGCCCCTGCACCAGCAACAACACGACACCCACGATCAGAATCACGCCCAAGTCCAGTTTGATTTCGTTAAAGGGGCTGGGTGCTACCGTCAACCCCTGGCGTCCGGTTACACTGACTGACTCTTTAGTCATCTCTGGTTCTCTCTCAATGCTCACGCTAACCCATCCGCAAAAACGTTACCTCAAGGCTCTGGCCCATACCCGCAAGCCGATCATTATTATCGGGGATAAAGGCTTGACCCCGGCGGTCCTGCACGAAATTTTGCTGGCACTAGATCATCATGAATTGATCAAAATCCGGGTCAATGCCGAGGATCGCACGGCGCGCGAAGCGATGATCGAGGAGATATGCGCCACATCCAGCGCAACGCTGGTGCAACGGATTGGCCATATCGCCACGCTGTTCCGGCGCAATGCTGAAGCGTCGCGCATTGAATGGCCGTAATTCACAGATGGTGCTGGTGGTGGGACTCGAACCCACAAGCCCGGTTGAGGGCGCAAGATTTTAAGTCTTGTGTGTATACCATTCCACCACACCAGCGTGGCATGAAGCGATAAATTCCTGGGGGAAAAACGGGTGTTAGGATAGTCGAAAAATACCCGGTACGCCACTGCCTGCATTTCGCCATGCTTCAGGAGTCCACCATGCTGATCGATTATGATCTGCCGCTTTGGCGGCCGCCGTCCGAAGCCGACAGCTTCATTCTGCAAGCCACGCTGGGTTGCAGTTTCAATCATTGCAGCTTTTGTTCAATGTACCGCACCAAGGCATTCGCCATCCGGTCGCTGGCGGCGATTCAGGCTGATATTCAGGCAGTAGCGAGCGCTTATCCCGGAACACGGCGGGTCTTCCTGGCCGATGGCGACGCCCTGGCCGCGCCGACCGATCACCTGCTCGCCATCCTGGAGAATCTGCACGCTGCCTTTCCCTGGCTAGAGCGAATTTCCAGCTACGCTCTGCCCGCTAATCTGCTGAAAAAATCAGTCGATGAATTGACCCGGTTGTGGGAAGCCGGCCTGACGCTGATCTATTACGGTATCGAGACCGGCTCGACGGACCTGCTCAAGCGCATCACCAAGGGCGCCACACCGGAAGCGATGATCACAGGACTCACCAAGGCGAAACAGGCCGGATTGAAAATCTCCGCCACCGTCATTCTCGGTCTTGGCGGCCAGACCGGTTGGCAGGAACATATCGACGCCACTGCTGATCTGGTCAATCAGGTCGAACTGGATTACCTGTCCACCCTGCAATTAATGCTGGATCCGACGATTTGCCAGGAATTTCATCGCAAGTTCCGTGAGCCGTTCCGGGAGCAAGATGACCATGCACTGCTGGCGGAGCAAGTCCGGCTGATCGAGCGGCTGAACCCGCCAGTGCCGCTGGTCTTTCGCTCCAATCATGCTTCGAATGCTCTGGCGCTGGCTGGAACCCTGCCCCAAGATCGAGAGCGGTTACTGACGCAGTTGCAACTGGCCCTGGCCGGCGGAGTAAGGCTGCGTCCTGAATGGCTAAGGGGTTACTGATTGACCCTTCATTAACCCAAAATCCGCCCTACCGCTCAGGCGACGATAGAGGTCCTGCGGCGGCTATTACGGACGGCGGCGACGATCTGATCTTCCAGCTCGATGCGCGCCGCCAGCGACTCGCCCAACCGCGACAATTCCTCATCCAGCTTGGCCAGCGCCGGGTCGGACGGATCTCCGTCATAACGGTCGTGAAAAGCCAGCGCGGCTTGGGTGGTGCGGGCGATGCGGGTATAAAGTTTCTGAGCCAGTTCGCGGGCCTGTTGATAGGGTGAATCCACCGGCTGCTCCTCCAGCGCCTGAAAGACCTCGAACGGTCCCAGCGCCAGATAATCCACCAGCGTCTGCCGGAAGCGTCGCAACTGATGGCGCACCGGATCAGCGAGGGTAAAAGGTTTCAATGCAGCCAGCCGGTGATACAGCACCAGGCTCTCCTGACGCGCCGCCAGCAGTTTGGCAACCAGATCAGGCAGCGCTTTACTATGGACAGAATCAGCGGTGATCGTGGCGTTCATGAACACATCCTCCAGGCAGTCAAGGCTGCTTTCATTGTTTTATTCATACTACTGCAAAAGCTTATCGCGAATACCGCCTCAATGCCAAACGCCAATGACTCGCTAACATGCCACGACCCGATCCCGCAAGTAGACCGGTAACGCCTGTTCTGCCGTCACCCATGAATCACGCCGGGCCGGATCCGCCGCCAATCGAGCGATATCGCTGGCATGGGGATAACGGTCGCCCACCCAACCGCTTACCGTAAGCCGTTGCGACAGAGCTTGGGCATACGCGCTCCAGCCGACGCCGACACCGAACCATTCGTCGGGCGTCGCAGTCACCAAGGCTGGAGCGCATACCCGTTCCTCACCCAGCAAGGCCACTCGATCTTCAGATACCATCCAGGTTCCCCAATAAACCTCACCCATGCGAGCATCGAGCGCTGTCGCAATCCGCATCTGACCGGTTTCCCGTGCGGCGCCCAGCGCCAGCGCTGCCAATGTAGACACCGGAACCACGGGTAAATCGGCAGCGAACGCCAGGCCCTGAGCGACACTGACAGCGATCCGCACCCCTGTGAACGCCCCCGGTCCACGCCCGACCGCAATGGCATCCAACTGGTTGACTGTCAGTCCCGCCTCGGCTAATACGGACTCAATCATCGGCAAAATCAGTGCGGCATGGCAGCGCGGAGCCAGTTCATAACGTTCCCGCACCACACCATCCATCCAGACGGCAGCGGAACAGGCTTCGGTGGCGGTTTCCAGCGCCAGCAATTTCATAACAGGACCTCGCAAAAGCAGGATTCGATAGTAAACAGCTATAATGCCTGAATCAAAGGCAACTACTCACACCCCAACCCTTCCCTGCGAGGGGCGAGGGAGTTTTATAGAACAAAGAATTATGAACCTCGAAAAAGTCATCTTCGGTTTTTTCATCGTCCTGGCCGCCACCCTGAATTTTGGCTTCTTCGTCGGTGACCTGGACAATCCGATGCATCATGATGTCTACGAGCTATTCGCCGCCATTGTAGTCAACCTTATCGCCACCGTACTCAAGTTCGGCGACCGCACCCATATTGGCGCGATTCACCTCTCCACCAGCCTGGTCGCCGACCTCCAGTTGATCGCTGCCGCCCTGGTCTGGGGTTACGGCGTCCACGTAGCCAGTGTCGGCATGTCTCCGGAGACCATTGCCAAAGTGGTTTCCCTTTCCGGCGGCGCACTGTTCGCCAACGTCGTATCCGTTGTCATTCTGATCGCCGAAACGATCATGCAAAAACGATGAACCCCGAAGCCTACGAAAGCACCCTGTTTTTAGCGCTGCGGCGGATGCGGGCGCCGCTGATCATGCTCATCCTGATTTATGCCGTCTCGATTCTGGGCCTGACGCTCGTTCCCAGCCTGGACGCCAAAGGCAATCCCAGCCAAATGAGCTTCCTGCATGCCTTCTATTTCATCAGCTACACCGCCACCACAATCGGTTTTGGCGAAATCCCCAACGCTTTCTCTGAAGCGCAACGGCTGTGGGTCACCTTCTGCATCTATCTGTCCGTGATTGGTTGGGCCTATTTTATCGGCGCACTGCTGGCTCTGTTGCAGGACCAGAATTTCCGCAATGCGGTGCGTTTGCAGCGCTTCGGCCAGGCAGTGCGCAATATGCGTGAACCGTTCTATCTGGTGTGCGGCTACGGGGAAACCGGGCAATTGATCTGTCGCACCCTGGATCAACTCGGAATGCGGGCGGTGGTCATCGAAATCGACCATGGCCGGGTCAGTCAGCTCGACCTGCATGGGCATTCCGCCGACATCCCGGCGCTGGCCGCAGACGCCCGGCAACCGGAAATCCTCAAGCTGGCCGGTCTGACCCATCGCTGCTGCCGGGGCATCATCGCCCTAACCAATGATGATGGCGCCAATCTGGCCATCGCCATCGCCGCCCGCCTGCTGGCCCCTAAAGTACCGGCGCTCTGCCGCGCCGAGACAGTGGAAACGGCCGCCAACATGGCGTCCTTCGGCACCCGGCATATTATTAATCCCTTCGACAAGTTTGGCCGGTACCTGGCGCTGGCCCTGCATGCGCCAGCGGCCTACCACCTGCTGGAATGGCTGACGGCCGTTCCCGGCACGATAGTCGAACCGCACCGCGATCCGCCGCGTGGCCACTGGGTGTTGTGCGGTTATGGGCGGTTCGGCAAGGTCATGGTGTCAGCGCTGGAGCAGGAAAACATCCCGGTGACGATTATCGACCATGCGCCGCCCGCCAGCGAAAGCCAGCGGCGTTGGGTACGCGGCGATGGCAGCAGGACGCTGGCGCTGCTGGAAGCCGGCATTCAGCAGGCGGTGGGCATTGTGGCCTGCACTCATCGCGATGTGAATAACCTGTCGATCGTGGTGACGGCCCGGGAACTGAACCCAGGGCTGTTTGTGGTGCTGCGGCAAAATCTGCAGGCTAATCAATCACTATTCGACGCCTTCGAGTCGGATTTTACCGTCGTGCCGAGTCAGATCGTCGCCCGCGAATGCCTGGCGATTCTCACCACGCCGCTGCTGGAGCCATTCCTGTGGCAGATCAAGCAGCGCGGCGAATCCTGGGCCAGCACCCTGCTGGAGCAGTTAACCGAACGCTTCGGCTGGGAGGCGCCGACCGTGTGGAGCGTCTGCATTGACGCGGTGGAAGCGCCGGCGCTGATGGATTGGCTGCACTTAAACCACACCCCGGCGCCGCTGGGCGACTTGCTGCGCAACCCGCATGACCGCGCCGAGGAACTGGAATGCCGGGCGCTGTATCTGGCCCGCACGAATGACTCAACGGTCATGCTGCCGCACCGGCATACGCCCGTTCAGACTGGCGATCAATGGCTGCTGGTGGGTTGCAGCGCGGCACGGCGCGATCTCGCCTTGACCCTGAGCAATGAAAACACGCTGGAGTATGTGCTGCAGGGCCGGGAGATTCCCGGTGGCTGGGTCTGGGAACAATTGGCCTGGCTTCACGCCAAGTTGGCGGGACCTGAAAGGTAGATACCGGTTCAAGCCCGTGGAAACCGCGCTCTACCCCTATTACTACAAGGATGTCAAGAATCAACCGCCGGCCGCACCGGCCGTTTCCGCTCCTTGCGTTCTACAGACCGCTCCCGATCACCCGCGAGCCGCTCCGTTCGGGGCCGTGCTGACCGCTTCCGCTCTGGCTCGGCCCCATCGAGGCGGCTGATATTCAGCATCTGCTGCCGCACTCGCACTCGCTTGAGATGCTGGAAAATCTCGGGAGGCATTTGATCAGGCAAATCAACCGTGCTGTAGTCATCATGAATTTCAATACGGCCAATATACCGCCCTTCAATCCCAGCCTCATTGGCAATCGCACCCATGATGTTCTGCGGCGTTGCGCCGTGCTCGCGGCCCACCTCAATTCGATAGCGTATCTTATTGAAATCACTGGAATCACGGGTATAGTCCCGCGCTGGCCGGTCGCTGTTACGGGTCGAACGTCCCTCACGATCAAGCCGACCTGAGGCTTTTTCCCGATCCCGATCCCGCTCTCTCTCCCGCTCGGCGTCCTTGGGAATAGTGTCCTCAAACTGGAGTGGCCGGTCACGCTGCGCCAGATAGGCCAAGGCAGCGGCAATGTCATGAGGACTGGTTTCCTGTTCCCGCTCGATCTCGGCGACGACCTGTTGGAAAAATTCCAGATCCTGCGATGTCAGTACTTCAGTCACTTGCTGTTTGAATTGCGCCAGGCGATGGCCAGTGATCGCTTCCTGCGTGGGCAGTGGCATCCGCTCAACCGGCTGGCGGGTCGCCTTTTCAATCGTTCGCAACATACGCAGTTCGCGGGGGGCCACGAACAAAATGGCGTCGCCCGCCCGCCCGGCCCGTCCGGTGCGGCCAATCCGATGAATGTAGGCTTCGGGGTCATAGGGAATATCGTAATTGACGACGTGACTGATCCGCTGCACGTCCAGCCCGCGCGCCGCCACATCGGTCGCCACCAGGATGTCCAGGCCGCCATTACGCAACTGGTCAATAGTTTTTTCACGCAAGGCCTGAGTCATGTCGCCATGCAGGGCCGCGCTGGGATAACCTCGTGCTTCCAGTCGTTCCGCCAGTTCCGTCGCGGCCACCTTGGTGCGCACAAAGATCAATATGGCGTCAGCATCCTCTACTTCCAGCACCCGGGTCAGGGCGTCGAGCTTGTGCTGGACGCCGACCTGGCAGTAGCGCTGCCGGACAGTGGCAACCGTCGCCGTGCGGGTCTCGATCCGCACCTCCCGAGGATCGTGCAAATGGCGGTGCGCCACCCGGCGAATCGGCTCCGGCATGGTGGCGGAAAAAAGCGCGACCTGCTTTTCCGCCGGGGTCTGCTCCAGAATCCAGTCGACATCGTCGATGAAACCCATCCGCAGCATTTCATCGGCTTCATCCAGCACCACGGTGCGCAGCGCCGCCAGTGACAGGGTTTCCCGGCGCAGATGATCCATGACCCGGCCGGGCGTACCAACGACGACGTGAACCCCGCGCCGCAGATGACGCAGTTGCAAGGTCATGCTCTGGCCGCCGTAGATGGGCAAAACGTGAAAACCGGGCAGATGGCGGGCGTAGCTTTGGAAGGCTTCCGCGACCTGAATCGCCAGTTCCCGGGTAGGGGTCAACACCAGCGCCTGGGTCTGCCGGTCGCTCCAATCCAGTTTTTCCAGGATCGGCAGGGCAAAAGCAGCCGTTTTGCCGGTGCCGGTCTGGGCTTGGCCCAAGACATCGCAACCCTCCAGCATGGGCGGAATGGTGGCTGCCTGAATCGGCGTTGGCGCTTCGTAACCGAGTTCCTGGAGAGTTTCCAGCAGGGCAGGGGATAGTGCGAGTTGTTCAAAATGTTCGATAGAGGACATGCCAGATATTACCTGAATGAAAATCACTTACAGTGGGTCAGAATACATCAGCCCGAACAAAAGCGAAGAGTGGGAAAAGCCGCCGTCCCGTTCGATGTTTCAGCCGGAAACGGCTGCCACCCGACGGCGGCGAAACTTGTTGATAATGCGCCTGCGCCAGAGCAGATTGGCAATGACGAAGGTCGCAGCGCTGGACACGACGCCAATGGTCAACGATCCGACCAGCAACGGCCAACCCAGATCGCCAATCTGCTTCAGGAACCAGTCCAAGGAAGGTTCATACGCCCAGTCCAGCGGGGGCATGCCCAGCAACCAGGCGCCAAATTGATAACAGGCGAAGAAGATCGGCGGTATGGTCAGCGGGTTGGTGATCCAGACCATAGCCACCGCCACCGGCATATTGAAGCGCAGCAGTGCGGCGGCGGTCGCCGCGAGCAGCATTTGCCAAGGCACCGGCACAAACGCGAAAAATACGCCGGCGGCCAGTCCTCGCACCGTCGAACGACGGCTGAAATGCCAAAGACGGGGATCGTGCAACAAATCGCCGAGGAAACGCAGGTTCTTATGTGAACGCAGTTGATGGGGGTCTGGCAAATAGCGCTGGAAGAACTGCTTCATGGATGTTCGGAAAACCGGCGAAACGCTGAAGGCTGAGACGGCAAAACCGCCTGAAAATTCAGGCGATAGCGATTCTTTTAAATATACCTGAACTGTCCGGTAAAGTATCGCTCCCCCAAATTAAATTTTGGTTGCCGGGAAACTAACGGCTACGCTTTAACGTGTTCCCGAAATCTGATCA
>Ga0209573_1005993_pt1 | contig 10488 bp, 6 predicted proteins | sample TNRBio252014_DNA_FD_185870 | JGI IMG/M metagenome (GOLD analysis project Ga0209573, IMG submission 185870) | Wastewater treatment Type I Accumulibacter community from EBPR Bioreactor in Madison, WI, USA - TNR Reactor_6/25/2014_ DNA (SPAdes)... | ecosystem: Engineered > Bioreactor > EBPR >...
TCGCGTCGGCAATTGCGGCCGAGATGATTGCAAAGCAGCTTCGTGTCGCAAAACCCGAGGACGCGTTCACCTGCGGGCTGCTGCACGACATCGGAAAAATCGCACTCTTTAAGGTCGCGCCCGACGACCTGAAAATGGTCGTCAACAAGGCCAAATCTGAGGGCAAAAGTTTTCTCGATGCCGAAACCGAGCTCGAGCTCCCCGGACACACCGTGCTGGGCGAGCGCCTCGCGGACAAGTGGCAACTTCCGGTCGTGATTCGCAAGACCATCCGCTATCACCACCGCGACATCGAAAAAATGGAGAGCATCTACCCTCAAATGAAACCCGTGATCATGATGGCGACCCTCGGCGACATCATGGCCAAACGTTTTGCGATCGGAGAATCGGGCGACAGCATCCAGCCCGACTACCCCAGCAACTATCTCAAGATCCTCAATCTCACGGACATCGTGCTTAAAGAGTTGGAAACTAAGATGGAAAGCGAAATGGAACGCGCCTCGTCATTCCTCTCGGCTTCGCTCAACACTTGAAACGTTTTTGCCGATAAGAACTTGTGAACTCGAGCGCGCTTTTTCAGGCATTTTTCGAAGAGTCGAGCGATGCCTTGCTCGCGGTGCGTCTGCGCGACTCGAGCATCTTCCGCGCGAATAAAACATTGACCGCACTTTTTGGACTCTCACGCGAGGAAATCGAGGGTGAGCGCATGACAGTTTTGCAAGGCTCGGCGCCCTCGGGCTTTGAACGCGAACGCTTGCTCTCGCACGAAGTCGTCGAGAACGAGGGTTACTACAACGACATACTCGTCGTTACACGTTCGGGCGAACCACGTTTTGCGTCGGTGCGCGTGCGTCACCTGACGATTGACGAGGAACGCTTTGCGCTTATCGTGCTCTCGGACGACACCGAGCGCCAGCTCATGATGCGCGACCTGGTCGCTAAGCACCAGTCGATGGAACTCGCCTATCAAGAGCTTGAACGCGTGCATCTTCAGCTCAAGCAGACTCAGGAAAAAATGGCACAGGCTTCAAAACTAGTGGCCCTCGGAGAGCTCGCCGCGGGCATGAGCCACGAGCTTAACCAGCCGCTCACCGGGATCCGCGGTTTTGCCCAGGAGCTGCACGACATCGTAGGCACAGTGAAAAAACCCAAACGCAGCCAACTCGTCGAGCTGAGTCGTGACGTGATCCAGAACGCCGACAAGATGGCCGAGCTGCTCTCGCACCTTCGAGACTTTGCGCGCAAGGAACGCAACCACTTCGAAGCCTCCAGCCATATCGCACCCCAGCCCGTCTCCGTAAACACTAGTGTGCGAGCGGTGCTCAAGCTTCTGCAAAAACAATTTGATGACCGCGGCATCGTGGTCGACGTGAAAACCGTTCCCGAGAACCTCGCCGTCCTGGCCCAGACCCACCCCTTCGAGCAGGTCCTCATCAATCTCTTCACCAACAGCCGCGACGCGATTCTCGAGAAACGCGAAACACAGCCCCAACACAAAGGACGCATCTCGTTTGAGGCAGGCATCGAAAACGGTGCGGTTCTGATCCGCGTGCGAGACAATGGACCCGGCGTGCCGGAGAGTCTGCGAGAGCGCATTTTTGATCCGTTCTTCTCAACCAAGGAACAAGGCAAGGGACTGGGCCTTGGGCTCTCGATCAGCTTTAGTATCGCGCACAATTTCGGGGGGGAGCTTCACTTGGAAGAGAGCTCTTCACAAGGAACGAGTTTTACACTTCGTCTGCCTATAGCGGGAGCCCTTCCAGAGAGCAGGGCCGCATGAAGAACTCAACGCAGTTTTTCCGAGTGCTCGTGGTCGATGACGACGAGGTCGTGCGCAAAGTCGTCGTGGGCCGCCTTGAGCGAAAGGGCCATAGCGTGCGCGTTGCCGCGAGTGGGTCAGAAGCCATCAAGATCCAGCAAGAGTTTCACGCCGAGGTCCTCGTCAGCGATTTGAGAATGCCTGAGATGAACGGCTTCGAGGTCATTGCGCACTTTCAAATCCCAGCGATCATCATCACAGGACATGGCGACAAGGAATCCGCAATCAAGGCCGTCGAGGCAGGAGCCTTTGCATTTTTTGAGAAACCCTTTGATCTGGACGCTCTCGACGTGAGTGTGCAACGTGCGGGCGAGCGCCACAACCTGCTCAAAGAGCGCGAACTTCTTCTCAAACGCCTCGACCGGCTTTGTCGACTTCAAGACCGCGAACTTGAGTCGCTGCGGCCGCTCCGACTCTCACAGCCGCGCCTCGTCGGCGACTCTCGCGCGCTCCAAAAAATCCGCGAAGTTCTGGAGCAGCTTGCACGCAAACCGCATTCGACGCTCCTTATTCAAGGAGAAACCGGCACCGGCAAAGAAGTGCTTGCCCAAGAACTCCACTATCTCACCTACGCCGAGGCCGACAAAGTTCCCTTCCTCGCCCTGAACTGCGCCACTGTTCCTCAGGAGCTTTTTGAGAGCGAACTCTTTGGCCACGAAAAGGGCAGCTTCAGCGGAGCCCTCGCCCAACGCATCGGTCTCGCTGAAGCCGTGCAAACAGGAACTTTGTTTCTCGACGAGATCGGCGACATGGCCCCGCAACACCAAACAAAACTTCTACGCTTTTTACAGGAGAGACGCTTTCGCCGCGTCGGCTCGAACAAAGAAATTCCTTTTCGCGGACGTATCGTCGCCGCCTCCCACAAGAATCTCCAAGAACTCGTCAAAAAGAATCTCTTTCGCGAAGACCTCTACTACCGCCTGAATGTGATCACTCTCGAGCTGCCGCCGCTCCGCGACCGAAGCTCGGACCTTGAAGCTCTCTCCAAGCACATCGCCGCCCGTTTTGATCTCAGGGGCGTGCGCGATCCCGAGCGCCTGAGCATCTACCCTTGGCCCGGAAACATCCGAGAGCTTCACAACTGGATTGAGCGCGCCTCGATCCTCGAAGAATATGACGACCGAAAACTTATTGTGTCCTCGCTTCCCGAAAGCACGGGGAGCAAACGCATAGCTCCCCCAGCTCCAGTCGAAGCGTCGATCGAAGTCGCCCCCGCCTCGCTCTCCACGATGAAGCAGCAGATCCTCGATCATTTCGAGTCAGACTGGATTGGCCGTGCCCTCGAAAAGCATCACGGCAACATCAGCGCCGCAGCCCGCGAACTGGGCATCGACCGCAAGAACCTTGCCCGCCGTATGAAGGAGCTGGGTCTAGGCTCGAGCTCCAAAAGCCCTCTCAAAAAAGCTTCTTAACACGCCCTTAATCTGAGGCGCGTCCGTCACAGTGCTGTGGCGAGCGCACCCCATTTTTCCGTGGCGTCCTCACCCCAACTTTCCAAGGGCCCCTCCGTAACGCGTTCGCCGCGCGTGGCACGCGTCTTGGAATTACCAGTACAGAAACGAAACACCGCCTCAGAAGAAGAAGTTGCACGTAAGCGGAACGTCCGAGTCCGATGTCTCCAGGGATAACCTTCACACACACGACTCCCCTGGAGACATCGGCACTCACTTTAAGGAGGGCCTATGATTCTCGTCACGGAAATCCAAACCCACTCGAGCTACCAAGAAATTCTCAAACAACGCGAAGAACAGATTCAGAAACTCCAACGTGAAGTCTCCATCTGGCGCGAGCGCGCCGAGCGCGATGGACTCACGCAGTGTCTGCGCCGCGAAGCTTTTATGGAACTCATCTCGAGCCGCCGCTCCTTTGGGCTGCTCGCACAAGAATGCACGCTCGTGATCATCGACATCGACCACTTCAAAAAAGTTAACGACACGCACGGCCACTTGGCGGGGGATGAAGCGCTCAAGCACGTTGCAAAAATTCTCAAACAGAACACGCCCGAGGGGGGACTGCTCTGTCGAATGGGAGGAGAGGAGTTTGTCATGGTCTTGCCTCAGGGGATTGAGGCCAACCGCAGCTTCCTTGAGGCGCTGCGCCTGCAGATCGCAACGAGCGCTTGCCGCATCAACGGGGGGGAAAAAGTGGCGATCACCGTGAGCCTGGGGGCCGTAACCTGGAACACCGACACGCCCATGGTGAGGGCTTCGGCCGAGGCCGACGAGCTCCTCTACCGGGCCAAACACGAAGGGAGGAACCGTCTGGCGGCCTAAGGGGATGGCGCAATGCATGATTTACGGCGAAGGCCCCGCCGACTAAGACTTCTTTCATGTCTCTCAACTCGATTGACGAACTCCTGCCGCTCTCGCAGCTCGGATTCGGAAAGTACTACGGCAAGTTCATGGTGGAGGCGGTCTACAAAGACGGCGAATGGAAACCCTGGACTCTCTCGGATCTCCACCGTCTCGACATCCACCCCGGATCCAAGACTCTCCACTACTCCCAAGAAATCTTCGAGGGCCTGAAGGCCTACAAGCAGGACGGTGGCATTTTCATGTTCCGGCCCGCAGCGAACATCGCCCGCATGTCGCGCTCTGCCGAGGCGCTTGCAATGCCCTCGTATCCCGAAGACCAGTTCATGGAAGGCCTCAAGGCCTTGGTCGCAAAACTCGCGCACCTGACGCCCGAGCTTCCGGGTTCGCTCTACCTGCGCCCCACGATGATTGGCAATTCCAACTCACTGGGCGTGGCACCTGCGAGCGAGTACCTTTTTTATATTCTTGCCTGCCCTGTGGGCGGGTATTTCGGCGACGTGACGAGCGACAAGCCCGCCACGGTCGGCATCTGGATCTCAGACAAACACGTGCGCGCGGCGCCCGGGGGACTCGGTGCCGCCAAGACCGGTGCCAACTATGCCGCAAGCCTCAGGGCTGTCGCTGAGTCCAAAAAACTCGGCTTCAACAACGTCATGTTCCTCGACGCCATTCAGCGCCGCTACCTGGAAGAACTCAGCGGAATGAACGTCTTTGTCGTCCAAAAAGGCGTTCTCAAAACGCCTCCCTTAGGTGACACGATTCTGGCCGGAGTCACCCGAGACAGCATCATCAAAATCGCGAAGCACTTGAAGATCCAAATCGAAGAAACTCCGATCGCTGTCGACGAGCTTCTCAAAGGTCTAGTGAGCCATGAGGTGAGCGAGGTCTTTGCGTGTGGAACGGCGAGCGTTGTCACAAGCATTTCTGAACTCGGCTGGCGCGGGGAACGCGTCCGCGTGGGCGATGGCCAAGCTGGCCCCGTAGCCACCCGCCTCTACCGAAGCCTCAGCGCAATCCACGCCGGCAAAGAGCCCGGACTGGAGCCCAACTGGCTCGTGAAGTGCAAATAAGCGCTTCATTGGTCTTTTAAGATTTTTGAAAAAAGAAAAGCCCGGACGCAGAGGGGGAGGGCAAGGGGACTGCAGTCCGGGCTTTTACAAATCAATCGGGTCCGTTAGGGGACAGAACCGATGATGTTTTGCCTAAAGATGGATTTAAAAGGTTATCCACATATCGTCAAGCCCACTTGTAAAGAATTATGTGAATAATCGCGTAAGGAACGCGGCGTTCTGTACACCTCAAGCAGCGGAAGCCAATAAAATGACGCTGCCCCCCACCCCGGACTTGCCAAGCGCCCGAGGGCCCACTATGTCTAGTCACACTCTTTCGCGGGAGTAGCTCAGCTGATAGAGCGTTGCCTTGCCAAGGCAAAGGTCGCGGGTTTGAATCCCGTCTCCCGCTCCATTTTAGGAATCTACGGAATCTACGAATCTACGAATCTACCCGAACGATGGTGGGTTGTTCCCAAAAGTCATTTAAGAACAAGCAGCTAGAAGCCTTAGTCTGTAGTTACGGAAGCTCCGAAAGCCGTAACTGCGTCGTTTTATTACCTTCGCGACGTTGTTGAAACCTTCGGTTCTTGCGTTCGTAATTCCAAATTTAAAGTAATTCAAGATCTCAATCAAGGAGCGCAGCTCACACCATCGTAGCGATCCTGAAGAGCAACACAGTTCGCAAGGACTTCGGTCGGGGTCAAAGGGCGATTGTAGAGATAAACGGCACCGATGCTTCCCTTGTAGGGATAGGTGTTTCCGATCATCGAGCCGATCTCTAGCGATGCGGCAGGGCGCGCCGTCATGCTACTTCCGCTTGTGGTGTAGGTCCCCGCAGGAGATCCATTGAGGTAGTACCTCATCGCGCGAGTAGCTTTGTCGAAAGTGACCGTAATGTGGTTCCATCCCGTGGGAACGTTTGTGGTCATACTATTGCTCCACGTCTCATTGACTCCGCTCATATAGAGCGAAGGGCGAGTGGTGTTGGTATCAAACGCGAGAAGATAGTTGTAAGGGTTTGTTCCCTTGCCAAGAAGAGCCTGGTAACCCGAGTTGCCCCCGACTCCCGTATGCTTGATCCACATTTGAATCGTGAGCCCGGCACCCGTTAGATCGAGATTCGAGTGGGCGGGGACTGTAACATAATCCGCATTGGGTTGAGCCGCGAATCCGTCAAAAACGAGCCTCGCCGGATCCAAGGCCGTGTCGGTTCCATTCCATCCGCTTCCCGCTCCACAACTCGAAAAGTTATTGAGCGTTGCAGCGTAAGCATTGGCGGACATGTCCTTCCAAGTTCCAGGAGAACAGCCCGCGCCTTGGAACAAGTTGCCGTCGGTATAGGCGGCGTCAAGCGAGAGCACGTTTCCGTCCGCGATAATATTGGGTGTTGATTTAAATCGGGGACGAGTTTTTGAGTAGAGGCTCGCGATCGAAGTTGAATCTCCGGTGCTAAAGACTTTGACGTCTCCGATGTCGCCGCTCCACGCCGCACTTCCATCCGCCGCGGCCCCCGCGTGCATCTCGGAACTACCTGGGTTCAACTCACCCGTGTAGATCCCTGAACAGTTCAGAGATCCATTGATATAAAGAGACACGGATTTCGTCGAGTCCTTGACGTGGGCAGCAACGAAAGACCATGCGTCATCAGTAAGCGAGGTTTGAGATTTGCATCCAGGTGTGGCCGCCTGAAGCGAAGTAATTTCTTGTTGAGTCAGCGCCCGGTCAAAAAGCGCAATTTCATCCAAGCGTCCCGCGAAGGGATACGAGCGTGAGATCATCGTTCCAACTTCCAGAGGATTGGATGCGCATGCACTTAAAGCAGATCCCGCCACGACACGCGTGCCGGCCTGAACGCCGTTGACGTAGTATTGAAGGGTCTTGGTGGGCGGATCGAAAGTGACGGCGATATGATTCCACGCATTCAGAGTTGCCGCTGTGGTTGCGCGATTGGACCACACTGCGTTGGCTCCCGTCATGTACAGAGTGGGAAATAAAGTGCCTGAATCAAAAGCAAGCAGATAGCAGTAGTTGGGACTTCCCACCCCCTTTCCTAAGAGAGCACGGTAATTTCCTGTACTGGTTGGATAGACCCACAACGACATGGTGAAGCCGTTCGCCCCATTAAGGTTCAGGTGGCTCGAGTGGGGGACTTCAATGTACGACCCCGATCCCGAAAGCGCTACAGATGTTCCAGAACCAATAGTTGAAGCCGATGTCGCCGCAAGCGTGATGCCTGTGCCATAGTTACCATGGAGATCATTAGGGCCAAGGTCTTGCATCACACTTCCAGAGCTTTCATCGAGACGCCAGTAGGCCAAAGGACCGAGACTCTGGACAACTTCTTCGTATTCAACCCCAAAACCCCCGACGCCTATTTGGAGTTTTCCAGTGCCGGCCGTGTCCTGGCGCACGACAAACCCATCGGCATCCTGGCCCCCGTTTCCAAAAATAATGGATCCGGAGGCAGCGACAGCGGACGGCTTTATCCAAGCCGAGATAACAAACTCATCAAGGGCATTGATTTGGGTTCCAAAATTAACCGAGTTCTGTTCACTCGCAGTGAGGCGGAGAGCATGAGGATTTTCTACCGTGGCATCTCCGACCCAGGGATCCACCCAGTTGCTAGAATTGAGTGTAGCGCCCCAGAGAGTTCCAGATGAGCTGATATCGACCCAGTTTGTATCCAAGATTGGCAAATTCGCGTTGATCGACGTGCCGTTCGAAAACTGTGCATCAAAATCTGCGACGAGGTTTGTCCGAGAAAAAGGTGCAACCACATCCACCACGAAGATTTCTGAATCCGAAGACTGAGTGTGGCGCGTCCCAGTAATCTTGAACTCGAAGGCGCCCGAGTTCTCAAGGTCGGGAGTCCAGCTCATAACGCCACTTGCGGCATCGAGGCTAAAACTCCCTTCAAGCGCGCTACAAACACTGCCTGCATCGACAGCACCGTCAACGACACGGTCAAAAGTGCATGTGTAAACCATATCGTCATCGTTTCCGAGGACGGTGTTGTCAAAATCTAGGGAGGGACTCATTGTGGTTCCAGCACTTACAAAGTCATCCGGGAAGCTGTAGTCAGCAACGCTCGCGAGTACGGGCGCCGCTTCGGTCTGGATTGTGAGACTTGCGGCAGTACTCGTTGAGACCCCGAGGGAGTCCGTCGCCTGGACCTTAAAGGTGTAGCTCGTGTTTGGACTCAGCCCCGTGACGATAGCAGAATCCGCCCCCGCAAGCGCTGTAGCCTTCAAGAGCTGGCCCGCGCCGACACTTTGAAAAACCAGATAGTTTGCCGCATCGGCGTCGGGCAGCCAGTGAACTTTGACCGACGTGACCTTGACCTCGTCGACATTGGAAATACCTGCAAACGACAGTGGGGTTACTCCCCGCCCAGAAAGCGCCATCGATGCCGTGTAGGAACTCGTTGGAGATGTAATGTAGTAGCTGACTGAGAGTGATGCCGACAACGTGCCGCTCGTGAGAGGCACGAATTGCACGACCGCTGCACAACTTTCCTGCGGTTCGAGCACATGAGGGCAGTCCTCGGACAAAAGTTGATAATGCGTGTTGTCCGCTCGAATATCTGTGAGAGTGAGCGCAAGTTTAGACGAATTTGTAAATTCAATTGTCTTAACAGCCGATGCTGAGTTGGCACGGAGGTTTCCAAAGCTATGCGTCGAAGGCTCGAAAACAATCGCAGAGTTCCCCACAATGCCTTCATCGGCCGCTCCCGTGTTTCCAACTAGAGTATTGATCGCCTCGGTCGGCGCGATGCAAGAGGTCATACTCAGCAGCAAAGCGCTTCGAAGAAAAATAGAATAGCGAATCAAAGTGCCCATCGATCCCCCCTATCCCACCTTTAAAACGAAAGCCCCGCCCCAGCACTGATCCCCAAGAATGGGTTGTCAGACGTCAGGTAGTAACCCACACGAAGTGTTGCGATGAGGGATCTCTCTCCCAAGGGCCACTTTGCCTTCGAGCTGGCGTAGAAGCCGGGAGCGGGAATTATCGACGAGCTACCCGAAAGAATGAGCTGCTCAAATCCGCCCCCCGCCGACAACGAAAAAGCCCTAGGGCGTCGCCTTTCCAGAAATGTCCGATCATCTACGATCACGGTGCTCGAACCTTCGCGGGAATCTCCAATGAGGTAGCGCTGGGTACCGATGCCAATCGCCGAGTAAAGGTGTCCAAAACCTGCAACCATAAAAGCGGTACTAAAGCGAAGCTCGACAGACTGTTTGGCCCAGGGAAATTGTTCGTAATCCAACCAGAAACCGCTATGGAGGATCGAGCTTAGATCTGATTGAATCAAACCAGAGTTAAGACCCAAGCTAATGTCACGATCTTTTGCCGCATCGTCCACCCGAAAAGAGATCGGCGCCGAAATCGCTGCACGCGACGGCTCTTGGGCGACGAGAGTCGCGGGCGCGAATAAATACAGCGCCCACAAGGCTCTAAGCGGCGTTCTTAATTGAAGTATTTTCTTGCTCATTGAAGCCATCCTTAGTTTCAGGGCGTGACATGACATGATCTTTTACTTGTTGTGTGAGTTCAGCCAAAACTTCGCTTTGGCGATCTACAGTAACTTTTGATTGCAGCTCCTTGAGACGCAGAAGCTTCTTTTCCGGGATAAGTGCCTCAAGAATCTTTAGGAATTCCTCAGGTCCGCTCCATACCTCAGCTAATTCCTGGGTTGAATATTTTGAGAGCCATGATTTCACCGTAGATTCATCGACCACTTTAAGCCAGACAAGACTTGGAATCTGATCCATATGCTGCAGCATCGCGGATGGATTTTCGAGAATCATCCGTTCGTCGTCGATGCTGATTTTCTGGATCTGGAGGTCCGGAGAGAATTTACGGGAGGTCGATTCAACGGACTCTTTGGGCCCAGAAGTTGTCGATTTATGGGCCGTTTTGAGACACTCCATGCGCTCAAGAAGCGAAAGTGTCGAGTAGGCCTTTCGAATTGGAGAGAGTTGGTGCCACGCAGACTTCTCTTTCTTAACCCACTGGGCAATATCATCGTTGCTGACGTTATCAACGCGAAGCTCGGGATTGATATAAAATGGGTGGTGCTGAAAACCCAGGTCAACGATCGGGAGTTTCGAGAAGTACGCAGCATACGACATGGCAGGAGACCAGTCCTTAACGACATGCGCGCGCTGCTCAACACTCATGTGACTCCAGAGAAACTTTGCATAACCATCAAGCTCGGACCAATAACAATCTGAAATCAGCGCAATGAGACTTTCCGTCTTTAGTTCCTGAACGAGGTTTTTAGCCCCCACACTCTCTGCGC
>Ga0209573_1005995_pt1 | contig 10485 bp, 10 predicted proteins | sample TNRBio252014_DNA_FD_185870 | JGI IMG/M metagenome (GOLD analysis project Ga0209573, IMG submission 185870) | Wastewater treatment Type I Accumulibacter community from EBPR Bioreactor in Madison, WI, USA - TNR Reactor_6/25/2014_ DNA (SPAdes)... | ecosystem: Engineered > Bioreactor > EBPR >...
TGGAAGGCCTGGCCGCCAAAGTCGGCCGCCAGCTTCTGGCTAACGGGCAGCGACTGGTGACGGCAGAATCCTGCACTGGTGGCTGGGTCGGGCAGTGCCTGACGGCTATCGCCGGCAGTTCGCGCTGGTTCGACCGCGGCTTCATCAGCTACTCGAACGAAGCCAAGGTCGAGATTCTGGGCGTCGCTGCCGATACGCTTGCAGCCCATGGTGCGGTCAGCGAAGCGATAGCCGCTGCGATGGCGCTGGGCGCACTCGAGCGCAGCCGCGCTGACTGGGCGCTGGCCATCACCGGCGTTGCGGGCCCGGACGGTGGATCTGCGACCAAGGCCGTCGGGACCGTCTGCTTCGCATGGGCCGGACCTGAGGGGTTCGTCGCTACCGCTACTTGTCATTTTGACGGTGACCGCAGGAGGGTGCGAGCGCAGTCGGTTGCCCATGCGCTGACAGGGATCCTCCAGCGCGCTGGGCATCGTCTCGTCTGAAGGTCTCGTTGGCGGGCGAACTCTGCCTTTATCTCGAGCAGTCGAGGTCTCGTAGGCTATTTCGGGCAATTGCTAGCGCTTTGTAATAAAATTAACCACTTAAACGTGCCTTTCCTCCCGCCCAATGCGCTTCGGATTCGTAAGCCCTCCTTTTTTCCGGGTTGTTTCATTTCTGCTGCCGATCCTGTGCTTGCCTGCCGGAGAGGTTGAGGCCGTGGGCCTCGGCAAGATGACCGTGCTTTCGCGCCTTGGTTCGCACTTTGAGGCGGAGGTTCAGCTTCTGGATACCGCGCCAAACAAGCGTCCCGTCGCCGAGTGTTTTCGGCTTGGGTATGCAGGCGAAGCCGACGTCCCGATGCTCACGCGCGGCCGGCTGACTGTTGAGCAGGGCGGGGGCGGATTTCGTTTGCGCATCGTTTCCGGCGAAGTGATCAACGAACCGCTGCTGCAGGTCAGCCTGCGTGCGGGATGTGGCGCCGAGGTCGTGCGGAACTACCTGGTGCTGATTGATCCGCCGACGAACAGGGCGCCGCTGAAGTCAGTGGAACTGCCTGCAGCCCGCGGTGTGTCCGTTGAGGAATCAGCTTCCAGTCTGGTGCCGCCGCCTGGCTCACGGCATGGTATCCCCGATAGCCGCCCTGTGCCGCCACCCGGCAGCACCGTCGTGACCGTCAGGCCCGGTCCGGCAACACCAAGCCTGCCAGCATCGCGCCCGGCAAGACAGCCTGTCAAAAGCCCGACCAGTGCGGGCAATGTAACCGACCGCCTGTTTCTTTCCAGCGGCGCCGACAGCGAGGAGGACCGACCGGGATTTGACCGGCCGTTGCGTCTGAGTACCAGGCTCTCGACACACCTCCTGAGCAAGACGAGCGAGAGCCAGCGCTCGATCCTCCGCATCGAGTACAAGCTGCTGTCGGCGCTTCACACTCAGGCCGAACAGCAACTGGCGGTCGCCGAGCAGGTGCGCCGGCTTGAGCGAACGCTCAACGAACTGCACCACAGGATCGAAGGGCAGAATCGGCCCACGATCGCGTCGGAAGGGGCGGCGATGGCTGTGACCTCGGCCACACGACCCGCCGAGCCTGGACGCAAGCCGCCATCGGAGGTGGCAGCAGATACTGCCACGCGTGCCAGCGAGGAACCGGATTGGTGGCTTGAGACAGGCTTGTTGCTCGGGCTGATTGCTGGCTTGACCTGGTTCCTTCGCCGCCGATCCGGCAAGGGCGCGATCCGGCAGGAAATTGCGGTGCCCGCGGCACCGGCCATCGATTCCAGCGATGATGCCGGCTGGGAACTGCAAACTTTCCGGCACCCCGACCGTCTGGCGGTCGTTACCGAAAGGGAGCCGGCAGTTGAGACTCTTCTCGTTCCGGACGCTCCAGTCGCTGTGTCCGCCCAGCTCCAGATAAGCAGAGACGAAGATGAGGTAACGGCGGTGCTCGAACTCGCCGAGATCATGATTTCCTTCGGTCGCCTCAAAGGGGCTGAACAGGCGTTGGAACAGTTCGTCGAGCACAAGCCTGTGGCAGCGGTGACTCCCTGGCTCAAGCTGCTTCAGATTTATCGGCAGAACGAACAGCGTGAAGCTTTCGAAGCCCTGGCTGTGGAGTTAGCGCGCAATTTCAATGTTGCTCCGGCAGCGTGGGAAGAAGCGGCGGGACTTGCAAACCCGGTCATTTCCAACAGCGAGAGCCAAACGGCATCGATTGAGCAACTCCTGGCTCGCTTGCCTGCGATTGGAAAGTTGGCGCACATCAGGAGCGAGGTTTCGCGCACCTGGGATTCCCCTCAGTGTCTCGCGTACCTGCACAAGCTCTTGCGCGACAATCGCAATGGAGAGCGAAAAGGCTTTTCTCTCGGCACCGTCCGTGAGTTGCTGCTTCTGATAGACCTCCAGGAAAGCTCCCGCACGCGCCGGATCTGACGCGGCGCATCGCGACTTAGAACCGCACCAGCCGGTTCGTCGGTATTGGTCATTTCACTAGTGCTGTATATAATCACAGCGCCATGGCAATGCTGATACTGGCATCTTCAGTACGTTCGAACGTGGGATAATTCCGCTCAATAAAGAAGAAGGGATAGGCAACAATGGACGACAACAAGTCGAAGGCGCTGGCTGCAGCGTTGGCACAGATCGAAAAGCAGTTCGGCAAGGGCTCGATCATGCGAATGGGTGAAGGGAGCGTCGTGAATGACCTCCCGGTGGTTTCCACCGGATCACTGGGACTTGACATCGCCCTGGGCATCGGCGGACTTCCGCGCGGGCGCGTGGTCGAGATTTATGGTCCCGAATCGTCTGGAAAGACCACACTGACCCTGCAGGTGATTGCTGAAATGCAGAAGCTCGGCGGGACGGCGGCCTTCATCGATGCCGAGCATGCCCTTGATCCAGCCTATGCGCAGAAGCTTGGGGTTAACCTCGACGAGTTGCTCATCTCGCAGCCCGATACCGGCGAGCAGGCTCTGGAAATCGCCGACATGCTGGTGCGCTCGGCGAGTGTCGACGTAGTGGTCATCGACTCGGTCGCTGCGCTTGTTCCAAAGGCAGAAATCGAAGGCGAGATGGGCGACTCCCTGCCTGGTCTGCAAGCTCGCCTGATGAGCCAGGCGCTACGCAAGCTGACGGCCAATATTAACCGTACCAACACGCTGGTGATTTTCATCAACCAGATCCGCATGAAAATCGGCGTCATGTTCGGTAGCCCTGAAACCACCACCGGCGGCAATGCCCTGAAGTTCTACGCATCGGTGCGTCTGGACATCCGCCGTATCGGCAGCATCAAGAAGGGTGACGAAGTGATCGGCAACGAAACCCGCGTCAAGGTTGTGAAGAACAAGGTCGCGCCCCCTTTTCGCGAAGCCATCTTCGACATCCTCTACGGCGAGGGAACCTCCCGGGAAGGGGAGATCATCGAACTTGGCGTGCTGCACAAACTGGTCGACAAGTCAGGCTCCTGGTATGCCTACAACGGTGAAAAAATTGGACAGGGCAAGGACAATGCCCGTGATTACCTGAGAAGCAAACCGCAGATCGCCAGGGAAATCGAGGCCAGGATCCGCGCCGCGGTAAACGTGCCATCGCCGACGGTGATCACCGCTGCCTAAGGGACCTGCCATGCAGCATGCCTTGCGCGAACGTGCTCTGCGCTTGCTCGCGCATCGCGAGTATACCCGCCAAGAACTGTCAACCAAGATTGCGCCCCTCGCCGAATCGCCAGAACAACTGGCAGCCTTGGTCGACGAGTTGACGGCAAGCGATCTGCTTTCCGATCAGCGTTACGCCAGCACACGAATCAATTCCCGCGCAGGACGCCTTGGTGACGCGCGCCTGGCGCACGAGCTGCGGGTAAAGGGTGTGTCGACCGAATTGGTGCAGGCAGCGCTGGCTGCCGGCGAAGACGAATTGACGCGAGCGCGACGGGTCTGGGAACGTCGGTTTGGCTGCCAGCCGATTGCCTCCGTCGCTGACGCAACCGAGCGAGCTCGTCAAATCCGCTTCCTCGCGGGGCGAGGCTTTTCTGCTGAAACCATTCGCCGCGTGTTATACACCAATAGTGAAGAATAGTGACCATGTCAGACAAGCAGAGCACTCTTTCTACCCATAACCTGAACAAACGCTACAAGTCACGTACGGTGGTGCACGATGTTTCCTTTGACCTGGTCAGCGGAGAAGTCGTTGGCCTGCTCGGTCCCAACGGCGCCGGCAAGACAACCTGTTTCTACATGGTGGTCGGTCTGGTCGCTTGTGATGGCGGTGACGTTCATCTCGACGGCGTGAAGCTCACGCATCTGCCGATTCACAGGCGTGCCCGACTGGGGCTCTCGTATCTGCCGCAGGAGGCTTCCGTCTTTCGCAAGCTGACGGTCAGCGAAAACATCAAGGCTGTGCTCGAACTTCAGCCGCTGCCTCCGAACGAAATCGAAGGACGCACGGAAAGCCTGCTCGAAGAACTGCACATCAGTCACCTCCGGCTGAACCCCGCAACTTCGCTTTCCGGTGGGGAGCGGCGACGAGTCGAGATCGCACGTGCTCTGGCCACCGGCCCACGTTTCATTCTGCTTGACGAACCCTTCGCTGGCGTAGATCCGATCGCCGTGCTCGACATCCAGAAGATCATCCGCTTTCTCAAGGAACGCGGGATCGGTGTACTGATTACCGACCACAACGTTCGTGAAACGCTGGGTATCTGCGACCATGCGTACATCATCAATGAGGGCCGCGTCCTTGCCTCTGGTCGTCCCGATGAAATCATTTATAATGAAAACGTCAGAAAGGTCTATCTTGGCGAGAATTTCCGCCTATGAACCCGACGGCCCTCCAGCCATAATTCGAGAACCATACGGGCAGTTTTCCATGCCAATGCGGCGGCTCATCCGGTTCCGTACATGAAACCATCCCTCCAGCTCAAACTCTCCCAGCATCTTGCGTTGACCCCTCAGTTGCAGCAATCAATCCGTTTGCTGCAACTCTCGACGCTCGAACTTGAGCATGAGCTGGAAAAGTATCTGCTCGACAACCCGTTGCTAGAACGTGCAGAGGAGTATCCTCCGCCTGGGGCGCAGCAGAGCGACGCAAGTCGTGACGGATCCCCGGAGCCGAACACGGCCGATGAGCAACGCGAGAGCGCCTCGCCAGACGAGGAAGGCTGGCTCGACGACCACGTGACCTCCTTTGGCTCGTCCGCCTCCCCTGACGACGATGACGGCGACAGCGATTATCAGGACGTACAAGCGGCCACAATCTCCCTGCGTGAGCACCTGCTGTGGCAGCTTGGCCTGATGACCATTCCCGACCGTGATCGTGTGCTGGTGCGCTGTCTGGTTGAGGCATTGGACGACGATGGCTACCTGACCCTATCGCTCGAGGAACTCGCTGAGGCCATGCCGGCGGAACTCGAGATTGACCCCGAAGAATTGCAGATCGCACTCAAACACTTGCAACACTTTGACCCCAGCGGCGTTGGTGCGCGCAGCGCGCAGGAGTGCCTCTCGCTGCAACTGGCAACGCTGCCAGCTGACCGTACCTGTACGTTGGCCCAAGAGATCGTCCGCCACCATCTGGAACTGCTTGCCAACCACGATTTTCCGAAGCTCAGAAAGCAGACGGGTTGTGACGACGATACTCTGCGCGCCGCACACTTTCTGATCTGCAGCCTGAATCCGAGGCCTGGTGCTGCCTATGCCTCTCCTGACACGCGCTACATCACGCCGGACGTGGTGGTGCGCAAAGTGCGGGGCCAGTGGCTGGTAAACGTCAACGCGGATGCCTTTCCCCGTCTTCGGATCAATAGCCTCTATGCCCAGATTCTGTCCCGGCAGCGTGGCTCCGGCCTTGCCGGCCAACTGCAGGAGGCCCGCTGGCTGATAAGGAACGTACAACAGCGGTTTGACACGATCCTGCGTGTGGCGCAGGCTATTGTGGAACGTCAGCGGCAGTTCCTCGATGACGGTGAAGTCGCGATGAGGCCGCTGGTATTACGTGAAATTGCCGAAGTGCTTGGCCTCCACGAATCGACCATCTCGCGGGTGACCACCCAGAAGTACATGGCGACACCACGCGGGATTTTTGAATTGAAGTATTTTTTTGGCAGCCACGTCAGCACGGACGCTGGCGGAGCGTGTTCAGCAACGGCCATTCGTGCGCTGATCAGGCAAATGATCAGCGCGGAAGAGCCCAACAAGCCTCTCTCGGATAGCCAGATATCCGAGGTCCTTGGTCAGCAGGGCATTGTCGTCGCACGGCGAACAATTGCAAAATACCGTGAAGCGCTCAGTATCCCGCCGGTCAACTTACGCAAGTCCATTTAGAAAGAAGGAGCCACATCATGAACCTGCAAGTCAGTGGACACCACCTCGAGATCACGCCAGCGCTGCGCGATTACGTTACCGGCAAGCTAGAACGGATCACTCGTCATTTTGATAACGTGATAGACGTTAACGTGATTCTGTCGGTGGACAAGCTGAATCAGAAGGCCGAAGTGACGGTCCATCTCGCTGGCAAGGATGTCTATGTGGAGTCAGTCGATGAGGACCTCTATGCAGCTGTCGATGGTCTCGTAGACAAGCTTGAGCGCCAGGTGCAGAAGTACAAGCAGAAGTTGCAGGATCACCATCGCGGAAACAAGATCACTGATCACATCGTTGCCGAGTGATCCAGGTGTAGCCTGCGCCCGGCCGGATCGGCAGTTGAGCCCGTCCGGGTGCTTCATTGCCTGAGTCCATTGATCCACGTCCCCCTTTCGGGTTTCACCGCATGAGCCAGATCACCCAGTTACTACCCCTCGAGAACATCATTCTTGATCTCGACGCGAGCAGCAAAAAACGCGTTTTTGAGCACGTGGGGCTGCTCTTCGAAAACTATCTTGGTATCGCTCGGAGCACGGTGTTCGACAGCCTTTTTGCCCGGGAAAAGCTCGGCTCGACCGGTCTCGGCCAAGGTGTTGCCATCCCGCATGGGCGCATCAAGGGGCTGCGAGACGCCACCGGTGCTTTCCTCCGCCTGGCGGCACCGGTACCGTTTGACTCCCCCGACGGCAAGCCGGTTTCGCTGCTGTTCGTCCTGCTCGTGCCAGAGGTGGCGACCGAACAACACCTGCAGATTCTTTCTGAGCTGGCGCAGCACTTCTCCAACCGAAGTTGTCGCGACGCGCTCTGCAAGGCCGCCGACGCGAACAGCATCCGCCAGATTTTTGCCAGCGGGGAATGAGCACCCAGCGCCAGTTCAGTGTGGCCCAACTTTACGAGGACCACCGCGACAAACTGAAGCTTTCGTGGGTCGTCGCCGTCGGCGTTGATCGACAGATCGAGCTCAAGGAGCAGGGCCATTTCGGCGCCGATGTCGTCGGTCACCTCAACCTGATCCATCCGGAGCGGCTACAGGTAATCGGCAGAGCGGAAAACGCCTGGGGCTGTCGGGTAACAGCAGATCGCTTGCGCTATCAGATCAAGGAACTGATGGCCGCCAAGCCTCCAGCCCTGATCATCGCGGATGACGTCGAAGTCCTGCCGGCGATTCGTGAGGCATGCGAGACAACGTCAACCCCCCTCTTCGTCAGTCCCAAGCCCTGCTCGGCGGTAATTGAACTCTTGCGCATCTATCTTTCCCGTCGGCTGGCCGGTACCACCTCGGTACACGGTGTCCTGATGGATGTATTCGGCATGGGTGTTCTGATTACCGGTGACTCTGGAGTGGGCAAGAGCGAGTTGGCCCTGGAACTGATCTCGCGCGGCCACGGCCTGGTCGCCGATGACGTTGTCGAGCTGGCATGTATTGCGCCAACAACCATCGAGGGGCGCTGTCCGAGCATGTTGCGCGATTACCTCGAAGTGCGGGGGCTTGGGCTGCTCAACATTCGCACCATCTTCGGCGAAACCGCCTCGCGCCGGAAGATGCGGCTCAAGCTGATCGCTCATCTGCAAAGGCCGCTCAGTGGCACGGATGGTCCGCGGCTGCCTCTCGACGCGCAATCTCAGGACATTCTTGGCGTCGCCATACGCAAGGTTGTCATTCCAGTCGCCGCCGGAAGGAACATTGCCGTGCTTCTTGAGGCTGCCGTGCGCAACAGCATCCTCCAGCTACGCGGCATCGACAGTATGGGAGATTTCATCAACCGTCAGCAGCAGGCGCTTCTTGACGAAGACCTGTAGCAGTGGCCTAATCAGCACACTTCCCCAACCTCTAAAGGAGAAACCCAGATGAAAGCCGTAATCGCCATCGTCGCTCTTGCGTTTGCTGCCGGCGGCACCTTTGCCAGCGAAGAGAAGAAGGAACCCACAGCAGCTCAGAAGGCACAGCAGGAAAAGATGAAGGCCTGCAACGCGCAGGCGGGCGAGAAGGGTTTGAAGGGCGACGAGCGCAAGCAGTTCATGAGTACGTGTCTCGGCGCAAAGCCAGCGAATGCGACGCAACAGGATAAAATGAAGCGCTGCAACAGCGAGGCCGGCAGCAAGCAGCTCAAAGGTGACGAGCGGAAGAAGTTCATGAGCGAGTGCCTCAAGGCCGACGCAACATAGGGGGCAAACTTTCGCCTGTATGGCCGTTTGTCGTACCGGCGGGCGATTCCTCAAAAATGCGGGTGCCCTTTGGCGGCGTTTTGGAGGCTCTTCACTTCATACCACGAGCAGGGCATCCCAAGCGCGCTTCGCTTCCTGCAGCCAATGCCGTATGCCTAGTCGGAATGCAGGCCACGTAGCCGTGGTGGTGGCGTTTGAGTACTTTGCTCAGGAATCGATCCGCCTCCTGATAGGTTTCGCAAGGATGGTTCAGGAAAGCGCTGCAAGCTGCCCAGCGCCCTTCCGGAGTGAGCAGCACGACGACTGGGCGACCGCCGTCAGTAGTGGCAATAAGGCAGTTCGGCTCACGATTTCCCCAGGAAGCGGCGACGAGGTCCATCGCTTCCTGACGTGGTATGCTCAACGCGACCAGCGCGTCGATTGGTGAATCGCATTCCACGCGAAGAATTGCCGGAAAATAGAGCTCGCAAGGCAGTCTGGCAAGTGCGGTCATGATGGGTAGCTTTTAACACCCTTCCCTTCGCGTGTAAATTCCTGGTCGGTCCAGGCATAACTCTCACTTCCCTGAGTTCCAAGGCATGCAAGTCACGGAGTTTGATATCCTTATCGTTGGCGGCGGCCTCGCGGGTCTCGCGCTGGCCTCTGCCCTGGGTGATACGCGCTTCAGGATTGCTCTGGTCGAGCGGCGGCCACCGCGTCCCGCACCTGACTGGGATGCGCGCATCTACGCAGTCTCCCCAGCGAACGCCGACTTCCTGCAGGCCATTGGCGCCTGGAAGCACATGGCGCCTGAGCGCATCGCGCCGATACATTCCATGAAAGTCTTTGGCGACGGCGGTGCACAGCTCGATTTCTCGGCTTACGAAGCGGGCGTGGGGGAGCTTGGCTGGATTCTTGAATCCTCGCTGATGGCCTGCGAACTCTGGGAAAGCGTCAAGCGTCAGGGGAATCTCACCTTGCTCTGCCCGGCGGCCCCACAAGCCCTTCAGGTGACCTCGGCAACCGCGGTGCTGACGCTGAACGACAACAGCCATGTGTCAGCCAAACTGGTAGTCGGCGCCGACGGGCGAGACTCCTGGGTTCGAGAGGCACTTGGCTTGCGGGCGATCAGCACGCCCTACGGCGAAATGGGCCTGGTCGCCAACTTCGAATGCCAACATCCACACCGCGGCATTGCGCGGCAGTGGTTTCGCTGTGACGGGGTGCTGGCATGGCTGCCGATGGCGGGCAACCGCGTCTCCATCGTCTGGTCCACACCCGACGAAAACGCCAGGGCAATGTTGGCCCTCTCGGCAGAAGAACTCTGCGCCCGAGTTGCAGCCGCCGGAAACAAGGAGCTTGGCACCTTCAAGCTTCTCACCCCTGCGGCCGCTTTCCCGCTTCGCCTGACGTACCTGCCACGGATCGTCGCGCCGCGGCTTGCCCTGCTTGGTGACGCCGCGCACGGCATTCACCCGCTCTCCGGCCATGGCATCAACCTTGGCTACCAGGACGCAAAGGCTCTCGCTGCTCTGCTGGCTGCCTCGCCCGACTGGCAGGACATCGGCAGCGAGCGCCTCCTGCGTCGCTATCAGCGAGAACGGCGTGAGGAAACCCTCAGCATGCAAGCCGCTACGCATGCGCTCCACCGCCTTTTCGCAAAGGACTTCCCCGGGCTCAAGCCTTTGCGCAATTTGGGAATGAACCTGACCAATCGTTTGCCACCCTTGAAGAGCTTTCTTGTGCGGTACGCAATCGGCGCCTTTTGAAGTACCCATACCACTCAACCGGAGAAACCACTAATGCATAGGAAACTGCTGCCGCTCGCGCTCGCCGCAACAATGAGTCTGCCGACCTTGGCGGACGAAGCTGCCGTCATCAAGAAGGCTGTTGAAACCAAGCTCGCGCGCACGGTGACCAGTGTCACCAAGACGCCCTATCTGGGCCTCTACGAAGTCTACGTTGATGGCCAGATCGTCTACACCGACGAAAAGGTGTCCGCGCTGCT
>Ga0209573_1005997_pt1 | contig 10481 bp, 8 predicted proteins | sample TNRBio252014_DNA_FD_185870 | JGI IMG/M metagenome (GOLD analysis project Ga0209573, IMG submission 185870) | Wastewater treatment Type I Accumulibacter community from EBPR Bioreactor in Madison, WI, USA - TNR Reactor_6/25/2014_ DNA (SPAdes)... | ecosystem: Engineered > Bioreactor > EBPR >...
ACCATCACGCTCAGGTTTAAAAGTTCGATAGTTGATCGTTTCCGGCTTCTTCACTTCGCCATATGACCAAGAACGAATTTTCTCCGGGGAAGCCAAACCGATCTTAATCGCGTCAAACTCCTCCCTCTGCGTTACTTGCCTGAACAAATCCAGCAATGCTTTCATATGTAACTCCTAAATATTCGGCAGGTATATTGGGTGCATACAGCAAACCCATTACGAGTGATGCGCATTGCGCAGCACCCCCTACTCTCTATGGCGAACAAGATCGATATCAATACCCAATGAACGGATTTCCTTGGTCAGCACATTAAACGACTCCGGCATGCTGGCATCTATCTTGTGATCACCTTTAACAATGCTTTCATAAATTTTAGTACGTCCGGAAACATCGTCTGATTTCACAGTAAGCATCTCCTGAAGTGTATACGCCGCACCATACGCCTCTAAAGCCCAGACCTCCATTTCCCCGAAACGCTGGCCACCAAACTGCGCCTTGCCGCCTAGTGGTTGCTGGGTAACTAAACTGTATGGCCCCGTGGAACGGGCATGCATCTTGTCATCCACCAAGTGATTTAATTTCAAGACATGCATAAATCCGACTGTAACTGGTCGATCAAATGCAGTTCCAGTGCGCCCATCATAAAGAGTTATCTGCCCGGAACGCGGCAAACCAGCCAAATCTAACATATCCCTTATTTCGTGTTCAGTTGCACCATCAAAGACCGGGGTAGCAAACGGAACACCACCGCTCAGATTTCGACATAACTCAAGCACCTCTTCATCATTGAACAAAGCAACTTCCGCAGCCTGATCATTCAAATATATCTTGCCAAGGAATGCTCGCAACTTTTCAACTTCAACTTGATCCTCCAACATTTTCTGTATCTTGTGTCCCAAGCCTTTGGCTGCCCATCCAAGATGAGTTTCCAGTATCTGCCCCACATTCATGCGTGAAGGAACGCCCAGCGGATTCAGCACAATGTCGACAGGAGTTCCATCTGCCATGCATGGCATATCTTCAACAGGTACAATTCGCGAAACTACCCCTTTATTTCCATGGCGTCCTGCCATTTTATCCCCGGGCTGTAAACGGCGTTTCACCGCCACATACACCTTGACCATTTTTTGCACGCCAACCTGAAGCTCGTCTCCCTGCGTCAGGTTACGCTTCTTCAATTCAAATGCGGCATCAAATTCCAAGCGCTTCTGGGCCAGACTGTCTTTTACCTGTTCCAACTGTATAGCTGCATCTTCATCGCTTAGACGGATATCAAACCACTGGTGACGCTCAATGCTAGTTAAATAATCATTCGCCAACTTGGTACCCTTAGCCAATCTCTTCGGCCCGCCATTCGCGACCTTTCCTATTAGCATCTTGCCCAGCCTGGTGAAGACATCTTCCTCGACAATGCGCATCTGGTCTGCCAAGTCCTTCTTGTAGCGCTTTAATTCATCATCAATAATTTGTTGCGCCCGCTGATCACGCTGCAACCCCTCCCGGGTGAACACCTGCACATCTATCACGGTCCCGGAAATTCCAGCCGGCACACGCAAGCTGGTATCCTTGACATCGGATGCCTTTTCCCCAAAAATGGCACGCAACAGTTTTTCTTCCGGGGTCAGCTGCGTTTCTCCCTTGGGTGTAACCTTACCCACCAACACGTCACCCACACCAACTTCAGCACCAATATGTACGATGCCACACTCATCCAAACGAGCCATTTGCCCTTCGGACAAATTCGGTATATCACGAGTAATTTCTTCAGAACCAAGCTTGGTATCCCGAGCCACTACCGTAAGTTCCTCAATATGAATAGAGGTAAAACGATCCTCTGCCACCACCCGTTCGGAAATCAGTATCGAATCCTCATAGTTGTAGCCATTCCACGGCATGAATGCCACCAGCATGTTTTGCCCTAGCGCCAGTTCGCCCATATCAGTGGACGCACCATCAGCAATTACATCTCCCTTTGTAATCCAATCCCCCATTCTGACCAAAGGACGTTGATTGATGTTTGTATTCTGATTCGAACGGGTATATTTGGTAAGATTGTAAATGTCGACACCAACTTCATCGTGTGAAGTTTCATCATCATTTACGCGCACCACAATACGCCCTGCATCAACATAATCAATCCGCCCTCCTCGCGTTGCCTGAACTGTCGTACCCGAATCGACTGCTACAGTACGTTCAACTCCAGTCCCAACCAGCGCTTTTTCTGCTCGCAGACAAGGCACAGCCTGACGCTGCATATTGGCCCCCATCAAAGCCCGGTTTGCATCATCGTGTTCCAAAAAGGGAATTAAGGCCGCTGCCACCGACACCACCTGGGCTGGCGCCACATCCATGTATTCAATATTTTCCGGAGAAGCAAGCACAAACTCATTGTGCTGACGGGATGAAATCACATCGCTGGTAAATTTTCCTTTACTGTCCAGCTCGGCGTTTGCTTGAGCAATCGTAAACTTGCCTTCCTCGATCGCGGACAAATATTTCACTTCATCTGTCGCCTTACCTTTGTTTACATGACGGTACGGTGTTTCAATGAATCCATAATTATTAATACGCGAATAAAGCGCCAGTGAGTTGATCAAACCAATATTTGGCCCTTCAGGTGTTTCAATAGGACACAACCGACCATAATGTGTCGGGTGAACATCACGCACCTCAAAACCTGCGCGTTCACGGGTCAAGCCGCCAGGACCCAGTGCCGAAATACGCCGCTTGTGCGTCACCTCGGACAAGGGATTGGTTTGATCCATAAATTGCGATAGTTGACTCGACCCGAAAAACTCCTTGATCGCCGCAGATATTGGCTTTGCGTTAATCAAATCATGAGGCATCAGGTTGTCTGTTTCTGCCTGGCCCAAACGTTCCTTCACCGCACGTTCCACACGTGCCAACCCGGTACGGAACTGATTTTCTGCCAGTTCTCCAACCGCACGTACCCGTCTGTTACCAAGGTGATCTATATCATCAATTTCTCCGCGGCCATTGCGCAAATCAACCATAATCCTGATTACTGCGACAATATCCTCCCGGGACAGAGTTAGTTGTCCTGTCAATTCATCTAAACCAATACGACGGTTGAATTTCATGCGGCCTACAGTGGATAAATTGTAGCGCTCCTCAGAAAAAAACAATCCGTTAAAAAGACTTTCCACCGCCTCTTCAGTGGGCGGCTCTCCGGGTCGGATCATGCGATAAATTGCAACTCGTGCTGACCATTGATCAACGGTTTCGTCAATACGCAGGGTCTGAGAAATATACCCTCCCTGATCCAGGTTATTAGTGTACAGGGTGCGGATTTTTTTCTCTCCAGCCGCCTGCAACTTTGCCAGCAGAGTTTCTGTTATTTCATCATTGGCATTAGCGATTATCTCCCCGGTCTCCCGATCTATTACATTTTGCGCCAACACACGTTCGTATAAAAAGTCATCTCCAACCGCCAACTTATCAATCCCAGCCTCGTGCATCTGGCGTATATGACGCACAGTAATACGCTTGCCACTAGCGACAATGACTGCTCCATTCTTATCCAGAATATCGAATCGTGCCACATCTCCTCTGAGTCGTTCAGGCACCACTTCAAACTGGATGCCTTTTTTACCCAGATGGAACGTGTCAAATTCAAAAAATGTCTCAAGAATCTGTTCTGGTGTATAACCTAGCGACTTCAATAAGATCGTAACCGGCATTTTTCGACGACGATCAATACGGAAATAAACATAATCCTTGGCATCAAACTCAAAATCCAACCAAGATCCACGATATGGGATGATCCGTGCAGAAAATAGCAACTTCCCGGAACTATGCGTTTTACCGCGGTCATGCTCGAAAAACACACCTGGCGAACGATGCAATTGAGATACGATTACACGTTCGGTACCATTGATTATGAAGGAGCCAGTATTAGTCATCAGGGGGATTTCACCCATATATACTTCTTGCTCTTTCACCTCTTTGATAACTGTAGGCTTGGAAACATCTTTGTCAAACAGTGTGAGGCGGACACGAGCGCGTATCGGAGAGGCATAAGTTAGACCACGCTGCTGGCATTCTTTCACATCAAACGGTGGAGTTCCCAGGTTATATCCAACAAAATCAAGGCGGGCATATTTATTATGGCTCTCGATTGGGAATATCGATTGAAATGCAGCCTGCAATCCATCATTGATGCGCTGTTCAGGCGAAACATTTGCCTGAAGAAATGCACTATACGACTCCAATTGCGTGGAAAGCAAAAAAGGTATCGGCAATGCACCGATACGCTTCGCAAAACTTTTACGAATACGTTTTTTTTCAGTAAAAGAATAACTCATGATATCTCCACGACCGAGGAAAAAAATAAGGAACAGGAAACGTATTATTGTTTACTGTCCATTATCTTTTTAAAACGGCAAAAGGCTGGCGGGTTACCGTCAGCCTTTTGCCATATATTGAATTTACTTGATTTCTGCAGTTGCACCGGCCTCAATCAATTGCTTCGCAATTGAATCTGCATCCGCTTTGCTAATACCTTCTTTGACTGGCTTGGGGGCACCATCTACTAAATCTTTCGCCTCTTTCAAGCCAAGACCAGTAATCGCACGCACAACCTTAATTACGTTCACCTTGCTAGCTCCAGCTGAACTTAAAACAACAGTAAATTCTGTTTGCTCAGCTGCAGCAGGCGATGCAGCCGCAGTTGGCGCAGCAACCGCAACAGCCGCTGCCGATACACCGAATTTCTCTTCCATTTCTTTAATCAGCGCAGACAGCTCCAACACAGTCATTTGCGCAATTGCTTCTAAAATATCATCCTTGCTTACAGCCATGTTGCTCTCCTAAATATTTAATTCGAAAGTTTGACAGGAATCTCAAGCGGCAGCCGTTTCGGCTTCCTTCTTATCGCGGATAGCAGCCAGACCTCGTACAAATGTGCTGGTTGCAGCATTCATAGTTGCCATCAAGCGCGCAATCAATTCATTCCTACTTGGAATTGCAGCCAACTCAGCTACCTGTTCAGCAGACATCAACGATCCAGCCATTGCTCCGGCCTTAATTGCCAGCTTACCGTTTGTCTTGGCAAATTCATGCACAACTTTTGCTGCTGCCACTGGATCAGCGCTGATGCTATACACCAGTGGCCCGACCATTTTCTCAGCCAAGGCTTCAAATGGAGTCCCATTAACAGCCCGTCGTGCCAGTGTATTTTTCAATACACGAAAATACACGCCTGAATTACGCGCATTTGCACGCAACTTGGTCATGTCACTTACCGCAATGCCGCGATACTCAGCCAAAACTATCGTCTGAGCCTGCATCACCTGCGCATTGACTTCAGCTACTATGTCTTGCTTTTCTTGCAGATTTAGACCCAAATCCATCTCCCTCTATTAATTGAGACACCGAGCAAAGCCCAGTGCGCTTCGCGTTAATAATTGCGTCCTTAAGCCAGAGGAATACTATATACTTCCAACTTGAGGGCACACCATCTACGTAGGTGCCAGATAACAGATCGCCGGCATCAAGCTTGCCATTGGCGATGCATCTTCGATTAAATCCTCAGGATGCCTACGGTCTTTGATAATCTGCCAATAAGTCAGCAGCTCAAAGCTGTTAAGCGTTGCAATCAACTGATTACAACGCAAGAATCAAACTTGTATGACTTTCCACAAAAACTCACTCTGCCTAACCTGACAGGCTTGTTTGATCAATTCTGATACCCACACCCATAGTACTGGATACGGACATCTTTTTTAAATACACACCTTTTGCAGCTGCCGGCCTCGCTTTATTCAAGGCATCCACCAGCGCGAGCAGATTCTCACCCAGCGCTTCGGAATCAAAAGATGCGCGCCCAATTGTGCATTGTATCACGCCATTTTTATCTGTTCGGTATTGCACCTGCCCAGCTTTTGCATTTTTTACAGCACCTGCCACATCAACGGTTACCGTCCCAACCTTCGGATTTGGCATAAGCCCTCTCGGCCCCAGGATCTGACCCAACTGCCCTACAATCCTCATTGCATCGGGTGAGGCGATCACCACATCAAAATCCATGTTTCCGCCCTTGATACTTTCCGCCAAGTCATCAAAACCCACCACATCAGCACCGGCTGACCTAGCCTCTTCAGCCTTGCCTCCCTGTGCAAACACGGCTATGCGTACCGTCTTTCCAGTTCCCCTAGGCAATACTACAGCCCCACGCACTAACTGGTCAGACTTTCGAGCGTCAATTCCCAGATTAATTGCAATATCAATTGACTCATCGAACTTGGCTTTCGCTGTTTCTTTTGCCAAATTCAATGCTTCCTTCATAGGATATTGTTTGCTACGATCAACTTTTGCAACCAGAGATTTATAACGCTTAGAAACATGAGTCATTTTAAATACCCTCCACCACAATTCCCATGCTACGAGCGCTTCCGGCAATCGTACGCACCGCTGCATCCATATCAGTTGCCGTTAAATCTGGCATCTTAGTTGTTGCAATATCTTCCGCCTGCTTGCGGGTAAGTTTGCCCACTTTCTCTGAATGTGGCCTTGCACTACCCTTCTGCAAACCCGCCGCCTTCTTGATCAGAATTGTCGCGGGTGGAGTTTTCATAATGAAAGTGAAGCTCTTGTCCGCATATGCCGTAATGACCACCGGTATCGGCAATCCGGGCTCCATATTCTGAGTCTGCGCATTAAATGCCTTGCAAAACTCCATGATATTCAGACCACGCTGACCCAGAGCTGGCCCAATTGGAGGACTTGGGTTTGCCTTGCCGGCAGGAACCTGTAATTTTATCAACCCTATAATTTTCTTTGCCATTTTCTCTCCTTGTGGGTTCTAGCGAATGCAACTGCATTCTCCCCTGTCATTATGCAACCACAGCCAAATTAACACTGAGCCCGCAAGGGGCTCTTTCTAAAACATCAAATTAAGATTTCTCGACCTGACCAAAATCAAGCTCAACCGGCGTGGACCTACCAAAAATAGTTACCGCCACCCGCAGCTTGTTTTTATCATAATTGACATTCTCCACTACACCATGAAAATCCGTGAATGGGCCTTCCTTGACACGCACCGCCTCTCCGACCTCAAACAATACTTTAGGCCTTGGCTTTTCCACACCGGACTGCATCTGATGGATTATATTTTGCACTTCTTGCTCACTGATAGGAGTCGGCTTCATTGCCGAGCCACCTAAAAATCCAGTAACTTTTGGAGTGTTTTTTACAAGATGCCAGCTTTCGTCTGTCATTTCCATCTCAACGAGCACATACCCAGGGAAAAATTTGCGCTCGCTTATACTTTTCTGGCCCGACTTCAACTCCATTACTTCTTCCACCGGCACCAGAATCCGGCCGAACTGCCCTTCCAATCCTGCTCGCTGAATACGCTCTGGCAATATGCGCTGCACATATTTTTCAAACTGGGAATACGTATGAACCACATACCAACGCTTGGTCATCATTCACGCCCCATTAATTTATCAACCATCCATAACAAGCTCGCATCGACCGCCCATAGAAATAGTGCCATTACAACTGCAAACAAGAGCACCACCCCAGTAGTCTGCACAGTCTCTTTCCTGGATGGCCACACCACCCGCTTGGCTTCCGCAACCGCCCCTTTGCCGAACAAAAACAGACGCTTTCCAGGTTCAGTCGTCCAAACAACTGAAGCAGCCAAAAGAAACCCTGCCAATATTACAACCAGTTTTACTACCGCAGAACTATCGCGCAAAGCATAAAACCCTGCGATGCCCGCTGTAACAAGCATGAACGCAACAACCAATTTAATTTTATCTGCCATGCGCAGCCTGTCCGACTTTCCTGATGATTTAACTGGCAGGCCAGGAGGGTTTCGAACCCCCAACCCTCGGTTTTGGAGACCGATACTCTACCAATTGAGCTACTGGCCTAATTTTTATATAAAACACAACCTTTAAAATCTCAAAAAAAGATCAAGAAATCCGCCAACCCAGAATACCCACTGCTTTGGCTCGATCACTCAATAATTTTAGCCACGACCCCTGCACCGACTGTCCGGCCGCCTTCACGAATGGCAAACCGCAAACCTTCTTCCATCGCAATTGGCGCAATCAGGTTTACCGTTACGGACACGTTATCTCCCGGCATAACCATTTCAGTCCCAGCAGGAAGCTCCACCGCTCCCGTCACATCCGTGGTGCGGAAATAAAACTGGGGACGATATCCCTGGAAAAATGGCGTATGACGCCCCCCTTCATCTTTGCTGAGAACATAGATCTCTGCAGTGAATTTGGTATGGGGTGTGATTGAGCCCGGCTTGGCCAGAACTTGCCCGCGCTCCACTTCTTCACGCTTGGTTCCACGCAACAGTACCCCAACGTTATCTCCAGCCTGACCCTGGTCAAGCAACTTGCGGAACATTTCCACGCCAGTACAGGTGGTCTTGATTGTTGGCTTCAAGCCTACAATTTCAATTTCCTCTCCAACCTTGATTACTCCCCGTTCCACACGACCGGTCACCACGGTTCCACGGCCAGAGATCGAAAAGACATCTTCAACCGGCATCAGGAACGTCCCATCCAGTAAACGCTGGGGTTGCGGGATATAGGCATCCAGCGCATCAGCCAGACGGTGGATGGAAGGTTCGCCAATTTCTGTCTGGTCACCCTGTAGCGCTTTGAGCGCGCTACCTATGATGATCGGGGTGTCATCACCAGGAAAATCGTACTTGGACAGCAGTTCGCGCACTTCCATTTCAACCAGTTCTAGCAGCTCAGGGTCATCAACCATGTCGGCCTTGTTCAGGTATACGACAATGTATGGCACTCCGACCTGACGCGCCAGCAGTATGTGTTCACGCGTTTGCGGCATCGGGCCGTCCGCAGCAGACACAACCAGGATCGCACCGTCCATCTGGGCGGCGCCAGTAATCATGTTCTTGATGTAGTCCGCGTGTCCAGGGCAGTCAACGTGGGCATAGTGCCGGGTTTCCGTTTCGTATTCCACGTGCGCGGTGTTGATGGTGATCCCCCGGGCTTTCTCTTCAGGCGCCGCATCAATCTGGTCATACGCCTTCGCCTCACCACCAAATTTCTTCGACAGCACCGTGGTAATCGCTGCAGTCAGAGTGGTCTTGCCATGATCTACGTGACCTATTGTGCCTACATTTACATGTGGCTTGCTACGCTCAAATTTACTCTTTGCCATGATTTTTCCTCATCAACACCGAATTAACAAAAGATTTACAGAATTTCACTAAAACCATTGGTGCCCATGGCGGGAATCGGACCCGCGACCTCTCCCTTACCAAGGGAGTGCTCTGCCACTGAGCCACATGGGCCAAATCAAACTGGAGCGGGTGAAGGGGATCGAACCCTCGTCGTAAGTTTGGAAAACTTCTGCTCTACCATTGAGCTACACCCGCAAGCTTTACCACCTAAAATGGCATCTGACCAGGCAATTATCGCAGCCCCGCAAGCAGGCGCGGCAAGTCTTAATGCAATTGTTCTATTTTAGAAGACAAAATTTTATGGTGGAGGGAGAAGGATTCGAACCTTCGAAGGCTGAGCCGTCAGATTTACAGTCTGATCCCTTTGACCGCTCGGGAATCCCTCCTGACACAACGAGATATTATCCTGCATTCTCTCCCACTTGTCAAAAGGACTTTTCAATGGAAGATTTATCTCACCCATACTGCATCCCAATTACATTGGTAAATCCTCCACACCCTTGAAACTCAACTCAAAAAATAATTTTGAGAGATGCACATTTAAGGTTCAGATTTATTGGAAACCAGCTCATTTGAATTTCTAAAGCAGGTAGAGGCTGGCTGCTCGACACCGGAAGCATGCAGAGGATAAGGCAGGTTCAGCGTTGATCCTTCACTGATGAAACAAGCTTGACGGCATGGATGCTCCTGATAACCATATACCTATAGAAGCACTCAAAGCAAACAACCGGCACCTGAAGGCAAAAATCATTGCCGAGGCATTATTAAAAAGTGGCCAAGCCATCTTAACCGATGCAATTTGACTCTACGGGCAACAAAACAGAAGACCATCAGCATTTACCTGGTAACACATCATCTGTTTTACACAATCGCAGGGATGCAGAAATTCTGCTACCCAATGCTATAGTCATTTAGTCATGGACGCCCCCCCCACTAGGGATCGGTAGCATCGCCCCGAAACAAAACTGGCTCTGCCCACTTTGCTTTAACTTCCGGCTCTTCCAGTCTATTTAAATTCTTCTTGAAGAATGGAGGGATTACCGCACGAACGACTTCAGCTGAAGTGCAATTTTTCCATTACAAAACCGCGCCACAACACGCATACTTTAACCCCACCTAAATTATTTGCAGGCACAGCCATCAAAATAATTTCTCATCCCGAATTCAAGTCACGCATGAAAGAAAAGGGATTTGCGGCAGACTGAACACTGTCACTTTAATGATGATGTCCGCTTGCATCATGCGAATGTCCATGTTCAAGTTCCTCAGGTGTTGCGGCAC
>Ga0209573_1005999_pt1 | contig 10477 bp, 4 predicted proteins | sample TNRBio252014_DNA_FD_185870 | JGI IMG/M metagenome (GOLD analysis project Ga0209573, IMG submission 185870) | Wastewater treatment Type I Accumulibacter community from EBPR Bioreactor in Madison, WI, USA - TNR Reactor_6/25/2014_ DNA (SPAdes)... | ecosystem: Engineered > Bioreactor > EBPR >...
GCGTCAACGGATGGCGGACAAACGTGCCGGCAAAGAAGGTGACGCCGACTTCGGGCACGGAGTCGTCGCCGAAGCGCCACTGCCCGCCGTCAAGCGCATCCATGAACTGCGCGGTGCCGGCGAGGATGCCGATCGGCATGCCGCCGCCGGCAACCTTGCCATACGTCGCCATGTCCGCCCGGATGCCGAACAGGGCTTGGCAGCCGCCGGGATGCGCGCGGAAGCCGGTGACGACCTCGTCGAAGACCAGCGCCGTTCCTGAGTCACGCGTGATGCGGCGCACCTCCTTCAGGAACTCGACCGGCTGAAACTGCGGCCGCCGGCTCTGCACGGGCTCGCAGATGACTGCGGCGAGATCGGCGGCATTGTCCTTGATCCACGCCAGCGTCTCCGGCGTGCCGTAGTCGAGCACGACCATGTTCGCGACGCTCTCGCGCGGGATTCCCGGAGCGATCGGATTGGCGCGCGGGGTGCCAGCAGGCGTACGACCGGCCTTGACCAGCACCTCGTCGAACATGCCGTGGTAGTCACTCGAGAAGATGACGACCTTGTCGCGCCCGGTCACCGTGCGCGCGAGGCGCAGGGCTGCCATCACCGCTTCCGAGCCCGTGTTGCAGAACGTCACGCGCTCGTTTCCGGTCAGCTCGCAGAACAGCTCCGCGATCTCGCCGGCAAGCGGCGTCTGCGGGCCGATCTCGAAGCCCGACTGGATCTGTTCGGCGAGTGCGGCCTGCACGAAGTCCGGACGATGCCCGAACATGATCGGGCCGAAGCCGTTGAGCAGATCGATGTACTCGTTGCCGTCGAGATCCCACATGCGCGAGCCTTCGGAGCGGTTCGCGACGACGGGAAACACCATATCCTTCCACGTATCGCGGAAGCCGGTGACGACGCGGGGATCGGCGAGGACCTTGCGATAGGCCTCGGTGTGCGCCTTCGACTTCGCCGAGCGCTTCGAGACGCGCTCGACGATGCGATCGATATGGGCCTGCTGGTGCGCCGAGATTTCGAACGCGGCCTTGGGGCCGCCCTTGAACGGCGACAGCGCGCTGGCAGCACCACCGGTGGGAGCTTCGATGGTCTTGGCCGCAGGTGCGACCGACGGTGCCGAAATCGCAGCCGGCGCCATCGCGTCAGGCGCGGGAGCAATCGCGGCCGTGGTCTCGATCACCGGTGCCACCGGTGAGACGCCCCGGAGCGCGCCGATCTGCGCCGTGAAGATCTGCTGCATGACCTGGATCTGGTCGCGCATCAGTTGCTCGATACCGGCGGACATCGTCGCGGCTGCCGCACTCGGAACCGCTACTGCGAGCGGTGTCGCGACAACGGCAGGGACGGCGATCGGCGCTGCACTTGGAGCGGGCTGCGGCGCAGCTTCCGCCTTCGGCTCCGGAAAGGCCTCTTTGGGCAACGTCGCATCGGCGTAGGCCGCGAGGGCCTCGAGCGAGTTCTGCTGTCCGAGCAATTGCCGGAACGTGACCTTGAGGCTGATCTTGTTCTGCAGCGCGCGCGTCACCTGCGTCAGGAACAGCGAGTCGAAGCCAAGCTCGAGGAATGTCGCCGCCTTCGCCTCGATCCCGATCCGCGTTCCCGACAACTCCTCGAGGATCTCGATGAGTCCCGTGAGGATCCGATCCTTGCGACCGGTCGCGGGCGCAACGACGGTGGCGGGTGCGGTGGGACGGACAATGTCCTGCATGGGCTGTGGTTCCGCTTTGGTCTCGGGCAATGGGACGGGAATGGGAAGCGTGGCCGGCTGGGCAACGGGCTCGGACAGCTCGAGCCAGTAGCGCTGGCGCTCGAAGGGGTAGGTCGGCAGTGCGACCCGCCGCAGATCCTCGCGGACCGGCCGATGCAACGCGCGCCAGTCCATGTCGATGCCGGCAAGCCAGACGCCGCCGAGCGCCAGCCTGAGAAGAATGCCGTCGCTCTCGGTCGCGCCGGGGCCGCCGAGCGAGGAGACGACGGTTTGATCGCCGCCGTTGTGCTGCAGGGTCAGAATGCCCAACGTATTGCCGGGCCCGACTTCGACCAGGGCGTGGCGAGCCGTGCGCACCGTCTCGATGGCAACCGAGAACCGCACTGGCTCGCGCAGGTGCCGCGCCCAGTAGTCCGCGCTCGTGGCTTCGTTGGCTGTCAGATCCCGGCCGGTCACGGTGGAGATGATGCGCAGCTTCGGGGGCGCCAGCGTCACGGTCTCGACGATGGCCCGGAAGCGATCGACCACCGGCTCCATCATCGGCGTGTGGAAGGCATGCGACGTGACCAGGCGGCGACACTTGATGCCGGCGGCCTCGATTTCCTTCGAGAACGCGGCGATTTCGGGTTCGGGTCCACCGACGACGCACACGTTTGGCGCGTTGACGGCTGATATCGCGAGGTTTCCCTTCAGTCGCGCGCGAACGTCGTCCTCCGGCAGGCGCACCGACAGCATGGCGCCGGGATCCGCCTCCTGCATCAGCCGGCCACGCTCGGCGACGAGCCGCACGGCATCCTCGAGCGAGAAGACGCCAGCGATGGTGGCGGCGGCGAACTCACCGACGCTGTGGCCGATCATGATTTCGGGCGTGATGCCAAGGCTGCCCCACAGTTTGGCAAGCGCGAACTCGATGGTGAAGATGGCGGGTTGTGCAAGCGCGGTGTTGCGCAGCCGCTCGCTGGCCGCATCGGCGCTGCCATTCGAAGCGAAGATCGTGTCCCGGAGGTCGCAGCCGATGAGCGGTTCTAACAGCCGCGTGCACTGGTCGACCGCGTCGCGAAACACGGGCTCCTTGCCATAGAGGTCGCGTCCCATGCCGACGTACTGGGCGCCTTGACCCGGGAACAGGAACACCAGCGACGGAGTCTCCGCCGGGATTTGACCTGCTGTGACGCGCTCCTCGGCAGTGCCGGCGAGGGCCTCGATGGCATCGGCCACGGTCGCAGCGACGATGCTGACGCCATGCGCGAACCGGCGCCGTCCCGTCTGCAAGGTCCAGGCGACGTCGGCGAGATCGATGTTTGGGTTCGCCTTGAAATGCGCGGTGAGAGTGTTGCGCATCGCCGTCAAGGCGGTCGCCGAGCGAGCCGATAGGACGAGCAATTGCGGCGCCGATACTGCGGCACGCGCCGGCAGTTCAGGCGCCTGCTCCAGGACGACGTGCGCGTTGGTGCCGCCGACGCCGAAGGCGCTGACGCCGGCGCGGCGCGGGCCGCTCTCCGAGGTCCAGTCGGTGCGCTCGGCGGTCACCTTGAACGGGCTCTGCTCGAGATCGAGCTTCGGATTGGGCCGCTTGAAATGCAGCGTCGGCGGGAACACGCCGTCGCGCACGATATGCGCCGCGTGAATGAGGCCCGTGGCGCCGGCTGCCGCATCGAGGTGGCCGACGTTGGTCTTGGCCGTGCCGAGCGTGCAGTACTGCCGACGATCGGTATAGCCGCGGAACGCTTGCGTCAGCGCCGAGACCTCGATCGGGTCGCCGAGCGGCGTTGCCGTGCCGTGCGCCTCGATGTAGCCGACGGTGTCGGGGTCGATGCCGGCCAGCGCATAGGCCTGCGAGACGACGCGCGCCTGTCCCTCGACGCTCGGTGCCGTGAAGCCGACGCGCCGCGAGCCGTCGTTGTTGACGGCAAAGCCCTTGATGACCGCGGTGATCGGATCGCCGTCGCGGACCGCGTCCTCGAGACGCTTCAGCAACACGACGGCAACGCCGCTGCCGAACACGGTGCCGCTGGCGTCCTCGTCGAAGGTACGGCAATGCCCATCTGACGACGTCATGCCGCCTTCGATGTAGACCGTGCCGCGCTTCTGCGGCAGCGAGATCGATGCGCCGCCGGCCAGCGCCATGTCGCACTGATAGGTGAGCAGCGACTGGCAGGCCTGCGTCACCGCCACGAGCGACGTCGAGCATGCCGTGCCCATCGAGATCGCGGGACCCGTCAGGCCGAGCTTGTAGGCAACCTTGGTTGCGAGAAAGTCGAGGCCGTTGCCGAGCAGCTCCGGAAAGCTCGCCGCCTGGTAGTCACCGGTGAAGCGGTCGATGAAGCCCGGCTGCTTGCAGATGCGCGACAGAAAATAGGTGGGAATGCTGCAACCGCCGTAGACGCCGACGGCACCTTCGTACGCCGCCGGATCGTAGCCCGCGCGCTCGCAGGCTTCCCACGCGCTTTCGAGAAACAGCCGCTGCTGCGGATCCATGAACATGGCCTCCCTCGGATAGATTCCGAAGAAGGGGGCATCGAACAGGTCGATATCCTGCAAAATGGAGCGCGCGCGAATATAGCTGGGTGTACGCGCGGCTTCGGCTCGATTGACGATCTCGAGGTCCGCGATCCCGAATTGGGAGATCATTTCGAGACCGGCGAGCTGATTGTGCCAGAATTGGTCGGCCGTGCTGGCGCCAGGCCAGCGACCGGCCATGCCGATGATGGCGATGCCGTTCAGGTCGGAAATGTCTGAAATATCGCTGCCGTCGCTCACTTGCCCCTCGTCATGCTGGACCCAGGTCCGGCGTGCGCCCGCTGAAAGCGTGCAAAAGAGGAACGTTGGCGATCCGCTTTCGCTGTGTCGGCTTGGCGCCGGGCAGCCAGTTGGGTTTTGTCGGTACCGCCGTCCCGCAAATAGCGGGCCAGAGCGCGGGGGGTCGTGAACTCGAACATGTCGACGATGGCAATCTCGCGCTTGAGACGGCGCTCGAGGTCGGCATGGACAGAGACGAGGCGCAGGGAGTCGCCGCCGACGTCGAAGAAATTGTCGTCGAGGCCGACGGCGGGCACGCGCAGGATGCGGCGCCACGAGCCGGCAATCATGGTTTCGAGATCGGCGCCGTCGTCGTCCGCGGCCGATCCGGCGTCGACGGCGATGTCGGGCTTCGGCAGGGCGGCGCGATCGACCTTGCCATTGGGATTGAGCGGCATCGCGCACATCGGCACCAGGAGTGCCGGAACCATCTGACGGGGCAGGCGGGTGGCCAGGAAGGAGCGCAACTCGTTGGATCCGGCGAGGCCCTCGCCCGCCAGATAGTAGCCGATGAGACGCTTGCCGCCGGCGCCATCCGCATGCACGGCCACGCACGCCTGGCTGACCGCGGGATGCTCCTGGATCGCCGTCTCGATTTCGCCGATCTCGATGCGGTGACCGAGAATCTTGATCTGGTTGTCACGGCGACCGAGGAACTCGATGCTGCCATCCGGCCGCAGACGGCCGAGGTCACCCGTCCGGTAGAGACGTCCGCCGCTGGCCGAGAACGGATCGGCTATGAATTTCTCTGCCGTCGTCTCGGGGCTGTTGTGATAGCCGCGGGCGACGCCGAGGCCTCCGGCGCAGATCTCGCCGGTCTCGCCCGGTGCGACCTGCTTCAGCTCGGCATCGAGGATGTGCACGGTCGTGCCGCCGATGGGGCGGCCGATGGGGATCGGTCCCTCGATCCGGCTGCCCGGCGCCATGACGTGGCAGCAGGTGAAAGTCGTGTTCTCCGTCGGTCCGTAACCATTTATCACGGTGCAGCCGGGCACGTTCTCGAGCACGCGACGCACATGCGTCGGCGACAGCACGTCACCGCCTGCCAGTAGTTGCCGCACGCCCTTCAGATCCTCGAGGCGCTCGTCGACCATGGCGTTGAAGAGGCCCGACGTGAGCCAGACGGATGTGATGCCTTCCTGCCGGATCAGCCGCCCGAGATCAGCGAGTGAAGCTTTCGACGGCGCGATGACGAGGCGTCCGCCGTTGAGCAGCGCCCCCCAGATCTCGAGCGTCGAGGCATCGAACGGCAGCGGCGCGTAATGCAGCCAGACCTCGGTCTCGTCGAAGTGGCAATAGTTGGTATTGCGTACGAGGCGCACGATGGAGCGGTGCTCGATCAGCACGCCCTTGGGGCGCCCGGTCGAGCCCGACGTGTACATGATGTAGGCGAGATCCCGCGGACCGAGCTCCGGCAACTCCGTCGAGGCACCGGCCGGCGCGGTCACCGGCTCGTCGATGTAGACCAGGCGTCGCGATGCGAGCGCCGGAATGCGACCGGCTTCGGCGCGCGTCGTCAGGATGACTGGCGCCGCCGTGTCCTCGATCATGTGCCGCAGCCGGTCTTCGGGATAGCTGACATCGAGGGGCGCGTAGGCGCCGCCAGCCCTGAGGATGGCGAGAATGGCCACGATCATCTCGATCGAGCGCTCGCAACAGAGGCCGACGAGCGAGCCGTTACCGACGCCCGCAGCCTTGAGGTGGTGCGCCAGCAGACCGGCCCGGGCATCGAGATCGCGATAGCTGACCGATTGCCGGCCGAAAGTCAGGGCCGTGCGGTCCGGAAACCGCTGTACCATCGCTTCAAAAAGGGAGGCGACCGTTGCTCCTGCAAGCGACGCCGGTTCGGGGGCAAGTTCCATGTCGTCCGCCGGCGTCAGCCCCGGCTCCCGTGAGAAATTGGACACGCAGATCTCTCCGACGATTTGGCGGGGCCACTCGCATAGGCGGTCGAGATCGCGCGGCTCGAATTTCGCATTTTGAGCGAAGGCCACAGGTCCGATTTAGCCCGCGGTAATAGTAGTCGATTTTTGCAACGCAGCGATGCGAATAGTAAATTAATATTAACGCGCCGGCCGATCCTATTAACTAAGATCGATTGCGCTCGAAATGAAGACCGACTTCGAATGGGAATGATCGGATTAAGTATGCTGGCGACTACGGTTAATACGTTGCCGAAACGGCCTGGGACGAGGTCCAGATCGGTCGGGAAATCACAGTTAACGAATGCATTCCCTGGGGAGCGCGATAAAATCAGCCGTTGACGACGGCCTTGCTCAGGATGTTGCCGGTATCGCGAATGATGGTGCTGTCGATCGGCGATCGTGGCGGGCGGCGTCGCCTGAGCGCGCCGAGTATCATGCCACCGGCGGCGACATGCCAGACGAGGACGGAATGCAGCGCCGAGGCGAGCGAGCGATGCTTGACGGCCATCAAAGCGATGATACCGGCGAGACCGCCGAGCGTCGCCAGTCCGACCAGCCAGGCGGAGACGCCGGCAATAAGGGCAACGAAGACGCAGAACCAACTCGCGAGCAGGCCGATCGAGATGCGCACCGCGTTGACCTGCAAAGCAGCGTCGGTATAGCCCGAGTAGATAGCCGCCCGCAGCATTTCGCCCTGCCCCAACATGGAGCCGGAGCGGAGGCGGTGCATGAGAAGGGCAAGGGTGCCGAGGTCATAGCTGTAATGATCGGCGGAATGGTCCGGCACGTGGACGAGCCGCCAATCCTTCTTGAGCAGCCGCCTGCCCAGATCGAACTCTTCGTAAGCATGCAGGTTGCGGTCCGACATATAGCCGACGCTTTCGAGAGCGGATCGCCTGTAAAGCCCGCCACCGCTCAAAGCATCGGTTGCTCGGGCGGGTTGCGTCTCCTGCGCCTTCAAACGGCGGGCGCGGCCCTTGAATTGTAGATTAGAGGAGCGCATTTCGCGTATGAAGCCGCCGACGCCGGCGAGTCCCGGGTCGGCGTCCAGCATCGTCATGGCCTTGTCGACAAAGGCAGGCACCAGGTCCATGTCGCCGTCCATGAGCAGGACGAACTCGCCAAGGCTGTGCTGCAGGCCGAGCTCGGGCCCGATGCCGCAGCATCGCTCGCGGGAATTGCGGATCTGGACCACACGCACGGGATAGCGGCAGGCAACCTCGATCGTTCCATCCGTCGATTTGCTGTCGGCGACGATCACTTCGCCCGAATAGGCTGCCGCGACAGCCAACGCGCTCTCGATGGCGCGTGCGATATTGGCTTCCTCGTTGAAGGTCTTGATGATGATGCTGAGCTTAGTCATAGTTGATTGCATCTCGCCACTGCAGCTTTGAGGCGGCTCTCTCGGGAAGCCCGCCCCGAATGGTGTTCCGGCACTCTCCGGCGAGCACCGATGCGCGCGCGAACGTGGACGCCGGACACTCGGCCAACACGCCAACCAGCGTCTCGACGGCCGTCCAGATCGCTTCATCGTGAACGAGGTGATGGGTGAGAATGCCAATCGGCGCGTCCTGGCGGACATAGCCCTTGCGGCGCAGGCGCAACTCGCCCAGCACTTGCGCGGCGATCGCCGGCTCGGGATGCGCGGTCGACCGCATCCAGTCGATCGGGTCGATGTGCACGTCGAGCAAGGCCGGCGCCAGTGCGAACCGGGGAACGCTCGGAGGCAGCCAGCCAAAGGCCGCGTGCACCCGCGCCAGGCGGCTTTGCGTCAGCGACGGCTTATTGGAAACGCCGGCAAAGCCGATGCGCAGCAATTCGGGAATGAAATCGGTGTCGAGACGGCCAAACGGCGGCACGAACACGGGGAAGGATCCAGGGAACAGGCTCTGGAAGCGCTTCAGGGCCCGGACCGCGTCGACACGAAGGGCCTGCCGCGGCCGGCCCGCGCCAAACTCGCCGAACTCAATGCTTTTGTAGATCTCGTGCATCCAACCGTGGCACATCGGATGCAGTGATGCCTCGTGCTCACCCATATAGCCGACGAGTTCCGGTTGTGCCGTGCCGGGGATAATCGCAATACCGATCTCGATCCCGTGCCGACTTGCGAGGGCTTCAAGACGGCGCAGCGCCGGGGTGGCACAGATTGCGTCGTCGTCGCGAAACCAGAAGCGCGCCTGCTGTCCGGTGGCCTCCCATAGGGTCAGCTCATCGCGAACGCCCTGCCAGACGTCGGCAGACATCGAGGTTCTCACGTGCACTCCTCTCGCGACCGGCATTGGCCCCGCATTTTAACCATTCGGGCGATGCCGCTGGCGCCGCGGTATGTCGCTGAACTATTAGACATTCACTGCGGGTATGGGAAAGGCCGGACCGCAGATGCGGTTAATCCCATTGTTCCCGTAACGATGGCGAAATTCTTGCATTTGCTCCGGCAGTTCCCGACGAACGGATATCGCCCGGAAACGGAGTTTGTGTGTGGGCACGACTGGATCTTCGACGACCACGCTAGCCGTCGCCGGAGCGCCCTTGCGCATCGGCATGGTCGCCCCCCTGGGCCGGGGCGGACGCGGCGGCATGGACAGGCTGGCCGACATCGTGATCGCGGAACTCGAGGGACCTGCGAGAGGGCAGGGTATCGAAGTCGTTCGCCTGACCACTCGTGGCCCGCGCGGCCTTCCCTACAGCGCCTGGTACTTCGTCGTGGCCCTGGCGAAACTAGCCCTGCTGCTGATCGGTCGCCGTCTCGATGTCCTGCACATTCATCTGGCGGCAGGCGGCAGCACGTCCCGAAAATCCTTGCTCGCCGGCATGGCGCGATTGGCCGGCGTTCCCGTGATCGTCCACGTGCATTCCGGCCGCTTCCCCGAATATTGGCGCGAGGCCTCGCCGGCCGCCGCCCAGCGCATCGCCCGGTTGCTCGACGGCAGCGCCATGATCATCGTCCTTTGTCGTGCTCACGGCGACGCCATCGCCGAGCTTCTGCCGTCCATCCGCGACCGGATCACCGTGCTGGCCAACGCCACTCCGTCCCGGCCGCGCGCCAGGATCCCGCAACCGGGTGCGCCCGTGACGTTGACGTTCCTCGGCATTCTCATGCAGCAGAAGGGCGTCGGCGATCTCCTTTCGGCACTCGCCAAGCTCGACACCGAAACACCGTGGCACGCGACGGTTGCCGGCTATGGCTATCTCGATGAGTTTCTCCGCCAGCGCGCCGATCTTGACCTGACCGGAAAGGTCTCGTTCCCGGGCTGGCTGGACGAGGCCGGCGTCGACGATCTGCTCTCGCGCACCGATGTCTACGTGTTACCGTCCTATTCCGAGGGCCTTCCGATGTCGATCTTGGAGGCCTTTGCCGCGGGCGTGCCCGTGGTTGCGACCCCGCTGCCGGCGATCGTCGAAGTCGTCGAGGACGGGCGGACCGGCTGCCTCGTGCCAGTCGGTGACGTCGACGCGCTCGCCGCGGCGCTGGCACGGCTGATCGACGATGCGCCACTGCGACGCCGCATGGGCGATGCCGGCCGTGTCGATCATGCCGCTCGCTTTGCCATCGAGCCGTACGTCGAGAAGCTCGCCGATCTCTGGCGCGCCGTGCGCCGCGAGGCGAAGGCCCCGGCGGCGATGCCGAACGCTGCGGAACCCCAGCAATAGGGCCGCACACGAGGCTTAAGCGCGGCGGCGCATCAGGTCCGACAGCAGCATGGCCGCGAAGATCGTGTTGGTTCGCGCATAGCGCCACCACATGCGCCGCGGCTCCTGATAGACGCGATAGAGCCACTCGAGACCGTGCTGCTGCATGAAGGGCGGCGCGCGATCGACGTGTCCGGCGATGACGTCGAAGGAGCCGCCGACGCCCATCACGAACGGCACGTTCAGCCGCTCCCTGTGACGCGCCAGGAAACGTTCCTTGCGAGGTGTGGGCATGCCGACGAAGAGGCAGTCCGGCTTGGCCGCGACGATCGCGTCGACAACGGCCTCTTCCTCCTCGGCGCTGAAATAGCCATCGCGGTAGCCGGCGATGACGAGGTTCGGCGACCGTGCCTTCAGTTGATTG
>Ga0209573_1006000_pt1 | contig 10475 bp, 13 predicted proteins | sample TNRBio252014_DNA_FD_185870 | JGI IMG/M metagenome (GOLD analysis project Ga0209573, IMG submission 185870) | Wastewater treatment Type I Accumulibacter community from EBPR Bioreactor in Madison, WI, USA - TNR Reactor_6/25/2014_ DNA (SPAdes)... | ecosystem: Engineered > Bioreactor > EBPR >...
GTCAACGCACCAACAGCACTGTCAGTCCTGGGCCGCGCGACAAGGACTGACAGTGCTGGTCCCGGCTAAAGACAGCCATCGCGCTGGGGGCTGGTCAACGCACCAACAGCACTGTCAGTCCTGGGCCCCTGCTGGGAGACGGTCAGCGTGCTGGAGCGCTGACGCTGTGCGACCTCGCAGCCCCAGCGGCCGGCCTGGCGCAGCCGGGCGCGCGTCTAGGGCCGGCTGCTGGCTGGGCTGGCCGCATGGAGATGGGGGCTGGCGGGGAAGGGAGGGTGAGTTGTGCTGGCTGTGCTTCATACCAAATTGGGCTATCGTCTTGTTAGGTGCCAAGGACTGACAGTGCTGACAACAGCCAGGGCCTCAAATGAGATCTTGTTCGTCCATGGCGTACAGGCTCAAGCCAGCAACGTGTTGGAAATCCCCTCTGTTCAGTGTTACCAAGGTCAACTGATGGCCGATGGCTGTGGCCGCGATGATCGCATCGGGCACACCCAGCGCCTTACCCGCGCGCTGGCTGGCTGCGATCATGTCGCCAGCCCGGTCGGCGATCTCCCGATCCAGGTCAATGGTGGCCAGCCGCGCCAGTAGCTTGTTGGTGGCATAGCGCTCCTCCGGCCGCATGCCCGCATGGACCTCCAGCCGGGTGACGCTGGCAATCGAAAGCCTTCCCAGCTTGCCCAGGCCGCGCAGCAGTTGCACCGTGCGCCGTTGCCCGCGCAGGTGGCGCAGCACCAGTCCTGTGTCAAGCAGGTAGGCTGTCATCGGTCGCCCCTTTTGGCGCCGCCCACGACCGGCGCAGGTCGGCCAGCCAGCGATCGATGGCCGCGCTGTCCCCCATCTCCGGGTGGCTCTCGTCCGACCAGGCGCCGGCGCTTTCCTCGAGGGCCAGCACTTGCTCTGCCAGAGCCAGACGCTCCGTCAAGGCTTCCGAGACAAAGCGGCTGCGTTGACGAGCTGGCACCAGCTCGTTCATGCGTTCCAGCACCAGCTTGGGCAGCGTAATCGTCACCTTTCGGGTTTCATCGTTGGCCGTCTTGAGTGTCATGGTTACTACCTCCTAGAACTACCACCGAGTATACCGCCAACCGGGCGCTGCGTCAAGCAAACGCCTCGACCGCGCCCTGGTCGACGCCGTGCCCTGGGTGGGTCGCTATTGCTGGGAGACGGTCATCGTACTGGAGCGCTGAGGGGAAGGACTGACAGTGCTGGTCACGGCTAAAGACAGCCACTGCGCTGAGGGGCTGGCCAACGCACCAACAGCACTGTCAGTCCTGGGCCGCGCGACAAGGACTGACAGTGCTAATCACGGCTAAAGACAGCCATCGCGCTGGGGGCTGGTCCACGCACCAACAGCACTGTCAGTCCTGGGCCGCGCGACAAGGACTGACAGTGCTGGTCCCGGCCAAGGCCAGTCGTCGCGCGCTGAGCTGATCAACACTACAACAGCACTGTCAGTCCTGGGCCGCGCGACAAGGACTGACAGTGCTGGTCCCGGCTAAAGACAGCCATCGCGCTGGGGGCTGGTCAACGCACCAACAGCACTGTCAGTCCTGGGCCCCTGCTGGGAGACGGTCAGCGTGCTGGAGCGCTGACGCTGTGCGACCTCGCAGCCCCAGCGGCCGGCCTGGCGCAGCCGGGCGCGCGTCTAGGGCCGGCTGCTGGCTGGGCTGGCGGGGAGGTAACACGCCTTGTCAAATCACTGCTTTGGCGCTACAATGCGCGCGGTCGGTGTGTGAATGAATATACGCGAGGTGATGAGTGATGCAGAGTGCGATGGTGCCCATGCCTGTGACAATCGAACAAGTGGCTGTTGTCGTGCGCAACATGTCTCGCAAGGACAGGCAGCGCCTGCTGGAGTTGGTTCCCGAGCTGCGCGAGGCGCCAAACATGCCACTTTCTGCGCAGTCCGCTGTAGATCAGACGCCGGTTGAGCAACTGCGTCGGGAAATCCTGGCTGCCCTTGACGGTCAGTTGCTGGCTCCTGATGAGCCCTTCCTCGACCACCTGACTGTGGGCGATTATCTGGATCTGCCTGACGCCGAACGGGCGCATCTGTGGGAGCGATGGACTGCGGAGTCAGATCTGTCGTGGGAGGAAGTAGATGTCCGCGCAGAAGCGTTACCTGCTCGATAAGGTCATCGTCCGTTACACGCTGGATGGCATGCTCAGCTTGTCCTTAGGGAAAGACCTGACCGACCAGCAAGCAGCAGCGATCCGCCTGTTCCAACGCCCAACCACCCAGCCGGTCGACTTGTTTATTGCGCCCGCCAGCGCAAATATCCTGGGCCGGCTGCAAGACATACCTCGCTTCGCTCCTTTCATCCAACTGTTCCTGCGTCGTACGGAGATCGCAACCCCGACACGGTACTTCACTCGCTGGTCGCGCCGAGTGCGTGAGTTTGGCTTTACACCAGAAGACGCACGGATGCTTGCCCTGGGTAGTTTCAGCACCAACCAGGCCCGTGACATCCTGGGCATGCACAGCTTCATCACCTATGATCATCCGCTGGTGAACCAGTGGAACGGTAAACAAGATGAGATCGTGCGACGCCTCAATGCCATGCGCCGGCACCTGAACGAGCCTTACGATTTGGTGGAGCTGCCAAGCGTGCAACTACTGGCATGACGCGTTCTAGTTGTTATCTCAACCCAATGGCGCTATTGGCCTGGACCTACGCGCCCCGCTGGGCTGCGGTCAGCCTCGCAGCCCCTGCGGCCGGCCTGGCGCAGCCGGGCGCGCGCCCTTCGGCTTCGCTCAGGGCAAGCCTATGGCCGGCTGCTGGCTGAGCTTGCCGCAGGGAGATGGGGGCTGGCGGGGAAGGGAGGGTGAGTGGTGCTGGCTGTGCTTCATACCAAATTGGGCTATCGTCTTGTTAGTGCAGAACGAAAATGAAGGGTTACCACCACCTAACACCGCACGTGCGCACCTCCGCCAAGTATGCCCTGAGCATAGGGGACATCGCTGAGACTTGATCGATTAGCCCATGAATGCTATGACCGAGAACCAACAGTCCTTTGCAGGCGATGAAGCTGGCGACGTTAGCTTTCGTTTTGAGCGAGGCGCCTCTCGCTATTTCGTCGTTGCCCTGATTGGGTCTGCCAATCCCGATCAGCTACGTCGGGCTTTGGACGACCTCAAGGCGCAAAACCATCTGCCGGCCGATTTCGAGTTCAAGTTTCACAGGCTTAGCAGCAAACGTCTTCGCCAGGCGCTTTGGAACGCGCTGGACCGTGTGGACTTTCAAGCTTGGGTGGTCGTCGTTGACAAGTCCAGCCTTCCAGATCTGTTGCGCATCATGCCGCCCAGTACATTCTACGCCTACTTTCTGAACGAGGCCGTGCAACTGGCGCCGGAGGATCTGAGAGACAACGCTCCTCTTTGGCTTGACGAGTTCGATAGCGCAGGCAAAACCCTCGCCGAGTTCAAGCGCGTGGCCAATCAGCGCGGTCTGCAGTATAAATTCCGGCGCATTCGAGCAGCTCGATCGCGCAGTGAAGCGTTGATTCAGGTGGCTGATCTAGTCGCCGGCGCCGTGTTGCGACATTATGACCGAGGGGATAGTGAAGCTTTCAATCGTCTGACCGGCAAGATCAAGGCTATGGTGGAGTATCCGACGCAACAAAATCCCCCTGGCTAGCCGGACGTCTCGTCCAAGCAGGCCGCCACAGTCGGCGGCTCTTCACCAGGGGTCAAAAGCGGGTTTGCTTTGTGATTTCGTAGAGACTATAGCATCGGCGCTCTGATTTGTCAAGTGGCATGAAACTCACAAACTGGCTGTTTGCAGCGACCGCGCCTTGAGTGGGTCGCTATTGCTGGGAGACGGTGCTCGTGCTGGAGCACTGAGGGGCCTCACAGCCCCAGCAGCCGGCCTGGCGCAGCCGGGCGCGCGTCTATGGCCGGCTGCTGGCTGAGCTGGCGGGGAGGTAACGCTCTTTGTCAAATCCCCCGTCAGACGGTACAATGGGCTTGTGTGTCGTTGTTTTGAGGATCGATGGCGGGCCGTTAGTTGACCAGATTGAGGACCATAAGGTGACTTATGCCAACGCTGACTGTCGAAAAACACGCCGTTCCTTCCATCCCCCCGCTGCCGGCTGTATCGCCAGCAGAGGCTGCCCTGCGCCGCCGACTACTGGCAGTGCTGTTGGAGCCGGCCCAGCCTGGCCGCATGACGTACGAGGAATTCCTGGCCTGGGCTGACGAAGACACCCTGGCCGAGTGGGTTGATGGAGAGATCATTATGACCAGCCCCGCATCCCTTCGACATCAAAGCACATCAGGCTTTTTGTTTCAGTTGCTCAGCATCTTTGTGGAAACCCGCCGGCTGGGCGTTGTCATCACGGCGCCCTTCCAGATGAAGCTGGCCCACTCTGGCCGGGAGCCTGACCTGCTGTTCGTGGCCGGCGACCACCTGCATCGGCTGCGGCCGACCTATCTCGATGGCCCGGCCGACCTGGCAGTCGAGATCGTCTCGCCAGAGAGCGTAGGCCGCGACCGCGGCGAGAAGTTCACCGAATACGAGGCCGGCGGCATCCTTGAATACTGGCTGATCGACCCGCAGCGCCGTTGGGTCGAGTTCTATCACCTGGAGGGCGAGCACTACCAACTGGCCTTCGCCGGCGCTGAGGGTCACTATCGCTCCACAGTCCTCCCCGGCTTCTGGCTGCGCGTCGAATGGCTCTGGCAGCAGCCCCTGCCCCCCGTGCTGGACGTGCTGCGCGAGCTGGGACTGATCTGAGCGCTTGGCCGGCTGCTCGCTGAGCTGGCGGGGAGCTGACACGCTTTGTCAAATCGCCCATCAGACAGTACAATGGAGTGGCTGTTGTCGTGCGTAACACGTCCCGCAAAGACATGATTGGATCAGTTCAGGAATAGAGTTGGAGTGATTACCATGAGTCCTGTCAAAGTACGCGATTTCACTGCTCTGGCCGAGCCATCGGAGTCGGTCGTGCTGGTCTATTTTGAGGAGTCGGACGGAATCGTGCATGTTTATCGAGATGGCACTGTGGTGTTATCATCGCCGCAAGGGAGCACGATCACGCGGTTGCCACAACCTGGGGGGCAGGTCTGGCGCGTCGAGGGATTTCTGGCGCTGCTAGCGCGTCTCGGCGCCACCGAACACGAGTTGGCGCGTGCCGCAGAGATTGCCACGGAACGCGAGCACGCCCTGACGAAGATGGGGTTCGGTACAGCCGTGGACCGCGTCCTCGCCGAGTCGCGCGTCCACTACGACGCCTGGGCCTCCAATCAGTCATCAGACGTTGCTGCCATGAATGAGACGCAGATCGACGAGTGGTTGGCCGCAAGAATCAAGGAAGTGCGAGCCGATCATGGTTAAGTCGGTCAACGACACCAACGTCTGGGTAGCCGGCATCCACTGGCAGACCGGTGCAGGCCACAAAATCCTGCTCCATTGGCAGCAGAGACATTTCCAACACTTCATCTCAGCGGACCTCCTCTTTGAAATAGTGCGGGTGTTGCGCCAAGTCCTTGGCTACTCCGATGAACAGCTTTATGACTGGTATTGGCTGCTGCTTACCGGATCAACCTTCGTGGCGCCTGCGGTCACACCCAACGTTATTGCCGAAGATCCTGATGACAACAAGCTGATCGCCTGTGCGCTCGAAGGCCATGCTGACTACATAGTTTCCGAGGACAAAGATCTACACAGGTTGGGACAATACCAGACGATACGGGTGCTCAACAAGCAGGCCTTTCTCAGAGTCCTGGAGGAAGATTGAGCGGGGGGCCACTTGCCTCGCAGCCCCTGCGGCGGGCCTGGCGCAGCCGCACGCGCGTCAATGGCCGGCTGCTCAGCCCTACTCTGGCTCAATCCGTGTCATCCGTGCAATCCGTGGCCGCTCCGCGCCTCCTGCCATGACCACCAAACAAGACCGCCTCATCCTGCTGGCTATCATTGTGCTCTCCGTCCTGCTGCGCGTCGCCGTGGCGCTGTACCTGGGCGACTCCACGCCGCCAGCCAAGGACGAAACCTCCTACTCCCAGCTCGCGCTGCGTCTCGCCACGGGCCACGGCTACAGCTTCGCCGAGCCCTGGTACCCCTTCGCGCCGGCCGGCGCCCCCACCGCGCATTGGTCCTTCCTCTACACCGCCTTCGTAGCCGCTGTCTACAGCGTCGCCGGCTTTCATCCCCTGGCCGCCCGCCTGGCCGGCGCCATCCTCGCCGGCATCCTTTTGCCTCTCCTCCTCTACCGCCTCTCCCACCGCGTCTTTCCACCGTTCATCGTTCATCGTTCATCCTTCAGCATTCATCATTTATCCGCCCTCCTCGGCGCGATCTACGCCTACTTCATCCTCTACAGCGCGATGGTCCAGACCGAGGGGTTGTTCATCTGCGCCCTGCTCTGGTCGTTGGAGCGCGCCCTGGCCGTGGAGCAGGCGCTGCGCCGCGGGGAAGCGCCAGCCTGGCCGGCCTGGCTGGGCCTGGGCCTCTCATTGGGCGTCGCCGCGCTGCTGCGCCAGTCGATCCTGCCTTGGGTGGCCGTGCTCTTCCTCTGGCTGCTGGCCCGCGCCCTCATGGCCGCGCGCGCGGCAGCCGGCCATCGTTTCCCGGCTTTCCTGCGTTGCCCACCCTTCCCGGCCGCCTTCGTGCGTCTGGTTCTCGCCGGCCTGGCCATGCTGGCCTTCATCGCGCCCTTCACCCTGCGCAACTATCGCGTCTACGGCGACTTCCTGCTGCTCAACTCCAACGCGGGCTACGCCATGTACTCGGCGCAGCATCCCATGCACGGCAGCAGCTTCCAGGAATTCGCCGCCGCGCCGCTGCCCGAGGATCTGGCCGGCCAGGGCTTGAACGAGGCGCAATGGGATAAGGCGCTGATGGCGCGCGGCGTCGGCTTCGTGTTGGACGATCCCGGCCGCTACCTGCTGCTCTCCCTCAGCCGCGTGCGCGACTACATCGAGTTCTGGCCCACCGCCGACTCCTCCCTCGTCTTCAACCTGGGCCGCGTCCTCTCCATCGGCCTCTTCCTGCCCTTCATGCTCTACGGCCTCTATCTCTCCCTCCGTCCCTCTCCCCTCCCCTATTCATCATTCATCATTCATCGTTCATCGTTCTCCCTCCTCTACCTCTTCATCCTCGTCTACAGCTTGCTGCACATCTTCGGCTGGGCCATGTCCCGCTACCGCCTGCCCGTCGACGCGGTGCTGCTGCTCTTCGCCGCGCTGGCCATCGTCGACCTGGCCAACCGCCGGACACTCAGAGCAATTCCTTGAACTCCTCGATCGTCATTCCGGCGTCCTTGATAATCCCACCCATGGTAAAGGCATCGATAGGATCTGCGCGCGGAATCACGATAATCCGCGCGCCATTGGTCAGGGAGATATGCTTTCCCTCCCTGACAATCCAGTAGCCTGCCTTCTCAAACGCGCGTACCGCGCGGCGATGAGCGATTCCTGGCAGTTTAGGCATAGCTACACCGGCACCTCAACAAGCCGCGTCGCCCGATCGAGCGAAAGTTCCTCGACGGTAGCCAGATAAGTTGTGATCGCGTCGGCAATGTTCTCCAGGGCTTCTGCCTCCGTAACGCCCTGTGACCAGCACCCCGGCAAGCCAGGACACCACACTGCGTATCCCTCATCCGTCTTCTCGATTTTGACAGAATACTTCATCGCACGCTCCTACGCCGCAATCAGACCTTTTGGAAATCGATCCGTACAACGGCATTCTATCACGACCCCGGCCATCTCACAAAACACCATCAGCAGCCACCAGCCTGCATTGCTTAACCATTCCCTCCGCCATTCACCAATTCGCCATTCACCAATTCACCATTCACCAATTCACCCTTGACCCGTAACATCCTCCTCCTCACCCAGGTCCTCCCCTACCCGCTCGACGCCGGCCCCAAGGTGCGCGCCTACACATTTGCTGCGCCAGTTGCGTGCCAGATCGAAGAGGGGACGCTTCTTCTGCCATGAACACTCTCATCGACTTTATGTTCCTATTAGTGGGCGCGGTCATCGCAGCCGGTCTGGCTTATCATTACGTCCTGCTGATCGCAGGCAGGGATCGGCGCGCCTCCCATCCTGACGCTGCGGCCGCACCCAGCCTGCGTTTCGCCCTCATGAGTCCAGCTCACAACGAGCAGGATGTCATTGGCGCAACCGTGTCGCGCTTGCGACAGATCGACTATCCACCCGATTGCTTCGACGTCCATGTTGTGGCGGACCACTGTGCGGACAACACCGCCGCGGCAGCCGCAGCAGCCGGCGCCTTTGTCCACATCCGTTCGGATGAGCCGCGCGGCCGCAAAGGCTACGCGGTGGACTGGCTAATCAAACACTTGCTAGCCGATCCCCGGCGCTACGACGCGATCGTGGTCTTCGACGCCGACAGCCGGGTCGACCCGGCCTTCCTGTCTGCCGTGCAGCCTCTGCTGGCCGCGGGCGCCCAGGTGGTCCAGGGCCGCCACGTCATCGCGAACCCAGGCAGCAGCCGCTTCAGCGCGCTGGCCGACGCGGACATGCGCCTCAACAACCGCATTCGCAACCAGGCCAAGGAGAACCTCGGCCTGTCAGCCCGCCTGATGGGCGACGCCATGGTCTTTCGCCGCGAAGTGTTGGAGCAGCATCCCTGGATGGGCGCCCAGTCGCTGACCGAGGACCGCGACTATGGCATCTATCTGGCTACCCAGGGCGTGCGCATTCGCTACACCCCCGCCGCTGTCTCCTCGGGCCAGGCTGTAGTTCACTGGACGGAAGCCACGCCGCAGCGTATGCGCTGGTATGGAGGCGCGTTCGACCTGCAGCGCCGCTATCTGCACACACTGTGGACCCTGACTTGGCGGAAGCGTAATTGGGACGCTTTCGACAAGCTCCTGGAGCTGGCTCTGCCGCCGTTCTCGCTGCTGGCCATTGGCTCAGCAGCGCTGCTCCTGATCCATCTCGTGCTGATTGCCCTGGCGGTCCAGCCGCTTAGCCGGGTGTTGTGGCCAGCCGGCCTGGTGCTTCTGGCCGTGCTTTTTCCTTTCTTGGGCTTGATGGCAACCGGAGCGCCGATCAAGGCATATCAGGCGATGCTGGTCGGTCCTTTCTACGTGCTCTGGCGTGTCTGGATTGGCGTCTGGGTACGCCTGCGCTACAGGACTCTCTCCTGGTCGCGTACTCGCCATGTGGAAGAGGACAGGTCGACGTCAAAATAGCCGCCTCGTTGACGGCGCTGGCTCTGTGATCGATTTGACAAGGATTTGAAAATGTCCCAGACCAAGCCGCGTGTCCTGGTCGTGTTCGGAACTCGTCCCGAAGCCATCAAGATGGCGCCGGTCGTGCGCGCGTTGCAGGCGCGTCAAGAGGATTGCCTCGTACGCACATGTGCCACGGCTCAACACCGCGAGATGCTGGATCAGGTGTTGGAAGTCTTTCAGATCAGGCCAGACCTGGATTTGCAACTGATGCGGCCAGGTCAGTCGCTGTCTGGATTGGGCGCGCGTGTGCTGTCGGCCATGGACGATGTGCTGGTGGCCGAACAGCCCGACTGGGTGCTGGTGCAGGGCGATACCACCACGGTAATGATGACCGCGTTGGCCGCCCAGCATCGCCAAGTACGAGTTGGGCATGTCGAGGCTGGGCTGCGCACCTATGACCGGCGCAATCCTTTCCCTGAAGAGATGAACCGGGTGGTCACAGACCACGTGAGTGACCTGCTGTTCGCTCCCACCGAGATTGCCCGTCAGCAGCTCCTGCGCGAGGCTATCGAAAGCCAACGGATCGTCGTCACGGGAAACACGGTGATCGACGCGTTGTTGGCTATGATGAAGGAGGGCTGGACCCCGTCTAGCCATCATCCGCTGGCCGCGCTGCCCAACGACCGCCAGTGGCTTCTGGTCACGGCGCATCGCCGGGAGAACTTTGGGCAGCCACTGGCTGACATCTGCCAGGCCCTTGCTCGCATCGGCCGTGAACGATCTCAGCAGGTGCAGATCATCTATTCGGTCCATCGCAACCCCAACGTGTGGGGACCTGTGCATCAGGCTTTAGCTGACCAGCCCGGTATCACCCTGTTGCCTCCGGTGGACTATCGCTCCCTGGTTTATCTGATGCAGCGCTGTCACCTGATACTCACCGACTCCGGCGGCCTACAAGAGGAGGCTCCAAGCCTGGACAAGCCGGTCCTGGTGCTGCGCAAGACCACCGAACGGCCGGAGGCCATCGCAGCCGGCGCGACGTGTCTGGTGGGCACCGATCCCCGCCATATTGTCGCAGAGACCTATCGCTTGCTGGACGATCCGACAGCCTATGCTCAGATGGCAGCCGCGCCCAATCCCTACGGCGACGGGTCTGCGGCTACGCGCATAGTTGATGCATTGCTGCGTCTCTGAGCGCCACCCTGCGCCTGGCCGGCCGGCGCTGGGTCGAGCAGCGCTACGCCTGGCAGGTGGTCTATCGCCGGGTGGACGCGCTGCTGGGCTGACCATGCCGGGGGACGCGGGATTTGCCCAACTGAGCGCTTTGG
>Ga0209573_1006001_pt1 | contig 10475 bp, 13 predicted proteins | sample TNRBio252014_DNA_FD_185870 | JGI IMG/M metagenome (GOLD analysis project Ga0209573, IMG submission 185870) | Wastewater treatment Type I Accumulibacter community from EBPR Bioreactor in Madison, WI, USA - TNR Reactor_6/25/2014_ DNA (SPAdes)... | ecosystem: Engineered > Bioreactor > EBPR >...
TGAAGCCATTGGCGTAATCGATGCGTTCGGTCGTGCGTTCATGCGGTTGGGCGTTGAGAAAGTGGGCGCGCTCGATCTTGCTCGCTTCATTGACCAGGATGCGCAGCGCCTCGCCGGCGCCGTCCAGCCCGTTGGCCAGCAGCGCTGCAAAAGCAGCATCCAGGGGGTGAGGTTCTACGCGTTGTGCCATGGTGTCGACTCCTTCGTGGATTTGGGGAAGAATGCCCCGAGGAAATCGCCTGCGGAAACGGCCTGCCGGGGTTGCGCCGCGGTGTTTTGCCGTCCTCCGCGCTTCGGGCGCTACGCGCCCTCATCGCTGCGGCAGGCAAAACACCGCAAAACCAGCAGGCCACGAATTTACAGAAGCAATGTTGCACTATTGTGGACACCCATCCTGGTCAATAGCGCCGGTATCGTTGTCCGGGCGGCCACCCACGAAATGCAGGAACAGGACTGGAATAGCGTCATAGCCACCAACCTAAACGGCAGCTGGCTGACGATGAAGTTCGCCCTCCGTCAAATGCTCACCAAGGGTCGCGGTTCAATCGTGAACGTCTCGTCCACGGGCGGCCTCGTCGGTGGGCCACAACTGGCGGCGTACGTGGCGAGCAAGCACGGCGTCATTGGCCTGACAAGGGCGGCCGCGCTCGAGTACGCACGGCAGAACATCCGCATCAATGCGGTGTGCCCAGGGTGGGTTGTCACCCCCCTCACCCAAGCGCAGTTCGACGACGACACGACGCGGGAGCGCAACCTCGCCACCATGCCCATCGGTCGCGCGGGAGAGCCGTCGGAAGTGGCTGAAGCAATTGTATGGCTGAGCTCCGATGCAGCGTCCCTCGTCACCGGCTCGGCGCTTACTGTCGACGGCGGTCAGATCGCCTAGAGGTCGCGGATGAGTCGCCCTGGGAGCGAGTTCCCCGAGCACGGCTCTTAACAGTTCGAGAGAAAGGAAAAGCCAATGCAGACTGTGACACTCAATAATGACATCTCAATGCCGATTCTTGGTTTCGGCGTATACCAGGTCCCTGAAGCTGAAACCGAGAAGGCCGTGGCAAATGCCCTTGAGGTGGGATATCGGCTGATCGACACTGCCTCCGGCTACCGGAACGAGGAGGCCGTGGGCCGCGCGATCGCGAAGAGCGGCATCCCGCGAGACCAACTATTCGTGACGACCAAGCTGTGGATTCAGAACAGCGGCGAGGAGAACACCGTTCGCGCCTTCGAGTCGTCGCTCGACAAACTTGGCTTGGACTACCTGGATCTGTATCTGATCCATCAGCCGTTGGGTGACTATTACAGCGAGTGGCGGGCTATGGAGAAGCTGTACAAGGCGGGTCGCATTCGGGCGATCGGCGTGTCGAACTTCCATCCGGATCGGCTCGTCGACCTCATCACGAACAACCAGGTCGTCCCGGCGGTAAATCAGATCGAGACGCATCCCTTCCACCAGCGCAACGAGGACAACCGCATCATGCGCGAGCACGGCGTGCAGATGCAGTCATGGGGGCCGTTCGCGGAGGGCAAGAACAACATCTTCCATCATCCGACCTTGGCGCCAATCGCCGAGGCCCACGGCAAGTCGATCGCCCAAGTGGTGCTGCGGTGGCTGATCCAGCGTGATGTTGTCGTAATTCCAAAGTCCGTGACGCCCTCGCGAATCCGCCAGAACTTCGAAGTGTTCGATTTCAATCTGACCAAAGAGGAGATGAGTCGCATCGCTGCACTCGACGGAGGTAATTCACTGTTCTTTGACCACCGCGAACCAACCATGGTTGCCCAGCTGGGCGCCGTCCGCGTCGACTGACGCACGTGCGCAAGCACTTCGGTCGCATCGACGCCGCCTGCGACAACGCCGGTTGGCAGCCGCCATTCGCGTTCATCGCCGAGGCCAGCAGCGAGGACTTCGACCGCGTGCATGCCATCAATCTCAGGGGCGTGTGGCTGTGCATGAAATACCAGGTGCGGCAGATGCTCAGGCAGGGTGGTGGAGGCACGATCGTGAATTGCTCCTCTATGGGCGCCATCAACGGGGTCGCCGGCCGCACCAGCTACTGCTCGACCAAGCACGGCGTCATTGGCATGACCAAGAGCGCGGCGCTGGAATATGCATCGAGGGGAATACGGATCAACGCGGTGCTCCCAGGCGTGATCGACACACCGATGGTGTCCTCGATGCTGACCAGCGAGGCGGAGGTCCTGAACGTGCTGATCGACCAGGTGCCCATCAAGCGATTGGGTCGCGCCGAGGAAATCACGCAGGCGGTGCTGTGGCTGTGCAGCAATGCCTCCAGCTTCGTCGTCGGGCACTCGCTGGTCGTGGATGGTGGCATCACCATCCAGTAGAAGCTGCCAGCGGCAGTCGCGATACGCACGTCGGGAAGGAGAATCGTGTTGAGCTCAACGAACCATGGAGGATTCATCATGACCAGGACCTTGTTGGGGATGGCGGTGTGTGCCGCGGACATCCCGGCATCGGGTGCCTACGTCACTTTCGAACCCGGCGAGAAGCGCTGGTACGGCGCCTCGCCGGACTGCGCGATGACCCACATCGCCATCCGCGAAATGAAGGACGGCAAGGCTGCCGAGTGGATGGAGCAGGTGTCGAACGTCGACATCAAAATGCCGCCCCGACAACTCAAGAAGGCGATGCCATGAAATACACGCAGAGCGTGGCCGCTCGGCCCTTATGCACGGCATTGCTCGTTTCCGCGACACTGCTCGGCCTGCTGGGGGCGGGTGCCGCTGAAGCGCAGAGCTTGCGCGACGTTCGCTCCTCCGACAGCCCGCTGGTTCTCAAATCGCGTGGCAGTTTCTACGTCGGCGGCGAGCAGGTCGAGAAGACTGCCGTCGAACTCGGCAGCTTTGGCCCGGACGATCGAATCACTGTCAACCAGATGTACGTCGAGTACATGGTTCCTGCTGGTGCAGCCAAGGTACCCGTGGTGATGGTCCACGGTGCCACCCTCAGCGGAAAGACCTACGACACCACCCCCGACGGGCGCATGGGATGGTACGAATATTTCGTGCGCAAGAGCCATCCCGTCTACGTCGTCGATCAGGTGGGCCGGGCGCGCTCCGGCTTCGACCAGTCTGCTTTCAACAACGTCCGAGCGGGGAGGATGCCGCCCGACCAGCAGCCGAACCTGCTCAGGCTCGCAGACCACTTCGGTTCGTGGACGAATTTCCGGATCGGGCCGGAACCCGGCAAGACGTTCCCCGAGACGAAGTTTCCGGTCGAAGCGGCCGCCGAAATGTCCAAGCAAAGCGTTCCCGATCTTCTCGGAACGTCTCGCGCACCGAACCCGACCTGGAAGGCGTTGTCGGATCTGGCCCTGCAGCTCAATGGGGCCGTGTTACTTACCCATTCGCAGTCCGGCCCCTATCCGTTGCGCGCGGCGCTTATCAATGCGCAAGGCGTTCGCGGCATCGTGATGGTGGAGCCAGGCACCTGCAACGGCAAGGTCCACACGGATGACGAAATCGCCAGGCTCGCGAAGACGCCGATCTTCATCCTGTTTGGCGATCACCTCTCGTCTCCGACGAAGCTGCCAGGCCCGAGCTGGGACGATCGCTTCAACGACTGCAAGGCATTCAAAGCGCGTGTCGATGCCGCCAAGGGCGATGTCCGCCTCATGACCACCGCCGATGCTGGCGTCCGCGGAAACAGCCACATGATGATGATGGACAAGAACAACCTCCAGATCGCCGACCTCATCCTCGCCTGGATCAACGAGAAGGCTGGGCGCCGATGAAGAAATGGCTTCGTCGCGCGGTGTTCGCCGTGCCGGTCGTGTGCATCCTCCTGGCGGCGGGCGGCGCTCCCGTCCACGCGGGTCGATCTCAAGGCACTGCCGCCACTTTTGAGCCGACCACAGGGGATTTGCAATGAATCGATATTCGTACCTTGGGACCGGCGTCATCGCTCTCGCCATCGCGGCCGGCCCCGCCGCCGCACAGGCGCCTTTTGCCGGCGAAGTGCCGCCGGGCGTGGCAGCCGTGGATTTCACCGCGGCTTACATCCGCGACTTTGACGCACCAAGGCCAGGGATTCCGCTGCGCTGATCAGCGCGCTGAAGCAGCGTTATCCGAACCTTGGAGGTGAAGGCTCGTTGGAGCTCAGCGCCAAGGTCGCCAAAGACGAGACGGAATGGAAGTGAGCCGCAGAGGCGTCAGGCGAGTTCAAAGGAGACACTCATGTACGCAACCGTCATATATGGCCCGGTGATGTTCGCAACCGGCTGACAAGAGGAGCTATGAAATGAACATCGATCTATCAGGCAAGGTGGCTCTCGTCACGGGAGCGAGCGGTGGTATCGGGTTGGCGCCATCGGCAGATGATCGCATCCGAGCCGATCGGTCGTACTGCGACTCCCGACGAAGTTGCCGCGACCGTAATATGGCTGTGCTCTGACGAGGCCAGTTTCATCACTGGTCACGCCCTCGCAGTTGATGGTGGCCAGAGTGCCTGATTGGTGGCGGCAGTTCACGTTCCTGGCCAAGCGACCTGTCGGCCAATTGTCCGGCACGGTGATCCCGGTCGATGGCGGAATTTCGTCCTACACGCTCAGCACCAGCGACGAGGAAATCTTCGCCGTCGCGCCGGAGTTCGTACGAAGCCTGATACGAAGCCTGATATGAGTGCAAAGGTGCCCGCAGCGAATACCAGCATCGACCGCAGATCGTTTGTTGTCGCGGCTCTGGCGTGTCTGCTCCCCGCACGTTCCATGGGGCAGCAACGCCAAACGAATGTTCGGCCCTTCTTCACGGGTCAGAAGATCCTGATCGTGTACTTGTCCCGAACCCACAATACGAAGGCGGTCGCAGAACTCATCCACCAGAACGTCGGCGGGACGATCGTCGCGCTCGAACTGGAAAGGCCGTATCCGGCCGACTACGACGAAACGGTGCAGCAAGTGGCTCGGGAAAACGAAACGGGCTACCTGCCGCCGTTGAAGACGGAGATTGACCGGATCGAGCAGTACGAGGTCGTGTTTCTCGGCTTCCCCACCTGGGGGATGCAGTTGCCGCCTCCGGTCAAGAGCTTCCTCCGCCAGCACGACTTCGCAGGCAAGACCGTCGTCCCCTTCAACACGAACGCGGGATACGGTGTCGGCAGCAGCTTTCAGACCGTGAGGGATCAGTGTCCGCGGAGCACGGTGCTGGAAGGTTTCACCACCCGGGGCGGAGTAGAGCGGGATGGCCAGGGTCTGGTGATCACAGGAGTCAGGGCGTCAGAGGTACAAGCAGACCTCGAGAGCTGGTTGAGGAGAACAAGTCCGGTTGCGTCACGCTCTGGTGTTTCACGATGATGGCCAGTCCGTGCCGAGTCCGCACATGACGCGTGTTCCACGGCTCGGCAAATCGCAAACACAGCCATTGTGCTCCAGATGAACAAGGCGGCCGGTAACACGGGCAACGTCGAGCACCTTCTGGCTCGGCTGCGCAGGCATGCGAGCCCGGACCTGATTGCCGCCGGGCTGCTGCTCCTTGGCACTGTCGTGGCCCTGGTCTGGGCCAACTCGCCGGTGGGCGACACCTACGCCTCGTTCTGGCACTCCGAGTTCGCCGTGCGACTGGGCGGCGCCGAGCTGTCGTTGAGCCTGCATCACTGGGGCAACGATGGCCTGATGGCGTTCTTCTTCTTCATCGTCGGCCTGGAGGTGAAGCGCGAACTCGTGCTGGGCGAACTCGCCGACCGGCGCCGCGCGATGGTGCCGATCCTGGCTGCCATCATGGGCCTGATCGTGCCGGCACTTATCTATGTCCTGATCAACCGGGGCGGGGGGGGGGCGCCTCCGCCTGGGGCATGGTGATTTCCACCGACACCGCGTTCCTGCTCGGTGTCATCGCGCTGCTGGGTCGGGCCTGCCCCCTCCAGTTGCGCGTCTTCCTGCTCGCGCTGGCCGTCGTCGACGACATCGGCGCGCTGGCCGTGATCGCCATCTTCTACACCGACGACCTGCACTTCGGATTCCTGGCGCTCGCCGCGACCGGAGTGGGGCTCATGTTCGCGCTGCGCTGGCTCAAGGTCTGGCGGGGCCCGGCCTATCTGGTGCTCGCGGTCGCAGCGTGGATCATGCTGTACAAGAGCGGCGTCCACGGCACGCTGCTCGGAGTGGTCATCGCGCTGATCACGCCGGCCTACCGGGTCCGGCGCGACGAGGTTGCGGAAGTCGGCCGGCTGACCCGCGCCTACCTGCAGCACCCGCATCCGACCAGGGCCCTCGCGGCGCGGTTGTCGATCGAACGCTCGGTGCCTGCGGGCGAGCGGCTGCAGATGCTGTGGAGGCCGTGGACCGACTACGTCATCGTCCCGCTGTTCGCCCTGGCCAACGCAGGCGTGGTGCTGAGTGCGGACTCGCTGGACGCTGCCGCTGCGTCGCCCGTCACGCTCGGCGCGATCGCGGGGCTCGTGCTGGGCAAGCCGGTCGGCATCCTGCTCGGCTGCGTGTTGGCCGTGGGCCTGAAGCTGGGTGATCTCCCGCCGGGCCTGACCAGGCTGCAGCTGGCCGGCGGTGCCGTGCTGACCGGCATCGGCTTCACGATCTCGCTGCTGATCGTCGAACTCTCGGTGTCCGACCGGGAACTCGCCGACCAGGCGCGCGTCGGCATCCTCGCCGCGTCGCTGCTGTCGGCCCTGGTGGGGTTCGCGCTGTTGCGGCTGGCGGCGCGCCGAGTACCGAAGCGGGAAGCGCAGGCGCTACTGCTCCAGCCCCCGGTCGATGCCGCGCGCGACCACATCCGTGGGCCGGCGGATGCACCACTCACCTTGGTGGGGTTCGGCGACTTCGACGCGCCCTTTCAGGGCTGGGGGATGCTTGCCGACCTGCGCGAACGCTTCGGCGATCGCCTGCGCTACGTCTACCGGCATGTGCCGCGGCTGGACCGCGAACACTCGTTCCTGGCGGCCGAAGCGGCGGAAGCGGCCGGTGCCCAAGGCCGGTTCTGGGAGATGCACGATCGGCTGTGTCAGCACGGCCGCTTGAGCGCGCCCGAACTCGTCGACCACGCGGCGGCCCTGGGACTCGACGTGACCCGTTTCGCGAAAGAACTCGGCTCCGGGCGGTATCGACAGCGGGTCGAGGAGGACCTGGCATCGGCGGAAGCCAGCGGCGTCGACGATTCCCATACCTTTTTCGTGAACGGGAGACGCCACAGCGGGGTACACGATGCCGACTCGATCGCGGCCGCCTTGCTCGCAACCGCCGACGCTGATGTTGGCGCTTCCCCACCCTTGGGGGAATCGGCGTCGATTTTCGCTCTGTCGAAGGCCTGGAATCCGCAGGAGGAGATGCCGAACCTGCCGGAGGACCTCGCGGAGAGCCCCGATTGTGGGGGTGACAGTCCGCGGCTGACCGACGCCCAACTGGCCAGGATCGCGGCCGTGGGCGATCGTCGGAGAGTCGCCCGCGGTGACGTCTTGTACCAGCCTGGGGACGACGATCATGCTTTCCACGTCATCCTCTCCGGTGCCGTAGCGGCTATCGGTTACGTCGGTGCTGCCGGACGACGCGTGGTCCGGGTGCACGGTGAGCGACGCTTTCTCGGAGCGCTCGACCTGCTCCGCCAGCAGCGCGTCGTTCGGACCGCTGTTGTCATCCGTCCCGGCGAGGTGTTGCGCGTTCCTGTCCAGCGGCTGCGCTCCCTGTTCGCTGGCGATGCCGAGTTACGCGACCTGGTGGCACGTGCATTCCTGCTGCGGGAAGTCATCGGGCGGAAGCTGGCGGCGGATCTGAACATTCTCGCGTTTCCGGACGATTCGCGAACGCGGCTGCTTCAGGAATGGGCCGCGAATCACGGACTCAGCGCGCAGCTCAGTGACGCGCACTTCGAGGACACGCAGCAAGCGCTCGCGCGGCTGGGGTTGTCCGTCGATGACCTTCCCGTCGTGCTGATGCCGGACGGCACACTGCTGCGCGCCGCAGACGTTGAGGATGTCGAACGGGCGTATTTCGGTTAGTCCTACGACCCATCGACCCAGGTCGGAGATTTAAGCGGAACCCCATGAGCAGCCGCGGGAGGTTGAGCATGAAAGTCCCCTCATCCTGTTGACTGCCGTCGTTGCCATGACGAACTTGATGACCGGCTGCACAACCAGTCCCAGCAGCTTCCGCAACACCAGCCCCTGTTGATGATTGCCGGCAGCAAGGCCGACAGTCTGTACATGACCGAGGAAGCCTTCGCCAAGGCCACCGGCGCCAAGGACAAGGAGTTGGCAATCACTCACACACTTCAACCTTTCAAATTTGCAAGGGAGAGTTTGAAATGAAAATGGAAAACGAAAGAAGCAACTCGCAACGTGGCATCACGCGACGTGAGATTCTCGGTGCAGGGGCGGCGTTGACTGCTTCGGCGTTGACCTCGCAGATCGCTTTCGGTGCGACGACTCAACCAGGCGGCCCGTCAGCGCCTGCCTCCAGGCTCGGATCTCGCCGGCTCGGGTCGCTCGAGGTCACGGCCCTCGGACTCGGATGCATGAACTTCCACCATGGCTACGCACCGCGGTCCAGCAAGGAAGACGGGATCAAGGTGATTCGGGCAGCCTACGACCGCGGCGTCACCTTCTTCGACACGGCGATCAACTACGGTCCATTTCTCAGCGAGGAAACCGTCGGCGAGGCGGTCGCGCCGTTCCGCGACAAGGTGATCGTCGCAACGAAGTTCGGCTACGGCTACGACAGTGCCGGCAAGAACATCGGCCTGAACAGCCAGCCCGACTACATCCGGCAGATGACGGCGGATTCTCTTCGTCGTCTGAAGACAGACTACATCGATCTCTACTACCAGCACCGGGTCGATCCGGAGGTGCCGATCGAGGATGTCGCCGGCGCGGTACAGGACCTGATCAAACAGGGGAAGGTGCGGCACTTCGGGCTGTCCGAGGCAGGCGGCGCCACCATTCGGCGTGCCCATGCGGTGCAAAAGGTGACGGCCGTCCAGAACGAGTATTCGCTGTGGACGCGCGACCCGGAGCATGAGGTACTTCCGACCTGTGAGGAACTCGGAATCGGCTTCGTGCCGTGGAGCCCGCTCGGCAGCGGCTTCCTGACCGGCACCATCAGCCCCGAGACGACCTTCGACCCGAAGCTCGACATGCGCGCGAGCCGCGCCCGTTTCACGCCCGAAGCACGCCGCGCAAACTGGCCCCTCGTCGAACTGCTGCGGCGCGTAGGCGCAGACCACCAGGCAACACCCGGACAGGTTGCGCTCGCATGGCTCCTGGCCAAGAAGCCGTGGATCGTCCCCGTTCCCGGCACCACCCAAGTCGCGCATCTGGAAGAGAACCTCGGAGCGAGCAAGGTGAAACTGACTGCTAGCGACATGAAGGAGATCGAAGACGGCTTCGCGGCCATCAAGGTGCAGGGCGCGAGAACGACCGACGCGCTCCGGAAGAACCACGACCTCGGGGCCGACCTGGGGACAAGCTCGGTGAGCGGACACGGCAACTCGCCGCTGCCGCGCAGGTAGTTCTCACCGACGTTCCGCCCGAGAGAGGGGCAGTTCGGAGAAGGAGTAACAGCCACCCGATAGGTGGTTGAATTGAAAGGCGGGTCAAACGAGATAAGGATAAAGCATGACCACAACCAGTCCACTCATCACGTTGAACAACGGCGTCGAAATGCCGGCGCTCGGGCTCGGAGTCTTCCTGGCGCCTCCTGCGCAAACCGCTGACGCCGTTGAAACGGCGATCGCCTGTGGCTACCGGCTTGTCGACACGGCTGCTGCGTACAACAACGAGCGTCAGGTCGGTGAAGGAATCCGGCGCTCCGGCATCGCGCGAAGCGAGATCTTCGTCACCACGAAGCTGTGGGTGGCCGATTATGGCGATGAGTCGGCGCGGAGCGCGTTCGAGGCGAGCCTGCGGCGGCTTGGGTTGGATTACATCGACCTGTACCTGCTGCATTGGCCGCTGCCCACGGACTTTGCTGCGACTGTCGCGTCCTACAAGGTGGCTGAAAAACTCCTGGCCGAAGGCCGCGTACGCGCCATCGGCGTCTCCAATTTCCAGCCTCGGCACCTGGAGAACCTGATCGACCGGACCGACATCGTTCCCGCCGTCAATCAGGTCGAGTTGAATCCGTACTTCACCGAACAGACGGTTTGCAATGCCAACGAGCGACATGGAATCGTCACACAGGCATGGTCACCGATTGGCGGCGTCTATGACCGCAATCAAAGCACGGGCATCTCAACCAGGCCACTCGACAATCCCCCCCCGGTCAATAGTGCAACATTGCTTCTGTAAATTCGTGGCCTGCTGGTTTTGCGGTGTTTTGCCGGCCGCAGCGATGAGGGCGCGTAGCGCCCGAAGCGCGGAGGACGGCAAAACACCGCGGCGCAACCCCGGCAGGCCGTTTCCGCAGGCGATTTCTTCAGGGCATTCTTCCCCAAGTCCACGAAGGAGTCGACACCATGGCACAACGCGTAGAACCTCACCCCCTGGATGCTGCTTTTGCAGCGCTGCTGGCCAA
>Ga0209573_1006002_pt1 | contig 10474 bp, 14 predicted proteins | sample TNRBio252014_DNA_FD_185870 | JGI IMG/M metagenome (GOLD analysis project Ga0209573, IMG submission 185870) | Wastewater treatment Type I Accumulibacter community from EBPR Bioreactor in Madison, WI, USA - TNR Reactor_6/25/2014_ DNA (SPAdes)... | ecosystem: Engineered > Bioreactor > EBPR >...
CTGGATCTACGCCTAAGCTGTGGCCAAGCTCTCCAGTAGTCGCAAATATAACATGAACATTGTGCCCATTATTGGCTAACTGCACAATTGTGCCACCATTAAAGATTGCCTCGTCATCCGGATGAGGTGCTAAGAAGAGAATATCAGCCATGATTGACTACTATTTTAGTTGAATGATTAACCATAATAAAGAAGTTTCTCGAGATGACCTTATACAGGAGGTGCTTGATTTCGCTTCCTCTTCTTCGTCTGATTTAGAACCGACATTAAGCGTTTCAGAGATAAATGAAGCTATTTCTATGGCGGTATCTGAGGCCTTTTCAGAAGATATTTGGGTTAAAGGCGAGATTCAACGCCTTAACTTTCACTCTAGTGGTCATATTTACTTCACATTGGTCGATGCGGGAAAAAGCTCGGCTCCAAGTACAATTCCAGTTACCTTACTCAAATGGAGTGCATCCCAAATAAAGGGTGACCTTCGAGAAATTTTGGCTGAAGATAGAGAAGTACGTCTTAAAGTCCGCCCAGATTTTTATGCACCTTATGGAAAGATGTCATTACAAGTTAGTGATATCGACACTTCTTTTACATTAGGAAATATAGCCTTAGCTCGTAGAGTGCTTTTAGAGAAACTGGAAAAAGAAGGAGTGTTGCGTGATAATGCATTGCTCCCATTGCCGCAATTACCTATTAACTTAGTTTTGATCACATCTGTAGAGTCAGCTGCTTATCATGATGTTATCGATCAGCTTCGTTTGAGCGAAATCGGATTTAATATCAAAGTCATTAATGCTTTAATGCAAGGGCATGGTTCAGTTGTTTCTGTTGTTAGTGCTTTGAAACATTCTAAGAAATATTCTCCGGATGTTATTTTGCTGTGTCGTGGTGGTGGAGCAAAGTCTGATCTTGCCTGTTTTGATACGGAAGAAGTAGCAAGAGCAATTATTGCGATGGATGTGCCAGTGCTAACTGGTTTAGGCCATCAAATAGATGTTTCAGTGGCAGATTTAGTTGCACATATTTCTTTAAAAACTCCTACAGCCTGTGCACAGTTTCTAATTGAGCATGTTCGTGAAGCCACCGAAGTAATAGATTCATTAGCTGAAGAGATTAAAGATAAAACATTCAATGTGTTGCAAACAAAAGAAACTCGTATAGCTAATATCTCTCAGCGAATAGCAGAAACTTCATACTTGTTGGATCAGTGTGAGATTAGATTAGAGGGGTATAAGATCTCTATCAAGTCTTCAGTGAAGACTGCTTTAGCTAGGGCGCATGAACAGCAGACATTCTTTAAAGCCATATTGAAATCTAGTGATCCAGCTCGTATTTTAGAACGAGGGTTTTCTCTGACTACAGATACAACAGGAAAAATTGTACGAAGCGTCAAGGATGTTTCCGATGGAGATATCCTCTCGACTCGTGTGGTTGATGGAGAGATAAAATCAACTGTGAACAAAGGAAAATAATGCCAGCAAAGAAAGAACCTAAATCGTATGCGGAAGCAGTAGAAGAACTTGAAGAGATCGCTTCATTGCTAGATGATAGAAATATAGATATAGACCTGCTATCAGAGAAAGTTAAACGAGCACACGAACTTGTTGAATTTTGCCAAAAGAGAATAGAGTCCGTGCGTTTTGAAGTAGAAAATATTCTAGAAGAAGCGCAATAAAGCATCCTCCCTGCGAATGCTCCTCGGCGAAGCCTCGTCGATCCAGTCGCTGACGGAAGGCGCTTTATTGCTTGAAAGGAATACATGCAACAAGCAACTATCGATGACTTTCTAAAAGTAAAAATAGCAGTAGGTAAAGTTTTAGAGGTAGAAGAATTTCCAGAAGCACGAAAGCCTGCATACAAATTAACAATAGATTTTGGTGAGTTCGGTATTAAAAAATCTTCAGCACAAATAACAGATTTTTATACTCTCGATGATTTAAAAGGAAAACTTGTTTTGGGGGTAGTAAATTTTCCACCAAGACAGATAGGGCCATTCATGAGTGAATGTTTAACTCTTGGTGTTGCTGATGAACAAGACAGAATCATTCTGGTAGAGCCTGATCAAAATGCTCCTCTTGGTTCGCTTCTTTGCTAATTCTTATTTTTTCTTTATACATAGGTATCAATACAGGAATATGCCACAAGAAAATTGAAAAAATAGGCAAAACTATAACTGGTCTCAGAGAATCGATTGTAACAAGGCTTAAAAATATGCTTACAAATCCCATTGACCAAGATATTATTGGTTCGCTATCAGGTTCTTTTCGAACTTTCTTGATAGTAGGGGATACTGCAATTATGTCAACAACCATAACAACATATACACCATAGAAGGCATCTTTAGTTAATAGCCAGAGTGTTGCACCTAATGTTCCTATAAATAAACACGAGATTTCTAAACGCGTTCTATGCCAATCACCTTTGAAAAGTGAAAATATAAAAATTGTTGTTGATGTAATAACAGAGCTAATTAACCAGAATACGGATGAGTCTGCTCCGCTAGCTATTGATGCAAACAAGAGTAACCACGACATATATGTGAAAAGAAACCAGGTGACTCTACTTGGCCTAGCGTTTCCGTAGCGCATTCCTATAACCCATGGAATAAGAGTGGCAACATTTAATAATCCTGAAATGATTCCAGTCGCGTCACGCATGTATTGATACTAGTTAATGTATGATTGAGCTGTGAAACTTATTTACGATGGAGACTGTGGTTTTTGCACAAAGTCAGCAAACTTTGGTAAAAAGCGTACAAAGAAAAAGGTTGAGTATGTAACTTCTCAATCTATCGATGATTTGTCTAAATATGAACTGACTCGTGAGGAGGTATCAAAACGAGTTTATTGGGTAGATAATAAAAGGGTAGTAGGCGGTTCGCGAGCTATCTTTCGAGCCATGCGACAAATGAAATTCCCTTATTCGTTATTAGGTGCCATTATGTTGTTCCCAGGTTTATGGCTGCTAGCTGAGCCCATATATAACCTTATTGCCAAAAATCGACATAAAATGCCAGGATCATCCGAGGCATGCAAAATCAATTATGAGGAAAAAGAATGAAGCTGTTAGGACTTGAGATATACAGAAAGTCTAAAGCTGAAGAAAAATTAATAGTATTAGTCGAATCACTGAATACATTAAATTTCTCCTATGATTCTGTAGGAGCTACGAGAGAGGATCCTATGCCATCTGGCTATAGGCACGATTTTTATGAGATTGATTTAGGCAAGGGCAGCAAGATCTTTGAGAACGCTAAATCGGGACTAAAAAACTATCAGGCACAAATTGGCGCTGGTCTTGTCGTTGTTGCAAACGATAAACATTTAAAAGAGAATACTTCACTTTTTATAGGAATAAATCTATTATTCCTTTCAGTTGTTGCACGAACACGAATTGCGTATGTTAACGAGAGCGAAAATGCTTTTTCATATGCATACGGAACACTTGATGGTCATCCGGAAGAAGGTGAAGAAGCTTTCATCTTAACTATTGATGAGAACGAGAATGTCGTTCTAGAAATTATATGTTTTTCTAAGATGAAATGCATTGGAACAAAGATAGGGAAGCCCGTAGCTAGATATTTACAAAGAAGAGTTACTAATAATTATCTCAAAGCAATGGCAGCTCACGTTCAGACCGCCAACTAGCAATAAGTCCTAATCCTATAAAACCAAAAACATTCAATGAAGCATGCCACTTGACCATAGTTTGTATCGTTAGATCAATATTGAATCCAAAATGATTTAGTGCATATGCGAAAGCAAAGGCCATGGCAATCAATAAAGATAAACTGGAAACGAAACGTAACATTTTTTCCACATTGGAACTACAACCTATTTTTTTAAATTGAATTTGATGTATACATAGCAACACACTTGCAAAAATAGTCATCAGTGCACCGACCCCTTCCGCAGCTCCTCCAATCGATATTCCGATGGCAGTTAAAGGAATTCCAACCAAACCTGCAAAACATGTAAACTTACCGATAGGAGATTGACTTTTTTGTGCGTTTAAATAACAAAGAGCTAAGAAACATCCGCCTGTAGCGTGAAAGTGTGCGACTGTTAAAAGAACAATCTCATGACTAAATCCGAGAAGCCTATATTCCATATTTGATGCGATTAACCAGATAGATCCAAAGGCGGTAAATGCAGGTATTGAATGTTTAGTGATTGAAAGAATATTTATGTCTTTTGCTTTTAGCCATATGAAGGCAGACTTTAAAGCTACAACTAGAGAGGCTATGAGCCAAATGACAGAACCTGTCGCTGGAAGTTTGCCAGGTCCGAGCAGAGCCGAAAATGCTCCTATAGAACTGAAGAATAAGAATATTTTTATGTTCCGAATGCTAAGAATACGGAGCTGATAGAGGGCAATAGGCCACATTGCTCCTATGACAACAAATATTAGAAAACGAGCCATTTAGCGATAATACCCGTATTTTGCAGGGATTTTAGGGATGATAATAATTCTTTAAGCAAACGCTTGACAAATGATAGTGATCTGCGATATATTAAGCATATGCTTAAAGTATTCAAAGAGGAAAGAAGGAATCATGGAAACCAACTACATCGTAAATGTTTATACAATCTACGTAATACTCTCAATAGTGCTCATTGCATGGCTTGCTTGGACACTATTCTCAAACGGAAGACACTTCTTAGATGTTGTATTCAAAGACAATCTTGTCCTCTCTAAAGCAGTGAACAAGTTATTAGTGACCGGTTTTATAATGGCAAGTCTTGGTTACGCACTGCTAACAACTACAGGTGGAAGTGCAATGGGAGCATCTGAAGCTTTTGAAACCACAACCAAAAAGTTTGGTGCATTGTTGATTGTTTTAGCTGTTGCCCACTTGTTTAATATGTTTGTTCTAAATAACATAAGAAAGTCTGCAGAGTATAAGCAATCAAGACAAAATGCAAATGTTGCATACGAGAAAGCTATAGATCAATACAACAAAACTATTCAAGCAGGAACACAAAGCTAGTAACTAAATATTAGGCAGTAGCGAAAGCTGCTGCCTATTTTGTGTAAGGTGGAGTCATGGGAAGAAAAAAAGCTTCAAGAGATGAGAGTGAAGCACAACAGCAACTCATGAAAGCAACACTAGATGTTATTAAGGAAAAAGGTATCGATGGCGCAACTGCTAGAGCAATTGCGGATGTTGCCGGTTTAAACCAATCACTAATTTTCTACTACTTTGGATCGGTAACAGGATTAATTATTGAATCAGTTAGGGACATGAGCGCAACGCGACGGATACTGTACACAGATGCGTTAGCAAAATCGGCAAATTTACAGGAGGCGGCAACAAAAGTTTTTGATATTTTCAACAAGATCGCAAAGCATGTTCGTTCGTAGTGTTAAGCCAATTTGTTGTTAGTGCAAGCAACAACGAACAAATAGCAAAGTCGTTAGAAGAAATTTATGACCCATGGCTTGATCTTATCGAGATAGAGCTGCAACGTTTGATGAACAATGCAGTGTTGCCAAATGACATTACATATAAAGATGCAGCAATGAGTTTGATGTCACTCTTTATGGGCATACAATTTATGGCAGGCATAGATACTTATGAAAAGCAAGTGGAAGGTCTGATAAGTAAGGTTCCAAACTTCGCTAATTTATTGGCGTTATTGCCCATGCTTTTGGGAAGTATTCCAGGGTCAGCTGTTGGGAACGACCAAAATAATTCCTAAAGCAACAAGAGCAAAACCAACAAGCTGATAGCGCGAGAACTTTTCTTTTCCTATAAAACGAGAGAGTATTAATAATCCTGCTGGATCAAAAATTGCAGAAATTGTTGCAACGATTACAGGTTTACCAATGTTTAATGAAGTTCTCAATAAAATATTACCCAGTAACTCTAAGCATATAAAGATACTGACATATTTCCGGATGTCTTTAGGAATAACCCAAGATGATTTACTTATGATGTGGAGAGCCAACATGAATATACCGCTTATTAGTTGAGCTATAGCTAGCATTAAAATTTGTACATCATCCGGAACTAAAAGTAATCCAATAAGATAAAGACCAAAAGATGCTCCTGCAGACGCGCCAAATATTGAATCTCTAGTAATGGTCGTACTCACATGAGGAGAAGCAATGACACCTCTAGAAATTAGCCACGGAACAGTTAGTAGTATTACTATCCCCAAAACCGCAATATTGTTTGGTAGCTCTTCAAAGATAGTCGTATATACAATCGGAACCAAAACAGAAACTAATGCAACTAGTGGACCAACTACGCCTGCGCGCCCACGAGATAATCCTCTAGAAACAAAAAATATTCCACCACCAAAACCTAAGCCGGAAATAGCACCAGAGCCAATTGCTTTTAGTAAAAGTTCATATGAACCAGATGTCGAAATGGAGTGAAGGTCGTCTGTAAAAAATAAAGTTAGCGAGAATACTATGCACGCAAAAAAGTTATAGAGAGACGTGAGTAAGAATGCTGACATCTTTCGTGAAGCTTTTCCAGAAAAGAAAATGCCGAAGCCCCACGAGAGCCCAGTGAATATTGCAATGACAGATCCGAGCACGGATCAGATTCTACTCGAGAAAGTTAGGCTTCCAATCTTCTTTAGTAATTGTTAATACAATGCCCTTATTGATACTGTACTTAGTCTTTAGCTCTTTAACCTTTTCACTCACTTCGGATAAAAATCGCTCATGAACTTCATCGGCTGTTTCATTTTCTTTAATGAATTCTTTTGCGCCAACTCTATACTCAATTTCCATTGCTGCTGTTGATCTGTCAGCCGGTTGGTACGGAGAAGTGAATATTGAAATGTAGTCCTCACCAAGCCCCCATATTTCCATGGATACATTTAACAAATCATTCACAAATAACTTAATAGTTTCTTCTGAAACATCTTCCGTGTTGTAATCACATCTCACTAGTGGCATTGTGCTCCTTCCAGATAAATGAAGTTTACAACGTGTATTGAGATTAGAAAAGAAGTCGTCTTATCAAGCAGACATTAGCCTTGTGAAAGAGTAGCTCTATTCTTTAGCTGAGCTTTTACGTAATCTTTATTCATCAATGCAATGAAGTCGATTGAAATTTCTTTAGGGCAAGCTTCTTGACATTCGCCATGGTTTGTACAAGAACCAAAGTAAGAGTCCATTGTTTCAACCATATTTATTGCACGGTCATAACGCTCAGGCTGTCCTTGAGGTAATAAGTTCAAGTGCATTACCTTTGCTGCTGTAAATAAGTTTGCAGCACCATTTGGACAAGCGGCAACACAAGCTCCGCAGCCGATACATTGTGCAGCATCCATTGCGCTATCAGCAACGGCTTTTGGAATTAATGTTGCGTTTGCATCTTGTGCAGCACCTGTCGGCGCATCAATGTAACCGCCAGATTCAACAATGCGATCAAAAGCACTTCGATCAACTGTTAAGTCTTTAATAACGGGGAAAGAGGTTGCTCTCCAAGGCTCAACAGTAATTACATCGCCATCATTGAACTTACGCATGTGCAACTGGCAAGTGGTCGTACCTTTTTCAGGGCCATGTGCCTGACCGTCAATCATCATTGAGCATGCACCACAAATACCTTCGCGGCAGTCGGAATCAAAAGCTACTGGCTCTTCACCTTTTGCAATAAGTCTTTCGTTTAATACATCGAAAAGTTCAAGGAATGACATGTCCTCGCTGATGTCTGCTACATCATAAGTTTCGAATCGTCCCTGCTCTTTAGAAGAGTTTTGTCGCCATACATTTAATGTTACGTGCACTTTATCCTCCGACCTACTTGTACGATCTTTGTGTTAGATGTACTTCTTCAAATTCAAGTTCTTCTTTATGTAGTTGTGGGGAGGCTAAATCGCCTGTGTATTCCCAAGCACCAACATAAGTAAAGTTTTCGTCATCACGCTTTGCTTCGCCTTCTTCTGTTTGATGCTCAACTCTAAAGTGGCCACCACAACTTTCTTCTCTGTGCAATGCATCACGAACCATAAGCTCACCGAACTCAAGGAAATCTGCAACACGGCCAGCTTTTTCTAACGAATCATTTAATTCATCGTCTGTGCCTAATACTCGTAGATCCTTATAAAACTCTTCGCGAATTCGTGGGATTTCTTCCAAAGCTTTTTCAAGTGATTCCTTTGATCGTTCCATGCCACAGTTATCCCAAAGAACTTTACCGAGTTCACGATGAAAATCGTCAGGAGAGCGTGTACCTTTTATTGATAATAACTGGTCAACACGATCGTGAACTTCGTTTTCAGCAGCACTAAATACAGGATCATCAGTAGGCACAACACCTTCGCCTAACAGTGGTGCTAAGTAATCACCAATTGTGTATGGCAATACAAAGTATCCATCTGCCAAACCTTGCATCAATGCAGAAGCACCGAGTCTGTTAGCACCGTGATCTGAAAAGTTTGCCTCACCAATAACGAACAAGCCATCAAGGTTGCTCATTAAGTCGTAGTCCACCCAAAGTCCACCCATTGTGTAATGGAGAGCAGGGTAGATACGCATTGGTGTTTTGTACGGATCTTCACCAGTGATGCGCTCATACATTTGGAATAAGTTTCCGTAGCGTTCTTCAATCACATGTTTGCCTAAACGATTGATTGCATCAGAGAAATCTAAGTAAACACCGTTCTTCAGAGGGCCAACACCGCGGCCTTCATCTACAACAGTTTTGGCATTACGAGATGCAATATCGCGAGGTACTAAGTTTCCAAAAGCAGGATATTTACGCTCTAAGTAATAGTCGCGTTCTTCTTCTGGGATATCTGCAGCTGCACGCGTTTCGTCTTTGGATATTGGAACCCAAATACGCCCGTCGTTACGAAGCGATTCTGACATCAAAGTTAATTTTGATTGGAAGTCGTCGCTTGCAGGAATGCATGTCGGGTGAATTTGTGTGTAGCAAGGGTTCGCAAAGAATGCGCCCTTCTTGTGTGCACGCCATGTTGCAGTTACGTTACATCCCTTTGCATTTGTTGAAAGATAGAAAGCATTTGAGTAGCCACCGGTTGCCAAAACAACTGCATGTGCAGAGTGTGATGAAATGTCTCCAGTAATTAAGTCACGCACAACAATTCCGCATGCTTTGCCATCTTTAACAACAACATCGAGCATTTCTGTTCGTGGGAACATTTCAACTTTGCCTAAACCAATTTGGTGAGCTAAAGCTTGATATGCACCTAACAATAGCTGCTGTCCTGTTTGACCGCGAGCGTAGAAGGTACGAGAAACTTGAGCACCGCCGAAGCTTCTGTTGTCTAACAACCCACCATATTCGCGAGCGAAAGGAACACCTTGAGCTACGCATTGGTCGATGATGTTTACGCTAACTTCAGCAAGGCGATGAACATTCGATTCACGCGCACGGAAGTCTCCACCTTTTACTGTGTCGTAAAACAAACGATGAACAGAGTCGCCGTCATTCTTGTAGTTCTTTGCTGAGTTAATTCCACCTTGAGCAGCAATAGAGTGTGCGCGACGAGGTGAATCTTGAAAACAAAATGTTTTTACGTTGTAACCTAACTCTGCCAAAGTTGCAGAAGCAGATGCACCAGCAAGTCCGGTACCTACAACGATAACAGTGAACTTTCTTTTGTTCGCTGGGTTAACAAGCTTTACATCGAACTTATGATTGTTCCACTTGTCAGCCATTGACCCTTTGGGGATTTTAGAATTTAATTTTTCACTTGATGCCATTTTTATTTGCCTTACCTTAAATTTAACTTCCAACAATTCCCAGCTGTACAGCTACAGGGAATGAAATATTTCCTAAGACCACAATGGTCGCAAACCCCCGTGCGAACCATCTTCTAGCCTCGTTATATTTTGGATTGTTAATCCCCAGTGATTGAAATATTGACCATGCACCGTGTGATAGGTGAAAACCAAGAGCAACATTGGCTACAACGTAAAGAATGGTAACGGGCCAACGAGATAGTGAAGCTTCAACATTATGATAAACCTCGCCACGAATAAAGTCTGGGTTGAACCATCCCCAAGTTAAGTCCGCCAAGTGCCAGATCAAGAAGAGAAGAATGATGATGCCACCCCAGCGCATTGTTCTAGATGCAAAACTTGCTGCGATATAGTCGCGCTTAGACTGATATTGGAAACCTTTTGCTCTTGCTTGTCTGTTTTGAATTGTTAATGCATAGGCTGCGTGGAAGTGAAGTGCGAATGCTCCGATTAAGCCGATGCGCATTATCCAAAGAAGAACAGTGCGAGGAAAGATTGGCTCGCCCATATCGCGTAAGAACTCACCATAGTGATTTATGTCTTCGGGGCCTAAATACATTTTTAGGTTTCCAACCATGTGAACAAAAACAAATCCCATAAGAGCAATACCAGACAACGCCATTGCCCATTTTTTACCTACAGAAGTTCTATAAAAAGCAATTGGCCAAAAAAGTTTTTTTCCTGGTTTTGGTCGAATCGGCTGAGCTTCGAGATCTTTATTGGTCCGAGCTCGCGTTTGTGTATT
>Ga0209573_1006003_pt1 | contig 10474 bp, 6 predicted proteins | sample TNRBio252014_DNA_FD_185870 | JGI IMG/M metagenome (GOLD analysis project Ga0209573, IMG submission 185870) | Wastewater treatment Type I Accumulibacter community from EBPR Bioreactor in Madison, WI, USA - TNR Reactor_6/25/2014_ DNA (SPAdes)... | ecosystem: Engineered > Bioreactor > EBPR >...
GCATCTCCTCTTCGAGGCTGATCGGCAGGGTTTCCTTGGCGAACTGGGTCATGCTGGGAGCGGACGGGCCGCGTTTACCAAAACGTGCGATGTTAGCACGCGACACCCACTATCAGCCTTGCCACCTCCGCCGGCACGGCCCTTCCCCGCGTCGGCCACCCGCCGGGCGTGGATACCGGAAATGCGCTCGCACTTCGAGCGCTCGACATTTGCTTGCCGGCGCCCATGGGCCTCGGCAATGATTCAAACATCATTCCCAAGCCGACTCGCATCGGGTACGAAACCGGTCCTCCCGCCATGAACCGTGCCGAACGCATTTTCCGCCTCCATCGCTGCCTCAAGTCCCGACAGCCACCCTCGCTCGCCAAATTGATAGACGAGCTCGAAGCCTCGCGCGCCACGATCAACCGCGATATCGAATACATGCGCCTGCACATGGGCGCGCCCATCACCTACGATCGCGACACCAACGGCTACCGCTACGCCGCCGACGCACCCGAGTTCGAGCTGCCCGGCCTGTGGTTCAACCAATCGGAACTCCACGCGTTGCTCGCCTGCGAACAACTGCTGGAAGAGGTGCAGCCCGGCCTGCTCTCGCCCTACATCGGTCCATTGCGCGCGCGCATCCGCAGACTGCTCGAGCAAGGCGGCACCTCTGCCGAAGCCGTCGGCACACGCGTGCTCCTGCGCAGTGTCGCCCGGCGCGACGTCGATTCCGAGCGCTTCGGCACCGTCGCCGCCGCCGCAGTCGGCCAGCGCCAGCTCCGCATCGACTACATGGGTCGCGCACGCGAGCGCAGCACCACCCGCACCGTCCATCCTCAGCGCCTCGTGCGCTACCGCGACAACTGGTATCTGGTCGCCTGGTGTGAGAGCGCCGCCGACTTGCGCATCTTCTCGCTGGACCGCATCACCGCCGCCCGGCCGCTGCAAGTGAAGGCGAAGGATGTTCCCGCTGCAGAGCTGGACCGCCAGCTCGGCGCCAGCTTCGGCATCTTCGCCGGCTCCGCCCGCGCGTGGGCGGTGCTGCGCTTCACCGCCCACGCCGCGCGCTGGGTCGAGTCCGAGACCTGGCATCCGGACCAGATCGGGCAGTGGCAAGGCGACGCCTACGAACTGCAGGTGCCGTACTCCGACCCGCGCGAGCTGTTGATGGACATCCTGAAGTACGGCCCGGAGGTGGAAGTCGTCGCCCCAGCCGACCTCCGCAGCGAAATCGCCCGGCGCCTTCTCGCGGCCGCGGCGCGCTACCGATCGGCGGCAGAAGCGGCCGCAGGCTCACTCCCTGAGTCACCGGCGGGCGAATAATGCGATGGACGCTTTCTATCGGGAGCCCATGATGCTCAAGTGCCGCTCCTTCATTGCCAGCCTGGACAAGATCGCTGCGCTCACCAGCCGTCACCCGCCCCTTCGCTTTCAGCAACCGTCGTCAGCCGCGTTTCGGTCGCCCGTTTCCTCCCTGCTCACGTTCGCCCAAGCACAGATGCAGCGGCATAAACCAAAACCCTGCGAATCGTATGTCAGCATGCCTGCATGACGCACCAATGGAGACAGGACTCGCATGAATGAATACCACACCTTCGCGCACGCCATCTCGGGCGGTTTGTCCCCTCACCTATGGCAGGTCGAACTGGGTTCAGCAAATGAATGTTGCAACCGCCTGATCCGCGTTCCCACTGGCTTTGGCAAGACGCTCGGTGTTCTTGCTGCATGGACATGGCATCGCATCCGGCAGGGTGACGACCATTGGCCCCGGCGCCTAATCTGGTGCTTGCCGATGCGTGTGCTGGTCGAACAGATCGCCCACGAAGCACAGCATGTGCTGGAAAGAATGGGGGTGCTGTGGGACGGCAAATCGGACCATGCCGGAAAAGTCGGCGTGCACCTGCTGATGGGGGGTGCGAATGGCGGCGAATGGCATCTGCACCCGGAAGAATGTGCCGTACTCATCGGCACCCAGGACATGCTTCTATCCCGCGCCATGAACCGCGGCTACGGTTCGCCACGCGCACGATGGCCGATGGAGTTCGGCCTGCTCAACCACGATGCATTGTGGGTGCTAGACGAAGTGCAGTTGATGGACGTCGGGCTGGCCACTGCCGGCCAGTTGCAGGCGTTCCGGGAACAGGACGACGACAGGCGACGGCGCCCCTGCGTGACGTGGTGGATGAGCGCCACCCTCCAACGCGGCTGGCTGGAAAAAAGTCCCGACACTGCCGAACTGGCAGCCAGCCTGCCCCTGCTTTCGATCAGCGAACAGCACCGTCGCGGTTCCCTGTGGGACGGCGTGAGCAAACCCTGCCAGGTGGAGACTACCGCAACGGACAAAGGGCTTGGGCAACGTATCGCCGAGGCACATGTCGCGGCTGGCAAGGGAATGGCCGGCCCTACACTGGTGGTGGTCAACCGTGTCGAGCGTGCAGTCGAACTGTACGCGCAGTTGAAAAAGGACAAATCACTGCACGGCACGGACATCCGCCTGATCCACAGCCGCTTCCGCCCCCATGAGCGCCGGGAATGGCTCGCAGCGTTCCTGAACCGAGAAGCCTGCGCTCCCGGCACCGATCGAATCATCGTCGCCACCCAGGTGGTGGAAGCCGGGGTGGACATTTCCGCAGGTGTCCTGTTCACCGACCTCGCGCCATGGCCCAGCCTGGTACAGCGTTTCGGCCGCTGTGCGCGCTGGGGAGGGCAGGCACAGGTCCATGTCGTCGACTGCGCGCCTAAAGACGATAAGGCCGCAGCTCCGTACTCGAAGGACGAACTGGATGCAGCCCGTGATGCGCTGAAAAGGCTCGACGACGTGGCACCGCTTTACCTCGAAGCCTTCGAAGAGCGACATCCCGAAATATTGCCGCGACTCTATCCCTTCGACCCGAAGAACCTGCTGCTGCGCCACGAACTGGACGAGTTGTTCGACACCACGCCCGACCTCACCGGCGCCGACATCGACGTCAGCCGCTTCATCCGCACGGGCGAAGAACGCGACCTCTCGGTGTTCTGGGTAGACATCGCCAAGGACGACACACCTCACGCCAAGCTGCGGTCCGCACGCGAAGCACTTTGCTCCGTGCCTTTTCTCAAAGCGCGCGACTGGCTTTGCGGCAAGGAAACCTCCAGCAGCAAGGCTCCCCGGCTCAAGCAGGGCATGCGCGCGTGGACCTGGGACTGGCTGGAAGGCGTATGGCGCGTGTCCGAGCGGCGCGACCTCTACCCCGGCCAAACCGTGCTGGTGGCGGCAGAATGTGGTGGCTACGATCCGGAAGCGGGCTGGGCGCCGGAAAACAGGAAGGCATGCGCATTGCCGTCACCGCAGACGCCGGCACCGGAGGAACTCGCCGATGCCTGCCAGGACGACGAATCGCTCAGCGCTTATCCATGGAAGACCATTGCCACCCACGGAAGCGAAACCGGCGCCTTGGCGCGCGCAATCGCGTCGGCACTCGACAGGGAATTGGCCGAGCTATTCGACTTGGCTGGCCGCTGGCACGACGCGGGCAAAGTATTCGCGGCGTTTGGCGGTTCCATTCGCAAGGACTTTCCTGGTCGCCCACCATGCGACGATCTTGCCAAAGCGCCACCACAAGCATGGCACACCGGGCGGGCGTTATATCCCATGCCAGATGGCAGTCACCGTCCTGGTTTCCGCCACGAACTGATCTCCGTTCTGGCCCTCTTTTCGGTACTGCAACGCCACGAGCCTGACCACCCTGCGCTTCTTGGCCCTTGGCGAGAACTCTTGCGACAGATAGGCGTGACCGCCACGGAACGAACCGCACCCGAAGGCCCGCCAAGCCCGCTGGAACAGGAAATCCTCGCGCTCGACGCCCACCACTTCGACCTGCTCGCCTACTTGGTGTGCAGCCATCACGGCAAGCTGCGCCTGGCTTGGCAAGCGGCCCCTGCGGATCAGGGGATGAGTACTCCCAGGGCACGGCTGCGGGGTGTGGAGGAAGGCGATGAAGTGCCCGCTGTCCGGCTGTGCGACGCCAATGGAGCGCCACATCGCCTGCCCGGTTTCACCGTCTCGCTGAACCTTGCAGAAGCGGGACTGGGCAAGGCGTTTGGCGCAGGCTGGACCGAGCGCGTACTGCGCCTGTTGCACCGGCACGGCCCCTTTGCGCTCGCCTGGATGGAAGCCTTGCTACGCGCCGCGGATCAGCGTTCCTCACGGGACGGTGAGCGGATTGCAGACCCGTTGCTGGAAACCGAAGTCCGGAGTTTTCATGCAGGCACGGAGGCAATCCCATGATCGTGCACACACTGAACGGCTGCGCCCCGGCCCCGCTCGCCCACTACCTCAAGGCACTCGGCATCCTGCGATTGGTAGCCGAACAAGCCGACCCCGAGGCACGCGGCTGGTGGGAAGGAGAACGCTTTCTGCTGGCGACACATCTCGATGAAGATGAGCTGCTCGGGTTCTTCCTCGAACGGTATGAGCCGACACCGTTGGTGGCACCGTGGAATGGAGGCACTGGTTTCTATCCCAAGGACAAAAAGGCTGGCAAAGCAGTCAATGCCATCCTGGACACCAGGGCACGACGTTTTGCGGCGTACCGGCGTGCAATCCAAGATGCCAAGGAGACGGTGAATGGACGCAAAGAAGCACCGGAGAAGAAGGAGAAGGAAACACTCGTTTCCGAGTGCAGGCGTAAATGGCGGGGAGGACACAGCCGTGCGCTCTCCGCGGCCATAGTACTCAGCGAAGACGGAAAACCCTCTTATCCTTCACTGTTCGGCACCGGACTTAATGACGGACGATTGGATTTTTCCAGTAATTTCATGGGTCGGCTGTTATACCTTTTCCCAAACGATGGCACAGCCGTAGCTACAACACTGCCGCTGCTCAAAGAGGCCTTGACAGGCTCTCCCACGTTGGGAATGCAGGCGAAAGCCGCGATTGGCCAGTTCCACCCCGGCAACGCAGGTGGAAACAATGCATCCACTGCCACCGATGCAGGCCCGCTTAGCAACGCTTGGGACTTCGTTCTCATGCTCGAAGGTGCAGTGTTATTCACCGCCCACGCCGCCCGCCGTTTAGGCGCCACGACCGCTTCGCGCGCAGCCGCGCCCTTTGCCGTCTCCGGGCAGGGCGCCGGTTACGCTAGTGCGGCAGACAGCGACGAAAGCGCCCGTGGCGAGCAGTGGATGCCGCTGTGGTCGCAGCCCATCAACCTTTTCGAATTGCAGCGGCTGCTCGGCGAAGGACGCGCCCAGATCGGCGCAAAGCCGGTTCATGAACCGATCGACATGGCCCGTGCCGTAGCAAGCCTCGGCACGGCACGCGGCATCACGGCCTTTCAACGCTACGGCTACATCGAGCGCAACGGTCAGGCCAATCTCGCCGTACCACTTGGACGCTTCCATGTACCCAACCACGTTTCACCGCGTCTGGCCTGCTTGGACGACCTCGACGCCTGGCTCGTGCGGCTGCGCCGCTCTGCCCGTGAAAAGGGCGCGACCGGACGGCTGAAAGCCGCGGAACGGCAGCTGGCGGATGCGCTGTTCGCGGTCATGCAGCATCCCGACGAGTCGCCGCGCTGGCAGACAGTCATCGCGGCGCTGGCAAACGTCGAGGCGGTACTGCTGAGCAGCCGCAACGTGCGCTGCGGTCCGATCCCGCCCTTGCGCCCGGAATGGGTGGGCGTTACCGACGACGCCTCCCCCGAATGGCGCCTGGCAGTCGCGTTCGCCTTACAGGCGGCCGGTTTTCGCCGGGACGACAGAGCACCCATCGACCCGGTGCGCCGTCATTGGGTTGCGTCAAAGAATCAAGAAACCGCCGTCGTCATGCAGGGGCGTCGGGGCACCGACGATGCCGTCGCCCTGGTACGGCGGCGTCTCATCGAGGCCACCCAAAACGGTTTGCGCCGCTTGCCGCTGATGCCAGCCCGACAGGCGGCGACGCGCCTAGCCGACCTGGCCGCACTCACCGCAGGTGAAGTCGATCTCGACCACACCCTGTCCTGCGCCCGCGTCTTGATGGCTGTGAAAGGGCATGAATGGGCTCAACGACCGCACATCACACAGAAACCTGTGACGGTGCGCTGGCCGGACGAGGGCTGGCTGGCAATCCGTCTCGCCATGCTGCCCTGGCCTCTGCCCGACGGACGCAGCGTAGGCACCGATCCCGCCATTCTGCGCCGTCTGGAAAGCGGCGATGCCGCCACGGCCATCGAATTGGCGCTACGTCGCCTGCGCGCCGCCGGCGTATCCGCCACGATCCGCGCCGGCACCGTAGCACCCGAAACCGGTCGCCTCTGGGCCGCGGCGCTGGCTTTTCCCATCGACCGGGAAACAGCCGGAAAGCTTGTCCAGCGCCTCGACCCTCAATCCAGCACAAAATGAACTGAAGGAGAAAGCCCCCATGAGCATCGACCTCACCAAACTCGACAATACCCACCGCCTGCTGTTTGCCATTCCGCTGCGTCCTTTGCAAGGCCAGCGCTTTCAGCCCACAGGCTTTCCCAACCTGGGCGCTGCCACCTTCCAGACCGCCGATGGCCAGGGGCTGCTGGTTGAGAGCGCGCAAAGCATGGCCAACCGGCTCGAACTGACCGTATGGGACGAAGTCGGCCAGGACATCAAACTAGTATTAACGGGCCTATCCCACGTCAGGGTCCTCCGCCATGGGAAATTCCTGACCGACACGGTACTGGAATCGCACCGCGTGAACAGTCCGTATCTCCTCGAAGGAAAGGACAAGACCTTCTTCACTGCACTGAAGACGGATCTAGGCGATCTTGACGAAGGACCGGTCGACCGACGCAAGCTGGCTGAAGTTTTGTTGAAATACGACATCGGTGCGTTACTGCATGGCGTCTTTCTAGCCAAGCGAGAACTGGCAGGAGGCCGCTTGCGCGTTGCGCGGGCACTATCGGCCTTCATCGAAGCCGATGGTGTTCGCGTCGCAGCATCAGGCGGTGTGAAAAACGACCACGTCAATCCTTCGGGAGAAACCAAGACCGGATTCGGCAACGTCCCCTTCGCCCGCGACGAATTCACCGCCGATAAGATCACCCTCTATGCCAATCTCGATCTGGCTCAGATTCGCGGCTACGGCCTTGGCACGGACGTGGAACGACTGCTGGTTCTGCTGGCGCTCTACAAACTGCGTGCGCTGGTCGATGGCGGCTTGCGCCTGCGCACCGCGTGCGACCTTGAAGTGGCCACGGACGACATCCAGGCCACCCGGCCGACGGGTTTTACTCTCCCCACCCTGGGCGCGTTGACCGATGCGCTCAGGCCAGCCATCGATGCCTGCAAGACGCGCATGAGCGTAGCTGAAGTCAGCTTCGACGAAGAATTGAAGAAGGGTAAGGAGGACACGTCAGACAAGCCCGAGGACGACGAGGACGCAATGGAGGCGTGAGCATGCCGACTCTGATCTTCCGCTTCCCGGCCGGGCGCTATCACGCCACACCGTGGGGACACCACGTCAACGAGGGGCTGATCGAGTGGCCGCCCTCGCCCTGGCGCCTGCTACGCGCACTATTGGCGACCGGTTACGCCATGCTCCATTGGCCGACCGGGGGGCCTCCACCAGAAGCCCGCTCCCTCGTCGAGAAATTGGCATCGGTGTTGCCGGACTATCGCTTGCCCAAGGCCACCGGCACCCACAGCCGCCACTACATGCCCATGGCCCGATTCAAAAACGCCCGCGAAGAAACCAGCTTGGTGTTCGATACGTGGGCGCGCGTTTCCGGCGAGCTTGCGGTGAGTTGGCAGGTCGAACTCACGGCCCAGGAGCATGCGTTGCTCGAACGACTGGCCGAACGTATCGGCTATCTCGGGCGCTCAGAAAGCTGGGTCGTCGCGCATCTTGCCACCGACGCCCCCCCCTTCGCCGCTGGCGAACCTTGCTGGCCGGAAGGCAACGGCGAAGCATCGCCTGGCCCCGGTTGGGAACAGATATCCGTGCTTGTCCCAGAGCCAGCCGACACGTATGCGGCATGGCGGGAGCGGGCCGCCGCACGGACCCTTGAACGTCTGGAGCAGATGCCGTCAGACAGGAAGCGGACTGCAAAGATGAAAAAGGAACAAGAGAAGGCGATCCGTCCCTACCCACCGGATCTGATCGCCTGCCTGCAAATGCAAACCAACGAACTCCAAGGTTTCGGCTGGAGTCAGCCACCGGGCAGCCGCCGTGTTCTCTATTGGCGCAGGACAGACGCCCTGGAGACCGGTGCGCCAAGGCACCGCCACGCGCCCGCAACACCTGCCGTCGAGGCGATGCTGCTTTCCATGACGACGCAAGGCGGGAACGAGCATGCGCTGCCACCGGTAACACGCACGTTGGCCCAGGCCGAACATCTGCACCGGCAACTGGTGGGTAGCCTGAAAGGGCGCCATCACCCGGCGCTGACCGGCTGCGACGAGCAACGTCGCCCCTTGAGCGAACCACACCGCCATGCTCACCTACTGCCCATCGATCTGAATGGAGACGGGCATCTCGACCACATCCTGGTCTGGGCACCGATGGGCCTGGATGGCGAAGCCCAGTCGACCATCCGCCGCCTACGCAGTACTTTCGCCAAGGGCGTGATGGGTCCTTTGCACCTTGCAGTGGCCGCTTCGGCGCACGAAATTGTCGAATTGACGGCGCTGGCGGGAGTAACCGGCGAACGGATCAGGCGCCACATCGGCAAGGGCAGGGAGTGGATCAGCGCCACCCCCTTCGTGCCGCCCCGACACATCAAGAAGCACGGAAGCAACACGCTCGTAGGGCAGATCCATGCTGAGTTGGCATCACGCGGACTGCCCTCGGCAACGACCATCGAGTTGCTCGATCCGCACGACACCGAGCTTGCACGCCGGCAGCGCCATTTCATCCGCTGCCGCCGTTTCGGCCCAGCCCCGCCGATCGACCATAGCTTCACACTGCGGCTCATGTTCGATGTGGAAGTCCAAGGTCCAATCAGCTTGGGATATGGCAGCCATTTCGGCCTTGGCCTGTTTGCGACGCTTTGAATCACCGCGTTCCTTAACAATCCGGAATTCACGTTCCGCGGCTCCCCAATCCCTGGGTGCCGCGGCCTCATTGCGCGAAAAGCCTCATCGCAGCCGCGGTACCGCCCTCAGGGTCACACGGATCATCGTCACAGCCTCGCCGGCCAGCGCGCTTTGGCGGCGCCACGCCAGCACGAGGAGGAGTATGAGCGTACAGCTACGAGAAAATGCGGGATGCGTGCGGCGAAGCCGGTGCGCCAGCGCCCGGAGTCGAGTTCGATGGCGGTGTACGGCTCCTGTGGCAGTGGCAGTGGCAGTGGCAGAGCCCGGACGATATGGCCCTGGGGCCGCCGGTAGAGTCGCCGGTAGAGTCGCCGGTAGAGTCGCCGGTAGAGTCGCAGGTTCTGGCAGCGCTGCGCACCGGCCCGCTCGGTAAAACCGAACTTGCACACGCGCTCGGCCGCAACAGGCCATCCGGCCAACTGCACGAGGTGGTGAGGCGGCTCGTCGAGCGCGGCGCCATCACTCCGACCATCCCGGAAAAGCCCAACAGTCGCCTGCAGAAGTATCGCCTGACGGCGGCAGGCAAGCGACTGCTCCGTACCTGACGACCGGACTCCACGTCGAACAAGCTCTTTGACAATCCGGACTCCATTTCCGCGGCGCCCTTCCCTCCGGCGCCGCGGCCTCATTGCGCACGAAGCGCTTACCACACCCCCTGCACCGCGCCGGGCGTTCTCCCTGCGGCTGCCGCCCTCTCCGGCCAGTTTGATCGACATCGACTCGCCAAGACCGCCGCAATCGGGCGCCATGACGCGCTGCCAAGGCATGTCAACAGGAGGAACCAAGGAATGGACGCCCCTCAACCGGAACTCCCGCTACCCTTCCCCGCCCAGGCCAGCGACATGCCGCTGCTGCCGGCGCGCATGGTCAACGAATACCAGTACTGCCCGCGCCTGGCTTACCTGGAGTGGGTGCAGGGCGAGTGGTCCGAGTCTTCAGACACCGTGGACGGGCGCTACCGCCATCGGCGCGTCGACCGGCCCGGCGGCAAACTGCCCGATGCGGAAGCAGGGGCCGAGAGCGAGCGTTGTCATGCGCGCTCGGTGACCCTGTCATCGGAACGGCTCGGGCTGATCGCCCGCATGGACCTCGTCGAAAGCGACGGCGAGCACGCCACGCCGGTCGACTACAAGCGCGGCAAACGCCCGCATGTGGCGCGGGGCGCCTACGATCCCGAGCGCGTGCAACTTTGCGTGCAGGGCATGATCCTGGAAGAACACGGCTACCGCTGCGACGAAGGCGTGCTCTACTTCGCCGAATCGCGGGAACGCGTTGCCGTGCCCTTCGACGATGAGCTGCGCACCCTCGCGCGCGCTGCGGTCGATGGGTTGCGCTTCGTCGCGGCAGGAGGCCAGATGCCGGCCCCGCTGGAGGACAGCCCGAAGTGCCCGCGCTGTTCGCTGGTCGGCATCTGCCTGCCCGACGAGGTCAATTTCATCCGTCACGAGAAGATCGCCCCCCG
>Ga0209573_1006004_pt1 | contig 10469 bp, 10 predicted proteins | sample TNRBio252014_DNA_FD_185870 | JGI IMG/M metagenome (GOLD analysis project Ga0209573, IMG submission 185870) | Wastewater treatment Type I Accumulibacter community from EBPR Bioreactor in Madison, WI, USA - TNR Reactor_6/25/2014_ DNA (SPAdes)... | ecosystem: Engineered > Bioreactor > EBPR >...
GGTTTGATCCGATAGCGTGATGGACTCGCCAAAGAGCGGATCATTCGAGGCATCAACGCGAAACCGCAGCGGAAAGCCATACACCTCCACGCTGCCAAGCATCGCAGGAACAACGACCACCGCATTGAGCGCACGTTCCGCGCCGAGATCCACCTGCACCCAGCGGATGGAGTCGGCCTGCGGGGCGAAGCCGCTGTGAAAGCCCGCGTGCTCGTGCGGCTGGGGCGAAGGCGCGGATGGCAGCGCGGACAGTTCCGCACGGAGCTGCTCCAGGCGTTTTTCGAGGACTCCCAGCTCCGCATTCAGCCATGACCAAGGCGTACCAGCCTGCACGGTGGTGGTCAAAAGAGCGAGACTGAGCAGCCAGGGCTTCAAACAGGGCATCATTCCCGCCGCGCCGCGAAGCGCAACCCACGCGTGCGCGGGACAGGCCATCACGGCTTGCGTTTGGCGACCTCGGTCGTGTCCAGCACCTCGCCACGCAGGTTTTTGAACTGGAGCTTCATCGTGGGAGCACCCGCCGTGAGGGTGAGCAGGAGGTAGTTGTCCACACGCGCATGGAACTTGGATTGGGGGTCTTTGTAGAGGTCACCGTCGCCTTTGAGGCAGGTGTTGTAATAAGGGAGGCCGCCGGTGAGTTCGGCACGGTCGGCGAAGTAACCGAAGCCGGTGATGAGGGCGCTGCCTTTGCGGAAATGCCCGTGCCACGCGCCTTTCGTGAGTCCCTGCACTTGTGTTTGCTTCTCATTCATCAAGGTGAGCACGAAGCCGCTCGTGCTTGCCGCCATCGTCTCTGCGAACCATTGGAACTGCGGCGAATCGGGCTGCCAGGCGTGACAGGTCTGCCAGGTGGTGCCGAAATCCTGGATGTGATTGAGATCGAGGGCGATGAAACGCAGATCGAAGCCGGGAAGGTCGAAGTGCCATTTCCATTCGTCGCCTGGGAGAGCGAAGAATTCACGATACGCAGTGGCTTCCACGTCATAAACGGCCTGCGTGGGCGGTTTGGGGCCACGACCGGTGACCTCGCGATCATGATTGCCGAGGATCGGCATGAAGGGCGTGCGGCGGAAAAGATCGCGGTTGGCGTCGATGAGCGCACTGAAGGCTTTCGTGCTTTCTTTGCCTTTCTCATGCAGGCTGGCGACGTTATCGCCAACGGTGAGCAGCAGATGCACGTCGTCTTTGACGATGGCGGTCACGTCCTTGCCAGGCGCATAACCCCAATCGCCCACGATGGCGATGCGGAGGTCTTTGCTCGGGTAGCCTTTGAAGCTGGACACCGTTGAAACGTCATCTCCACTGCGCACGCGGTAGTGATAGAGCACGTCTCGCTGTTCCAGCGGGATCTCGACGTGGTGGAGTGTGACTTTATCTGCTGCTGAGATGCGTTGGCCGAGCTCTTCGCCCAGCCCAAACTCGACGACGGAATCGCCGGGCGCGTCGGTTTCCCAGTTGATGACGATCTTCGAGGGATCGTTCGTCGCATGCGTGAGCCAGATGCGCTCGATGGGCGCTGCAAAAGTGGTGGTGGTGGTGGCGAGGAGAAAAAGGAGGCGGCGGATCATGAAGGTTTGTCTCCAGCTCGGCGGATTTCATCCAGATCGGCGATGTCCTGCGGTCTGCCGGCCTGTGTCTTCGCTGTGATCAAGGACTGCTTGGAAAGGTAGTTGATGGGAAACCCCTCGCTTTCATCAATGGCCCGGATTTCCCAGCAGGAATGGAATTGCAGTCCAGGCAGGGATGTCAGGAAATCAAACAGGACCGGCGCGCGCCCCACCATGTATTGAAAGCTTTCCTGCTCGAAGTCTGCGGGTGCCACGTCGATCAAAGGCATGCCAAACTCGCCGAAGGCGCTCATCACACGAGCGGCGTTGGCGGGTGACGGCTCCAGCCAGAGATCGAGATCCTTGGTAAAACGCGGCTGAGAGTAATGCATGGCCGCATAACCGCCCACCACGAGGTAACGAACCTCATGCTTCGCGAACAGCCGGAGCAAGTCTTGAAAATCGGAGTTCATTCAGATCACGTTTCTGGGCTTTCCAGGTCTCCACCACCAGGTCCCAGGCGGCCTGCCGTATCTGGGCTCCGCCTGCCTGCTGCCAGAAACGGATGTTCTGCGTGCGCATGTCATCCAAGCTGGCGCATCGAACACCGTGCCAGCCGGTGCGCGGAGATGTTGTTGTTGGATGCGGTTCCATACTGGAAGTGAAATTAGAAGCTTTCGAGGCCTTTTCAATACTGCCCTGCATTCAGATGGGACAGCAACAGACGCATCATTTGACGAGAATCTCCTCCAGCACGCGGCCATCCTGCTGCGGCAGCTTGAGGTCCATGAGCTTTGCGATGGTGGGCGCCACATCGAGATTGGCCATGCGGTCGAGGACGATGCCGGGTTTGATCCCGCGTCCGCTGGCGATGAAGATGCCGTCGAGCTCGGGGTCGGTGTTCAGGTAGCCGTGCGAGCCGCCGTAGTTCGCGGTGGGAGTGGTGATGGCCTCCCCTGCGGCGCTGTTGTTGAAGGCAAAGCCGGGCTTTGCGTAGAGGACAAGGTCGCCCATGCCCTGGTTCTCCTCGGGGGTGGGCATGCCGAGCGTGGGGCCGTCCTTGCCGTCGATGACGCGGTCCACCCCTTCGGTTTTGGCGAACATCTCCTTGAGCTTCGGCAGCAGCTCGGCCTTGCGGGCGGGATCGTTCACATAGACGAAGGCCATGCCGCCCTGCGTCATGCAGAAGGCCGCGCCGGTGGTGATGTTTTGACCGAGAGCGGTGGCGAGCCCGGCTTTTTTAAGCACGACGTTCGGGTGGACGTATTGGCTCACCTTCTTGAATCCGTGGTCGGTGGTGATGATGAAAGTGGTGCGATCACGCAGGCCGCTTTCCTCGACGGCCTGGATCAGATCCCCCACGAGCCGGTCCGCGTAGGCCAGCGCTGTGTGGCTGGCCTGGGTGGCCGGGCCGTAGGTGTGGTGCGTGGCGTCGGTGTTCAGCGTGTGAAAGAGCAGCAGGTTCGGCTGGTGCGTCTTGAAAATGTGGATCGCGGCCTTCGTCCACATGTTGTCGAGGAAGGTCACCCCCTTGCGTTGCGGACCGGGCTGCATCCAGGCAAGGTGCTCCGGCAGGATGGTGTCATTGACCAGCATTTCCATCGCCACGGGGCTTTCAGGATCTGGCAGCTCGGCGAAGCTCCAGGTGATGGTGCCGGGGCGTGTGATGGCCACCCAGTCGCACTCCGCCGTGGTCAGGCCGGCCTTGTGGGCGATGTCATAGAGCGTGGGCACATGGACCAGCTTCGCCTTGTCCACCCAGGGCTCGATCTTGGCGGGTTTGTTGTCACCCTGACGCACCAGCAGGCCGTTGAAGAGCACGCCGTGCTTGCGCGGCTCCACGCCGGTGACGAGCGTGGTGTGGTTGATCCAGGTGACGGAAGGATTGCTCACGGTCATCGCCTTGGCCACGGCACCCTCGGCAGCGAGCTTGCGCAGGTTCGGCACTTGCAGGGATTCGTTCTGCCACATCAGGGCTGGAAACCCATCGAGGCTGATCAAAATGACATGGTGATCCTTGGCGTCGGATTTCCACTCTCGCAGGAGCAGGATGGCGCTCACCGCCGCGAGGACGATCAAGACGCAGAGGAGGCGAATCGGGCTGAGGATTTTCATTTCGGAGGACGAACGTTTACGAGTACTTCTCTCGTTTGCTATCTCCCTCATGAAGCGCCTCGCACTTTTCCTCTTCACCGCCATGTCCGCCCAAGCCGTCGAAATCATCGCGCATCGCGGTTTTTCCGCCCGTGCGCCGGAAAACACGCTGGCGGCGTTTGAGCTCGGCTGGAAGCATCAGACCGATGCCTGCGAGCTGGATGTGTACCTCACCGCCGATGGCAAAACGGCGGTCATTCATGACAAGGACACGAAACGTACCGCCGGTGTGACGCTGGATGTGGCGAAGTCGAAGCAGGCCGAGCTGACCGCGCTCGACGCCGGCTCGTGGAAGGGCAAGGAGTGGGCGAATGAGAAAATCCCAACGCTGGAGCAGTCGCTGGCGACTTTGCCGAAAGGGAAGCAGCGTTTCTTCATCGAGGTCAAATGCGGCGCGGAGATCGTGCCTGAGCTGAAGCGCATCCTGGAGCCGATGAAAGATCGTGCGGCGCAGTTGGCGATCATCGCCTTCAAGCGCGACGCGGCGGCGGAATCGAAGAAAGCCATGCCATGGATCAAGGTTTACCGCCTCGCTTCTGGCAAAACGAAGGAGAAAAAGCCCACGGACCTCACGCAGCTCATCGCCGACACCACGGCAGACAAACTCGATGGCCTCGACCTCGGCATGGCTGATTTTCCGTGGGATGAGACGATGGTGAAGCAGATCCGCGACGCCGGCTTCGGCCTATACGTCTGGACGGTCAACAAACCGGTCGATGTGCAGCGTTTTGCAAAGCTCGGCGTCGATGGCATCACGACGGATGATCCGGTGATGGTGCGCGAAGCGCTGGCGAAGCCATGATGGCATCAGCATCTTGATCCCGGAGAGATCGGCTAACTTTGACGACATGCATTTTCTGATGCGCTCGGATGACGAGTTCATGAAGCCGCACGGGCTTGAGTTCAGAGCCATCTTGAAGGCGCTGTATCAGCAGTTGAAGCAACGCATCAGCGCCAGATAGTGGTCCGCACAGTCCTCTGTGCGGGTTTGGGCGTCAGGAGACGTTCGTGACTCCGCACAGGGGATTCGCTTCGCGGCGCTTCGCTAGGTGCGGACCCCTTTATTACCGCTATGTCACTCACTGCTCTTCAAAACGCCCGCCCCGAAACGGCCATCGTGCTTGGTTCCGGCCTCGGAGGTGTGGCGGAGGCGTTTGGGGTCGAATGCGAGGTGCCGTATGCCGAGGTGCCCGGTTTGAGCGCTTCCACGGTGCCAGGACATGCGGGGCGGTTTGTTTTGGCGCGTCATCACGACAAGCCCATCCTCATCGCGCAAGGCCGCAGGCATTTGTATGAAGGTCTCAGCGCTGCTGAGGTCACGGCGGGCATTCGTTTCATGCACAGCCTCGGCGTGAAGCGTGTCGTGCTCACGAATGCGGCAGGAGCGATCGACGAGCACTTCCACGTCGGCGGTTTGATGCTCATCACCGATCACCTCAACCTCCAGGGCACCACGCCGCTGCTCGGCGGGCCGAACTTCCATGACATGAGCGAGGTTTATTCGCGGGCGTGGGCGGCAAAATTCCACGCCGCAGCGGTGGAGATCGGTTTGAAGCTGCACGCGGGTGTTTATGCCGCGCTGCTCGGCCCGCAGTATGAGACGCCCGCCGAAATCCGCATGCTGCGCACGCTCGGTGCCGACGCCGTCGGCATGTCCACCGTGCCGGAGGCGATTCAAGCCCGCGCGCTCGGCATGGAAGTGGCCGGCATCTCCATGCTCACCAACTGGGCCGCCGGTCTGCGACCGCAGACGCTGCATCACGCCGAAGTCGTCGAAGTCGGCAAGACCGCGAGCCTGTATCTGGCGCGGTTGTTGAAGGCGGTGGTGTGACAAATATGTATAGCGTTGAAAGCGGACGTTTACATCCCATACTCATACGAAACGGACACCTTGAAATCAAAGCCCCCGTGCGGAGGGCGAAGACGCAACTTTGTCGGGCAGCACTTCTGGGCGAGGGGCTGCTTCGTCTCAACGGTGGGTCGAGATGAGGCGGTTGTGCGAGCGTACATCAAGAACCAGGAGCAGGAGGACAAGCGTCTCGAACAACTGGAGATGTTCAACGGGTCATAGCCGCCTGCTGGCGGCCCCAAACACAGAACAACCCGCTTTGAGCGGTTAACACATTACAAGCCACCGGCTTTGCCGGGGGGTATCTGACTTAAATTACTCTAGCTCGTCGGAAAAATTCCCGTTTTGGTGAGTGCTCGCCAACAGCAGTTCGTAAAATCGGGGTGCCGGTGGGGAGCACGGATGTGCCGTTCATCTTTGAGGAGCAGACGGTGGATTATCAAAGCGTGAGCCTTCAGGGGCAGATCACCTACCGCATCGCGGAGCCGAAGAAGGTCGCGGGGCTGATGGACTTCACGCTGGCGGCGAACGGACGCGGCTATGCCTCCGAAGACCCGGAGAAGCTGCCGCAGCGCGTGATCAACCTCGTGCATGTGCTGGCTCGGGCGGAGATCGAGAAACTGCCGCTGCGTCAGGCTCTGCGTGCTTCGGAGGCATTGGTGACGGCGATTCGCGGCCAGCTTGGCACTTCAGCGGAGCTTGCGGCGCTCGGGCTGGAGGTGCTGGGTCTCTCGTTGTTGGCGATCAAGCCGACACCGGAGACAGCGCGCGCTTTGGAGGCCGAGACGCGCGAGCAACTGCTCAAAGGCGCGGACGAGGCCATCTTCATGCGCCGCAACGCGGCGGTGGAGCAGGAGCGCTCGATCAAGGAGAACGAGCTGAACACGGAGATCGCCGTGGAGAACAAGAAGCGGCAGATCCGCGAGACGCAGATGGACGCGGAGAAGGCCGTGCAGGAGAAACAGGCGCAACTGGAGCGTGCGCAGCTCGAAACGAACATCGGACTCGAGCAAGAGCGCAAGAAGCTGGTGGCGCTGGCGGCGGAGAACGCGCGGTCGGAGTCGGACACCCGCGCCTACGGCATCTCGACCACCATGCAGGCGCTCTCTAGCGCGGACGCGAGCGTGCTGCAAGCGCTGGCGACCTCCGGCATGAAGCCGCAGCAGCTCATCGCCTTCGCCTTCCAGGAACTGGCCTCCAAGGCGGACAAGATCGGCAATCTGAACATCTCGCCGGACCTGCTCAGCGAGCTGCTGGCGAATCCGGGCGGGAAGAAATGAATTTTGCACCGCAGAGGCCGGGAGAACGCGGAGATTGGAATGTCTGATCGGCGGTGTTCACCGTCTGCCGTCACTGGCTCGGCAAGGCCAGTCCGGCTTCGCCGTGAAAACATCGCCTCGGGGGCAGGTTCGATGAAGACCCCGAAATCCGCTCGCCGAGACGGGCCTCCCGGCGGCATGACGGAGGCATCCGCTGTGGGCTTGAGCAAGTTTGCAGCCTGACGTCATTTCCCGGGCGGGCAGGTCATCACCGTCCGCTACCAGCAGCAGCCCAAAAAGACCGGCTTGGTAAAATCGAGTGGCGGTGGCGGCTCCAGCGGCAGTGCGAGCGGAAACTCCCCGCCGTTGAGCTCGGCCCAGATGGACGAGGCGAAAAGCGCCGCCGTGAACTACAAGGAAGGCTTCAACGCAGACGGCTACCCCCGCCAGCCGCCGCCGGAGATGGTGGCCAAATTCTCGCGTCTCAGCGTCTCGCAGCGCGAGGACATCAACAAACAAATGTTCGGCCTGCGCAACCAGGGCCTCGGCCTCGACGAGCGGCGCAAGATCTATGAGAACCTGGTAGATCGGTCGATCCGGCGGTAGGCGGTGATCCCAGACTTATCCAAACAGTCCCAGGACCGGCTTGCCGGTGGAGAAGGGCGGGCGGGAGAGGCCGGTGTTCATGCCGAGGTCGTTCAGGGGCACGCCCAGAGCATGGAGCACAGTGGCGTGGAGATCCTGAACGGTGACGGGATTGCTCACCGGAGCGGAGGCGGTTTTGTCGGACTCGCCGTAAACCGCGCCGCCGCGAATACCGCAGCCTGCGACGATGGCGGAGAAGCACTTCGGCCAGTGCTGGCGTCCGGGAGGCCCCTTGGTCAGGATGATCGGCGTGCGCCCGAATTCGCCGACGGCGACGACGAGCGTGTCTTCGAGCAGGCCACGCTGCTTCAAATCGGTGAGGAGCGCGGAGAGCGCCTGATCGAGACGTGGCAGGCAGAAGTTCATGCCATAGGATCCGGCGCCGAAGGCGTTGCCCATGCCCATGTTGCCGCCGTGCATGTCCCAGCTCGAACTGGGCGGCCCGCCGCCTTTTTCATCCGGCGCGGCACCGACCCAGCCATTCACCGTGATGAAGCGCACGCCCGCTTCCACCATGCGCCGGGCGAGCAGAAGATTCTGACCGAGCGGGTGCATGCCGTAGCGCTCGCGCACGGCCAGCGGCTCGTCCTTCAAATCAAAAGCCTTCCTGCCTTCAGGTCGGGTCATAGAGTCGTAGGCTTTCTCGCGCAGTTCGTTCCAGTCCTTGCCCTGCGGATTGTCCGCGAGGAGCTTGGATTCGAGATCGGCGAGCAGCTTGCGCCGCTCCCACAGACGCTCGGGATCTCCCATGTTATAAATCTCCGGTGGCTGGAAATTCGGCATCGCAGGATGGTTGTCAGCGGAACCGATGAACACCGGCGCGTGCGCGGAGCCGAGGTAGCCGCCGGAGCCGATGTTCGGCGCACAGAAGACCGGCTGACCCACGCATTTGATGAGCCAGGCGTTGGAGACGAGATTCTCCTCGCTCGGCAGATGCTTCGCCACCACGGAGCCGAGATAGGGCAGGCCGTCGGGCTCGCCCTGCTTCACGCGTTCGATCAACTGCCCGCTGAGCAGGTTGTGCATGGCGTCGAAGTGATTGCTGATCGGTCCTGGGTGCGTCATCGAGCGGATGAGGCAGAAGTGATCGGTCACCTTCGCGAGCATCGGGTGCAGTTCGCTCAAGTGCATGCCCGGCACCTTGGTGCGGATCGGCTTGTAGGGGCCACGAATCTCCGAAGGCGCGTCTGGCTTCAGGTCCCATGTGTCGATCTGGCTCGGGCCGCCGCACAGCAGCAGAAAGATGCAGCGCTTCTTCGAGGCCACCGCCTTGCCCGCGGCGTCCAGCTTGTCCTTCCCGACGACCAGCCCCGGAATGGCGAGGTTCAGAGCGCCGATGCCACCGGCTTGAAGAAACCGGCGACGCGAACTCGGGAGGAGATTCATATACAGTGGCTGTTTGGGATGAACCGGATGTTGCCGCAGGCAGCATGCCCCGCACAGACTCCGAGGCCGGAGAAGTACGGCGGCACGGGCCGCGATTTCTCATCCCGGTACGGAAAGACCGCATCGCAGGGACGGTGGTGATTGCACCGCGAGAGGTAAGAAGACCGCAGAGAATACCAAAATGGATTTCTCTGCGGTCTTCTAAACTCTGCGGTGTTTACGGCTTGGAAGGCACGGAGAAGCGTTTGACCTCCGCAGCCATGGACTCAGCGTGGAAGTTGAGACAGATCCCTTCTTCGATTCTTGCGGCTTTGAGCAGTGAGCGCTGACGGGCAAGGTGGATGGGCTCGATCTTCTTTGCGCAGACGCTGGCGATCATGAGCCGGCCTTCGACCACCAGCGGGATTTCTTTGGCGCTGGGGATGAGTTGTTCGCGGTAGAGCAGGTTGGCGGGAAGTCTTTGCTCGATTCTCAAGCCTCGCAGCTTCATCTCATGAGCCAAGGCTGCCTCGTAAGCACTGCGGAGCAAACCCGGGCCGAGGAGATGTTGCACTTCGAGCGCAGCATCAATGACCTCGTAGGAGAGATCATCCATCGCCTCACTGGTGGAGGTTGGGAGACGCGGCGTGGGCATGGGCGAACTGCTATTGGCTCGGCGGACGATGCCGTCTCGGAGCACGAGGCTGCCAAAGTTCATGAGCAGTCCGAGCTTGAGCCGGACCAGCCGCAGGTAAGTGATGAGCTGGGCCTCATGCAGTGGATGCAGTTTCTCGACCGCTTTGAGTTCCAGCAGCAACCAACCCGCGACGACGAGGTCCATGCGGTAGCCGCAGTCCAGCTTCGTGCCTTTGTAGATCAGCGGCAGAGGCACCTGGCATTCGTGTTCGATGCCCATCGCCAGCAGTTCCAGATGCAGCGCTCGTTCATAGTCCGCCTCATCCAATCCCGGCCCAAACTCCCGATGCACCGCAATCGCTGCACCGATGACTTGCCCGGTCAGATCCGAGCCGAGATTTTCATGCTGGGTTTTCATGCACAGAATTTCACACCGCAAGAGATCAGAAGACCGCAGAGAATACCATTTCAAATTTCATCTCTGCGGTCTTCTTTCCTCTGCGGTGTAAAAATGCTGGGGGCTGTCATGGCGAAAAACGATCTGCCCTCAAACGAGGCAAGAAGACAAATCGAAGCAGCACACCGAATCACGATGGCAGCGAGCAGAGTTGTCATTTGTCAGCCAGTTGCAGCCTGACGTCATTTTCCCGCCGCTTCCTCCAGCCGGTCGGCAGGCAGGCGGCGCAGTTCGTCGATGAAGGGCAACGCGGCGTTCATGCGCGGACGATACGCTCAGCGGCTGATATTGTCGAGAGGCTTGAAAGTGGGCGATTCAGCAGTGCTTCCGGGAGTTTCTGGCCTGTGTTTCTCAGCCGTGGAAGGCATATGGCTGGGGGCATTATCTTCAAAAGAAGGCCAGGCACTTTAGACCAAATGCCCCCCGATCCCAGGGCGGACGCAGCAGTAAAAGCCAGAGTTTTGATTTATAGTGGTTGTACCCAGTGTGGGATGGTTATCTGTGGGCAGCATGAGCCAAACAGACCATGCAGTGCTGGGGCAGCTCGCGGAGAAGTT
>Ga0209573_1006005_pt1 | contig 10468 bp, 8 predicted proteins | sample TNRBio252014_DNA_FD_185870 | JGI IMG/M metagenome (GOLD analysis project Ga0209573, IMG submission 185870) | Wastewater treatment Type I Accumulibacter community from EBPR Bioreactor in Madison, WI, USA - TNR Reactor_6/25/2014_ DNA (SPAdes)... | ecosystem: Engineered > Bioreactor > EBPR >...
GCGCGCCGATGTCGACCGGGTGCTTGCCGCCGCGCCCGTCACGCCCGACGCCAAGCTCGATCGGCAAGGGCGTCCGGCGCTCGGGCCGGGCATCCTCAAGTTTCCCTTCCGCTATGCCAAGCCGTTGAGCGATCCCCTCGGCGGCACGGACAAGAACAATGGCCGGCATCCCGTGAAGATGCTCGAGCCGACGCTTGGCGCGGGAGCTCCGGAATGGACCGTGCAACTTCTCGACGGCAACCTGCATCTGATGGATTCGTGCCTGCGCCTCTATGGCCATCCGGGACTGCTCGCCGTGGCGGCGGCCGTCAACGGCGACGACTTCGTGCCCTACAACGAGGTGACGTTCGTTAAGGAGGCGGGCCTCGGCCCGTCAGTCGCATGGCATCAGGATGGCACGACGCACTGGACGGCGGCCGACTGGGACCAGGGCGCACACGGCTTCAATTTCATGACGCAGCTCTATCCGAGCACGGCGGGCAATTGCGTGTGGGTTCTGCCCGGCAGCCATAAGCTCGGCAAGGTCGACATCAAACAGCTGGTCGCAGAGAGCGGATCGGAGCGCATCAAGGATGCAGTGCCGCTGTTGTGCCCGCCGGGCGGCACCATCATCTGCAACCGCCAGCTCGTACACGGCTCGTTCGCCAACAGCTCGCCCGATCGGCGCGTGACGCTCAATGCCGGCTTCTTTCCGCGCCGGCGCGTGCTCAACGTGACGACGCGAAAGCTAACTGGCGAGATGCAGACCTACGACGAGGCCCGTATCGGCGAGCGCTCGCGGATCATTCAGCTCGGCATCGACGCGCGGCGGCAGCGCTTTCCGAACGAGGCGAGTTACGTCTACCGCCCGCTCGCGGGCCGGGAAGAGGAAAACCGCTGGGGCGAGTCGACGCGGCAAACGGTACTCATGAACTACAACCAGCGCGACATGTTCATCTGATGCGCACCTTGACTGCGCGTCCGCTGACCGCCGAAGCTTTCGCACACTATGGCGAGGTGCTCGAAGCACCGCGCGAGGCCGGCCGGATCTATATCGAGCGGGCGCTCGCCAATGGCCGAGCGGGCGCCAAGCCGAGCCTGTCGACCACGCTGGCCAGGCCGCCGGATCTCCTGCCGTTCCAAGTCACGCAACTGGAGCGTCACCAGTTCTCGTCGCAGAGCTTCGTGCCGATGGAGCCCGGCCGCTTCCTCGTCATCGTCGCGCCGAAGCTCGCAAGCGGCGGGCCAGATGTGTCGCGCGCCGAGGCGTTCGTTGCCGACCCGGGACAGGGCGTCACCTACGGCATGGACGTTTGGCATCATGCGCTGACGGTGCTCGATCGGCCGATGCGGTTCGCCATTTTCATGTGGCTCGAGCGCAGTGCGACGGACGAGGAGTTCGTCGATGTCGATCCATTCACGGTGGCTGTCTGAACAGCCACGAACGTTTGCAGGACAGCGGCGTGGGGGAGCACAGCATGGACACTTACGACTATGTCGTGATCGGCGCGGGTTCCGCAGGTGCGGCGCTGGCGGCGCGATTGTCGGAAGATCCGGGGCGCCGGGTGCTGCTGCTCGAGGCCGGCCGCGCCAGCCACCCCTACTCTCGGTTTCCGATCTCGTTCGGCCTGCTGATCCACAACCCGCAGGCGAACTGGCTCTACGAGAGCGAGCCCGAGGAAAACACGAACAACCGGCCCATTCCGGTGCCGCGCGGCAAGCTGCTCGGCGGATCGAGCTCGATCAACGGTCTCGTCTGGGTGCGCGGACAGCCGCTCGACTACGACACCTGGGCGCAGATGGGTGCACGCGGCTGGAGCTGGCAGGACGTGGCGCCGGTGTTCGATCGCATTGAGGATTTCGGCGGTACCGGCATCACCAGCCGCGGCAAGGGCGGGCCGCTGCACGTCTCCGTCGTGCCCGACCGCAACCCGCTTTATGACGCTATCTTCGAGGCGGCGCGGGAGGTCGGGCTCAAGGTCAATCCCGACTACAACAGCGAGGACCAGGAAGGCATCGCCAAGACGCAGGCCAGCATCCGGGCGGGCAAGCGCATGAGCGTCGCCGAGTGTTACCTGAAGCCGGCGCGGGGACGGCCCAACCTCAACATCGTCACGGACGCGGCCGTGCGGCGGTTGGTGCTCGACGGCAAGAAATGCACGGGCGTCGTCTACGAGCGGCACGGGCGGCAGATCGAGGTCGGTGCGGCACGCGAGGTGATCTGCTCGGCGGGCGCGGTGGCGACGCCGCAGCTTCTGGAGCTGTCCGGAATCGGGCGACCAGAGGTGCTGAAGGATCACGGCATCGACGTGCGGCATGCGTTGCCGGCGGTGGGCGAGAACTTTCGCGACCATATCAACGCGCGCATCCAGTGGGCGGTGAAGGTGCCGCACCTCTCCTACAACCACAAGGCGCGCGGGATCGGCGCGGTGAGCGAGGCCTTGCGCTACATGACGACGCGCGGCGGTTTTTTCTCGCTGCCGTCGGCGCCGCAGCTCGGCTTCCTGAAGACGCGGCCGGAGCTGGCCACACCTGACATCCAGCTGCATATCGTGCCCTATGCCATCAAGGACCCGAAGAAGCGGGAGTTGCAGCCGTTCCCGGCGATGACGATCGCCTGCTATCAATTGCGACCGGAGAGCCTCGGCTCGATCCACATCCGCTCGGCCGATCCCGATGCGCAGCCGGCGATCCGCTTCAACTTTCTCGCCGATCCGATCGACCAGCGTGCCATGGCGGACGGTGTGCGCCTGATGCGCAGGATCGCCGGCGCGAAGGCGATGGCGGCCTATCTCGGCGACGAATTATCGCCCGGCGCGGGACATGCCAGCGACGAGCAGATCCTCGGCTGGATCCGCGCCAATTCGCAGACCGCCTATCACCCGATCGGCACCTGCCGCATGGGTCCGGCGGGGCCGACGACGGTGGTCGACGAGCGTCTGAGGGTGCACGGCCTTGAGGGGCTGCGCGTCGCCGATGCCTCGATCTTTCCGACCATGCCGTCGGGCAACACCAACGCGCCGTCGATCATGGTCGGCGAGAAGGCAGCCGACCTCATCGGCCAGGATGAGAGACGAGCCGCGGCGGCCTGAGACCGCCGGGCGTTACTCCGCGGCTTCCTGCTTTGGCGGCGACTTCTTGCGCGCGGTCTTCTTGGCGGCCGGCTTTGCGGCGGGCTTGGCGCCAGTCTCGCCGGCCTCGTCCTTGGCCGGCTTCTTGCGGCCCTTGGCGAAGCGCGACTTGCCGCTCGGACCTTTTGCTGCCCGCTCGGCCAGCAGCGCGACGGCCTCGTCGAGCGTCAGCGACTCCGGCTCGCGGCCGCGCGGCACGTTGGCGTTGACCTTGTTGTGGGTGATGTAGGGCCCATAGCGCCCGTTCAGCACCTCGACCTTGCCGCCCTCGGGATGCTCGCCCAGATCCTTCAGTACCTGGCGCTGGGCCGCGCCGCGTCCGAAGCGCTTGCCGCCGCCGGCGCGCTTCTCCGCCAGTACGGTGACAGCGCGGTTGAGCCCGACGTCGAACACCTCGTCGATGCTCTCCAGATTGGCGTACGTGCCGTCGTGCAGGACGAACGGCCCGTAGCGGCCGATGCCGGCCATGATCGGCGTGGCGGTTTCGGGATGCGTGCCGACAAGGCGCGGCAGATTGAGCAGTCGCAGCGCACGCTCGAGATCGAGTGTCTCGGGATCCCAGCCTTTCGGAATCGAGGCGCGCTTCGGCTTGTCGTCCTTGCCCTTGGCCTCGCCGATCTGCAGATAGACGCCGAAGCGGCCGTTGCGGATCGTGACTTCCTCGCCGGTGTCAGGATCGAGACCCAGCACCTTGCCGTCGACCGTGCCGGCGTCCGGTCCGTCGCCGGACTGGGTGAGCTGCCGCGTGTAGCGGCATTCCGGATAGTTGCCGCAGCCAATGAAGGCGCCGCTCTTGCCGGAGATCTTCAGCGACAACTGTCCCGTTCCGCACTTCGGACAGGCGCGCGGGTTCGAGCCGTCGCCCTTGTCGGGGAAGATGTGCGGACCGAGCAGCTCGTTCAGCGCTTCGAGCACATCGGAGACCTTGAGCTCCTTGGTCTCGTCGACGGCGCCCATGAACTCGCGCCAGAAATCGCGCAGCACTTCCTTCCAGCCGAGCTTGTGGTCCGAAATGAGATCGAGCTTTTCCTCGAGGCCGGCCGTGTAGTCGTACTCGACGTACCGGCCAAAGAAGCTCTCGAGGAAGGCGGTGACGAGGCGGCCCTTGTCCTCGGGCACCAGGCGCTTCTTGTCGATCTTGACGTAGTCGCGCTCCTGCAGGACGGAGAGCGTCGAGGCATAGGTCGAGGGACGGCCGATGCCGAGCTCCTCCATGCGCTTGACGAGCGTCGCCTCGGTGAAGCGCGGCGGCGGCTGCGTGAAGTGCTGGTTGGTGTCGATGCCGCGGTCCTTGACACGGTCGCCCTCGGCGAGCGCGGGCAGGCGGCGCGAGTCGTCCTCATCGCCCGACGTGTCGTCCTTGCCCTTCTCGACGGTGCGCGCGCGCTCGTCGCGGCCTTCTTCGTAAAGCTTCAGGAAACCGTCGAACTGGATGACGGAGCCGGTGGCGCGCAGGCCATAGGCCTTGCCGTCGCGGCCCTTGACCTCGATGTCGGCTGTGGTCTGCTCGACGTCGGCGGACGCCATCTGGCTCGCCACCGAGCGCTTCCAGATCAGCTCGTAGAGGCGCGCCTGGTCGCGATCGAGGAATTTGGCGACGTCGGCCGGCTTGCGCCTGATGTCGGTCGGACGGATGGCCTCGTGCGCCTCCTGGGCGTTCTTGGCCTTGGCCTTATACTCGCGAATGAAAGGCGCGACGTAGCGGCGGCCGAAGTCCTGCTCGATCTCGCGGCGGATCGCCGACACGGCCTCCGGGATGATGGTGACGCCGTCGGTTCGCATGTAGGTGATGAGGCCGACCGTCTCGCCGCCGATGTCGACGCCCTCGTAAAGGCGCTGTGCGACCTGCATGGTCTGCTTGGCGGAAAAGCCGAGCTTGCGGGATGCGTCCATCTGCAGCGTCGAGGTCGAGAACGGGGCGTACGGATTGCGCTTCGTCGCCTTCTTCTCGACGCGGGTGACACGGAAATCACCGCCCTCGATGGCGGCCTTGATGGCTGCCGCCGAGACCTCGTTCTTGATGGCGAGCTTGTCGAGCCGCTCGCCGGAGATGGCGTGCAGTCGCGCCTCGAAGCCGTCGCCGCCGCCGGTGACGAGGTTGGCGACGATGGTCCAGTATTCCTCGGTCCGGAACTTCTCGATCTCGAGCTCGCGGTCGCAGACGAGGCGCAGCGCCACAGATTGCACGCGACCGGCCGAGCGGGCGCCGGGAAGCTTGCGCCAGAGCACCGGCGACAGCGTGAAGCCGACGAGATAGTCGAGGGCGCGGCGGGCGAGATAGGCCTCGACGAGGGGGGCATCGATGTCGCGGGGCGCGCTCAGCGCATCGAGCACCGATTGCTTGGTCACGGCGTTGAAGGTGACGCGCTCGACCGGCGTGCCCTTCTTCAGGGCCTTGCGCTTCTGCAGCATCTCCAGGATGTGCCAGGAGATCGCCTCGCCCTCTCGATCGGGGTCGGTGGCGAGGATCAGCTTGTCGGCCGTTTTTACGGCTTCGGAAATTTCGCGCATCACCTTGCGCGAGCGCTCGTCCTCCTCCGACCAGTGCATTTCGAAGTCGTTGTCAGGCTCGACGGCGCCATTCTTCGACGGCAGGTCCCGCACGTGGCCGTAGCTCGCCAGCACCTTGTAGCCCGAGCCAAGGTACTTATTGATCGTCTTCGCCTTGGCAGCCGATTCCACGATTACGATGTTCATGAATATCCATGTCGAAGGGTAGGTGCGAGGAGGAGGCCGCGTCGATCTGGGCCGTGATCTGTTAACGAACCCTGTCGGGGCCTTCATATGAGAGAGGAGTGTCTGACTGTCAAACCCATCAGTGGTTGTTTAATGGGCATCATTGTGTATCTATGGTTGCAAATTGCCGTCGCCTCGCGCAGAATGAAAATATTCCTATACGAAGAGTCGTTCCGATCAAGGAGAATAGCATGCGGGGCGTGAAGGGTGGGACAAAGCGCGGATTGGACCGCTGCTCGGTTCTTGCGGCCGATGGGCGAGACGACACCAGCTCAGTGGGTGTCCCCCAGGTCGACGCGCCGGACCTCGATCGGCTTCATTACATGGCAGATTTGATCGTGGAGCTGCAATCCCTCGCCAAGGAGATGCGGCTCGAGGTGCTCAAGCGTTTGCTCGGGTTGGCGCACATCGAGGCGCTGCGCGAGGCGGCCGAGGCTGGGCGGCAACACCGCGCCGGCCGCCCGACTGCCTGACGACTGCCGAGAAGCAGCCCGGCGACCGGGGCAGGCGAGATGTGTGCCGTTTCCGTCCAGCTCAAGCCTTGGCTGCGGCCGACCGCTTCGCCCGCTCGGCGATGCGGTCTGCCTGGGCAATGATCCTCTCGGCGCGGACGACGATCGGAATATCGACCATCTTGCCGTCGAGTTGGATCGAGGCACGGCCCTCGGCCTTGGCCTTGTCGTAGACCTCGATCACCCTGCGGGCCCAGGCGACCTCGGCGGCCTTCGGGCCGAACTCCTCGTTCAGGATCGCCACGTGGTTGGGGTGGATGCAGGCCGAGCCGCGGAAGCCCAGCCGGCGGGCCAGGCGGGCGGATGCCCGATAGCCCTCGAGATCCTTGAAATCGGCAACGGAGCCGATCACGCCCATGGCCATCAGGCCGTTGGCGACAGCGGCAATTGCGACGCGTTGCTTGGGGTAGAAGAGCACATCTGTCGCCGGCTCGCCGCCGATCTCCATGGCGAAGTCCTCGGAGCCGAGGCTGACAGCAATCAGGCGCGGATGGGCGGCGGCGATCTCGTCGGTACGCGCGAAAGCGGCCGGCGTCTCGATTAGGGCCATCAGCTTGGTGTGACCAACGGTCATGCCGCGTTCGGCCTCGAGGCGGTCGATCAGCTCGGCGAGCAAACGGATGTGCCCGGCGCTGTCGATCTTGGGCAGCATCAACGTGTGGATCGCAGGCGAAATGGCGGCTTCGATGTCCCGGACGGCCAGCTCGATCGGCTGGTTGATGCGCACGACGACGTCGGCGCCGCTCTTGGCGACCTTCGGCGCGGCAGCCTGGATCATCTGGCGGGCGTTGGCCTTCTCGGCGGGCGGCACGCTATCCTCGAGGTCGAGGATGACGGCGTCGGAGCCGCGCGTGTGCGCCGTCTCGACGAACTTCGGCACGTTGACCGGCACGAACAGCAGCGAGCGCCAGACGGGCAGTTCCTTGGTCGCGGTCATGGGCAGTTCCTTCCGAAATGTCCAATCCGGCTCAGCGCAGGGGATGCAGCGGCGGGCCGGCAACGATCGTATTGGCGAGGGTGCCGAGGATGTCGGCCTTGAACTCGACCCGGTCTCCGGGCTTCAGCCACGGATACTTGTCCTCGCCATGGGTGAGCGACAATTCCGAGATGCAGCCCGTGCCGCAGGTGCCGGAGCCCAGCACATCGCCGGGATTGACCACGGTGCCGCGCGACGCGAACGAGAGCATCTCCTCGAACGACCAGTAAAGGTTGGCGAGCGTGTCGCGGGAATATTCGCGGCCATTGACGCTGGCGGTCAGGGTGATGTCGAAAGCCTGGCCCTTGCGCAGGGGCTGCAATTCGTCGGCGGTGACGAGGGCCGGACCGAAGCTCGAGCGGAAATCCTTGCCCTTGGCGGGGCCGAGGCCGACCAGCATCTCCTTGCGCTGCAGGTCGCGCGCGCTCCAGTCGTTCATCAGCATGTAGCCGACGATGTGGCGGCTGGCCTCCGAGACCGTCAGGTTCTCGCCGCGGCGACCGACGACGGCCGCTACCTCCAGCTCGAAGTCGAGCTTCTGGCAGCTCGGCGGCACGGCAACGGCGTCGCCATGGCCGGCGAGCGACGAGGGGTTGGTGAAGTAGAAGACCGGCAGCTCATACCATTCCTTGATCATTTCGAGGCCGCGGCTGCGGCGGCCGGCGACGACGTGCTGCTCGAAGGCATAGAAGTCGCGGATGGTCGGCGGCTGCGGGATCGGCGCCTTGAGTTGTGCCGAAGCCAAAGGGATGACCGCCGCCGGGTCGTGCTCGGCCGCCTCGCCAGCGCGCATAAGCCGCTCGCCGTCATCGCCAAGAAGCGACAGCAGCGATGGCACGCCGCGCATGACATGCAGCTTGTCACCGATGCAGCGGGCGACCTGATCCTGGCCGGCATCGGTGCGGAGGGTCACGAAACGCATGGCGAGCGTCCTCTCGGGTGTTTGGGCCTAAGGCGGGGCGGGCCCAAGAAAATCCCCTCTCTGCGCCGGGCGCGGAGAGGGGTGCCGTGTGCCATCAGCAGCTGGCGATCACAGGCTGCGGTCGACCATCGAGCAGAGCGTCGCGGCGCTCGACTTGTCCACGGCGCCGGGGGCTTCCTCAATGTTAAGGACCTTCACAACGCCGTTGTCGACGGCCATGGCGTAGCGCTTCGAACGGACGCCGAGGCCGCGCGCGGTCAGGTCCATGTCGAGGCCGATCTTCTTGGCGAAGTCGGCGCCGCCGTCGGCGAGCATCACGATCTTGCCGTCGGCACCGGTGGCCTTCGACCACTCCGCCATCACGAAGGCGTCGTTGACTGCCGTGCAGGCGACGGTCTGGAAGCCCTTGCCCTTGAGTTCGGCGACGCGTTCGACGAACCCCGGCATGTGCGTCTTGTGGCACGTCGGGGTGAAGGCGCCGGGAACCGCGAACAAGGCCACCTTCTTGCCGCCGAAGACCTCGGCGGTCGTCTGCGGCTTCGGGCCTTCGCCCGTCATGATCATGAACGTTGCGTCCGGCAGCTTGTCGCCAACCTTGATCGCCATGGGAGAACTCCTGAAAGCTGTCGTTTGTGCTGGGGCCGGGCCCATACCGGGCGCCGGATGGGCGGACCATAGCGCCGAACCCGGCGACGGGGAAGCATTGCCCGGAGCGCCGCCGGCGAAGATCGGTCTTGCCTATTCGGCAGCCTGGGTGCCGTGCCCGCCGTGTGGCAACTCGGCAAGCTCGATGACGAGCCCGCCTGTCGCCTTCGGATCGAGGAAGATGATGCGCGATCCGCCATGACCGGGCCTCGGCGCCGGCTGCTGGAAGGTCATGCCCTTGGCCCTGAGTTCCGCCACGGCCGCGTCGATGTCCTCGACCTCCAGGCAGATATGAAACAAGCCTTCGCCGCGCTCGGCGATCCATTTGCTGGTTCCGGTGTCGGGCCGATCGGATTCGAGCAACTCGAGGTAGGTCTCGCCGACCGGGTACATCTGCAGCTTGGTGCTGTACTCCGGCAGATGCTCCTCGTATTCCATCTTGATGCCGAGCTTGTCCTCGAGAATGGCCTTCAGTGGCGCCATGCTTTTGACGGCGATGGCGATGTGCTCGATGCGCTTGATCTTCATGAGCGGCTCCCTCGGCGGCAGGTGCTGGATCGGTCCTGGTTCGGATTGGGCCGTCAGGATCGTGGCTGCGCCAAGCCGCTTGGTTCTGGCATAAGGGGTGATTGCCAGTTCCGGGTGGGTCGGTCCATAAACACCCCATGCTGACAAAGATCCTGATCGCCAACCGGGGCGAGATCGCTTGCCGGATCATCCGCACCGCGCGCCGCCTCGGCATCGGGACGGTCGCCGTCTATTCCGATGCCGATGCCAAGGCGCTGCATGTGGCGCAGGCCGACGAGGCTGTGCACGTCGGCCCGTCGCCGGCGCCCGAAAGCTACCTTCGCGGCGACACCATCATCGCCGCCGCCAAGGCGACGGGTGCTGAAGCCATCCATCCAGGCTACGGCTTCCTGTCGGAGAATGCCGATTTTGCGGACGCTGTTGTTAAGGCGGGTCTCGTCTTCATCGGCCCGACAGCCGAGGCGATGCGGGCGCTCGGCGGCAAGGCGGCCGCGAAGGAGATCGCCATCAAGGCCGGCGTGCCGGTCGTGCCGGGCTACCAGGGCGACAAGCAGGATGCCAAGACGCTTGCCGCGGAAGCGCGGAAGGTCGGCTATCCCGTGATGATCAAGGCTGTGGCCGGCGGCGGCGGACGCGGCATGCGCCTCGTCGAGTCGGAGGCCGAGCTGCCGGAGCTGCTGGCATCGGCGCAACGCGAAGCCGAAGGCGCGTTCGGCGATGCGCGGGTGCTGATCGAAAAGGTGGTGGTGAAGCCACGCCACATCGAGGTGCAGGTGTTCGGCGACAGGCACGGCAACGTCGTGCATCTTTTTGAGCGCGACTGCACGCTGCAACGGCGCAACCAGAAGGTCATCGAGGAAGCGCCGGCGCCGGGCACGTCGAAGGAGTTGCGCGAAAAGATGTGCGCGGCGGCGGTGAAGCTCGCCAAGTCCGTGGGTTATGAAGGCGCGGGCACGGTGGAGTTTCTCGTCGAAGGCGGCACGCTCAATGCGAATGCGCCCTGGTACTTCATCGAGATGAACACCCGGCTGCAGGTCGA
>Ga0209573_1006006_pt1 | contig 10463 bp, 7 predicted proteins | sample TNRBio252014_DNA_FD_185870 | JGI IMG/M metagenome (GOLD analysis project Ga0209573, IMG submission 185870) | Wastewater treatment Type I Accumulibacter community from EBPR Bioreactor in Madison, WI, USA - TNR Reactor_6/25/2014_ DNA (SPAdes)... | ecosystem: Engineered > Bioreactor > EBPR >...
AGACTGTATAATATTAAATACAATTTTTATTCTTGTGATACCATCTGCAGGGTATTTTAAGAATTTCTGATTGAAAGCCAGTAAAATTACCTTTTCCAGGGTATGCTTATATGATTATATAGTAATAACTTTTCAAAAATTAGAGCTATGAGAGTGAGTATTAAAAGTGTGGCACCTTGTTTCAGTATGCTGCTGCTTACTGTTACTTTCTTTCCGGTATCTGTTTGTGGCAATCCGGGAATAGCAATACGTGGAACCTATGTGCTGGAAAATACTCAGTATGCCCCGGCCTTGAAAAAGCACAGGCCATCGGCTGTATATATAATTTACAATGGACCTTATATTAAAGATGGTTGGAGAGCTGCTTTTTTAAGAGGCGATACTATTATTAATTTAAAGGGGTTGATGGATTCCACAAAAGGCGGAGTAGAGGCTTATCGCCTCATTTTCGGGAACATAGAAAAAATTGACAGTGCCTGGCAGGTAGATAGCAGGTTCCGGCTTACAGATAAGGTCTTTAATCTAGGCAACAATATGTTACGGGTATTTGCTTATGATTCGGCGATGAAATTGACTGATAAGTTTGTCTACAATTATGCGCAAAAATTTAAGGAAAAAGGAAAAGAGGTGCCGACCCTGGGCCGCCTGTTGCGGCTGGAAGAGGTTTACACAATTTCAGACAGGAACAAGTATTCAGTTGGCGCTGCATGGGTATTATCAGTAGGCATAAACCGATATGAAGGCAAAGCTATAAGTCCTTTCGCTAATTGTGAATCTGACGCTATAGCTTATAATACTTTCTTTAAAGAACAATACCAGCGGGCCTTTGCCATCCGGGATTCTGTTTCTAATTACAACCAGTATTTACTGACAGGAAAAAGTGCTACTAAAGAAGCTATACTTGATGCGCTGAAAGATATTGCATCAAAAGCCGGGTCAAATGATTTCTTTGTGTTCAATTTCAGTGGGTTCAGCAACCCCGTTTCTTTTGATTCACTGAATTATGCCACTCATTTCTTTCCTTATGATGATAAAGAATATACCAGGGATTTTGTTTCCTACACTAACCGGTTTAAGGAAGAAGTCAATGAAAGATTAATTTCTTTAAAAGTACTGCAGGAACATATCCAGGTAATACCTGCCATCAATCAGCTATTTATTACAGAAGCCGGGCCTACTGAGAAATTTAAAACAGAGTTTATAAGAACGCTGATGCAAAATTCACCAACCGTAGCAGGTATACTTAATAAGAACAGGGTGATCATAGTGCCTAACGGATTTGGGTTGGATAATACTCATTGTGGTGGTCAGAGAATTGAGAAAGGTCCTATCAACTATTATATAACCTCTCTGGAAGATAAATTAAACATCTACGATTTGTTCAGTGGAGGGCACAAGTCGCAGGAGATTGTTTTTAATCTTAAAAGTAAGGAAACAGCCTGCAGGGTAAATGAATACGACTATTTCGATATTTTCTTCGAAAAACAATTTCTTCAGCAATACAAGGAAATATTTGGCGACGATAATGAGCAGACAAGGGGGTTGAAAGTGAGGGCAAAGGAAATACAGCAGCAGGTAAGTGGCCTGGCGGGAAAACGATATGCTTTAGTGGTGGGTACTGACAATTATAAGGGAAGGGGCTGGAAAAAATTAAGTAATCCTGTAAAAGATGCAAGGGCTGTAGCGGATGAGTTGTCCAATTCCTATGGGTTTGAAGTACAACTATTGGAAGACAGGCCCATGGATACTATATATAAGGCTATCAGAGAGTATTATCGTATTGCAAAACCCAATGATCAGTTCGTGGTTTATTTTGCCGGTCATGGAGATGTGGATGAAGAATTACTCGATGATGGGTTTATAGTTTGTACCGATTCCCGGTCTGTTGACGACGATCCTGTCCGGAATACCTATATCCCTTATTTAAAACTGCAGAAAATGCTAAATAATATTCCTGCACGGCAGATCCTGGTATTGCTCGATGTTTGTCATGGGGGAGTATTTGATCAAAAAGTTTTCGACAAGGAAAAAAGAGAAGGGGAGTTTGGCAATATCTCAAACAGGAATGTGCTGCAGTTTTTAAAAGATAAGTTACCGTTGCGGACACGGAAGTTCTTATCATCTGTGGGTAGCGAACCGGCTTTTGATGGTAAGGCTGGCCGTCATTCCCCTTTTGCGAACCTCCTGTTACAGGTACTAAGGGCAAAGGGAACCGGGTCAAACGGAATCGTAACCTTGTCGGATATTTTCAAAGTGTTGCAAACAGCCAGTTTAAATGAAACCGCCACGTTAAAAATATCTCCCGCTATGGCAGATTTTGGGCAGGTAGATGCTTTTAGTGAGTTTATTTTTATTCCCCTGGAAAAAATGGGTGCAAACGAAAAATGAAAATGACATTGTTGTCTGTTCTATCGGCTACGCAGCCTGTATTTTGAAGCCTATAGTGATGAGTGTTCCTTTGCCCGGTCCTTCACTGGTAATATCCAGGGTACCTTCATGACTTTCCACTATAGCCCGGCAATTATTCAGGCTTTGTCCTGCATCGGAAGATTCGCTTATTGGTTTTCTGCCATTATCCTTTACTTGCAGTATCAGCTTTTTAGCATCAGTGTAGGCGTTAATACAAATACTTTTTTCGTCAGGATTAGCTTCTACAGCGTCGATACTGTTTTTCAGAACATTAAGTATCAGTTGCATCAGTTTGGTGCGGTCGCCTTTAATCAGTGGAAGTTCTTCCTCAACGTTCAGGTAAACATTTACGGCCATTTTATCAATTGTTGAGAAAAGCATGGAAAGACTATCGTTGATAATGTTTTTGAGGTTGGCCTGTTTTCTTTCCTTTGTTTCATGACCGGAAATATATTGCCGCTGAATGTTCAGTATTTCTTCAATATTGCCAATGATACCCAACTGCTCTGATATAGAATGAGTGATCTCTTCCTGGTTGTTTTTTTGGGTTTCAGCAATGCCGGTAAGTAATTTGATAACGGCTTCAGCTTTATGATCACCTATTGCTGAAGAAAGCGATGCTTTTTGTTCTTCAAAAAAATGCGATAGGTGTAGTAACCTTTCCGAATGATCTTTTTCCTGCAGCCTTTTAATACGGGTGAGATAAGAACCAAAGCCTACAACAGCATTTCCAATATCATGCATCACTTCAGAAGCAATTTCAAATTTCCCCTGTGCAACTGCTTTTTCCAGCATGGCATCATGCTGTTGTTTTTCCAGCAATTTTACCTTGGTGATATCCCTGGACATACCGAATGTACCCACTACTTCACCTTGTGGGTTGATCAATGGTAATTTGGTAGTGGCAACCCATCTTTCCGATCCATCTTCTTTTACTTCTTTTTCGATATAGTCAATTTTCGGGTTTCTTGTTTGCTGAATTTCCTGTTCATCTTTATAAGCCTCCAGGGCATGTTCTTTATCTGCAAAATCAAAATCAGATTTACCAATCAGATCTTTTTCCGAAGCACCGGGAACATCAGACAAGTGTTTGCTTACCATATATTTACTCACCCGGAGGAACTTACTTTCCTTGTCCTTGAAATAAATGGCATCAGGCATATTATCCATTAAACAATCAAGATAATATTTCTCTTTTTCAAGATTTTCGTTTAACTCCTTTAGCATCAGTTCATTTTTCTTGATCTCCGTTATATCCTGCAGGGCGCCAATAGTTCTGCTGGGTATTCCTTTCTCATCCCTGAGTATTAAAGCTTTTTCTCTTACGAAAGCATACTCACCATTCGCTTTTAAGAACCGGTATTCACAAGACCAGCCATTGGCCTGCGGGTTCTCTTTGGCATCAAGTGTTGTTCTTGTTACTCTTGCCAGATCATCAGGGTGTACTTTTGAAGCCCAAAAACTTACTGAAGTTGTTTCCGGAATATTATTGTGATAGCCGAAAAGTTTACGGTAACCATCTCCCCAGAAAACTGCATCTTCTGCATAGTTGCGGTCCCAGATAGCATCAGAGGTCGCCATGGCCGCATAGCTAAAACGTTTATTACTTTCAATAGCGGCCTGTTCCTTTGCTGCAAGCAGGGCATCCATCTGCAGTCTTTTCATTTCTGTAGTTTGCACCACCTGTATCTCGCTATATTTATTCAGAAGATAGCCCCATAGACCACAGATATAGAATACCAGCGCCACAAGAAGTATATGGAGTATGAATCTTTCAAGCTCCAGGGAATTTAATTGTTTGAAGTAAGGGTTATCAAAACCTGTATTCTTATGATAACCAAAGATGGCAAGGTGTACAACTACAATCAGGAAAAGAGGTATTTGCAGTTTCCAGTTTTGATACATGATGAGAATAGTACTTCCTACAAAAGCAAAAAAGTATATTTCAAACATACCATGCATCTGGTAGATATATTGAACCATAAAGAGACCAAGTATGCCACTTAGTACATACTGGTACAGGTTTGATTCAGGGATGCCGAGTTTTACCGAATAGTAAATAAGCAGATATATAAGCCCGCCACCTGTAGCTACAAGCCAGGTATTGTAAAATGTTGCGCAAATAAACCCTCCGACAAAATAAATGGCCAGGAAATGGTTCATCAGCCTGTCGGATCGTCTTCTGATACGGTGCCTGAAAGGGATATCTTCAGACTTTTGCATTGCGTCAATATGATTCTCTAGTATGGGTTCCATCATCGCACTATTGATTTTCAACTACTGATTCTTTGATGAAGTGATGTTTATTTTTTTATAGGAATGGTGATAGTAAATACAGCTCCATTATTATTATCTGCTTTGATCTCACCTCCATGTGCTGTTATATACTGTTTAACAATAGCTAACCCCAGGCCGGTACCATTACTTTTTTGTTTGGTAACAAAGGGCTCAAAAAGAGTTTTAATGATCTCGGGATGAATTCCAAGACCGTTATCATGTACTGAGATGGTGACATGATTGTCAGTCTTGTCTGTTTTCGCAGTAATGTCTATGCTTGGTTGAAATATTTTATTATCTGTCAGGGCATCAATGGAATTGTTCAGCAGGTTTATAAAAACTCTTTTCAACTTGCTTTCATCACCTTCCGTCATCAGGTTATCAGGAATATTTTTGTGAATGGTCACCAATCCATTTGTATTGCGGCCCTCGGTAGATTTTAGCGCCTCATCTATTACTTTGTTCAGGCTTACAGGTAGTTTTTTTACAGGGGTTTCTTTAATAAAGTCAAGAAAGTCTTCAAAGATTTCTGAAGCTTGTGTGCCACATTCATCTATCATATCCAGCCATTCATTGCCAGGATGTTCCTGTCGCATCATATCAGTGAGCACTTTGATGTTTTTAATCGGAGAGCGGAGGTCATGCATCATCATACTCACCGCTTTACCAACGGCAGATAATTTTTCTTTTTGCAATAATTTTTCGTGTAATTCAGCATTGTGTATTGCTTTTGCCGCATTTAATACAAATAGTTTCAGCAAGTACAGTTTTTCTGTTTTTAACTGTTCATGATCTTTCAGCACAGCAAAAATGGAATAATTATTCAGGCGTGCCAGTACAACATCGCCGAGTTGCACTACTGATCCATCCGCTACCTGGGCTGACTTTACACGGGCAATTAATTCTCTCAGGTCTATTTTCTCTTCAATGGCACCAATAGAGAATAGCTTTTCATACTCAGCGTTGTCGTGTAGTTTTCCCAGCAAGGCCATATCTGTTTCAACATAGGTGACCAACTGATCCAATATATTTCTCAACAGTGATGTCAGGTGCTGTTCATTGACTGAAATTGATGAAATGGTCTGAATCAGCTTCTCCAGGTTTCGCAGCTTGTTATAATCAGTAACAGCTTTTGTTGCCAGTTGAGTGATTTCTTCTGAGGCATATGGTTTACAATGATAACCAACATTCTGACCGGCCCTGGCTACAATATCATCGATCGAATTATCACTGAAGGCTGTTACAAAAATGATCTCGGCTTTGGTATCAAATTTTCTTATTTGCTCAGCTGTTTCCATTCCATCCCATCCCGGCATGCGCATATCAAGAAATATGACAGCATAGGGAACACCATTGGACACAGATTTTTTTACCATCTCGAGTCCTTCCATGCCATTGGCTGCTTTATGCACGGTAAAACTGGGAATATTACTTTTTCTTTTGCTTGTTAGTGATGACGGAGTATCAAAAAGGATGCTGGCTGCCAGACCTACACTTTCATTTTCAGCTGTACTTTTCCTTGGCATCAGAATTTCTTCAATATCATTTCTTACCAGTTCTTCATCATCAATTACTAAAACGGATGTATTCGCTGCTTCTTTCATAGTATTGGATTTTATTGTAAAAGATGGATTGTAATGTTAGTTTACAGGTTAAATTTTATAGTAGTTAATGCTCCTTTGCCAGGTCCTTCGCTGGTAATATTAATACAGGCCTGGTGACTTTCCAGAATAACCCGGCAATGATCAAGCCCAAGACCTGAACCTGATGATTTGGTAGTGAAGCCACGGGTAAATAGCTTTCTGCCTGTTTCTGCATCAAAACCCTTACCGCTGTCTTTAATTTGTAAAACCAGTGAGTCCGGGGTATTTATTATTGTGATAGAAATTGTTTTATCTACAGCATAAATGTCAATTGCCTCAATACTATTCTTGAGTAAATTGAGAATTACCTGCATCAATTTGGTCCGGTCTCCTTTTATAAGGGATACTTCATCCGGAATGTTTTGTAAAACAGCAATATTCCTTTTGTTGAGTGAGGCATAAAGCATGGCCATACAGTCATTGATTATGCTGGTAAGGGATACAGGCTTTTCTTCATGCCTGCTGCCATTTATATATTGACGCTGGATATTCAATATCTCCTGGATATGAGTAATAATATGCTGTTGCTCTGCTATTGATTTACTGATATCGGACTGGTTACTTTTTTGTGTTTGCGCTATACCACTGAGTATTTTGACAACGGCATCAGATTTTGCATCTCCGATAGCAGTGGACATAGCAGTTCGTTGTTGTTCAAAAAAACCAACGAGGTTCTGAAGATTCTCAGAGTGATCTGCCTCAAGCAGTCTTTTAATACGGGTAAGATAGGAAGAGAAGCCCACTACAGCATTACCTATATCATGCAGTACATTCGAAGCGATCTCAAACTTTCCCTGCAATACATTTTTTTCCAGGATAGCCTGTTTTAGGAGTCTTTCCTTTTTATGCTTATCTGTTGTATCGTCGAAGGTTAGCAGGATACTTTCGGGAGATAATTTATTCACCTGTATATTGAAGCGGGTTTCATTATTACCACTTCCCGGTATAAACGTAAACAAAGGAGATCCTTGATCAGCAGTATTATCAGTTTCTTCAATAAATCGTTTGATTTTATCAGTCAATTCAGGATCAGCTGTTGCTAAAATGTCATAGAAGTTATTACTTGTATTATCAGGTGCAGATATAAAGGGTGATAATAGAAGTTCGGCTTGTGCATTCAGATTGATAATTGCTCCTGTCAAGTCTATCTCAACCATTCCCGTTGGGGAACATTTCATAAGCATGAAGAGTTTATCTTCTGTTTGGGTAAGGTGGTTTCCCATGAATGGATATTTTAGTAACAGTAGTGAAGAACCTTGATTTTAATACGGAGCCTTGCCCCCGGTATATCAAAATCAGCTTTCACTTTCTAAAACTGTTCCCTCAAAATTGGATTTTACAAATGCTGAACGGTAATATTGTTTGTTTATTCTCATTACACGAAGAACCGGCATGACTTATTTGGCTAAATAGAAGAAAGTAATTATCCTTTATACTGGTATACACTTATACTTAAAAAAAGAGTACTCAACTTTCTAATAAATAACAATCTGTACGTTGTAGTAATAGTGAAAATTCCGGATAACACTTGTATATAAGCTATCCGGAATGATTTCTTCATTCGCCACCACTATGAGAAAGTCGCTTTCGAAAAAGATCAATATTTTTTTATCCCTCGACCGGGATATCCTGAAGGGGTATTATAATCCCCAGGACTCGTCTCCCCTTTATAAAAGACAGTTGAATCATGAATTTGAGCAATACTTAATGAACTGCGTCCGCTCGGCTAAGCGGGACTCAAAGATCTTTTATAAAATAAACTACAGGAATGAATCAGATAAGCAAAATGCAGAACCATTGATGTATGCCATACGCAGGCATTTCTCAGAAGCCAAAGCTAAAATGGCCCATGATTTCGAAAACTTCAGACGCAGAACCTATATGTTGCTATTTGTGAGTATGTCAGTAGTAATGATCTGTCACTGGGTACTCCCGTTGTTATTGAAGGGTGAGGAGAGTTCTCTTCATTCAGGGCTCAGCAATAGCCTTGATGTATTTAGTTGGGTAATATTATGGAAGCCAATAGACCGGTTAATTTTTTACTGGAACCCTTTTTTGAAAGATATTTCCGTGCTTGAGAAATTAGAAAAAGGCGAAGTGGTATTAACGGAAGTGGAGGATTAATAAAGTATCACAGGATTTTTAATTCACTAACCAGCAACTATGAAAAAATTCTATATCTTTTTTTTCTTTGGATTTATCATTCTTTCGGCTCTCTTATATTTATCCATTTGGTGGTTTCTGGCCGGGGTGGGTATCATAATTATTTTCACGATCTATCATTTTTATAATGCCAGGATGATGGCCATGTCTTCCAGTGTGGAAGAACTGGAATCACAGGTAGAAGAACTGCAGTTACACCTTGACAAGTCGATTTTGAAGGAAGAAAGGGCAATAAAAGAAGCGGGACAAATAAGACAGTCAAAACAAGAACTGTTAACTGTCATCGGACATGAGATCCGCACACCTATGAATGGTATCTTAGGAATGACGACGCTACTCCATGATACTTCATTGACAAAAGAACAAAAGGAATATGCTGATACAATAAGAAACAGCGGCCAGCAATTACTTTCAACAGTAAATGATATCCTGGCTAGTGACATACTAGACTACTCAAAGCTTGATAAAAGGACTAAGAAACTTGATAATATTGATTTCGGACTGGTAGATTGTGTGGAAGAGGTAGTAGCAATGTTTGCCGCAAAAGCAAGCAAAACAGGGGTTGATTTGTTGTATGAAATTGATTCAGATGTGCCTGTTCAACTTAATGGTGATAATAAACGACTAAGAGATATTTTGATGAATCTCATCGAGAATGCGGTGAAATTTACACAGCAGGGTGAAATTGTAGTAAGTGTACATTGTGTACAAAAGGAAGATACCTGGTCTGAGTTGAGTTTTGAAGTTCGTGATAGTGGTGTTGGTATTCCCGAACATCAGATTGCCGATTTATTTTATACTGCTTCCGGGAAAGAATTTCAAAATGAAGAGGAGCAACCCGGTATGGGCCTTGTTATATGCAGAAAACAGGTTGAGTTGCTGGGAGGGCATATTAAAGCAAAGAGCCGGTTGGGGGTGGGTAGTACATTTATTTTCAATATCCCATTCAGTCATAGTGATAAACCTGTTGAAAATAATTATTTGACAAAAAGCATGACAGATCTCAGGGGGAAACATGTATTAATAGCGGATGATAATCTAAGCTCTCTTGATATTCTTGTAAAGTTGCTTAAGAAATGGGGAATGGCTCCGGTTGGCACAAGTGCTGGTGAGGAGATAATGGAAATTTTATCACAACGAAATAATATTGACTTACTGCTTATTGATAGCGATCTGCTTACGAATAATGGCGCACTGCTATTAGGAACTTTAAATACCCGTTTTCCGCACATACCTGTTATAGTTTTGAATACTGGTGGTAATACAATAGCTGAATCTTGGGAGCAACTAGTTAAGCAAATAGTAACAAAGCCAATTCGACAGCACATTTTACAGGATGCTATCATTTCAGTATGTAACAGGTCTGTTATTGAAGAACCAAAGGGTGAGCCTGGAAAAATAGAGGAGAATTTTTCTGTTCAATACCCCTTGCAGATACTGATTGCAGAGGATAACATTATCAATCAGAAAATTGCAATTAAAATACTGACCAAGTTGGGCTATTATCCGGGAGTGGCTAACAACGGTAAGGAAGCAGTTGAAATGACCATAGCTGGTAAGTATGATATCATTCTTATGGATGTGCAAATGCCGGAAATGGATGGACTGGAAGCTACCGGTGAAATACGGAAAACCAGTATGAGGACACAACCAGTTATAATGGCGATGACGGCTAATGTTATGCAGGGAGATCGTGACGCTTGTCTGCAGGCTGGTATGGATGATTATATCAGCAAACCAATCAATCTTGAAGAATTATTAAGCCATTTGAAGAAATGGGCCCTGGTGATTAAAGAAAGGCAAAAGACAAACTAATAACAGATTAAATAAAAGGCGCTGATTTATCAGCGCCTTTTTGTAGCCCGTACGGGATTCGAACCCGTATCACCACCGTGAAAGGGTGGTGTCCTAGCCCTTAGACGAACGGGCCGTTTTAAGGGACGGCAAAGATAGGTTTGTGAAGCTTTTCGG